>Ga0207707_10004780_pt1 | contig 11881 bp, 11 predicted proteins | sample KBSC83BmetaG_FD_184336 | JGI IMG/M metagenome (GOLD analysis project Ga0207707, IMG submission 184336) | Corn rhizosphere microbial communities from Kellogg Biological Station, Michigan, USA - KBS C8-3B metaG (SPAdes) (version 2) | ecosystem: Host-associated > Plants > Roots > Rhizosphere ... | reverse complement strand
GTCAACTACACCGGATTGCTGCCGGATCTCTTCCGTGAAGGACAGGGCGTCGTGGCCGAGGGCACGGTGGAGGGACCGAGCCTTTTTCATGCCGATACCGTGTTCGCCAAACACGACGAGCGATACATGCCCAAGGACGTAGCCGACAAACTCAAGCAACAAGGCACTTGGCGCAACGATAGATCCGCGCGAGCGCAATAGCGCCGCGTTCCACGAAACACCGCAGCCGATGGGACCGAAAAGATGGTCGTTGAAACCGGACATTACGCGCTCGCTCTGGCTCTCGCCGTCGCGCTGCTTCAATCAGTTTTGCCGCTCTGGGGGACCCGCAGTGGTGATTCTGGACTCGCTTCCATTGCGGTCCCGGCCGCAATCACCCAGTTCTTGTTGTTGGGCTATGCTTTCGCGGCACTGACTTACGCCCATGTGGTGTCCGACTTCAGCCTCGTGACGGTCGCCGAGAACTCGCTCACCACCAAACCACTTATATACAAAATCGCTGGTGTCTGGGGCAATCACGAAGGATCCATGCTGCTTTGGGTCCTGATCCTTGCCGCTTTTGGAGCGGCAGTGGCGATTCTCGAGCGCGGCATGGCGAACGAATTACGCGCCAATACGCTAGCGGTCCAAGGCTGGATCTCCCTTGCCTTCCTCTGCTTTATCCTGTTCACCTCCGATCCCTTCGTGCGACGGTTTCCGGCGCCCTTTGAAGGCCAGGACCTCAATCCGCTGCTTCAAGACCCGGGCCTCGCGATACACCCGCCGCTCCTTTACCTCGGTTATGTCGGTTCCTCGATCGTGTTCTCGTTCGCGGTGGCGGCGCTGATCAGCGGCCGACTAGACGCCGCTTGGGCCCGCTACGTTCGTCCTTGGGTACTGATTGCCTGGATCTTTCTGACGCTTGGCATCGCCATGGGCTCGTACTGGGCCTACTACACCCTAGGCTGGGGCGGCTTCTGGTTCTGGGATCCAGTCGAAAACGCGTCGCTCATGCCCTGGCTTGCGGGTACCGCGCTCCTGCATTCGGCTGCCGTCATGGAGAAACGCGAAGTCCTTAAGATCTGGACACTGTTCCTGGCGATACTTACATTCTCGCTGTCGCTGCTTGGCACATTCCTGGTGCGCTCGGGGGTGCTGACCTCCGTTCATTCCTTCGCCAGCGATCCGACGCGCGGCGTCTTCATCCTGATCATCTTGACCGTGTTCATCGGCGGTTCCCTCGCGCTTTACGCCTGGCGCGCGCCTTCCCTGAACCAGCGTAGTCTGTTCGCGCCCGTGTCACGCGAGAGCGCGCTCGCAGTCAACAACCTGCTGCTCACCACCTGCTGCGCTACGGTCCTGACGGGCACGCTCTATCCGCTCACGCTTGAGGCTCTGACCGGGGACAAGATCTCGGTTGGCACACCGTTTTTCAATCTGACGCTCGGTCCGCTAGTAGCGCTGATCGTTCTGCTGATGCCGCTCAGTCAGTCGCTCGCCTGGAAGCGTGGCGACCTGCTCGGCGCTGCGCAGCGGGTGACGGTCGCAGCCTTGGGGGGCCTCGTGGTCGCCCTTGTGCTCGTTGCTGTCGTCCGAGGCGGCCCAGTCCTCGCCGCGGTCGGTCTCGGCCTCGCCGTCTACCTCATCGTCGGTTCGTTCGCCGATGTGGCGTCGCGTATCTGGGCACATGGGCAGCCCGCTCGGGTGATGCTGGCCCGCGCGGTCGGGCTGCCGCGCTCCGCCTGGGGTGCGGCGATCGTTCACGCTGGCCTTGGCGTGACACTCATGGGCTTGGCGGCGACCGGTTGGGGCGTGGAGCGGATCGCGACCGCAAAGCTAGGCCAGGGGATCGATCTCGGCCCCTATCAAGCCACCATCGAAAATCTTCGATCGCGACAGGGCCCGAACTATTCCGAAGTCCTGGCCCATACGGTCATCAGCCGGGGCGGAGCCGCAGTGGCCGTCGTCGAGCCCGCCAAGCGCAGTTTTCCCGCACGACAGACCACCGTCACCGAGGCAGGCATCGTGACGCTGGGTTTTGGCCAGATCTACATTTCGCTCGGGGACCAGCACGCGGATGGTTCGATCGATGAGCGCATGTTCTGGAAGCCGCTTGTGACGACCATCTGGATCGGCGCCGTCATCATGGCGTTCGGAGGGATCGTGTCGTTGTCCGATAGACGCCTCAGAATCGGCTTCGCGCGTCGCGCGGCTCGCGTCCGCGCCGCCGCCAGCCCCGCAGCGCCGGAGCCCGCCGAATGACTTCGCTTCGTCGCATTCTTCTGCTTTCGATCGTACTCGCAGGCCTCGCGCCCAGCTTGGCAAGGGCGGTGCAGCCAGATGAGGTCCTGCCCGACCCGAAACTTGAGGCACGCGCGCGCGGTATTTCCGCCGGGCTGCGCTGCCTGGTCTGCCAAAACCAGTCGATCGACGATTCGAAAGCAGAGCTCGCGCGGGATCTCCGACTGCTGGTGCGCGAACGCCTTAATCTCGGCGAGAGCGACGAGCAGGTCCGCGCCTTTATGGTGAAGCGTTACGGGGACTTTATCCTGCTGAAACCACCACTCGACTTGGAAACCGCCTTCCTATGGGGAATGCCGGCTTTGGTGCTCGCGGCGGGCGGGATGGCGCTCCTGTTCGGATTGCGCCGCCTGCAGTCTACGCCGGCGGCGCCCTTAAGCCAAGCTGAGCGGGATCGGCTCGCGGCCGTGTTAGACGCCGATACTCCGCTATAAGCATTTTCTGATGGTCAAGCTGTCTAAGCTTCGGAGGCGCGCGGAGTCGTTCCACGGCGGCGGCCCGCGAAGCAACCGCTGCATGCGCTCGTCATTCTCCCGCGCCACGAAGTGCTGCGGCTGCGGCGATTGGGGCCAGGGCGACGGATGCGAGTCCGAGCGCGCAGAGGACCAGGAAGGGCGCCAGAAAGGGCGCTGTGCCACTCTGCGCCGCGGAGACACCGAAGATCAGCACCGGTACGGCTAGCGGCACGACGAGGATCGACAGCAAAAGACCGCCGCGCCGCAGCGTGACGGTAAGGGCCGCACCGATTGCTCCCAGAAAGGTGAAAGCCGGCGTACCAACCAACAACGTCGCTGCCACTGCCCGGAGCGCCGGGCCGTCCAAGTCCAACATCAGGCCAAACAAAGGCGAGAGCATCACGAGCGGCAACCCCGTGACAAACCAGTGAGCCACGCACTTCACCAGAACAATGAGTTCTAGGGGCGCCGGCGACAGCAACATCTGGTCCAGCGAACCGTCCTCGTGATCCGCTTGGAACAGACGGTCAAGGCCCAATAGACTCGCGAGGAGCGCTGCTATCCACAGAATGGCCGGACCGATGCGCGACAGCAAGCGCAGGTCAGGTCCGATCGCGAAAGGTACGACCGTCACGAGACTGAGGAAGAAGACCAGGCCGAGAGCCCCGCCTCCACCGATGCGGCGCGCCAGCATGAGGTCGCGAAGAAAAACGACGAGGAGAATACGGATCATGGCCCCCATCCGGCGTCGCCATCGTGTCGAGACCGCTCTCGGGAAATCGGAAGAGCGGCGTGACCTCTTGTCTCCCGACCTTGAGACAGACGGCTACGGGGTGGCGCGCCGTAGTCGAACGGGACGACCCTCACCTCGCTCCGAGCTTGACTTGGATTGTCCCCGGTAGACCGAGTAGTTCGTGGGTCGCGGCAAGCATCAATCCTCCGCTTCCGAGATGGTCGGCGACAATAGCCTTCAGCAGGGCGCGTGCGTGCCGGTCGAGCGCGGTTAGCGGCTCGTCGAGCAGCCATAGAGGGCGATCGGCAATCAGGAGCCGGGCCAATGCGACACGGCGACGCTGTCCCGCGGAGAGATAGCCAACAGGCAGATCGAGAACGTGGGCTAACTCCAAGCGGTCCAGCGCCTCTAGCGGCGTAAGCCGACCTCGCCCCAAAATTCCCAGGCCGATCTCGAGGTTTTCGCGTGCGGTCAACGCAGATTTCAGCCCGTCGAGATGGCCCACGTAGTGGAGGCGCTCTGTCAGGGGCGCCGAATCCGTGGCTTCGGACTCCACCCATAACATGCGGCCGGATCCCAGTGGCAAGAAGCCGCCGATTGCGCGCAAAAGTGTGGATTTGCCCACGCCATTGGGACCCGTCACTTCGGCGATTTCGCCCGAGCTCAGTCTCAAAGACACCCCGCCGAGCACCACGCGCTCGCCGCGCGCGACGGACAGATCTTCGATCTGGAGATGGCACCGCCGCGTGATATCCATTTTCATCTCCGGTTACCCGTTGTCTCGTTCGGATCGTTTTCGAACGCACGGTTGAAGGTCTTATCGAAATGAGCGATTCTGGATCAGCGTGTTGGAGCGAAAGGCGGCGCCGTTGGGAAGAGCCGCCCCAGAGGATGAGGAAGAAGTTCAGTTCTTCGGGGCTGCCCACTAGAAGGATGCGAGCCCGATTGAGAACGTCGGTAGCAAGATGTGCCACGCGATGACCCATGCAAACTGGCCGCGAGATAGAAGGACTGGACTGGGGCGCATCACATCTTTTATCCGGAAGCGTGTCGAAAAGGGGCGGGTATGCCCTCCAACAGCTTTCTTTGGATGGTCCATCGTCCCAACTTGGCTGCCTCGGCCGCAATCTGGGACAAGCGACGCCTTCCCAACATGGTCTGCGCCGGCCGCGTAGCCGACGCCCCTTCGATGCACGATCCGGGGGGAGGCGGTTGCGAGGGGCGCGCTCCCAAGCATGGCTCTCAGGCAAGAGATAGGGTGTCCCAGGTCTCAGCGAGCGCAGCTGCGAGCTCCGCTATGTGGGTATCCCCGTGATATGGCGACGGAGTGATGCGCAAACGCTCCGTCCCGCGGGGAACGGTCGGATAGTTGATCGGCTGGAGATAAATGGCGTGGCGCTCTAGAAGGCGATCGGCTGCCGCCTTGCACAATTCCGCATCGCCGACAATCACAGGCACGATGTGGGTTTCGGTCGGGAGGACCGGAAGCCCGGCGGTTTGGAGCGCCCGCTTCGTTGCAGCGGCTTGCCGTTGGTGTGCTTCGCGCTCGGCAGACGAGTGCTTCAGGTAACGAACGGACGCACGCGCGGCGGCAGCAATTGGTGGAGGGAGTGCCGTCGTGAAGATGAATCCCGGCGCGAAGCTGCGCACCGCGTCGCAGATCGATCGCGACGCCGAGATATAACCGCCAACGCAGCCGAACCCCTTGGCGAGGGTGCCCTCGATCACGGTCAGGCGGTGCATCACCCCATCACGCTCGCTGATCCCGCCCCCGTGGGCGCCGTAGAGGCCGACGGCGTGAACCTCATCGAGGTAGGTCATGGCACCATACCTGTCCGCAAGGTCGCAGATGGCGCCGATCGGCGCCACATCGCCATCCATCGAGTACACGGACTCGAACACGACAAGCTTGGGGCGGTCTCCTGCCTCGCGCAGCAACGTCTCAAGGTGACCAAGATCGTTGTGGCGGAAAATCCGCTTTTCGCAACTTGATTGACGGACACCTTCGATAATCGAATTGTGGTTGAATGCATCAGATAAGACGACGCAGTCCGGGATCAGCTTACCGATCGTCGAGATGCTTGCCTGGTTCGATACGTAGCCGGAGGTGAAGACGAGGCTCGCTTCCTTGCCATGCAAATCAGCGAGCTCGCCCTCTAAATCAACCAAGGGCGAATTATTTCCGGCAATGTTGCGCGTTCCACCCGCTCCTGCGCCGCAGCGGTGTGCCGTTGCGGTCAGCGCACTCACGACCGCCGGATGCTGTCCCATGCCGAGATAGTCGTTCGAGCACCAAACCGTGATTTCCGTAACGGTTCCGTCAGACCGGCGCCATTTGGCGGCTGGGAAGCGGCCGGAGATGCGTTCGATGTCGGCGAAGACGCGATAACGCTGCTCCCCCTGCAGGCGCTCAAGAGCGTCGTGAAAATGACGTTCGTAGGCTGCGGCCGCACAATTTTTATCGTCCGTAGCGAACGTCCCGTCGGGCGAAGTCAACGCTCCTTGCCTCGGCACTATATCCGCGCACAAATGTCTATCACCGACGCTTCCGTGCGTCGGATGCCTTGCTTGCCACCTTGCCGATAAGTCCAGATCGTCCATCTCAATCTCCTTGACCGTCGCTCGACCGTAGCTCATCACGCAGAGCACTTCGCACTCGTCTCAGTTATGATTTGCAAAACCCTAGGTTATGGTCGCGCGCTGCCTGAGGCCGCTCACATATGGCCTGCGTCTGGATCCCTTTCGGGAAACCTGCGCCCGTTCCGGTGCAACTATCAATAATCAGATCCTAGGGGCACGAGGGCGAACTGCCGCATGAGATTGGCGGGATCGAGCGTCGCGCGGGCGGACGCGGCGAAGCGGTCGCTTCAAAACTCGTTTCGAGCGAATCGCTTCTTTGTCACGGGCTCGGCTTCAAAGCCCTGCATGGTGCGCACGGCGCCCGGACGCAAGCGCCGTAGCGGTCGCGAGATTACACTGGCCGAATCAGCAAGATTGGCGATGGTTCGTTGCGCACGACACCTCTACGATGGCGCCCAAATCATACGACCAAGCCGCTCGAGGGCTGTTCACAACTAAAGAGCGGGGCGATGCGGATCGCCAGCGCGCCGGCACGAGCAAGGACAAGGTGGGGCTCGCCCGCCGACTGGCGGTATCATGCATCGTATGCTTGCCGAAGGAGCCCCTTTCAACGCTGGAGCAGTCTGACAGGAGACCCGCAACAGTTCGGGCCGGTCACGATACCAAGCCTTCTCGAAGCGAAGTGCCTTCGCCAGGACAATGGAGATGTCAGATCCTACGCTTTGCGGTGACGTGACAATCGCTAGATTGGCCAGCCTCATACTCTTCCAATCACATCGGTGCCGGCCTTGCGCCGACCCGTAGCGAAGCGAGATCCCGGCGAGTGGACAACGCAAAACGGATTGACTGATCGAGGCCCGTTGCAGAAGCGAAGCACTAAAGGCGGCAACGGAGCAGCTAGTGGACGACGCACGAGGCAGATTCGGTCGGAGAGCGGCTTTCGACGATGGTCAATTCCTTGGTGACCGAGAGGCGACCGTCCCAGGACTGGAGCTCTGTTCCACAGACTTGGCTTCTTGGCTGGCGCCTGCGTGCGCTTCGTTTCCTTTGGAAGGTCCTGCATCGCTGCCTCCGTTCGGCCTCAACCCTTCGCGCCCGAGCGCAATCCTACCGCAATCCCGGATTGTGGTCTGTCAGCGAGCGGATGATCCGGTCGGGCTTGATCGGCGATCCCGCAGGTAAGCCCTCGCCATGCACGTCCATCCAGACCGCGTAGATGCCGAGGCGCTGTGGCGTCACGACTTCCCATTCGAGATTGTAGCCGATCATCCAGGCATTCCCGGCGGTGACGCCGAGCGGGTTCATCGCGTGCAGGTAGGCGCGCTCCTCAGGCTTGCCAAAACCGTGCTCGCCCTCGATCTGCATATGGTCGATGCGACGGGTCAGCTCGAAGCGCTCGACCTTGGCGCGCTGCATGGCAGCGCCATTCGTCACCAGCGCGAGGTTGACGTCAAGCGCCCGCAGCCAGTCGATCCCCTCATGCACACTAGGGAGAACGAACATCTCCTCCCTCGCGATAGATGAGGAAGCGGTCCTTCAGGCGAATGGCGAGATCGTCGGGCAGGGCGCGTTGTCCGCTTGCTGCGAGCGCGGCGAAGCCGCCCTTTACGGTCAATCGCCGTGTCTCGCCGAGCTTGAGCCGCCAGGCGGCCTCCGCATTGGCCCAGAAATTCCGCGCAAACGTCAGAACGGTCGCTGCGACCTGCTCCGTCGGCAGCGGCGCAAGCTCGGCTGCGAATTCAGTCGCGATCGTGTTCCAGGCGATCTCGGAACGGCGATAGGTGGACAGAATGATGTCGTCCATGTCATCAGCATGGCGCGGAGGAGGGGCTTTGCAGTCATGGCCATTTCACTTCCGGCGGCAGCGACGACAGGATCGAATCCACATTGCCGCCGGTCTTGAGCCCGAAGATGGTGCCGCGGTCGTAGAGCAGGTTGAACTCGACATAGCGCCCGCGCCGGATCAACTGCTCCTCGCGATCGGCAGGCGTCCAGGCGGTCGCGAAATTGCGCCGCACCAGCTCCGGATAAATCTTCAGGAAGGAGCGGCCGACGTCCTGGGTGAAGGCGAGATCGGCTTCCCAGTCGCCGCTGTCATGCCAGTCGTAGAAGATGCCGCCGATGCCTCGGGTCTCTTTGCGGTGCGGCAGATAGAAATATTCGTCGCACCATTTCTTGTGCTTGTCGTAATCGGCGACGCCGTTTGGGCCGGTGCAAGCTTCCTGCATCGCGGCGTGGAAGGCGATCGTGTCCGCATCCTCCTGCGTGCGCCGCCGGTCCAGCAGGGGCGTCAGATCGGCGCCGCCGCCGAACCAGCCTTTGGTGGTGACGACAAAGCGCGTGTTCATATGCGCCGCGGGTACGTTCGGATTGCGTATGTGCGCGATCAGCGAGATGCCCGACGCCCAGAACCGCGGATCGTCCGCCGCGCTGGGGATCTGCGCGCGAAACTCGGGGGCGAACTCGCCATGCACGGTCGAGCAGTGCACGCCGACCTTCTCGAACATGCGGCCATACATCATCGACATCAGGCCGCCACCGCCGGGCGCGCCGGAGTGATCGGTACGCTGCCAGGGCGTGCGCACGAAGCGGCCGGCCGCGCCGGGATAGAGCGCTTGCGGCGCGTCATCCTCGAGCCGCTCGAAGCTCGCGCAGATGTCGTCGCGCAGAGACTCAAACCAGCTCCGCGCACGTGCCTTGCGGTCTTCAGTCATCGAAACGTCCATCTGCATTCCCGTCGCTCACCAAGCAGAGTGCCGCGTGGGGTTGGCAAAGGCACGCTTGCGCCGCCCCACCATCTTTCATCGCCGTCTTGAATGGTGGGCACGCTGCGCTTTGCCTACCCTACGAATTTTAGTCCTGCCGACCGTAATAGGCGCAGCTCTCGTTGCAACTGTCGCGATGCATGGAGACGCGGGTTGGTCCGCCGAGATGCGCGAGCCGCTCCCAGACGAACCGCGAGAGGTTTCCAACGTCGGGATGCCCGGTGGTTCGATCTTGTTGAGAAACTGTGGTCGAGCGTCAGCTGGACGTCTTCGATCGCGCGCTGGAGGAGGCCGAGTTCGACCACCATGCCGGTCACGGGATCCGGCGTGCCGCGCAAGCTCACCTCGGCGCGGAAGGAATGGTCGTGAATCTCTTCGCTCGCCGCGCCAAAGGTCGTACCCGACAGCGTATGCGCCGCTTCGAAGCGGAATGATTTGGTCAATTTCCACATCTTGTGAATGTCCGTCCTATCTGATGGCGAGCGTCTTGTGTGTTTGCGACATTGGTATTGCCTGTCCGTGACGCGGCCGGAAAACCGGATCGACTGTTTCCGAAGGATCGGCTGCTCAATTTGGAACTACAAGAACTAGAAACGTCAATAGTCCCATCTGCAGCTCGCAGGGATACCAGCTCATCAGTGAAGACTGGAAACGGCGTTCACGCCGGCAATCCCTAGTCACTGCGGCCTGCGTAGCGAGGGGCAGAAGCTTCCCATGATCAGACATCGATAGTTCGGGAGGAGGTCATTCCCGGCGGATATTAATTGCATGCCCCTTCGTTGCTTTCGAATTTAGGCACCCACGATTAATCTACCTGTGCGTAGTCAATGAGACAACCTGCGCATTCGGCTACATACAGCTGGTCAGAGGAGAGAGATCATGAGACGCACAGTACTAGCACTTTCCGCCGTCCTCGGCGCTAGCGCTATAGCAACCGCAGTCTTCGCACAGCAACCACAGCTTCCGCCCCCCGACGATTGGCACGCCACCGGCCGCTATCTTCCTGAATACACGAAAGATGGGGACCTTGTTCTGCCAAAGAACTTTCACGAATGGGTTTATGTCGGCTCGCCACTGACGCCTAATTTCTTAAACCCGCCCCAAGCAAACTTCCCTGAATTTCATAACGTATATATCGAGCCTGGTTCTTACGATATCTACAAGAAAACGGGCGTCTTCCCTGAAGGAACAATCTTCGTGAAAGAACTGCAGCTCATGCAGCCCGCCACTCATCCGGACGGTTCGAGAACCGCGCCATCGGGGAAAGGATTCTTCCCGGGCGCCTTCAACGGCGCGGATGTGACTGTCAAGGACACCAAGAGATATAAGGAAACCGACGGCTGGGGCTATTACAACTTCAACCACTTTGAACCCAAAGCGGCCACCGCCAAAGTCCGGCCGATTGAGGAATGCGCCTACTGCCACATTGCAAGTGCGAAACGCGATGACGTATGGACGCAGTTCTACGGGTTGCTCGACCAGGTGCCGGTGCCGGCCGGCGTGACCATAAAAAAGTAGGGAGAACTATGATGAAATTCCTCGGAAGTGCGGCCGTGGCGTCCGCGTCCGTCATCGTCGTGACTGTCGGCTGCCTTGTCTCGCGGCCGGCAGATAGCCAGCCCGCCCCTGCGCAGGAACAACTTGTTGATGCGGCGGGCAACATGCATATCCCGAAGAACTACCGAACCACCTACGAATTCCTTGGGAGCTGGTCTGTCGCAGGTGATAACGGCGCTAAAGAGATGCACGTCGTCTACGCGTCGCCCGGTGCTGCGGCCGCTTATCGCGCCGCCGGCAAGTTCCCCGACGGTTCGATCCTGGTGAAGGAAGTTTACGGCGCGGCCACTTCGGATATGACGACCGGGACTGTCAGCCATCAAGACGTTCTCAAAGGCTGGTTCATGATGGTGAACGACAGTAAGAACAGCCACCCGGATAATAAGCTGTGGGGCAACGGTTGGGGTTGGTCGTGGTTCGACGCGGGTAACCCGGTGAAGACGACCTCAACGAACTTTCGCTCAGATTGTCTAGGCTGCCACATCCCTGCCAAGGCAACTGACTGGATCTATGTGCAAGGCTATCCCGGACTGAAGAAGTGACTGATCGTTAGCCAACGCGCGCTTGGATGTTGCGTGGGTAAAACCGGACTGGATGTAGAAAAAGGTAGGGTCATGAAGCACAGCAAAAAGTTCAGCAGATGCATTTGTGGATCGACGATGATCTTTCTTCTGTCGTTTTCGGCCCCTCAGGAGAGTCTAGCAGCCGGTCCGGTTACCTACAAAAAAATCACAAAGCAATTCCTGACGTCGGGCCAAGTGGACCTCGTACGGGAGGTGGTGACGCTGCCGCTCCATCGCGGCCGTCTTGCCTCGGGAGAAACTGTTTGGTTCGTGCTTACGGACGTAAGCGATTTTGCTACTTCGAAAAAGATGGGGCTCACATGGGCGCCGAGTCTCGCTAAGGCCAAAGACTTGACGAGCACAAGGGTTGCGGAAATGGACGACTCGGGTAACTTCACGTTCAAATCGGGCCGGGTCGATTTCTCACCGTCCCAGACGTTAGTGGGAGGCGAGGCGCCCAAGTTTTTTCCTCCTAAAACGGCCCGAGCCGGATCGGTCGGAGATGCGCACTACAGCCCATTGGTTCGGGTCGCGAACAGTAAGGACATTGTCTTCAATGCTCCGGTCATCGCGTTCAATGTCGAGCCCGAGAAAATCTCGTTCTGCAACGGCAGTCCTGATTACTCGGTCGTGACGGATTCCGTGGCGAGCATCTGTCCTGATAAGGGCACCGTCGACTTGAAACTCCGGTTCGGATTCGCGAACGGCAAACACCTGCGTTATCTTAGTTTTGACGCAAACTCCGAGGAGTCGGCGACCCTCGAGTCGTCCACCTTTGCTCCCGCGGAAAGCGACATTCTTCAGAGCGGCGCGATTGAGGTTATCTATACGATTGTGAACGGCAACATGGGTGCGAGCGATCCCAACCGCCAGGGGCTCGACAGCGCCCTCAACGGCGAGGGGCCCTCGCTCGATATCCTCGCGCACTTCACGGAGATCAGCGCCGGA
>Ga0207707_10004779_pt1 | contig 11881 bp, 9 predicted proteins | sample KBSC83BmetaG_FD_184336 | JGI IMG/M metagenome (GOLD analysis project Ga0207707, IMG submission 184336) | Corn rhizosphere microbial communities from Kellogg Biological Station, Michigan, USA - KBS C8-3B metaG (SPAdes) (version 2) | ecosystem: Host-associated > Plants > Roots > Rhizosphere ... | reverse complement strand
GAGCAGCGCGTCCGCGTCGCCGAGCTTCGCGAGCGCCTGCGGCAACTCGGCCGGCGTATGCGCGGCGCCCGAGAGGACGGTGTAGCCGGCCATCGTCAGCTCGCGCGCCGCGGCCGCGGCCGTCGCATCGTTCTCGGCGGGGTCGTAGGCGATCGCGATCTTGCGCGCCGCGGGCACGAGCCGGCGCAGCCACTCGACCTGCGTCGCGATGGGGATTGCGAGCGGCACGACGGTCGCATTGGCGGACGGCGCGAAATCGCCGGCGATCATGCAGTCGACGACGCGCGCCTTCAGCGGCCACTGCGCGAGCGTGCGAGCCGCGCGCGCGCCGAGCGCGACGATCGCGGTGCCTGGCGCGACGCTCGCGAGCATCGGCGCAAGGAGCGCCTCCGGCTCGTCGGCGTCGTGCGTCTCGACCGACCAACCGGCGTTCGCGCGCATGCCGCCCACTGCTTCGGCGAACGCGGGCGCGTCGCCGGAAGACACGACGACGATGCGTGCCGCGTGAGCCGCGCCGCACAGCGCGAGCAGCGCGGCGCCTGCGAGCGGAACGAGGGTGCGTGCGCTCGTCCACGAGTGGACCCGCGCCTCTGCAAAGCCCGGAGCCGCTGCCGCGTTCGCCATCCATCACGTCCCGTGAAAGGCGCGCATCACGCAAGGGCCGGGCCGATTCGCGAGCCCGGTAACCTGCAGGCGCAAAAGCCCATGACAAAAGCATGCATCGTGCCATAGACAGGCGATGCGGCGCCATGGCGGGCCAGGGTAGGCAGTCGGATGCATGCCACCACTGGTCACGCGGTTTTCATCGTGCACCGCTTTGGGTAGACTCGGGCTGCGGGCCGCGCGAATGTCACCCGGCCTCGTCCGTCCATCCCCGGGGGTACGTTGCATGTCGAACATCGAGTCCGTCTCGAACGAGAGTCGCCTCTTTCCGCCGCCGGCCGCGTTCACGGCGCAAGCGAACGTCAAGCCCGCCGACTTCGCGGCGCTCAATGCCGAGGCGGCGCGCGACTACGAGGGCTTCTGGGCGCGGCTCGCGCGCGAGACGCTCACATGGAAGAAGCCGTTCACCCAGGTGCTCGACGAGTCGAAGGCGCCGTTCTACCGCTGGTTCGCCGACGGCACGCTCAACGCGTCGTACAACTGCCTCGACCGCAACGTCGCCAACGGCAATGCGGAACGCGTGGCGATCCGCTTCGAAAGCGACGACGGCAAGGTCACCGAGGTCACCTACCGCGACCTGCACGGTCGCGTGTGCCGCTTCGCCAACGCGCTGCGCGCGCTCGGCGTCAAGAAGGGCGATCGCGTCATCATCTACATCCCGATGTCCGTCGAGGGCGCCGTCGCGATGCTCGCCTGCGCGCGCCTCGGCGCGCCGCATTCGGTCGTGTTCGGCGGCTTTTCCGCCAAGTCGCTGCAGGAGCGCATCGTCGACGTCGGCGCGACCGTCGTCGTCACCGCCGATGAGCAGGTGCGCGGCGGCAAGGCGCTGCCGATCAAGGCGATCGTCGACGAGGCGATCGCGATGGGCGGATGCGAGCGCGTGAAGAACGTCGTCGTCTATCGCCGCACGGGCAATCCGGTGCCGATGCAGGCCGGCCGCGACCTGTGGCTGCACGACGTCGTCGCGAAGGCGCCGGACGCCTGCGAGCCCGAATGGGTCGACGCCGAGCACCCGCTCTTCATCCTCTACACGTCGGGGTCGACCGGCAAGCCCAAGGGCGTTCAGCACTCGACGGGCGGCTATCTCATGTGGTCGGCGCTGACGATGAAGTGGGTGTTCGACATCAAGCCGTCCGACGTGTTCTGGTGCACCGCCGACATCGGCTGGGTCACCGGGCACTCGTACATCGTCTACGGCCCGCTCGCGGTGGGCGCGACCGAGGTGATGTTCGAGGGCGTGCCGACGTACCCGAACGCCGGGCGCTTCTGGGACATCATCGCGCGCCACAAGGTGAGCCTCTTCTACACGGCGCCCACGGCGATCCGCTCGCTGATCAAGCTCGCCAACGCCGACGCGAACGTGCATCCGTCGCGCTACGACTTGTCGAGCCTGCGCGTGCTGGGCTCGGTCGGCGAACCGATCAACCCGGAAGCGTGGATGTGGTACTACGAGAACGTCGGCCAGGGCCGCTGCCCGATCGTCGACACGTGGTGGCAGACGGAGACCGGCGGCGACATGATCACTCCGCTGCCCGGCGTCACCGCGCTGCGACCCGGCTCGTGCACGCTGCCGCTGCCGGGGATCATGGCGGCGATCGTCGACGAGACCGGCCACGAAGTGCCCAACGGCCAGGGCGGCATGCTGGTGATCAAGCGGCCGTGGCCCGCGATGATCCGCACCATCTGGGGCGATCCCGATCGCTTCCGCAAGAGCTATTTTCCCGACGAGCTCGGCGGCAGGCTCTACCTCGCCGGCGACGGCGCGGTGCGCGATCCGCACAACGGGTATTTCACGATCATGGGCCGCATCGACGACGTGCTCAACGTGTCGGGGCATCGCCTCGGCACGATGGAGGTGGAGTCGGCGCTGGTGGCCAACCCGCTGGTCGCGGAGGCGGCGGTCGTCGGCCGGCCGGACGAGCTGACGGGCGAGGCGCTGTGCGCGTTCGTCGTGCTGAAACAGGCGCGGCCGAGCGGCGATGCCGCGAAAAAGGTCGCGGGCGAGCTGCGCGACTGGGTCGGCCACGAGATCGGCCCGATCGCCAAGCCGAAGGACATCCGCTTCGGCGACAACCTGCCCAAGACGCGCTCGGGCAAGATCATGCGCCGGCTTTTGCGCTCGCTCGCCAAGGGCGAGACGATCACGCAGGACACGTCGACGCTCGAGAACCCCGCGATCCTCGATCAGCTCAAGGAAACCGCGTAGCGCGAGGGTGGTCATCCCCGCGAATGCGGGGATCCAGCATTGACGCGACGGCTAGTCGACCGCGCGCAATGCGTCTCCCAGCGGGACGTCAAGGCTGGATTCCCGCATGCGCGGGAATGACGTCATCGGGCGGCGAACGCCGCCGTCAGGACTTCGGCGGCGCGGATTCGGCGAACGCCGGGCGCTTGCCGAGCTTGTCGGCGTGCCGCGCGAGGTTCGGGAACCGCCCCCGCCAGTCGAAGTCGGCGGCGCGCAGGTCGATGTAGCCGAGCGCGCATCCGCAGGCGATGTCCGCGAGCGTGTAGGACTCGCCGTTGCACCACGGCCGCTCACCGAGCTCGCTCGCCATCTCGGCGACCGCGGCCTCGACCTTGTGGCGCTGGCGCGCAATCCATTCGGGACTTTGCCGCGCCTCCGGCCGCTTGCGCTCGAGCGTCGCCAGCACCAGCGCGTCGCACGCGCCGTCGGCCAGCGCTTCCCATTTGCGCACCGCGATCCGCTGCCGCACCGGCTCGGGCACGAGCCGCGACACCGGGCTCACGTCGTCGATGTACTCGACGATGACGCGCGAGTCGTAGATCGACGTGCCGTCGTCGAGGGTGAGCGCCGGTACCTTGCCGAGCGGGTTCGCCGCGTGCACGGGCGATGCATCGTCCCACGCCGAGGTCTCGCAGAGCTCGTACTCGATCTTCTTCTCCTCGAGCGCGATCCGCACCTTGCGCGCGAAGGGACTGGTCGTCGAATAGTAGAGCTTCAACATCGTCCGCGATTATACCGGGATGCGCGCCGCGCCGCGGCCTGCCGGCATTGCGCGCTGTGCTAGACTCGACGGCATGTCGCAGGACGCGATGCCAGCCCCGCTGGCGGCGATCTCGCCGCTCGACGGGCGCTATCAGGCGAAAGTCGCTGCACTCTCCGGCATCTTCAGCGAGTTCGCGCTGATCCGCGACCGCGTGCGCATCGAGCTCGCATGGCTCGCGGCGCTCGCCGACGAGAGCGGCATCCCCGAGGTCCACGCGTTCGACGACGCCACGCGCCGCGAGCTCGACACGATCGGCGCCTCGTTCTCGGCCGAGGACGCGCGCGCCGTCAAGACGATCGAGCGCGACACCAACCACGACGTCAAGGCCGTCGAGTACTGGGTCAAGGAGCGCCTGGCGCGCGTGGCCGGCACCGCGACGTTGCGCGAGTTCGTGCATTTCGCGTGCACGTCCGAGGACATCAACAACCTCGCGCACGGGATCGCGCTCGCGACCGCGCGGCGCGACGTGCTGCTGCCCGCGCTCGAGGCGATCGTCGCGGACTTGCGAGCGCTCGCGCATGCCAACGCCGGCGTGGCGATGCTCGCGCGCACGCATGGCCAGCCGGCCACGCCGACGACGCTCGGCAAGGAGATGGCCAACGTCGTCGCGCGCCTCGAGCGCGCGATCGCTGCGTTCGCGCACGTGCCGGTCAAGGGCAAGCTCAACGGCGCCGTCGGCAACTACAACGCGCATGTCGTCGCCTACCCTGGCGTCGACTGGGAGCGCCTGGCGGCGCGCACCGTCATGCGCCTCGGACTCGAGTTCAATCCGTACACGACGCAGATCGAGCCGCACGACGGCATCGCCGAGTATTGCGACGCGCTCGCGCGCATCAACACGATCCTCGTCGACCTTGACCGCGACGTCTGGGGCTACATCGCGCTCGGCTACTTTCGCCAGAGGCTCAAGGAAGGCGAGACGGGCTCGTCGACGATGCCGCACAAGGTCAACCCGATCGACTTCGAGAACTCCGAGGGCAACCTCGGCCTCGCCAACGCGCTGCTGCGGCACTTCGCCGAGAAGCTGCCGGTGTCGCGCTGGCAGCGCGACCTCACCGACTCGACGGTGCTGCGCAACCTCGGCGTCGCGCTCGGACATGCGCTGCTCGGCTTCACGTCGTTGCGCCAGGGACTGGCGCGGCTCGCGGTCGACGAGCGCGTGATCGCCGCCGACCTCGACGCGAGCTGGGAAGTGCTTGCCGAGCCGATCCAGACGGTGATGCGACGCCATGGCATCGACGAGCCGTACGAGAAGTTGAAGGCGCTGACGCGCGGGCGCACCGGCATCACGCGCGAGACGCTGCACGCGTTCATCGACGGCCTCGCACTGCCCGACGACGCGAAGGCGCGCCTCAAGGCGCTGACGCCCGCCACGTACATCGGCCGCGCGGCGGAACTCGCCGCGCGGGTTTGACGCCGTCATCCCCGCACCCGCCGTCATCCCCGCACCCGCCGTCATCCCCGCACCCGCCGTCATCCCCGCGAATGCGGGGATCCAGTCGTCACGTATGGATGGGCGCGACGCGCGCCTCGATGTCGCGCCACGGCTGGATTCCCGCCTGCGCGGGAATCACGATGGGCGGAGTCAGCGCTTCCCGCGCTCGCGCAGGAACGCCACCACCGCCGGGATCAGCGAGACGACGACGATCGCGACGACGATGAGGGCGAGGTTATCCTTGACCCACGGGATGTTGCCGAAGAAGTAGCCCGTATACACGAGCAGCGCGATCCACATCACGCCCCCGGCCACGTTGTAGGCGAGGAAACGCGGATAGGCCATCGCCGCCACGCCGGCGAGGAACGGCGCGAACGTGCGCACGATCGGCACGAAGCGCGCGATGATGATCGTCACCCCGCCGTGGCGCTCGTAGAAGCGCTGCGTGCGCAGCAAGTGCTCCTTGCGCAGCCAGCGCGAGTCGGGGCGCTCGAACACCTTCGGCCCGATGTAGCGGCCGACCGCGTAGTTGACCGAGTCGCCGAGTATCGCCGCGAGCGTCAGGATCAGCACCAGCACGTGCACGTCGAGGCCGGCGGCGGCGATCACCGTGCCGGCGAGGAACAGCAGCGAGTCACCCGGCAGGAACGGGAAGACGACGAGGCCGGTCTCGGCGAAGATGACCGCGAACAGGATCGCGTAGAACCACGGCCCGTACTGCGTCGCGATCAGCGCGACCGAACGGTCGAGGGCGAGCAGCGAATAGAGCAGCGTGGTGAGCACGGCGCGTGGATGGCGTCAGCCTCGGCCGCGGCGCGTCAGGGCAGGATCTTCTCCGCGTTGCCGCCCTCGCGCTTGCGGTCGGACTTGACGAGGTCCTCGCGCGACACGCCGAGCCACATGACGATCGGCGCCATCACCAGCACCGACGAGTAGATGCCGAACAGGATGCCGATGGTCAGCGCGAGCGCGAAGTAGTGCAGCGTCTCGCCGCCGAAGATCAGCATCGACGTCACCATGATCTGCGTGGACCCGTGGGTGATGATCGTGCGCGAGATCGTGCTGGTGATGGCGTTGTCGATCACGTGGGTGACGCTGGCCTTGCGCATCTTGCGGAAGTTCTCGCGGATCCGGTCGGCGATGACCACCGACTCGTTGACCGAGTAGCCCAGCACCGCGAGGATCGCCGCCAGCACCGGCAGCGAGAATTCCCACTGGAAGAACGCGAAGAAGCCGAGGATGATCACCACGTCGTGCAGGTTGGCGACGATCGCCGCCACCGCGAAGCGCCATTCGAAGCGCAGCGCGAGATAGGCGACGATGCCGATCGCGACGAACAGCAGCGCGAGGCCGCCGTTCTGGTAGAGCTCCTTGCCCACCTGCGGCCCGACGAACTCGACGCGCTTCTGCGTCGCCGACGAGTCGTCCGCCTTGAGGCCCGCCATGACCTGCTCCGAGAGCTTGGCGCTCGACACGCCTTCCTTGAGCGGCAGGCGGATGAGCGCCGTCTGCGCGTTGCCGAAGCGCTGCACCGAGTATTCGCCGAGCTTCAGCTTGTCGATCGCCGCGCGCACGCGGTCGAAGTCGGCCGCATGCGCGTACTCGACCTCGATCACCGTGCCGCCGCGGAAGTCGACGCCGAAGTCGAGCCCGCGGTGGATCAGGAAGAACACGGCGGCGAGGAAGGTGATCAACGAGATGACGTTGAACACCAGCGCATGCCGCATGAACGGGATGTCTTTGCTGAAGCGGAAGAATTCCATGGTCGCTCGGGGCCCGGTTCGTGGTCGGCGGCGTCAGGCCGTCTGTTTGCGGGGCGGCGAGCCGCCGCCGGCCTGCGGGCGCCATACCTGGCCGATCGAAATGCGCTCGAGCTTGCGGCGGCGGCCGTAGATCAGGTTGACGATGCCGCGCGAGATGAACACGGCGGAGAACATCGACGTCAGGATGCCGAGGCAGTGCACGACCGCGAAGCCTCGCACCGGGCCGGAGCCGAACGCGAGCAGCGCGATGCCGGCGATCATCGTCGTCACGTTCGAGTCGAGGATCGTGCCCCACGCGCGCTCGTAGCCCGCCTTGATCGCGGCATGCGGCGTCGCGCCCCAGCGCAGTTCCTCGCGGATGCGCTCGTTGATGAGCACGTTGGCGTCGATCGCCATGCCGAGCGTCAGCGCGATGGCGGCGATGCCCGGCAGCGTCAGCGTCGCCTGGATCATCGACAGCACCGCGACCAGCAGCAGCAGGTTGATGGAGAGTGCGAGCGTCGAGATCACCCCCATCAGCAGGTAATACACGCAAATGAAAATCGCCAGCACGATGAAGCCGTGCTTCACCGAATCGAAGCCTTTGGCGATGTTCTCGGCGCCGAGCGACGGGCCGACGGTGCGTTCCTCGACGATCTCCATCGGCGCGGCGAGCGCGCCTGCGCGCATCAGCAGCGCGATGTCGCGCGTCTCGCGCGCCGTCATCTGGCCGCTGATCTGGAAGCGCGAGCCCAGCTCGTCGCGAATCTTCGGCGCGGTGATGAGCTCGGTCTTGTTCTTGTCGATGAGCAGGATGCCCATTCCCTTGCCGATGTTCTCGCGCGAGATGTCGCGGATGATCCGCCCGCCGGTGGCGTCGAGCGTGACGCTGACGATCGGCTCGTTGTTGCGGCTGTCGAAGCCGGGCTGCGCGTCCTGGATGCGGTCGCCGGTCAGCACCGCCTGGCGGCGGATCAGGCTCGGCACGCCGTTGCGATCCTTGTAGAGGTCGGTGCCGACCGGCACGTTGCCGTTGAGCGCCGCCTGCAGCGCGCCCGGGTCCTCGTCGACCATGCGGATCTCCAGCGTCGCCGTGCGGCCGAGGATGTCCTTGGCGCGCGCCGTGTCCTGCACGCCGGGGAGCTGCACGACGATGCGGTCGGAGCCCTGCTGCTGGACGATCGGCTCGGCGACGCCGAGCTCGTTGACGCGGTTGCGCAGGATCTGGATGTTCTGCTGGACGGCGCCGTCGCCGATGCGCTTCAGCGACTCGGGCTTCAGCGTCGCGTAGAGGCGGAAGTCGCCCGCGCCGCTGTCGACGTCGCGCTCGGTCAGGTCGGGGTATGCGTTGTCGATCGCGAGCCGCGCCTTGGCGCGCTCGCCGGCGTCGCGGAAGCGCACGACGATGTTGCCGCCCTCGCGCGTCACGCCGGCGTACTGGATGCGGTTGGTGCGCAGGAGGGTGCGGATGTCGCCGCTGTAGCGGTCGGCCGCCTTCTCTAGCGCGGTCTTCATGTCGACCTGCAGCAGGAAGTGCACGCCGCCGCGCAGGTCGAGGCCGAGGTACATCGGCAGCGCCCCGATGGACGCGAGCCATTCGGGCGACGACGACTGCAGGCCGAGCGCGACGATGTAGTCGGGATCCTGCGGGTTCGAATTGAGCTTGGCCTGCAGGACGTCCTTCGCCTTGCCCTGCGCATCGATGTCGGCGAAGCGCAGCTTGATGCCGGTGGCGTCGAGCGTCGCGCCGTCGTAGGCGATCTTGTCCGCCTTCAGCGTCGACTCGACGGTTTCGAGCGTCGTCGCGTCGATCTTGACGCCGCCTTTCGACGTCGACACCTGCACCGCGGGTTGCTCCGCGAACAGGTTCGGCAGCGCGTACAGGACGCCGATCACGAGCGCGACGACGATGACGACGTACTTCCAGAGTGGGTATCGATTCATGGCGTGCGGAGGATGATGCGATGCCCCGGGTGGCGCGGCGTTGCGCGGTGCAAGGCCCGGGCGACGGCGGCGGCGGTGCGATGCGGCCGCATGGACGTCACAGGCTCTTCAGCGTGCCCTTCGGCAGGAGCTGGCTCACCGAGCTGCGCTGCACGGTGACCTCGACGCCGGAAGCGACCTCGAGCGTCACGTACTGCTCGTTGATCTTCGCGATCTTGCCGACCATCCCGCCCGCGGTGACGACCTCGTTGCCCTTCTCGAGCGCGCCCAGCAGCTCGCGCTGCTCCTTGGCGCGCTTCTGCTGCGGGCGGATCAGCAGGAAGTAGAACACCACGAAGATGGCGATCATCGGCAGGAACGACGTCAGCATGTCGCCCGACGGCGCGGCGCCCGAGGTCTGCGCGAAAGCGTTGGCAATGAACACGATGGATTCTCCGAAATGCGGGTCGGCCGGGCCGGCGTTCGTTGCGCCGTACCCGGCATCCGGGCGTTGCCTGCACCGCGGCGCGTGGCCGGGTTGCTGCGTGCGATCGACTCGCCCGTGATCGGCCGCTCGCCGCGGGGTCTTACGACCGCGCGATCGCGCCACCAAATCAATCGCTTATTCTAGCATGCGCGCGCCTTCCGGCGGGCTGCCGGAGGGCGCCCCCGCGCCGCGGTCGCGGTGGAAGGCGGCGCGCCACGCGTCGAACCGGCCCGCGGCGATCGCCTCGCGCAGCTCGCGCGTGAAATCGAGGTAGTAGTGCAGGTTGTGGATGGTCGCGAGCTCGGCGCCGAGGATCTCGTTGACGCGCTGGAGGTGGTGCAGGTAGGCGCGGCTGAAGTGGCGGCACGTGTAGCACGCGCACGTGGCGTCGAGCGGCGCGGTGTCGTGGCGGTGCACGGCGTTGCGGATGCGCAGGTCGCCGAAGCGCGTGAACAGCCAGCCGTTGCGGGCATTGCGCGTCGGCATCACGCAGTCGAAGAGGTCGACGCCGGCGGCGACGCCCGCGACGATGTCCTCGGGCGTGCCCACCCCCATCAGGTAGCGCGGCTTGTCGTCGGGCAGGCGCGGCGCGACGTACGCGAGGACCCGCAGCATCTCGTCCTTGGGCTCGCCGACCGACAGCCCGCCGATCGCGTAGCCGTCGAAGCCGAGCGCCGCGAGCGCCGCAGCCGACTCGTCGCGCAGGTCCTCGAACATCCCGCCCTGGACGATGCCGAACAGCGCATTGCGATTGCCGGCGTGCGCCGCCTTCGAGCGCGCCGCCCAGCGCATCGACAGCCGCATCGATTGCGCGGCCTCGTCGCGTGTGGCGGGGTACGCGGTGCACTCGTCGAAGCACATCACGATGTCGGAGTCGAGCGCGCGCTGGATCTCCATCGAGCGCTCGGGCGTGAGGAAGAGCTTGTCGCCGTTCACCGGCGAGGCGAACGCCACGCCTTCCTCGGCGATCTTGCGAAGCGCGCCCAGGCTCCACACCTGGAAGCCCCCGGAATCGGTGAGGATCGGCCGTTCCCAGCCCATGAAGCGATGCAGGCCCGCGTGCGCGGCGATCACCTCGGTGCCCGGCCGCAGCCACAAGTGGAACGTGTTGCCGAGGACGATCTGCGCGCCGACGTCGACGAGCGCGGCCGGCGTCATCGCCTTGACGGTGCCGTACGTGCCGACGGGCATGAACACCGGCGTGTCGACGATCCCGTGCGCGAGCTCGAGGCGGCCGCGGCGCGCGCGACCGTCGCGCGCGGTGACGGCGAACCGCATGGCGGGGGTCAGCGCGCCAGGCGCGCGCGGCGGCGTCGCGAAAGCGCGGGCGCCGCCGCGATGAGCACGATCATCGCGCCGAGCGCGGCCAGGCCGCCCGTGCCGAGGGCCGGCACCACGAATCCGCGCCCGCAATTGCTCGCGCCGAAGTCGAAGGCGTTCTTCCACACCGGGTAGTAGTCGCCACCGAAGTCGGTGCCGAACGTCCCGTACAACCCGTAGTCCGGGGCAATCGCCACCTGCATCACGCACTCCGGGTTACCGATCCGGTAGCTGATCGCGGGGTCGGGCTGGCCGTTGGCGTTCGGCTGCAGCCAGCGCGCCACGACGATCGTGCCGGGCTTCGCCTGGTTGCCGGCCGCGTAGCCCTTGTTGCCGAACAGCGTGTGCACATTGGTGGTGAGCGGCGAGAGCATGATCGACGCCGGGTCGAGCGTGCGCGCGGTGCTCGCCGCGCCGAGCGTGTCGGTGGTGTTCGGATCGATCGATTCGAGCAGCCCCCAGCCGTGCGGCGTGGGCAGCGCGAGGCCGGCGCGGTCACTGCGGTCCTGGTCATAGAACGTCGCCACCACGACCGGATGGCCCGACAACGCGAAGTCGTACACCGCGTTGCCGACGGCGGTCGAGGACGTGAAGAGGCCGTCCTCGAACAGCAGGATCTCGTCGAACGAATTGATGAGCGTGGCCACCGACGGCGGGCCGCCGCTGACGTCGACGGCGGTGAACGTGTGGCCGGGAACGTGCGCGGCGAAGTCGCTCGCCACGAAATCGGCATGGCTGTTCGACAGCACGCCGACGCGCGCGGCGATGGCGCCTCGCGCCGTGACGACCAGCGCGAGCACCGACACGGCCAGCGATGCGAGCCGCAGGAATCGATGCATGTACCGTGAGTGGCGGCGCCTCATGCACATCGCATGCGGTAACCGCCCGGACCTTGGGTTGCGCCAAGGGTAGCCATACAGCCGCGCATTGCCAAGCGCTACAGGCACGAAAGGCACGAGCGCGCGGCCGGCGGTTGCAGATTCCCCGCAAAAACGCGCCAACTGTCGCCGATTGGCGACGCTGTCAGGCGCTTTTGTCGCCTGTCGAGCCTGCACTACGGCGCGCCAGCAGCATCGCGTCGCCGTAGCTGAAGAAGCGATAGCGGGCGGCGATGGCGTGGGCGTAGGCCGCGCGGATCGTGTCGTATCCGGCGAACGCCGAGACGAGCATCAACAGGGTCGAGCGCGGCAGGTGGAAGTTGGTGACGAGCGCATCGACGATCCTGAAACGATAGCCGGGCGTCACGAACAGCGCCGTCTCGTTCCATCCCGCCTTGGGCAAGCCGTCGTCGCCGGCCGCGGCC
>Ga0207707_10004777_pt1 | contig 11885 bp, 11 predicted proteins | sample KBSC83BmetaG_FD_184336 | JGI IMG/M metagenome (GOLD analysis project Ga0207707, IMG submission 184336) | Corn rhizosphere microbial communities from Kellogg Biological Station, Michigan, USA - KBS C8-3B metaG (SPAdes) (version 2) | ecosystem: Host-associated > Plants > Roots > Rhizosphere ... | reverse complement strand
TGAAGAATACCGGCCAGGACGGCAGCGTCAGTGTCTGCCCCGGCAAGGCCGGCCTGATCGTGCTCGTGACCGAGGACGATTTGCGCCAGACCGTCTCGGTCGGCCGCAACCAGAAAGCCGCAGAAAACGAGCCGGCCGCAAGCAGCGGCTTCGGTATCAGGGCCAATCCGAACCCGAACGAGGTTGCCCGCAAGGCCGCCGACGAGATCGCACGCGATTTCAAATGCGGCAAGGACGAGGTCAGAATCGTAGGTAGTCGCGGACGCGCGATCGAACTGGCCAAGCCTTGAGGCTGTTCCGGTGGACCGCCACGCGCCCCGCAAACCGGTTGTAACAGCTTGACAGGCGCAGGCCCGCGTAGCCTCCTACCCTGCGCGTCTGTTCCATGCCGGGGGTGGCGTATGCCCGAATATTCCGCAGGCAAAGTGGCCGACTACGCCGACGGTGACCGCAAGGTCATCGATTGCGGGGAGTTCGAGGTCGGCGTCTTCAGGATCGGCGACGAATTCTTTGCCTGGCACAATCGCTGCGCCCATCGCGCCGGGCCGATCTGCCAGGGCCGCATCATGAAGCGGGTGATCGAGCCGGTCGCGGACGACGGCACCACGCGCACCCTCGAATACGATCCGGTCGAGACCAACATCGTGTGCCCCTGGCACGGCTACGAGTTCAACATCAGGACCGGCTGCCACCAGGGCTCCAGCCGCATTCGGCTGCGCAAGGCAGAGCTCTCGATCCGGGAGGGCGAGATCCATGTTCGGACCTGAGCGCGATCGCAATAGCGACGCTGGCGATCGCAATAGCGACGCTGGCGATCGCAACCGCGACGCGGGCGACCGCCAAAACGACGCCCATGGCTGGATCGACCGGATGGCTCCCGACCTGCTGCGCGCCTCACGCGAGCTGGTCGAGAACAACGAGGCGGCCCGCGTCTCCGACGAGGCGGTCGCGCAGATCCTGACCGCGGCGATCAGGCTCTATGTCGCGAAATCCGACGGCGAGGAACGCACCTTTGCGCCGATCGCCGGGCGCAACGACAGCGAGCTGACGCCGACCGAATTGCTGTCGGCGGTTTCCGAAATGCTGCGCGCGATGCGCCTTGGACCGATGGAGCTTGCGCTCTGGTACCGGCGGCGTCCGGACGAAGACACCTATTCCGCGGGAGAGTGATCATGAACATCCAGGGCAGGATCGGGCCGCAATTTTCGGCGATCCAGGAGATCACCGTTCATACCGACACCCGCGATATCCTCGCGCATGCCAGGCGCAACGCGATCCGGCGCGGCCTGCAGGACTGGTTCGTGTGCGACATCGACGCCCATCATGTCGAGACGGTCTCCTGGAAGGAGATCGTCACCTATATCGAGGACCCCGTCGTGCGCGACAACGCGATCCGGTTTCAGAACGAGCGGCTTGGCGCCCCGCCCTACGGGCTCAATGGCGACCTTGGGCTGCGCTATCAATCGGTCGGCGGGCGCATCCCGCACCAGGACGGCCAGCGCGAGACCGTCGAGGAGACCGGCGTGCATCGCGACGTCGTGCTGACGCGGCGCGCAATGGACTCGCTCGGCATCGACAACATGGTGGTGTTCCCGACCCCGATGCTGTTTCTGGGCATGCATCCGCAGCCGGAAATGGAGGTCTGGCTCGGCAATGCCTATAACCGCTGGCTGATCGACCGTGTGCTGTCGGAGGACGACCGCATCAAGTCGCTGATCTTCCTGCCCTACAACACGCCGCAGGAAGCCGAGCGGACGGTGAAGGAACTGGCCGGCAAGAAGGGCGTGATCGGCTTCTGCGTGACCTCGACCCGCAACAAGCCGGTGCATCACAACGACTACATGCGGCTCTATTCAATGATCGAGGACACCGGCAAGCCGCTCGCCTTCCATGCCGGCTATCACTGGCAGGACCCCTCGCTCGCCACCATCAACCGTTTCCTCGGCATGCATGCACTGGGCTTCGTCTGGTGCAACATGGTGCACATGACCAACTGGATCCTGAACGGGCTTCCCGAACGGTTTCCGAAATTGAAGACGGTGTGGGTCGAGAGCGGGCTCGCCTGGGTGCCGTTCCTGATGCAGCGGCTCGACGACCAGTACCTGATGCGCCCGTCGGAAGCGCCGCAATTGAAGCGGCTGCCGAGCGAATACATGAACAGCAATTGCTACTACACGACGCAGCCGATGGAGACGACGCATCCGAAGGCGCTCGAGAACACGCTGGAGATGATCAAGGCCGAGACCCAGCTCATGTTCTCGTCCGACTGGCCGCATTTCGATTTCGACCTGCCGCAGGAAATTTGCGACCTGCCGTTCCTGACCGAGCAGGCCAAGCGCAATATTCTGGGGCTGAACGCCGCGCGGATCTTCAATCTCGACCCGACGCCGGTGAAGAAGCTGGTGACGGCGTAATTTCCGGAGATACATTCTCGTCATGGCCGGGTTTGTCCCGGCCATCCACGTCTTGGCCGGACACAAGCAAGAAAGACGTGGATGCCCGGCACAAGGCCGGGCATGACGAGCTTGGCTACATCGCCTCATCTCACCGGCCGCACTTCGAGTGAGACTCTCAGGACGCCTGCGGCTTGACCATCGCAAGCTTGAGCATGGTGTCGAGGAGTTGTTCCGCGTCGGTGCCCGCGGGCAGCCGTCGCAGGATGTCCTTGAGCCGGCCGTCGAGCAGCAGCATGGTGAAGCCATGCACCAGCGACCAGGCGCGGGCGATCGCCGCCGCCTGACCGAGCGTCAGCGCTTCCTCCTCGATCTGTTCCTGGCGGCTCGCGGCAATCGCGCTGGCAAGGCCGGCAAAGGAGGCCTCGGCGGCTTCATGCAGCGAGGGCCGCGAGTAATCGAGCCGCTCGGTGCGAAACATCAGCCCGTACATGCCGGGATGCGCCTGCGCATAGGCGATGTAGGCTTTGGCTCGCGCCAGCCCCTTGCCGGGATGGGGCGTATCCGGCGTGCAGGCCGCCGCCATTGCGGCGTTGAATTGCCGGAAGCCGATCGCGGCGAGCTCGCTGACGAGACCGGTGAGGTCGCCGAAATGATGGGTCGGCGCCGCATGCGACACGCCCGCTTCCCGCGCCACCGCGCGCAAGGTCAGTCCCGCGAGCCCCTCGCGCTCCAGCACCCGCTCGGCCGCCTGCAGCAACGCGTCGCGCAGCGCGCCATGGTGATAGGGTGTATCCTCTTTCGCCGAGCGCGAGGCGGAGCGCGAGCGGACGTGACGGGCGGGCGCCGCGCGGCTCGCTCGCCGCGCAACCCTTCGTGCTGGTTCTGCTTTTCTCGTCATCGGCGCGTTATATGACCCAATTTTTACAGTGTAAAGATTTTGCTTGACCGGATCGGACTAGCGTAATATTGCTATCTTTACGATGTAAAGATAGCCTTAAGGGAGTGTGCGATGCAGCAGGAAACCGCGATCCGTGCCGAATGGGCCAATCGGGGCCCGATCCCGATGGAGTGCGACGCCCCGTTCCTCAAGGTGACCGGGGAATTGCCGCGCGAACTCACCGGCACGCTCTACCGCAACGGCCCCAATCCGCAATTCGACGCGCCGGGCGCGCACTGGTTCGTCGGCGACGGCATGCTGCACGCCTTTCATCTCGAGAACGGCCGCGCCTCCTACCGCAACCGCTGGGTCCGCACCCCGAAATGGCAGGCCGAGCATGACGCCGGCCGTGCGCTGTTCGGCGGCTTCGGCCGCAAGCTGCCGGACGCACCGGCCGCGTTGACCGATGGCGGCGTCGCCAACACCAATATCGTTTTCCACGGCGGCCGCCTGCTCGCGCTCGAGGAAGCGCATCTGCCGACCGAGATCGAGCCGGGCACGCTCGCAACGCGAGGTTACTGTAACTATGGCGGGCGGATGGCCGGTCCCTTCACCGCACATCCCAAGATCGATCCCGTGACCGGCGAGATGGTGTTCTTCGGCTACAACGCCTCGGGCCCCTTTACGCCCACCCTCTCCTTTGGCTCCGTCAGCGCGTCGGGCAAGGTGACGCGCTTCGAGCGTTTCGAGGCGCCCTATGCCAGCATGGTGCATGACTTCATCGTCACCGAAAATCATCTCTTGTTTCCGGTGCTGCCCATCACCGGCAGCCTGCAGCGGGCCATGGGCGGCCAGCCCGCCTACGCCTGGGAGCCGGAGAAAGGCACCCATGTCGGCGTCATGAAACGCAGCGGCGCGGCGAAAGACATCGTCTGGTTCCGTGGCGAGAGCTGCTACGTCTTTCATGTCATGAACGCCTGGGAGGACGGCAACCGCATCATCGCCGACGTCATGCAATTCGAGGAAGCGCCGCTCTTTCCGCATCCTGACGGAAGGCCAACCGATCCGAAGAAGTCGCGGGCGCGGCTCTGCCGCTGGACCTTCGATCTCGCGGGCAACACCGATCGTTTCGATCAAACCTGGCTCGACGACCTCACCGGTGAATTTCCGCGCGTCGACGATCGCCGCGCCGGACTGAAGAGCGGCCACGGCTGGTACGCCTGCGCCAATCCGGACCTGCCGACCTTCGGCGCGCTGTCCGGCGTCGTGCATGTCGACGGCAGCGGCAAGCGGCGCGGCAAATATCATTTGCCCGCCGGAGATACGATCTCCGAACCGGTATTTGTCGAGCGCGGCAAGGACGCAGCCGAAGGCGACGGCTGGCTGCTCGCGGTGGTCTATCGCGCGCGCGAGAATCGTAGCGATCTCGCGATCTTCAACGCCACCGATGTCGAGACCGGCCCCGTCGCGCTGGTGCAGCTCGCCCACCGCGTGCCCGACGGCTTTCATGGCAATTGGGTGGGGGCGAACTGACGTGCCCTCTCCTTCGTCATTCCGGGGCGGCCCTGAAGGGCCGAACCCGGAATCCATAACCACGATTTGGGGAATCGATTCCGGGCCCGCGCCTTGCGCGCGTCCCGGAATGACGAAGTAAAATACGCCATTAAGCGTTTGATTTATTGGCATTTTAATTCCCTCGATCAACTAATTTTGACGATGTAAAGATTTGACTTGACCCCATCGGCTTTTCCTCTTATTCATCTTTCCAGTGTAAAGATTGGCCTGAAGAGGCTAACCCAAATGACTATTTTCCTGATCCTGGCGCCCTACGGCGCCTTCGCGGTGCTGATGCTGCTCGCCTCGTCGACCGTCAGCCTTGTGGCCGCGTCCGCTGTATGCCTTGCGACCATCGCCGTCGACGCCCTCCGCGGCCGCTCGCTCAAGATCCTGCCCGTGAGCTCGGCGATCCTGTTCGCCGGCATCGCTGGCTATCTTGCCGTCATCGACCCCGGCGTGAGCGACAAGGCCGTCAAGCTCGCGGTCGATATCGGCATCTTCACGATCTCCGTTGGCTCGATGCTGATCCGCCGTCCCTTCACGATGCAATATGCGCTGGAATCCGTTCCCGCCGAGATCGCGGCGATGCCGGGCTTCTCGCGCGCCAATTACGTCATCACCGGCGTGTGGACCGCGGCAACCCTGTTGATGATGCTTGCGAACGCTGCCATTTTCTACGTGCCGGGCCTGCCGATCTGGCTGGGGCTGGCCGTGGCGTTCGCCGCGCGCAACGGCGCGATCCTGTTCACGAACTGGTATTCGGCCTATCGCCGCGGTAAACGCCTGGCACCGCCGGTCCACGCATTGCCAAAGCCGCACTTGCGGATTTGCCCCCTGGAGGAATGACGATGAAGGACGTATTCGCCCGCCTCGCCACCGACTTCTTCTCCACCATCGTCTTCCTGGTCATCTACCTCACGACCGACAACATCCTGCTCGCCACTGCGGTCGCCATCGCCGGCGCCATTGCGCAGGTGATCTATTCCCGCATCAAGGGGCGCGAGCTCGGCTACATGACCTGGGCGAGCCTTGCCCTCGTGATCGTGCTCGGCACGGCGACGATCCTCACCAATGATCCGCGCTTCGTGCTGGCCAAGCCCGCGATCGGGCATTTTGCGATCGGGACGATCATGCTCAAGCGCGGCTGGATGCTGCGCTACATGCCTGCGATCGTGGCCGAGACCATTCCCGAATATGTCACCTTTGCGGGCTTTGCCTGGGCGGCGCTGATGTTCGCGCTCGGTGCCGGCACCATTGCAGTGGCCATGACCGGCGACCTCAAGCTGTGGACGCTTTACGTCTCGGTCGTTCTGGTCGGCGCCAAGATCGCCGCCTTCGCCGTGCAATATGCGGCGTTTCGGCTGCTGGTCGGAAGCCGCATCCGCGCGGCCCGCGCTCCGGCCAGCACCTGAGACGCTTTCACGCAAGTGGGCCAATTAGGCTTGCGCGGCGAGATAGGTTATACCGCCGCGCAAAGCCTTTTTGGCTTCGCAGGGATCCTTGAGGAGGGACGAATGGCCGTTGACGGAAACTGGAATCTCACCATGCAGACGCCGATGGGCGAGCGCAACGCGACGCTCAGCCTGAAAAGCGCGGGCGGCACGCTGACCGGCACGCAAGGTGCCGACGGCAATTCCACCGAGATTTTCGACGGCACCGTCAGCGGCAACGACGTCGCCTGGAAGGTCTCCATCACCAACCCGATGCCGCTGACGCTGGAGTTCAAGGGCGCTGTGGCGGGCGACGACATCTCCGGCGAGATGGGCATCGGCTTCATGGGCAACTTCCCGTTCACGGGCAAGCGGACGTAGGTCCCTTGTCGTCCCGGCGAAAGCCGGGACCCATACACCGAGACCGTCGTTGTGTGACTCGGTAGTCGACGAACTTCGCTCAACAACGACCGTCGGTGGTAATGGGTCCCGGGTCGCGCTCGCGTTGCTCGCTTGCCCGGGACGACGATCCTAAGCCGGCCGGCGCGGCACGATTCCAATCGGATTGAAGGTATAGACCGCCTCGCCTTGCTGGTTGTAGGCGGTCCATTTGATGCGGGCGATGCCTTGCGGCTTCGTCTTCGACGGCACGAGATCGACCACCTCCCCTTCGAGGTGGAGCGTGTCGCCGGGCCGCACCGGTTTCATCCAGCGCAGGTCGTCGACGCCGGCGCCAAACAACGGATGCGGGCCGAACGGCTTGCATGTCGTGGCCAGCCGCATCGCAATCGCCGCGGTGTGCCAGCCGGACGCGGCGAGCCCGCCCAGGATCGTGTCCCTTGCAGCCTCTTCATCCACATGAAAGGGCTGCGGATCGAACTCGGAAGCAAAGCGCAGGATGTCCTCCTTCGACACCGTCACCTTCTCGCTCTTGAATTTCATGCCGAGTTTCAGGTCATCAAACCATTCGATCACGCTCTATCTCCAATTTGGATTCAAAAATCAAAACCAGATCTGCATCGGCAATCCAAAGCCATCCAATTGCGGCAATCCTTCGGGAACGCTGCCGGCGGGTTCGCATGCGGCGATCGCCACCGCACAGGCATCGAGCACATCGTCGCGCCTGGCGCCAGTGCCGATCCGCGTGTCGCTGAGCCAGTGGTCGATCTCGGCAAACCCGTGCCGCTTCAACAGCCGGAGGCGGAGTGCATCGCCCTCCTCCGATTTCTTCGGCGGCAGCGGCCTGCCGCCATTCAGCCGCAAGAACACCAGTTCGGGATGCACCTCGCGCACATCGAGCTCGCGATGCGCACGGACGAAGGCGTCGACCTCCATGATCTTGGGTCCGAGATGCCAGAGCTGGCGCGAGACGCGCGTTTGCCCTCGTCGCTGCGCTTCGCGATTGGCCTTGTCGGGATCTGAAAATTCCTGCCAGAGCCAGCGCCGCGCGCCGGTGAAGACGCGCGAGGCATGTGGCCGCAATTTGTCGCGCGCGAAGAGGTCGCAGATACGCTCACCGTTCTCCGTCATCCCGATGGGAATGTCGATGCCCGCCCGATCGAACGGCGCGCGCAGCGCGTCGCCCACGTCGGGATGAAAGGAAATGCCCCGCGCGTCGCCGTCAAGACAGACAGCGACCCAGCCCTTATTGAACCCGTCGAGGCCGATCGCCCTCAACCGAGATTCAATTCCTTGAAGAAATCATTGCCCTTGTCATCGATGATGATGAAGGCCGGGAAGTCCACGACCTCGATGCGCCAGATCGCCTCCATTCCAAGCTCGGGATATTCGAGTACCTCGACCTTCTTGATGCAGTGCTCGGCGAGGTTCGCCGCAGCACCGCCGATCGAGCCGAGATAGAAGCCGCCATGCTTCTTGCAGGCCTCGCGCACGGCGGGCGCGCGATTGCCCTTGGCCAGCATCACCATGGAGCCGCCCGCCGCCTGGAACTGATCGACAAAGGAATCCATGCGGCCCGCGGTGGTCGGGCCGAACGCGCCGGAGGCGTAGCCTTCCGGCGTCTTGGCAGGGCCAGCGTAATAGATCGGGTGGTTCTTGAAATAATCCGGCAGCGGCTCGCCCTTCTCCAGCCGCTCGCGCAGCTTGGCATGGGCGGAGTCGCGCGCAACGATCATGGTGCCGGTCAGCGACAGCCGCGTCTTGATCGGCTGTTTCGATAGCGTCGCGAGAATGTCCTTCATCGGCTGATCGAGGTTGATCTGGACGACATCGCCGCCCAGCGCCTGCTCGACCTGCGGCAGATATTGCGCGGGATTATGCTCGAGCTCCTCGAGATAGACGCCGTCCTTGGTGATCTTGCCGAGCACCTGGCGGTCGGCCGAGCAGGACACGCCGAGCCCGATCGGCAGCGAGGCGCCATGGCGCGGCATACGGATCACGCGCACGTCGTGGCAGAAATATTTGCCACCGAACTGCGCGCCGACGCCGAGCGACTGCGTCATCTTGTGGATTTCCTGCTCCATCTCGACGTCTCGGAAGGCGTTGCCGTCGGGCGAGCCGTGCGTCGGCAGCGCGTCGAGATAGCGCGCGGAGGCGAGCTTCACCGTCTTCATGCACAGCTCGGCGGAGGTGCCGCCAATGACGATGGCGAGATGATAGGGCGGGCACGCAGCGGTGCCGAGCGTGAGCACCTTCTCCTTGAGGAACGCGAGCAGGCGATCTTTCGTCAGCACCGAAGGCGTTGCCTGGAACAGGAAGCTCTTGTTGGCCGAGCCCCCGCCCTTCGCCATGAACATGAACTTGTAGGCCGAGTCTATTTCTGAAGAGCCGCCCTCGGCATAGATCTCGCACTGCGCCGGCATGTTGTTGGCGGTGTTCTTCTCCTCGTACATCGACAGCGGCGCCACCTGCGAATAGCGCAGATTGCGGCGCAGATACGCATCGCGCGCACCTTCGGAAAGCGCCGCCTCGTCCTCGCCATCGGTGATGACGTTGCAGCCCTTCTTGCCCATGATGATGGCGGTGCCGGTGTCCTGGCACATCGGCAGCACGCCGCCGGCCGCGATGTTGGCGTTCTTCAGGAAGTCCAGCGCGACGAACTTGTCGTTGGGGCTCGCCTCCTTGTCATCGAGGATGTTGCGGAGCTGCTTCAGATGCCCCGGCCGCAAATAATGATTGATCTCGCCGAAGGCCGCCTCCGACAGCGCCCGCAGCGCGTCGCGCGACACCACCAGCATGTCCTTGCCGAGCACCTTTTCCACGCGCACGCCCTCGGTCGTGATCTTCTTGTAGGGCGTTTCGTCCTTGCCGAGCGGAAACAGCGGCGTGTGCTTGTAGGGCGGAACGGGCTTTTGCTGGTCGGGAAAGGCGCTGGGAGCGTTCATGGCTGACTCGGGGATATGGGAGCCGCACCGTGCGGTCTTTATGGTCTGATAGACCACCACGGCGGTACCACGCAACACACCTTTCGGCATGCCGCAGCAGCCCGCCAAGGCCCATTCCCGACGTCCCGGCATCCTCGGTTCAGATCACAATATCGGCGAAGGTTTCAACCGAGACGACCTGCTTGCGAACTCCCTCCATCAGACTTTCCTGACCGACTTTCTGCATCGCGTCGAAGGATTCGATACCGCCGAAATCAAGACTGGTGCGCGCCTCGAGATCGCTGATTCTGACCTGATAGGGCTTGTAAGGTCCGACCACGAAATCCTCCGCCGGCAAATTTTTTATCAGGCTCTCCTGGCTAAGCACGAAGGCAACCGCTCCAGGCTTGTCATCGTCGCGAAGGTATACGATCAGCTTCCAGAACTCCTTCGGCAGCTGGATTCCCCTGTAGATTTGATCATTGGGCCGGAATACAGGCCCATTGAAGATCGAGAGCTTCTTCGAGCCCTTCTTGGCCTGTGACGTGACATACATCTCCAGGTTACCCCAGAGCAGCACACCGTTATGGCTTGCCTGGCTGCTTTCGTTGAAGACGGCATGCTGCGGCGAACAGTTCGTGAGATGGAACGTATCGTTGTTGGCGGCCGTGGCGGCGGCTTCGGTCGCGGCCCAGGCCGCATCCTGGCGCCGGGTCAGATGTCCGAAATCGAGCGGATTGTCGGCGTACAATTCGGGGCCTGCCTGCAGATCCTTCGAAATCCGCTCGTCATAGTACCAATGATCCTTGCCCTCGCGCTTTACCGAGAATTTCGCGCCGACATCCAGGTTGACCGCCGAGACGAAAGCAAGCTTGCGCGCCGAATTCATGATGACGCTGTAGTGATAATATTTGAGCTCGATGCCTCCGGAGTTGACCTTCGCGGCAAGATTGCCGACCGCAGGCTTGAGCGCGGGCAGCGGCGCGTCGAAGCCGAGAAACCGGGGATCGAAACCCGGTCGCTTGATGGTGAAGGGATCAGGCTTGCTCGACTCCAGCAGGGCGTCCGAGGTCCCGGCAACCGCCGGCCCGGGCACGACAGCAGGGCCTGGAGGCGCCGCCGAAACCGCACCCTGCACGGTCTGCGTGCCCAGACTGATGGTGATTGTCAGTGGCAGAGTAACAGATACCGCGCCGGTCGCGGCAGATTGGCCTGGTACCGGCGCCGGTGGATCCTGCTTGTCCGGCATAGGCACAATAATGTCCTCTTCTGGCGTTGGCTTGTCCGAGGTTGGGTGCAGTTCACCTCGGCTGATGCTGACAAATTCGTCTTGCAGATCCCGGCCGAGCGTCAGATTCGCGCCCGAGATAAAGGTTACAAGACGCGAGGTTCGAATGCCTTCATTGGCGATCCATTCGATGCGGCTGGGATCGTCGCCTTCCATAACGACCTTGCCATTGGCGTCCACCGGCTTTCCCGCAGCGTTCGTTTTCGGAACGCCGGAATGATGGAGCGCAACGACCTCCCATTGATCATTGAATACCGGAGAGCCGGACGACCCCGGCTCGGTGTCGGCCTCATAATAGGCATAGCGGTCCACGGCAGCGCCGTTCTCCGGCAGGTCGAGTAGCGTGTTCTCGCGTATCACGACTTGCTTGAGATCGCCGCTGGGATGCTGGACGATATTGACCGGCTGCCCCGTGATGATCTTGCCTTCCGCGCCAATCAGCGGGCAATAGCCGAAGGAAGTCAGCGGCGTTCCATTGGCCGATCGTGGCACGACGGCGACCAGACTGAAGTCGAGAGTTTCGTCAGTCAGAAAGAATTTCTCGGGCGAAAACAGGAAGCTTTCAACCGGCAAGGCACGGTCGAGACCAATCTGATAATTGAATTCGGCGCGGCTTTGCTTTGCAGTGGCTGCATCCGGAAAGACGTGGTGATTTGTGATCAGCAGGCGCGGCGAGACCAGGAAGCCCGTGCCAAACGCCTGGCCGTCGGACATATCGGTCACGATCCGGCACACCGCCCTGCTCGCCACGGTCCCGCGATCGAAGAACTGAATGGCGAGGAAATCACGCGTCTTGCCTATCACACGCTCGACAAACTGGTTGTTGATGTCGGCCGGCTTGACGCCGGAAGCACCCATGTTGCGGAGTTCGGGAATTTCCGATGCCAGTGATTGTCGCGCCACGCCCACATCGGCCATCGATTCTCCCGCAACCGCGGAGAGCAGCCGGTTGACGTGATTGGCAAGCCGGTCTTTCGGCTCAGCCTTTGTATAATCGCCTTTGTTGACAGCGGC
>Ga0207707_10004776_pt1 | contig 11885 bp, 15 predicted proteins | sample KBSC83BmetaG_FD_184336 | JGI IMG/M metagenome (GOLD analysis project Ga0207707, IMG submission 184336) | Corn rhizosphere microbial communities from Kellogg Biological Station, Michigan, USA - KBS C8-3B metaG (SPAdes) (version 2) | ecosystem: Host-associated > Plants > Roots > Rhizosphere ... | reverse complement strand
AAAGACGAGCGTCCGGAGGCGGTGCGCGAGCCGGCCGCCGCTCTGCGCCTCTTCGAGCGAGTGGGGCAGATCAGCGAGCGTCGTGAAGTAGACCCGTCGGCCGTGTTGCGCGGCGGCGACCGCGAGCCTGAGCGCGAGATGCGTTATGCCGACGCCGGGTGGGCCGACGTAGTGGGGCATGGAATGCTTGACAGTTCCTGACGTACGCTGGTACTACTTGTTGTGCCGGCGAACGGGGCGGTATTCCTGCGCAGTGCGAAATCGCTAGCCAGTGATATGCTTCCGATCCTGGAGCGATCTGCCAGATTCGCGCATCGTGACCTGCCGTCGTGCTGCCGCAACGGAACTTCCTTCGAGAAGGCATCCGCATGATTGACGCAATCCGCAGGTCCCGGCCGCCGGTGTTGGCGGCATGGCGCGGCACTCCTGCAGCTGTGCGGAGCACGATGGGCGTCTGGTGGTGGCGCGTCGAGGGCGAGGACTGAGCATGAAAGCCGCCATCGTCTGCTGGTCGCGTCGCATCGCGAACCATCTGACAGCCACTACTGCGCAAAAGCTGGACGCAATCGGCCGGCTCATGTCGTACGTGCACGGGTTCCTGCCGCAAGTCGCGGTGCAACGCCCCGGCGTTGTGTGGCATCCTAACTTCCAGGCGCTCGTCGTGCTCCCGGAGTACTTCCTGACGCGGCCACGCCCGAGTCTCGCACACGCGAAGGCCCTGGACGAGGCGGACAAGGACGCCGCCCTCGCAACGCTCCTCGGCTGGTCCCAATGGTGTCCGGAGCAGCTCGTTGTGCCCGGTACGGTCGCGTTCCGAAAATCATTCGACCGCCCTGCCGGGAAGCAGCGCCGCGCCGATGGAACCGTGAAGCCCGCAGCAGGGCGCTCGCTCAAGGCTTCTGTGAACCTCGCCGGGGCGCCGGCGATCCCGCCAATGATGCAGTCCTATCCCTGGGTCAACTCTCCACCAGCCGTCTCGCCTGGCACCGCCCAAAGGCAGGCACAGCTCGCCGCGCTCGATATGATGCACAGCGCCCTGGGAACGCCCGCGTACATCTACAAGAACCAGGCGTACGTGATTCAGAATGGGCAGGTGCGCTACAAGTACAACAAGCGGCGTGATTTCTTCGAGACCTTCGGCGCTCCGCACGAGGTACATGCGCCAGATGTGAACGCTGCGGCGACGCAGCATATCCACGGCATTCTCTTTGGCTTCGAAATTTGCTTTGACCACAATCAGGGCGCACTAGCCGCGGATGTCGCGTACGGCAATCAGCTGGCTGGTGCGCTCCTGCAGCACGGCTACGCCCCAGCCATGCCTGCGGCTCCTGACATTCATGTGCTGGTGTCGGCATCGGTGGGCAATGCCGCGTCGCCGGTTCGTGACGGCGGTCTGTTCGTGCACGCATCGACCGATGACACCCAGACCACCGTGCGCCGCCGCCGCGGCGGGGCGATGCTGCCGGCGGAAGCGAATACCCTCGAACTCATCGGCGACGTTCAGTTTTTGGGTGATCGGCTCCGCGTGTGGTTGGCGGACGTCTAGTGTAGTGTCCGGTTGGTTACAAGCATCAGTCTTGCGGGAATTTGGGGGATAGCTTCTCCCGAGCCCCCGTGTGACGCTCGGCCTGCCGAGCCTCTTTGAACTCGCGTTGCCTGATGTTGAGCGCACGCAGTTGCAGGAGTGGGCGGCGTCGCGTTCGCTGCCGCATGGCCTGGCGCAACGCGCCCAGCACCGTTCTACTGTCGGCGGACGGGCTGGCGAACACCGTCCTCGGCGAGCGAGTGGGGTTGAGCCATCCAATGGTCGGTTATTGGCGTCGTCGCTTCCAGCAGGAGGGCTTGGCGGGGCTGCACGCGCGCCGCGCTCGGGCCGCCCGCACTCGCACGACGACGAGAAGGCGGCGCGACCGAGGAGGCGCAACTGCTCCGCACGATCCTCAAGACAAAGCCCGCGACTGCGACGCCGTGGAGCGTGCGGTCCGTGGCCGCGAAGACGGGCATCAGCAAGAGCGCGGTCCAACGGTATGTCGCACTGTTCGGCGTGCAGCCGCATCGGACGACGGGCTTCGTGCTCTTGACCGATCCCTTCTTCGTCGGGCAGGTGCGCGACGTGGGGGGACTCTACCTGAATCCGCCCGACCGCGCGCTCGTCCTGTTTGTCGATGAGAAGAGCCAGATCCAAGCGCTCGAGCGCACGCAGTCCAATCGGCCGCTCGGCTTGGGCTACGTCGAAGGGATCACGCACCTGTGCATGAACACCCAAATTCCCGCACTTTCTGAACAGGCAAATTCCCGCACCCGGGTGTCACTCGGGTGGGGGGTAAGGCACCTTCTGAGGTTGGGTGGGACGACACGGAACCCTCGGTCCGGGGGCCAAGAAGCGCCCCGAGCCCTCGGAGCCGGTAGCTGCACCCGTCGAGGTGCAGCGCCTGCACGTGATGCAGCAGCCGGTCGAGGATTGCCGTCGTGAGGATCTCGTCTTCCGCAAAGACCGTCGGCCAGTCGCGCACTCGCCCGGTCTTCCCGTCTCGGCCAGGAGTGCGTGCACCTCGCCGAGCGTCACTGCTTTCGCTACCGCACCCAGGCTGATGTAATCGCTCAGCCGGCTACCGGCCGACAAACCTGCAATACTTCGAGCTAGCTTCAACTCCTGCTCCCAACAGAGCAGAAGCTGGTAACTGCCGAAGTAACTGAACAGCATACGGGTTAGACTGAGACTGGGCAACCAACATCAGCGATAGACCACCACGCCGCTATTATCGGATCGCGTCCGTCGGTAGATCTCGGGATGAAGAAGGCAAAGCCACACGTGTTTGCCGGACGCATCTGGAACTGTCGATTGTCGCCAAGTTACAAGTCTTCCTCTGTACCACTTTCTCCGCCGAAGGTGTGCGATGGCTTGGTCAAACATCCCATATTTACTAGCTGTCGGACCACTATCCAGCGTTGCATTAGGCGGAAGCGCATGAACGCCAGATTTGCTGCCCGGAGCAAACTGGGCTGCTGCCCATGCGTACTCTTCAGGCGATAGCTTGCGAACAACCCAGTCCCAGTAAACGGCTTTCGCTCGATCGTAGCCTACCACGAGGGCTAGCGCGATCGAGGTTACTGAAGCGACAACCGCGAGTGCTTGCGAGAGCAGTACGTCGCCGCTGCGGTCCAATTCGCGCCTCCGGAACTCAGGTATAGATACCACCAGCCGCCTTGAGCAGTCCAACGCCCAGCATAAGTCCCGGCGCGCAGCGCCGCCCGCTACATGCTGTTGTTAGGCACCGGGTAGGTACAAACCGAGTTGATTGGTAACAGGTTCTTCCGGGATGATGCGTGACACTCTAGCTCCAGGGCAGCCCTTTCGCGAGGAGTCGGATGCCCTGGCTGGAGACTGCACCCATGGACGAGCGCCTGCAGTTCATCGCCGATCACCAGCGCGGCCACTACGCCACGACCGAGCTCTGTGAACGCTACGGCGTGAGCCGCAAGACGGGCTACAAGTGGCTCACTCGCTACTACGCCGAGGGCCCACTCGGCCTCCGCGAGCGGAGCCACGCACCGCACCACTGCCCGCATCGCATCGACACCGCGCTGGCTGCGCTACTCTCGGCCACGCGCCGCGCTCACCCCACCTGGGGGCCGGAGAAGCTCCTGCAGTACCTCGCTCCGCGCCACCCCGAGCGCAAGAGCTGGCCCGCGGTGAGCACCGTGGCCGACTTGCTCACGCGCGAAGGGCTCGTGAGATCGCGAAGGCGCCGGCGCCGACCCGTGGATCCCGGCGTCGTACCGATCCACACCACGCATCCCAACGACCTCTGGACCACGGACTTCAAGGGGCACTTCAAGACACGCGATGGCGTCTACTGCTACCCTCTCACCATCGCCGACCAGCACACGTGCTACCTCATTGGCATCTAGGGACTCCTGAGCACCAAGGCGGTGGGGGCGCGCCGCGTCTTCGAGAGAGTCTTCCGCGAATACGGGCTACCCACTGCCATTCGCACCGACAACGGCGTGCCCTTCGCGAACACCGGCCTGCACGGCTGGACGCAACTCAGCGTCTGGTGTCTCCGGCTCGGGAGCACTCACCAGCGCATCCACCCGGCCTCGCCGCAGGAGAACGGCGCACATGAGAGGATGCACAAGACACTCAAGGCCGAGGCCACTCGGCCCCCTAAAGGAAATCTCTCAGCCCAGCAGCGCGCCTTCGGCGCCTTCCAGCAGGAGTACAACCACGAGCGGCCCCATGCCGCACTCGCAGGCAACACCCCTGCATCACGCTACACGCACTCGAGGCGCGAGTACCCGGCGCATCTGCCGCCACTCGAGTATCCCGGGCATTTCCTGGTGAAGCGAGTGACCAACGCCGGGACGATCCGCTTCAGGGATCGGCTGCTCTTTCTCGCCAACGCCCTCAAACAGCACCAGGTGGGGCTCGAGGAGACGGACGACGGGATCTGGTCGCTTTCCCTCGGAGCTGTTCTCCTCGGCAAGATCGATGAACGCCGAATGAAGGTGTACGAGTGAACACCACCAACCCAAACGAGTTTTACCCATCCTGCCGGAATAAACTGTTACCCATCATCCCGCTTGCTCACCAGCGAAGGAGGCCGACGATTGCGCACATGTCATTCCTGACATATATTCCACTCTATAGGCGCCGACTGACAAGCCGCTCGTCTGGCTGCGCGGCGAGGTGAAGACGCCTCCCTTTTCCGCTACCGCGCGGCTCGAGGCGGGCTGGCTACTCAGGCGCCTGCAGGCGGGCGAGATGCTCGCGATGCCGCACTCGCGGCCCATGCCGAGCATCGGTCAGCGTTGTCACGAGCTCCGCGTGGTGGATGCCGGCAAGACCTGGCGGCTCGTCTACCGAATTGACGCCGAGGCGATCGTGATTGCCGACGTCTTTCAGAAGACCACCACACGGACGCCGACGCGCGTGATAGCCGACTGTCGCCGCCGGCTGCGACTCTACGATGCAACGAGCCGAGGAGAGTGAGGTGATGATGGATAGCAAGAAGCGGAAGAGACTCGAGCGGGCTGGCTTCGCTGTGGGTTCGGCTGCGGAGTTCCTGGGGCTGAGCCCCGAGGAGACTGCCCTCATCGAGATGCGCCTGGCCCTGAGCCGCACGCTCCGCGAACGCCGGAGTGCGGCGGGTCTCACGCAGGTGGCGCTGGCCCGGCTGACGGGCTCCAGCCAGTCGCGGGTGGCCAAGATGGAGGCGGGGGATCCGAGCGTGTCCCTCGACCTGCTCATCCGAGCCCTGCTGGCTGCGGGGGCCACCAGGCGCGAGGTCGGTCAGGCGCTCTCTCGCCGCGTCGCCTGAGCCGGTGGCGGGCTAACGAGGTTGTAGAATAACCCGCGGGCGTAGTGTGCTACGCTGGAGCAAGGACGGCAATATCGGGGGTCAGGTGCGATACTGCTGCGAGCTCGCTCCTTCCCTCCACGCACCGCATTCATGGCCCGCTACAAGCACATCGACACCAACCCACGCCTCCTCCCCGTCGATCTCGCGCGGCAACTCTTGCCCGGCACGTTCGAGCACGCGGTGAGCCACCTCGTGGACCGCGAGATCGACCTCTCGCACTTCGATGCGCGCTATCAGAACGACGAGACCGGAGCCCCGGCCTACCCGCCGGCGATGCTGCTCAAGGTGGTGCTCCGTGCATATGCCCATGGCATTGTGAGCAGCCGCGCGATCGAGCGCCTCGGCCAGGAACACGTCCCTTTCATCGCGCTCTCGGGCGACAGTGCTCCGCACTTCACCACGCTCGCCAACTTCGTGAGCACGCTGGGAGGGGACATAGCCCACGTCTTCGCCGCCATGCTCGCCGTGTGTGACGCCCAAGGCTTGATCGGGCGCGAGATGTTCGCCATCGACGGCGTGAAGCTCCCGAGCAACGCATCCAAGCAGCGGAGCGGCACACGCTCGGACTTCGAGCGGCAGGCAGGGAAGATGGAGACGGCTGCGCGAGTGATGCTCGAGCGCCATCGCGCCGAAGATGAGCTGCCCGCCGAGCCAGACCTGGTCGTCAAGGAGGAGCGGAGGATCGAGCGGCTCGAGCGCGATGCCAGGGAGCTGCGCGAGTGGCTCAGAGCGCACCCCGACGATCGCCACGGCCCCAGGGGCGGCGTGAGGAAAAGCAATCGTACCGACAACGAGAGCGCCAAGATGGCTACCGGCAAGGGCGTGATCCAGGGCTACACCGGTGTGGCGGCCGTCGATGAGAAGCATCAGATCATCGTCGAGGCCCAGGCGCACGGCACCGGTGCGGAGCAGGAGCTGCTCTTGCCGATCGTCACAGCCATCTCGCCACTGCTCGGTGAGGAGTCGCTTCTCACCGCAGACGCTGGCTATCACAGCGAGGCTAACCTGCGAGCGCTCTCGGCGATGGGGATCGATGCTCTCATCGCTGACAACGACATGCGCCGGAGGGATGAGCGCTTCGCCAGCCAGGATCGGCACCGGGAGGAGAAGAACCCGCTGCACGACAAGGGCGCCCCGAGCAAGCGGAAGCTCACGGTATATCAGCCGAGTGACTTTACCTACGACGCCGAGGCCCGCACGTGCGTGTGTCCGGCGGGGAAGTCACTCTATCGTTCGGGCAAGGATATCGTGACCAGCGGGTACGTGGCCGACCACTTCCGTGGAACGAAGCGCGACTGCCTTCCATGCAGTCACCGAGCGAAGTGCCTGCGCACGCCCGAGACGACCACGGTGCGCCAGGTGGCCTTCTTCCACAGCAGAGCCGCCGAAAAGCGAGAGAGCTACACCAGTCGCATGAAGCGGCGCCTCGATTCCCCGGAGGGTCGGGCGCGCTACGGCCAACGCTTCGGGACCGTGGAGCCGGTCTTCGGGAATCTGCGCCACAACAAAGGGCTCCGTCGCTTCACGCTGCGCGGACGAGAGAAGGTCGATTCTCAATGGAAGCTCTTCTGCCTGGTGCACAACATCGAGAAGCTCGCGCGGCTCTGCTACGTGGCGTAGCAACAAGAGACCCACGGGTCTCGGATCATCGACATCTCCTCGCTCACACCTGGCTGATCACTGCCATAACCGAACGACGACCACGCTCGCGGAAGGGGTTTATCTACAGCCTCAACGGGCGAATTGCTGGTCAGCCTCTCTTTCGTAGTGCGCCCTGTCAATGATGTCGCAAGCGAGATTGGCAGAGTGGGCTATCTCGACCCCGGCCGTGTCGTTGACCATGCACGCGACTCAGCCATTATCCCTGGACTTGAGAGGTGCCACCTCGTAGAAGGCGGCGGCACCGCCTCCCCCGATCGTTATCGCGGCAGCTCGATCGTCACGCGATACTGAACGCCGCGTTTCGTCGCCGGGCGCTTGGGAAGGCGGTAGTGCGCCGGGACGACCCGCGCGCCAAGTGGGTACTCGCGCTCTACTATGCTAGGGAGCGCTCCTGTATTGCGCAGGTCGACTCCGAATATGGCGGCTTTCCCGACAATCAGCATCGGGAATTCGGATTCCCCGGAGCTGATCCTCAATACCGTGATGTTACGAGCGATGCCCCGCGACAGATCAACGTACTGCGCGTACGGCCAGCTCTCCTTCTTGTGAGGCCGTCGCACGTAGCGGCGTACGTCGTCGTACTCATGACCGTACGCGCGCTCTACGCCGTCGCGGTGGGCAAAGGAGTTGAATCCAATATGGTGGAGAGCCCGACGGAACCGGAGGAGGTCGAACGTAGGCGCGAGCAGGGGCTCGACGGTGGCGGAACGCAAGCCGTCAGGACCGACAGTGATTCTCGGCTCGGCGCAGGGAATGGTGATGCCGCCGGGGTGCGCGTTAGAAGCTACGTTTCCGACACGATCGCGTGTCTTGCCGCGCTTGCCCGGTAGCCGAAGGAATTGCACGAGCAGCGACACGACCGGATGTGCGACGAGCGTGCTATCGAGCTCGTGCCCGAGGTAGTGATTGCAAGCGTCGCAGACCGCGCCGACGGGCAGGATGAAACCGTTTTGCGCGAGTGTCTCGGGCAGCACGTGCGGGATGCTCCGGCTGCGCGACGAATCCTCAAGACAGTAGATGCATCTCATTTGGTTGGGTAGCCGCAAGCTTGCGGCACATCGTTGTTGGTGCCACCTGATGCAAAGATCACCTCCGGTGCGCGACTAGCCACCAAAGAAGATGCTGATCGTTCACAGCACCCGCCAGCCAATCGCCTGGTGGCCCTACATGCGCCGCCTACCGCAGCGACTCGTTCCATCCCGAGCGAGAGCCAAATCTTCATCCCCTATCTCTCGCGAGTGCAAGAGATGAAGCGCTCGGTGCCGTGCACTGGCTGCAAGTGCGCCACTGCTCCTGATCGCTGTGCTGACGTGCGGGTTCGTACGGGAACACTTCGACGGCGAACTTCTTCTCAAGGGTTGGTATGAAGTCGCCGCACCAAACGACTTAGACACCAGTGACGCGAACTGGGGCGGTAGCGTGCGAGTCGATCCAGTGGCTGATACAGACATCAACAATCGCCGGCCTAGCTTGACCCCATCGAACGAAACTTTTCCTCCGGTAGGGCCGGATCTGCGGCCACGAACAGGTCGCTCTCTCCCCCGACAATGCCCGACAATGCCCGACAATGCCCGACAATGCCCGACAATGCCCGACAATGCCCGACGCTCCGCGGGCCACATGACGTGGAGCGCATACTCGCCCACTAGGCGCTGTGGTGGGCGTGCAGTCAGGGCGGGCTCGCGCTGCCCGAGCTGCACCCAGAGCATGTCAGCCGTAGATCTGCGGTCGAGACCTGTAATCCCTGCAACGGGAAGGAGTGCATCACAAATGGTAGTGATCACATGATGCATGTTGCGGTATCACGAACTGGCGTTCTGCTGCGCGGCATCTTCATAGATGCGGCCAGGGAGCGAAGCGCGCAGGGCCGCCTTCCGAAATCATGTCCCGCCAGCAGCAACGACGCGTTAGGCATCACGGTGCGACGCCGTAGATTCGTTTGAGGTCCTCGGCTAGGCTCTGAGGCTCTGGATAGATGAGCGTCTTTGTGATTCCGACGCCCCAGAGTTCCTCGCGCATTCGGCCGATGGCATATGGGGCGATATCAATCCGTGCACACCCGTCGCCTCCATCAAGTCGTTTCACCGCCAGTCTGTTGATGGGTGTCTCCTCAACGCCGTGAACCGTGAATGTGCCCCGTTGAGCGATAATGCGGGGGTTATGGCGTTTAGGGAATATCGCGAGCGGAAGCCGATTATCCCTGAGCTTAACATTGCTAGGCAGATTGAAAGTAAATGGTGTTGCGTTCCGAAAACAGCTGTCCGTCAACCATTTGTCGATGGGTCGCTGGCCGCCCGAATCTGTTGGTGTAAACACAACCGCATCGCCAGAGAGTTTGTTGAGCGCCACGGGATCTAGGACCCAAACAGCCGGGGTCGTCTTGTCATCCGCCCTATCGAGAGCGAAATAAAGCGCGGCCAGCGGATTCTCCGTCCAATCCAGAAGCCGAGTCGGCAGTCCATAGTGTTGCATCAAATAGTACCACTCCCAGTCATCCGCCGGCTGGTGAGGAAGTAAACCGGGAACTGCCGCGCGAAAGGTGAGGCTGAGACTCGTCTCATCGCACTCGGAACGCCAATAGGCGCCAGGCAGCAACTGGTGTGAGTTGTCTTTCACGCCGCGGTACCAAATCTCCTCGCACGGCTCTGCGGGAAACCACGCCCGACGGTAATCCAACACCCGCTGGATGTACTCGCTGACGCTCGAGATCGGATCTAGTTGCATGGCCTGTTATGATGCCTAACGCGATAACTCAGCGGAAGCGTTCATCGACCGGTCACCGCACCCACGCTACAATTTCATCTTTCGCGGATGCGGATAGTTGCACGGAGATGAAATCGTTCATTCCTTCAGGATCTGGTTCGATGCGAGTCGCTTCAACCACCACGTCCCAGGATTCGTAGTCGTCTGGCTTGCTGGCAACGATAACATCGACGCCGAAGCGCTTTGCCTTCCGATGCAATTGCGTCGAGGGCTTCGCTGAACTCCTCGGCTTCTTCCTCAGGAATGTGGAACCAGACGTACGCATGCGTGGCTGCTCGTCTGTGAGCCAATGCCTCGTAGACTGCGGTAACATTCACGGACCAATTCGGCTTAACCTCGAAACTGAACAAATCGAAATACTTGCCAGGCAAATGGGGAGTATCCGAACTTCGATTACCACAACGTCAGGCCGCGTCCAAGCGCCTCCGGTCGAACGGCGTCCCTGCAATGCCGTAACTTCGACCAACGATTGGCGCAATCGATAGTCTCTGACCCAGTTTTTCCTGAGTACGTCCGCGATCGGAGCATAGAATGCTGTTTCGGACGGCTCAGGGACATTCGTGATCTGAGCGACTGGGGCTTCGGGAAGAGCACCCGCTAACGCCTTCTCGACGAGGGTGACGGACCCACCACGGCCGCGACCAAGCGTGAGCAGTCCGCGGTCGTAAATACGGTTGCGGACGACCCAGTACAATGGTTCGTCCCAATTCAACGAACGTTGCAGTTTGACATTTCGTGAGAATCCGCCGAGTTCGCGAAGCTTTGAAATCAACTTCTCCCCGAGCGCGGCAACCTCCGAGTCGGACTTTCCGTCTAAGGCCATAGCTATCCCGTGGTCGTGTTGATCCGGCTAACGCTCAGCACTGAGGTATCCCCACGTTTTTCGGCGCGAGGACGTGGAGTGACAACGAGTTACTGACCGGCGCGTGATTTGCTAAGACTCATCGTTGTTGTCAGCGGCAGGTAGCGATGAGTAGCACAGTGCACAGCGTAGTGAGCAGCGAGTTGTCGAGCCAGGCCACCGACTGGCGTGAAGGACGCCGGTTGCGGGGCTGGGAGCTGCACGAGGCAGGCTGGAACCAAACGGAGATTGCCGATGCCCTCGGTGTCACCTCCGGAGCGGTATCGCAGTGGATGCGGCGAGCCAGAGAGGGCGGCGGGCCCGAGGCACTGAGGAGACGTGTTGCCTCGGGCCCCGAGAGCCGGCTCTCGGAAGAAGAGCAAGCACGGATCCTCGTCTGGCTCGCAGAGGGAGCCGAGGCCCATGGTTTCCGCGGTGATCTCTGGACCAGGCGGAGAGTGGCTGCTCTCATCGAGCGAAAGCTCGGCATCAAGTATCACCCGGGGCACGTGAGCAAGTTGCTCCAGAGCTGGGGTTGGAGTTCTCAAAAGCCGGCGAAACGTGCCAGGCAGCGCGACGAGGAGGCAATCCGGCAGTGGCTCACCCGTCGCTGGCCGGCCATAAAAAAATCAGGCGCTCACTGAGGATCGGACACTCCTCTTCATCGACGAGAGCGGCTTCTATCTCCTGCCGGCCGTGGCTCGTACTTACGCTCCGGTGGGCGAGACACCGGTTCTCCATCACCGGCTCACGCACGATCATCTCGCCGTCATTGGCGCCATAGGATGCAGGGCCGTCGCTACCAACACTACCAAGGGGTCCTGCAACGAGTCACTCGAGTCATTCGATGAGCGGCTCTACTTTCAAGTGCACACTCCTGCGATCAGGAGTGCCGACGTCGTGGGCTTCCTCCGCCACCTCATGCGCCACATTCCCGGCAAGTTGCTTGTAGTCTGGGATGGAGCACCGATCCACCGGGGCAAAGTAGTCAAGCAGTTCCTCGCCGCCGGTGCTGCTCGTCGGATTCACCTCGAGCGGTTCCCGGGCTACGCTCCGGAGACGGACCCGCAGGAAGGAATCTGGCGGCATCTCAAGTATGTCGAGCTGGCCAATGTGTGTTGCGACGACCTCGCCGAGGAGCGAGGGGAGCTACGCGGAGCATGCCAGAGATTGCGGCAGAAACCACACATCATCCACTCGTGTCTTGAGCATGCAGGACTCCTTTAGCACCCTACGCGCGGATCAGTAACTATCGA
>Ga0207707_10004774_pt1 | contig 11888 bp, 8 predicted proteins | sample KBSC83BmetaG_FD_184336 | JGI IMG/M metagenome (GOLD analysis project Ga0207707, IMG submission 184336) | Corn rhizosphere microbial communities from Kellogg Biological Station, Michigan, USA - KBS C8-3B metaG (SPAdes) (version 2) | ecosystem: Host-associated > Plants > Roots > Rhizosphere ... | reverse complement strand
CGCGTCTCCGCGCCAAAGGACTTCACCACCGCGTTGCAGGTCAAGGCATCCGCCAGCGTGCCGCCAACCCTGGTGTCCCAGGCATTGGAAACCCGCGCGGCGGGCGCGATGAAAAGCGTCGACAGCGCGACCGTCATCGAGACATAGACGATCGCGCCGACCGCAATCACAAGGCCGAGCGAGGTCCAGTGCAACCCGAGCAGCACCATCGATCCCAACAGCACCATCTGCGACGGCAACAGCGCCATCAGGATGGTGTCGTTGTAGAGGTCGAGCGCCCACATGCCGCGGGTGACCTTGCGCACCGTCGAGCCCGCGAAGGAGTTGGCGTGCCAGTCGGTCGAGAAACGCTGCACGCGGACGAACGCGTCCTGCGCCACGTCGGACATGATCCGCAGCGTGAACGGCACGATCGCCTGCAAGCCGATCAGCCGCAGCACGATCGAGGTCAGGCCCAACGCGACGATGGCGGCAACCGCCACGACCGCCGCATGGCGCGCACCGGCATTGTCGGCGCCCAGGGTCAGCGCGTCGACCAGATGGCCGGAGAACAGCGGCATGAACAGGTCGGCGATGGTGGCTCCGAGCAGGCCGAAGGCAACGGTTACCGTCAGCCATGGCTGCTTCAGCCAGTGCCGGGTGACGAACGGGATCACCACGCGTATCGCCGCGGGTTTATTGCGTAGAGCGGTCATGGCGTCATCCGGCTCGCGCTCGGGCGCGGGGGCCGGCTCCATTTGCTGGACGCGCGCTCGGCCCAAAGGCCGAACGCAAGCGTCGATAAAAATCAGTGACTTACGGAGATTTGGAAATCGGGACAGTGCGCCCGATCACGGCTCGCGGAGGCGGCCTCCTCAGAGGCCGGATACAGCGTCCGGCATGGGCATCGGACGCGGACGAGTGATCTGCGAAAATGCGATAATCATGCAAATCCTCCCGGGTTCGAGCGATGAGGTGCTGCTTATAAATGCATCGGCGCCGATTTGCAAGCTGACGCACGCCTAACGAGCGCGTGATGTCTCAATGCGCGTCGCCGCCGGCCGCCATCGACGCCGGCTTGTTCAGGAACATGACGAGCAGGCTCAAGGCCACGTAAAACAGCGCCAGCATGAAGAAGGTATCGCCATAGCTCATGACCGCCGCCTGGCGGTGCACGATCTGCGACAACTGCTTCAGCGCCATCAGTGCGGAATCGCCCATGCCCTGCGCGCGCTGGGTCAGCATGTTCAGTGTCTCGACCGCGGTCGTGTTGCCCCAGGTGACGCGGTCCTGCAGGCGCGAGATGTGCAGGTCGGTGCGGTCGTTCAGCATCTGGTTGATGATCGCGAGCCCGAGCGCGCCGCCGAGATTGCGCATCAGGTTGAACAGGCCGGAGGCGTTCTTCAGCCGGTCCGGCGCCAGCGTGCCGAGCGCGATGTTGTTGGTCGGCACCATCGCGCACATCATGCCGATGCCGCGCAGGATCTGCGGCACCATCAATTCGTAGAAATCGTAATCGCGGGTGATCCAGGTCATCTGCCAGGAGCCGAGCGCGAAGGTGACGAGGCCGAACGCGATGATGAGGCGCAGGTCGATCTTCTGCATCATGCGGCCGACGACCGGCGCCATCAGGAACATGGTGATGCCCGACACGAACATGGTCTCGCCGATCATCATCGCGCTGTAGCCGCGCACCTCGGCGAGATAGCGCGGGTAGACGTAAGTGAGGCCGTAGAGCCCGATGCCGATGCAGAATTGCAGCAGGCAGCCGACCGCGAAATTGCGGTCGGTGAAGGTGCGCAGATCGACGATCGGCGCCCTTGCGGTGAGCACGCGCCAGAAGAAGGCGACCGCCGAGAGGAAGCTGATGCCGGCGCAGACCGCCACGGACGTGTCCTGCAGCCATTCATATTGCGGCCCCTCCTCCAGCACATATTCCAGCGCGCCGAGGAATCCCGCCATGAACAACAGGCCCCACCAATCGAAGTGCCGCAGCAGCGCGAAATTCGGCTGGTCGAAATCGATCAGCGCGAGCGCGCCGACGGTGATGATGATGCCGGGCACGATGTTGATGAAGAACAGCCAATGCCACGACATCACGTCGGTGATGTAGCCGCCGATGGTCGGACCGATGGTCGGCGCCAGCGTCGCAACAAGCCCGATGATGGGTGCGACGATGTGGAATTTCGAGCGCGGAAAGATGGTGTAGGCCGAGGCGAACACGGTGGGGATCATGCCGGCGCCGAGAAAACCCTGGATCGCGCGCCACAGGATCATTTCTTCGCTCGAAGAGGCGAAGCCGCAGAGCAGGCTCGCGAAGGTGAAGCCGGCCGCCGAGATCGCAAACAACAGCCGTGTGCCGAACGCGCGCGACAGGAAGCCGGACAGCGGAATCGCGATCACTTCCGCGATCAGATAGGCGGTCTGCACCCACGACACTTCTGTCGAGCTTGCCGAGAGTCCCGCCTGGATGTCGGAGAGCGAAGCCGAGACGACCTGAATGTCCAGGATCGACATGAACATCCCGAACACCATGATGATGAACGCGACCACCCGCTTCGGCTCGATCCGCTCGGAAGCGGCCTGCGGGGGCATCATGGCCGGGGATGCTGTCGTGGCGTTCGCCATGGTCGGTTCAGCTCAAAGCCGCGCGGTCGGTGCGCTCCCTCTCCCCGTCCTTACGGGGAGAGGGCTGGGGTGAGGGGCCTCTATCGGCGAATACATCAGGCAGAGGAGTGCGTGGAGACTCCCCCTCACCCGCGCCTGCGGCGCGACCTCTCCCCGCAAGCGGGGCGAGGTAAAGCGAGTTCGTGGACGGCACAGCGGCTTCACGGCCAGCTCCGATCTCTTCCACCTATTGCGGATGGGTCGTCTGGTCTAGATCTGCATCGCTGTCGGCGTCGTCGGCGCCCTTGTTGGTGTCGACGGTGGCGTAGACCGACATGCCGGCGCGGAGCAGGTTCTGCCGCGCGACCTCCCTCGGCACGCGGATGCGTACCGGCAGCCGCTGCACGATCTTGGTGAAATTGCCGGTAGCGTTGTCCGGCGGCAACAGGGTGAACACCGAGCCCGCCGCGGGCGAGAGGCTCTCGACGATGCCGGTGAACTTGCGGAAGCCGTAGGCATCGACCTTGATGGTCACGGGCTGGCCGGGACGGATGCGCTTGAGCTGCGTTTCCTTGAAATTGGCGTCGATGAAGACGTCGTCGAGCGGCACGACGTTGCCGAGCCGCTGGCCGACGGCGATGTAGTCGCCGGCATTGACGAGACGATTGGAGAAGGTGCCGTCGACGGGCGAACGCACATAGGCGAAATCGAGGTCGCGCTCGGCTTTCGCAAGCTGCGTCTTCAATTCCGCGAGTTGCGCCTGCGCTTCGGCCTGCTGCGCCTTCGTCACCTCGACATTGTCGCGCGCGGCGTCATTGGCGGCCTGGGCTGCCTTGACGCCGGCCATGCCCTGGTCGCGCGCCGCTTCGGACTGCTCGAAGGTGGCGTGCGAGGCGAAGCCCTTGGTGCTCAGCGATTGCTGGCGGTCGTAGTCGAGCCCGGCGCGCTTCAGACCGGCTTCGGCGGAAGCGAGATTGGCCTGCGCCTGCTCGACTGCGCTGACGGCGGCGGAAACCTGCCGGCCGATGCGGGCGATGGTCGCCTCTTGCGTCGCGATCTTCGTGCGAGCGGCGTCGACCGCGATTTTGTAATCGCCGTCGTCGATCCGGAAGATCATGTCGCCCTTGCGGACCAGCGTGTTGTCGCCGGGCAGGATCGCGGCGATGTGTCCGGCCACGCGCGCGCCCAGCATGGTGTTGTTGGCGCGGACATAGGCGTCGTCCGTCGAGACGTAGAAGCGGCCGACCAGCAGATAGTAGGAAGCGTAGCCGGCGGCGGCGAGCGCCAGCAGGGCGACAAAACCCATCAGGACGAATTTGCGCTTGCCTGATTTTGGCGCGGAAGCAGGCGCGGCGCCCTGCGGCGGAGCGGCCGGCCTGTCGGCGGGAGGCGCGGCCGGCGTCTCGGCCGGACGGCGCTTTCCTTCCTCGGCCACATGGGTGCGAAGCTGGTCGCCCATGCCGGCCGTGGCGTCATGCCCGGCTTCGGTCGCTTCCGGCTCGGCACGAGGAACACGTGCGGCCTGGTCTCTCGCTGCGGCCATCAAGGCCTCCCACTCGCAAATATCGCGAGGCGCGGCGGCCGAAATCCCGGCCCTCCTCGACCTCGCATGTTGCAGAAATTATCATTGACCGAACCGTTCGGTCAATATACCTTTTCGGAGCGGCAACCTAGGCCGCCGGTTCCTTTCAAAACGTTGCCGAAATCCGGATCTTCAAGAAAAGCTAAACCAATGGTTGCAGCCGATCGCACTTCCCTCCATCTCGTCGGCGACGAGGAGACCTCGAAGCGCCGCCAGATCCTGAACGGAGCCCGCAAGGTATTCATGGACCTGGGCTTTGACGGCGCCAGCATGGGCGAGATCGCGCGCTCCGCCGGGGTCTCCAAGGGCACTCTCTACGTCTACTTTGCCGACAAGAGCCGGCTGTTCGAGGCGATCGTCGAGGAGGAGGCACGGGAGAAGGGCGAGGTGGCCTTCAACCTCGATCCGGCCCGCGAGGTCACGATAACGTTACGAGAGTTCGGCGAGACCTATATCGCCATGATCTGCCGGCCGGGCGGCGGCTCGTCGATCCGCACCGTGATGGCGATCGCCGAGCGGATGCCTGACGTCGGCCGCCGCTATTATGAGAACGTGCTGGAGAGCCTCATCAACCGTCTCGCGGTCTATCTCGAGGCACGCGTGAAGCTCGGTGACCTCACCATCGACGATTGCCGGCTCGCCGCCTCGCAATTCCAGCTGATGTGCCAGGCCTCGCTGTTCCTGCCCTACATCTTCCAGGCCTCGCCGGCGCCGTCGGCCGAGCGCATCCGCGAAGTGATCGAAAGCGCGATCCGGATGTTTCTGGCGGCGTATCGGGCGGAGCCGTCGTAACCCGCATGAGCGCCGCCATTCCATTGCCCGCCCCCGCGGCAGCCGTCGCACCGCGCGGCGATCGGCTCACGCCGGCCGCTGATGCCGCATCCGCGCGATCATGCGGCAGAGATGCGAGAACCAGATCACCACCGAGACCGACAGCAGGAAGAGCTCGAACCTGTCGATGTCGTCGTGACCGAGCGGGCCGAACTCGAACACCGGCGGCATGAAGGCCCACCACACGATAACGACCGCGGAGAGCGCGGTGAACACGCCGGCCGGCACTCCTGCGATCAGCGAGGTCGCGAGAATGATCGGAAAGAAGGTGCCGAAATAGAGCGGCAGCCCGAACGACGCCAGCACCATGCGGAGCGCGATCGCCAGCGCAAGGCCGATCAAGGCGACCAGCAGCGCCGGAAGCGACCAGGGATTCAATCTTAGCCAATACTCAGGACGAGCCACCAGTGTCCCCCAGCGGATACCGGGCCGGGAGCTAACACCGGATTGCGGGTTCCTTGCAAGAGGGTCGGCGCCCACTTGCGCATTTCCGGTCTGGCCAAGGACGGGCTCAGGATTCTAGAAGCACTGCGGAATCATTAACCACAACCCGCCGTGTGCCCCTCTGCCGCAAGCCAATACCATCGCCTGGGCCGTCATCCTCGCCGCGACCGCCTGCGTCATCATCCGCCCGTTTCGCTGGTCGGAGGCGATCTGGGCCGTGGCGGGCGCGGTGCTGCTGGTCGCGCTCGGCCTGCTCCCGATCGGCGATGCGATGGCCGGGATGCGCAAGGGCATCGACGTCTATCTGTTCCTGATCGGCATGATGCTGATCGCAGAACTGGCGCGCCGCGAAGGACTGTTCGACTGGATGGCGGCGCTGGCGGTCCAGCACGCGCAGGGCTCGCCGCAGCGCCTCTTCCTGCTGGTCTATGTGGTCGGCACCGTGGTGACCGTACTGCTCTCCAACGATGCAACCGCAATCGTGCTGACGCCGGCGGTCTATGCCGCAACCCGCGCGGCGGGCGCTGCGCCCCTGCCCTATCTCTTCGTCTGCGCCTTCATCGCCAATGCCGCGAGCTTCGTGCTTCCGATCTCCAATCCGGCCAATCTCGTCGTCTATGGCGAGCGCATGCCGCATCTGGCCGAATGGCTCCGGCAATACACGCTGCCCTCGATCGCGTCGATCGTTGCGACCTATACCGTCCTTCGCTTTGCGCTGCGCAAGGACCTCGGCGAAGAGCACCTCGAACGCAACGTGCCGCGGCCCAAGCTCAGCCACGAGGGCAAGCTGACGGCATGGGGTATTGCGGCCATCGCTGTCGTGTTGATCGGCGCGTCCGCGCTCGACGTGCCACTCGGATTGCCGACCTTTCTCTGCGGCGCCGTCACCGCAACGCTGGTGCTGGTCCTGAGCCGCCAATCGCCGTTGCCGTTGTTAAAGGACATCGCCTGGGGCGTGCTGCCGCTGGTGGCCGGCCTCTTTGTCATGGTGGAGGCGCTGATCCGCACCGGCGTGATCGCGCGCCTGAGCGCGCTGCTGCATGAGGCCGTCGCTCAGTCCGCAACGAAGGCCGTATGGATCGTCGGCATCGTCATCGCCATCGCCGACAATATCGCCAACAACCTGCCCGTCGGCCTGGTCGCGGGCTCGGTCGCGGGCAGCGATCACCTGCCGCGGGCGGTGACCGGCGCGATCCTGATCGGCGTCGACCTCGGGCCCAATCTTTCCGTGACCGGCTCGCTCGCCACCATCCTCTGGCTGGTGGCGCTGCGGCGCGAGGCCATCGAGGTCAGCGCCTGGCGCTTCCTGAAGATCGGCTGGCTCGTGATGTTTCCGGCCCTGATCCTGGCGTTGGCCGCGCTGGGGATATAGCGTGGTGGGATCAGATTGGATTGAAGCCGGAACTCGCCTCTCCCGCTTTTCGCAGGAAGAGAAGTAGGCGGTGCACACCTAAGCATGTCCGCTTTCAAGGACGAGCCGAATCGTTGTCCTCAACCTGAGAGTTACCGATTTTGACCCTGCACCGATATCGGCGATAGCCCAATCACGATAGCTTCGTAACAAGGGCTGTGCTTCAATCGCCGTATTCGATACTTCAAGAATATAGGGTTCAAAAAATGATTAAGTATGCAGCGTTAGGCACACTCGTTGGCTTGAGCTTGATTGCGTCGATGACGGCCCACGCTCAATCAAGCAAGAGAACCGAACTAACGAAGGGTGATTTGACCGGCACAAATATGGAGATTGTTGTCGGGACTGTTGAAGTACCGCCGGGAGCGTCCGGAGTACTTCACACCCATCCTGGCGAGGAAGCCTATTTTGTAATCGACGGCGCCACCCTGTTGTTGCCCGATGGCAAGCAAATTAGCTTGGAATCGGGCACAGCCAAAATCAACATTCGTGATGTGCCGCACGGCGCTTTCAAAGTTACCGGCGACAAGACGCTGAAGCTTCTTACCGTCCATATCGTCGATAAGGGCAAGCCGATGACAGTACCGGTCAAATAAGGCCGTGCGCCAAATCTGTACTAACTGAGCGCTCGCGGTTGCCGACAAGGCGATCGAACATAGGCGGCCGATCTTGCGCTGCATGAGGCCGACTTCTGAATTTGGGGGACAAGCGGACATCGAGCGCGCCTAATCCGAGCGTCCCGATTTATGAGTACAGGGCCTTACTCGCGCCTCTCCTGGCCTCTCAAGGTTTCCAGAAGTTCTTCGACCAAGAAGGGCTTGATCAGGACAGAGACACCTTGCGCAGAAATCGAGTCCACGGTTTGCGATCTGGTGTCGCCGGTCATCACGGCGGCCGGTACGTTCCGGCCAAGGGCGGCACGCAGGTGCCTAATGGTCTCGATACCATCCGGCGAGCCACGAAGGTTGTAGTCACACAGCAGCACATCCGGGCGCAGGCCCTGCTCCCTGACCAGAGTCAAAGCTTCCGTCGCCGTTGCAACAATGGTGGCGTCAACCCCTCTCATCTTCAACAGTCTCCCGAGCGCCGAGCGCACGGACGCCTCGTCCTCGATCGCGAGAACGCTGCCCAGGAAAGCATCATTATGAGGATGCACCGGCGGCGCTGCTTCCGGCACCTTGACACCGGATCGACCGCGCGGAACCTCAATGAAAAAAAGTGTACCCTTCCCAGCGATTGAGCGCACCTCGACCCTGTGATCCAGGATTTGTCCGAGCCGCTTCACGATCGCAAGGCCCAACCCAAAGCCGCCCCGCTCCGCGCCACCGGTCCCCTGATAGTACTCATCGAATATATGCGGGAGCTGGTCTTCGGTGATACCGACGCCACTGTCCCAGACTTCAATGCGAACATTGTCGCCGGCTCGCCGGCATCCAAGCAGAATTCGTCCCCTGTCAGTGTATCGGACCGCATTCGACAACAGGTTGCGGATCATCTCCGCGAGCATGCGCCTATCGCTGCGGATGATGAGCTCGGAACGGACGATGCATAGCCGGAGCCCTCTTTCCTGCACAGGCGCGCCGAAGTCTCCAGCGAGCGGCTCGAAGATTTCGTTCGGCGAAAACTCGCTCACGGATGGACGCAGGTTTCCGGATTCCAGCCGGTTCACGTCGAGCAGGCTCGACAGGATGCCGGTCATGGTGTCCAGCGACTGCCCGATTCCAGCGACAAGTTTGCGTGCCTCGCCGCTTGGGTGGTACGGCTCTAACGCTGCCTGCAGGAGTTTCAGGGTTTGCAATGGCTGTCGCAAGTCATGACTTGCAGCGGCCAGAAAGCTCGATTTGGCGCGATCGGCCATTTCTGCTGTTTTCCATGCGAGCGAAAGCTCATCATTAAAACGTTTGCGCTCGGTAACATCCGTAGTGAGCCCATTGATGCGCGTAGGCTTTCCGGCTGAATCGAACTGGACGATCGCAATCTGTTCCAGCCAGACTTCACCACCATCCGGCCGCCGGCAGCGGAATGCGATCGAATGCGAGGTCTGGTCCGGACGAGCACCGTCGAGGCAGGATGCCACCCGCGGGTGATCTTCAGGATGGATATGTTTCAGCCATTCAGTCCCGCTGAGAACCTGTTGCGAGTTGAGCCCGAGGATCTCAGTTGCATTTTGGCTGAACCGTACTTCGTTGGCAGACACGTCCCAATCGAAAGCCATAACGTTGCCGGCCCGCAGCGCCTCCTGTAATCGGGTCTCCCTCTCCAGAATCGCACTTTCGTGAAGCCTCCGCTCGCTAAACAGGGCCGCAAGAACCAGGGCGCCTAGGGAGATCGCCAGAATGGTAGCTTGGGCTCCCAGCACACGCTCTGCGATCGACAGGTGCGGGTCCCCGAAAATGCCGATTGCGAAGATTGTCGTCCAGACAATCGTGGTCGAACAGATGAACGTGGCAACCGCGGTGAACGCCGGACGAAGGCGAGATGCGATCCAGAGCAGAAGTGGGCAGAGCGCGCCAATCGCCAGCACCGCGGTCCAGGGCTCATTGGGCAAGAAAACCAGCAAAGCGCATACGAGGGAAACCACAGCAAGCGCCAAAACGCCTTCCGCGATCTCGCCCCGCGGCGGGAGGTTGCGCATCAACGATGCCAGCCCGATCGCGAGGGGCGCCACCGCAATGATCCCGAGCGCGTCAGATAAGAACCAGTGAAGCCAGATCACCGGCGGGGACGCGACAGACCCGTGAAACAGTACAAAGCCTGCCGTACCCGCAATGCCGGAGAGGCTCGTTCCAACAATGGTCGCGGCAAATAGTGCCAGTACCCTTTGCAGTTCGTTCAACTCGAATGGAGAGCCACAAAACCGGTGGATCAGGCCTGCGACGATGACGGCCTCACCCGCGTTCGCGACAGCAGAGAACACCGAGATCCAGATGTTGCGATCGCCCAGCAAATTGGCTGCGATCGTTGCAGCTACCACCCCGACGACAACAGTCCACCGAGCCGCAGAACCAAGGGCGATCAAAATCCCTGAAGCTACTCCTGCGGCGGGCCAGAATACGGCAACACCATCGACCGGCTCCAGCAATGCAAGGCTCAGCCGTGCGGCGATAAAATAGCCCAGTGCCACTCCGACGGTCGAAATAACCTTTGCCCCGCCTGCGAGCGGGTGGCGAGGCAAAACGACCGTCTGTTTTGCGGCAGTGCCCAGTGTTCCCTCCACTCGTCTGGGCCAAACCGCGACATCGCCGATGCAGCGGCTTTAGCGACTATAGGCCCGCATTTCCGCTCGAGCCAGCATGTTACGGCGCATTAACCTCCTTGTGGCCCGACTCGGACGTCCGGCTATGTCCGCTTTTGCGCCGCTATTGGGGGACAGGCGGACATCGAACGCGCCTGATCCAGGCATCCCGATTTATGAGCATACGGTCTGCCTTGGCGCCGCAGGGCTCGACAAGGCTCCCCGCCGTCATTAATCCGTGATTTGACATTTCGTATCTATTTGTCAAATTCGACAAATGCAGGCGAAACAGCCTCCGCAGGACCGCATCCTCGACGCCGCCATGCGCGTGTTCCGCCGCCACGGCTTTCGCCGCTCGTCGATCGAGCAGGCCGCCGAGGAGGCCTCCCTGACGCGGCAGGCGCTGTACCATCACTTCTCGTCGAAGGAAGCGCTGTTCCGCGCCGTGATCGAGCGGCTTTATGAACATTCGCTCGCCGCCGAGAGCGCCGCGGCGAAGGTTGCCGAAGAGAACGGCCACGACCTCGCCGACATCCTGGTCGCCGAAATTGCGGCCCGGCTGGGCCAGCTTTTCGCGTCACTCGAGGGCTCGCCGCACATCGAGGAGCTGTTCTCCGAACATCTCGTGCAGGCCCGCGACCTCTACCAGACCTATGCGACCCGCTTCGAAAGCGAGGTCGCGGCCACGATCTCGCGCGTCATGCGCGCCAGAAAACTGAAGCTCCAGGGCGGCGTGATCGTGCGCGAGCTCGCGCGCTGCGTCGAGATGGCGATCCACGGCACCAAATCCGCCTACCCGTCAATGCAGCCGCTTGATGCCTTCCTGAAGCAGCTCGAAACCATGCTGCGAATGCTGATCGCCGGCGCCGTCGCACCGCGAGCAAGAAAAACGGCTCCGAGAGCGAAGAAGTCCCTACGCAAACCGGGAGTTCGAAAATGAGCACCATGACGATCAACGGCCGCCCCGAAACACTGCCTGACGATCCCGATGCCTTGCTGGCCGAATTCATCCGCGACCGGCTTGGCCTCACCGGCACCAAGCTCGTGTGCGGCTCCGGCGTCTGCGGCGCCTGCACGGTGCTGGTCGACGGTGCGCCGGTCGTGAGCTGCCTCTGTCCTGCAAACGCGGTCGCGGGAAAATCCCTGACCACGATCGAAGGCATCGGCGGCGAGAAGCTGCATCCGGTCCAGAAGGCCTTCATGGCGCACGACGCGCTCCAATGCGGCTTCTGCACGCCCGGATTTGTCGTGGAAGCGGCCGCCTTTCATGACCGCTGGCGCGCGGCCAAGGGCACGGCCACGCCCTCGCGCGAGGAGATCGCCGCGGCGTTTTCCGGGCATCTCTGCCGCTGCGGCGCCTACGAAGGAATCTTTCGCGCATTAGCTGAAGCCTGTGCAGGCCGCTTCGACGGCAACGATCCCGTGGCGCCGCGCATGGAAGCCCGCGACAAGGTGACGGGGCTGGCGCGCTACACCGTCGACATCCGCCATGACGGACAGCTCGAAGGCGTTATCCTGCGCGCGGACGTCGCGCATGCGAAGATCACCGGCCTCGATCTCGCGCCGGCACACGCCATTCAAGGCGTCGGAGCCGCTGTCTCGCTGCTGGCGGACGACGCGATGGTGCGCTTTGTCGGCGCGCCAATTGCGGCCGTGGCCGCGAAGGATCGCGGCACCGCGCTGCAGGCGCTGGCCGCGATCACATTCAATCGCGAAGTCTTGCCCGCGGTGATCGGGCTCGACGCGGCACGGCGCGAGGACGCGCCGGTGGTGTTCGAAAAGAAGGATCGCAAGCGCGC
>Ga0207707_10004771_pt1 | contig 11890 bp, 16 predicted proteins | sample KBSC83BmetaG_FD_184336 | JGI IMG/M metagenome (GOLD analysis project Ga0207707, IMG submission 184336) | Corn rhizosphere microbial communities from Kellogg Biological Station, Michigan, USA - KBS C8-3B metaG (SPAdes) (version 2) | ecosystem: Host-associated > Plants > Roots > Rhizosphere ... | reverse complement strand
CGAGCCGCTCACCGGGCTGGCCGCGAACACGGCCTACCACTTCCGGCTCGTCGCGAAGAGCGACGGCGGCACGAGATACGGCGCCGACTCCACCTTCTCGACGACCGGTGTGAGCCTCGTCGCCGCAGCGCGCCAGGTCATCTTCGGCGGCCGCGTGCAGTTGACCGGCACCGTGCCGACCCACACGGCCGGCGAGCAGGTCGTCATCTTCTCCAAGCCGTACGGTGTCGCGTCCGCACGCTCCGTCGCGACCGTGCTGAGTGGAGCGAACGGGGAGTGGACGTACCTCGCACGGCCGCAGATCGCGACGTCCTACCAGGCGAGCTGGCGCAGCGGCTTGAGCGCGGCCGTCAGTGTTGCCGTGCATCCGCGCGTGACGATCACGCGGTACAGGAACGGCCGTTTCTTCATCCGCGTCTCGGGCGCGCACGGGTTCCCGCACCGTGTCGTGCAGCTGCAGCGCAGGGTCGGGACGCGCTGGGTGACGATCAGGCGGGTGCGGCTCGGCCTGCGCTCGCGCATCGAGTTCCGCGCGACGATCCCGAAGGGGCGGTCGACGGTGCGCGGCGCGTTCAGCGTGAACCAGGCCGGCGCGGGCTACCTCGGCGGCACGAGCCGGGCGCTGAAGGTCACGCGGGCCTGACGGGCGTGAACCGTGCGCTCCCCCTCCTCGCGAGCAAGGACACGCGGGCGACGCTCGAGTTCTACGAGCGGCTCGGCTTCACGAGCCGCGGTGCGCCGCCCGAGGAGTGGGACTACCTGATCATCGAATCCGACGGCTGCGAGCTGCACTTCGCCGGCCACACGTTAGGCGAGCGGAGGCCCGGGAGCGCGTTCGTCTACGCCGACGACATCGACGACCTCCACACCCGGTGGAGCCTCGCCGGTGCGGACGTGACGCCGCTCACGCACTCGAACTTCGGCATGCGCGTCTTCACCCTCCACGACCCGGATGGCAACGAAGTCCGGGTCGGCTGGCCGCCGCGCTGAACGTCCAACGTCAGGCCGGCCGCCTGTGAGACGCGATCGAGCGCGGACGTCCTAGACTCGGGCTGGATATGACTGAGCGGGCGCTCCTCCTGCTTGCGGACATCGCCGGCTACACGGAGTTCATGCGGCTTCACCGGCTGAACCTCGCTCACTCGCAGGAGATCACCCAGCGTCTGCTCGAATCGATGCTCGAGGCGGTGCCCGCCATGAAGCTCGTGGAGGTCGAAGGAGATGCCCTCTTCCTGTCGGCGCCGCAGGGAGACTCCGAAGAGGCGAACGATTCGAGCGGTTGGCTGCCGAGTGCGCTTGCGATGTACCAGGCGTTTCACACCCAACAGCAGTGGATGGTTGCTCACAACGTCTGTGTCTGCGACGCCTGCCGCCGGATCGGAAAGCTCCAGGTCAAGTTTGTCGCGCACGTCGGAGAGGTGGTGCCCCAGCGGATCCGCGACACCGAGAAGCTCGTCGGGGTAGATGTGATCGCCGTCCATCGGATGCTGAAGAACGACGTCCCAGCCTCGGAGTACGTCCTCATGTCCGGGCCGCTCTACGAGCGCCTGGAGCCGAAGCTCCGCGACCGCGCAATCCGTGTCGACCAGGAGTTGGACGGGCTCGGGACGATGCCGCTCTACTTCCTCAAGCTCGAGGACTTCGCGATCGAGCTTCCTGCCGGGCCCGAGCCGACCCTGCCGGCGCAGATGCGGGAAACCGTCGGCCTCGGCCTTCGAGCCCTTCCAAGCCTGCTCGGCTTCCGCCGCCGCGCATGGAAGCCGTGACGAACGTGAACCCGTCACGTCGCGCATGCGGTCGGTCTGAACCGTCCTGGCGCGTGTTTCTAGGGCTATGCCACGTTTATGCTATGACTGTGGCATGGCACGGGCCAGGATCAGCACCACGGTCGACGCCGACCTGCTCAACAGCGCACGAAAGGTGCGCGCCGGCGTTGCCGATGCGGCGCTGATCGACGAGGCGCTCGCGGCGCTGCTTGCCCGCCGCCGTGCTGCCGAGTTCGACGCCGCGTACGCCGCCTACGACGAGCACCCGCTCGACGAAGCCGACGAGTGGGGAGACCTCGCCTCGTTCCGTGCGGCCGCCGGCGCGTCGTGACTTCCCTTCCGGCGCGAGGTGATGTCTGGTGGTGCGAGCTCCCGGAGGTCGGGCGCCGGCCGGTGGTCGTGCTCTCTCGAGACGCCGCGATCCCGCGCCTGCGGCGTGCCCTGATCGGGCCGTGCACGACCACGATCCGCGACATCCCAACCGAGGTCCTCCTCGAGCCTCCAGCCGACCCAATCCCACTCGTTTCGGTCGTCAATCTCGACTCAGTCGAAAGTGTCTCGGTTGGAACGCTGGTCGAGCGCTTGGGCCGACTCAGCGACGACCGCATGCACGAGGTCTGCGAAGCGCTCGAAGTCGCCGTCGACTGTCGAGGCTGACGGAGGCTCATGCGCGCCCCGGTTCGCGCAATACACGGAGAGCCCACCACAAGGACGAATCCCCGCAGAGCGGGGATTCGAAGGTGGAGCGTACCGGGATCGAACCGGTGACCTTCGGCTTGCAAAGCCGACGCTCTCCCAGCTGAGCTAACGCCCCGAGCGCGCGCAGTCTAGCTTTGTTGCCCGCCGGGCTCTCGCCCGGCGGGCCAAAGGGTCTGGTGCGGCCTTACGCCGCGCGGGAGAGCCGCTCTTCCTGCCTGGCTCTCTGGATGATCACGTCCCGGTCGCCGAAGCGCAGCATCGCCCGGGCGTTGCGCTGCTCCTCCCAGAGCTGCGCAACATGCTCTTCGAGCTTCTGGTGCTCGGCGGCCAAGGAGGCGTCGTATCCCTCCGCCAGCTTCCGCATCACGCGGAGCCGGCGGTCGGAGACCTCGTCGATCTCCTCCTTGATGTCCGTCAACGTACGCATGTCCCTTCAAACGAAGGGACTGGTCGTCGTATTCCTACGAATATCCGAGCTCGTCCAGCCGCTCCTCGTCGATCCCGAAGTAGTGGGCCAGCTCGTGGAGGACGGTGATCCGGATCTCCTCCTCCAGCTCCTCCGGGTCGGGAAATGCCCGGACGAGCGGCCGCCGGAAGATCGTGATCTTGTCCGGCAGGAACTCGTGGGACTGCCAGAGCCCGTAGAGGTCGGGGTCGTCCGGATCCTGCTCCTCGACCACGACCGCCACGTTCTCGAGCGCGCGCGCCAGGTGCGGCGGGAGCCCGTCGAGGACCGCGCGCACGTGGTCGTCGAAGGTCACCAGCGCGGCCGCAGCGGCGCCCGCACCTGGAACGCCTTCACGGCGACCACGCCGAACAGGAACCCGCCGGCGTGCGCCGCGAAGGCGACGCCGCCGCTCGCGTCCGGCTGCGTGAGCGAGAAGCCGCCCTGCCACAGCTGGAACACGAACCAGAAGCCGAGGAAGAACATCGCCGAGATCGGGAAGGGCAGGAAGCCGAAGAGCAGCGTGACGACGCGCGCGTGGGGGAGGAGCACGAAGTACGCCCCGAGGACGCCGGCGATCGCGCCGCTCGCACCGACCGTCGGGACGCTCGCCGCGTCGACGCCCGAGAAGTGCAGCGTGACCCACGCCTGCGCGAGCGCCGCGGCGAACCCGGCGGCGAGGTAGAAGACGAGGAAGCGCACGCGGCCCATCACGTCCTCGACGTTGTTTCCGAAGATCCAGAGGAACAGCATGTTCCCGAGCACGTGCACCCAGCTCGCGTGCAGGAACATCCCGGTGAACGCGCCCTCCGGCCAGGCGAGATGGTCGATCGCCGGCCCGCGGCACGGGCCGCTGACGGCGCACGGATAGAACGCGTAGTGGTCGACCCGCGAGCCGCGCGAGCCGAGCTCCCAGAGGAAGACCGCGAGGTTGGCCCCGATCAGCGCGTAGGTGACGATCGAGAGGCGCCTGACCGGGACGTTGTCGAAGAGCGGGAGCATGCATGAATCCTACGGAATCCTCTTACTTGACAATAAGCCACTAAGGTTTTATCCTGTCGTTGTAGTCAGATCACGTCGTAGGAGGAATGAACGATGACGACACTGGTTCGCTGGGATCCGCTGCGCGAGGCCGCGGCGCTGCACACCGAGCTGAGCCGGCTGATGAACGGGGCGTTCGACGGCTCGGCGGGTCGGCAGACACAGGCATGGGTGCCGACGCTGGACGTCTGGGAGAGCGACGACGCCCTCCACTACGCGTTCGACCTGCCCGGCATCCCGAAGGACAAGATCGCGATCGAGGTCGAGGAGGGCGCATTGACCGTGTCCGCGACCCGCGAGCGCGACCAGAGGGTCGGGCGGGACGGCCTGCAGCGCTTCGAGCGCCGGTACGGCTCGTTCTCGCGGACCGTCGGGCTCCCGCCGGGCGTCTCGGAGGACGAGATCAAGGCGACGTACGAGCACGGGGTGCTCGAGATCCGCGTCCCGAAGCCCGAGCAGCCGAAGCCGAAGCGGATCGAGATCGACGTCGACGGCGAGCAGCCGACGATCGAGGTCTCGGGCGCTCAGGCGTAGGGACTCGAGCCGGCCTCGCCCAACGCGTCGCGCAGCCGGGCGAGGCCGGCGAACATCCGGCTCTTGACCGTGCCGAGCGGGACGCCGAGCTTCTCGGCGATCTCCGATTGCGAGAGCCCGCCGTAGTACGCGAGCTCGAGCGCCTCGCGCTCGGGCTCCGTCAGCCGTGCGAGCGCCGCTTGCACGCCGCGCCGGAGCTCGCGCGTCTCGGCCGTCTCGTCGGTCGCGTCTCCTGACGCCACCGGTGCGTCGTCCAGCGGCAGGCCGCGGCGCCGGTCCTCGCGCCGCACCACGTCGACCGCGCGCCGGTGCACGAGCGTCAGGAGCCAGGTCGACACCGAGCCACGGCGTGCGTCGAACCCGGCGGCCGTCCGCCAGGCGGTGAGGAAGGCGTCCTGCACCGCGTCCTGCGCGAGCGTCGCGTCGCGGACGATGCGCAGCGAGAGCCGGTACGCCGGGCCCCCGTACCGGTCGTAGAGCTCCGCGAGCGCCGACTCGTCGGACCTCGCGAGGAGGTCGAGCACCGCATCGTCCGAGAGGTGCGCGAGCGCGGTCCCTGCCACGGGGTGACTCTAGAGTCGTTCGCGGATCCGGTCGCCCACCGAGGCCATCTCGAGCCTGGCGCCGGTGACGTCCTTCAAGAGCGCGTCGGCTGTCGGCTCCTGGCCGACCGACCACAGCTCGCGCAGCAGGTCCCCGGCCTCGCGCCGCGCGAACCACTCGTTGCCGAACTCCTCGCGCAGGAAGTCGCGCAGCTGCGCCTCGAACGCCCACGAGCGCAGGTAGCCGATCACGTAGAAGCTGCCGTCGACGTCGTCGAGGTAGCTCTCGGAGTGGATCGGGATCTTCAGCGCGTCGGCCAGCAGCTCGGCGTAGCGGCTCCGCACGGTCGTCGGGTCGTCGACCTGGAACAGCTCGATCTCGTAGAGGAGCTTCGCGCAGTAGCGGCGCACGAAGTAGAGGAGCGAGACCGCGCCGTCCTTGCCGAGCGCGTCGACGTTCGGGACGTCGAGCCGCCGGCTGAGCCACGCCGGCTCGGTGACGAGGTGCTGCATCAGCATCGCCCAGCCCTCGGTGACCGCGTTGTCGCCGAGCCGCTTGCCCTCCATCGAGAGGCTGTCGCTCGTGCAGGCGTAGTGCTCGGTGTGGCCTGCCTCGTGAAAGAGCGCTTCCCAGTCGTCCTTGCCGCCGATCGCGGCTGGATCACGAGCATCCTTGCCCGGCACCTCGATCGGCGCGCAGAACGCGCGCGGCGACTTGCTCGGCCGCACCTCGAGGTCGAGATGCACGTTCGACTGCGAGCGGATGTCGATGCCGAGCTCGGTGAGCGTCGCCTCGAGCGCGGGCAGCATCTTGTCCGCCGGGTACTGCGCGTCGAGCTCCGGTGCGCGGAAGAGGCGCCCGACGTCCCACGGCTTCGCCTCGCCGAGGCCGAACCCGAGCCGCGTGCGGAACAGCGCGTCGCCCTCGTCCTCCCACAGCTTCTCCGTGTCGTCGAGCACCGCCCGGCATTCGCCCGCGAGTTCGTCGAGCCTGAAGCCGAAGCGCTTGTAGAGCGCGTAGTAGTTCGGCGCGTTGAGGTCGCGCACCGCGTCCCGGTCGATGCGGAGCGCATCGAGGTAGAGCGGGTTCAAGTGCTCGTCGAGCAGGCGGATGCGCTCCTCGTCGAGCCGCTGCCGCTTGCCGCGATCCGGCTCGTTCGACATCGCGACTCGCAGCATCCGGTACGGGACCGTCTCGCCCTCGACCTTCGCCTCGAGCGTCGCCTCGACCTCGGCCGCCTTCGCCTGGTGCGAGCGGGTCAGGTTCCCGAGGAAGCCTTCGCACGCGAACCGCCAGAGCTCGGTCGGCGCTTCTTCCAGTCGCTGCGCCGTCTCGAGCTGCGTGAGGTCCGCGTACTCCTCGTAGATCGGCTCGATGTCGAGCGTCTCCTTGAAGCCCGCGAAATGGTCGTAGTACTCCTGCAGCATGTCGCGGTTGAACGCGTCGCCGCGCTCGCGGATGCGGTCGATCTCGCTCGCCGTGTACGGGGCCCCCGCCATCGCGCCCTAGGATACGGCCTCGTGCACGAGCTACGGATCGCTACCGAGCGCCACACGCAGCTCCTCGACATCACCGCGCAGGTTCGCGAGGTCGTCCGCGACGCGCACGGCGCCGCCGCGGTGCTGGTCTACGTCCCGCATACGACCGCCGGCCTGACCATCAACGAGCATGCCGACCCGATGGTCGCGCGCGACTTCGAGATGGCGCTCGAGCAGCTCGTTCCCGAGGCCTGGGCGTGGAAGCACATCGAGGAGGGGGAGGAGAACGCGCCGTCGCATCCCCGTGCGTCGCTGATGGGGCCGCAGGTGCTCGTGCCGCTCCGCGACGGCGAGCTCGCGCTCGGCACGTGGCAGGGCATCTTCCTCTGCGAGTTCGACGGGCCGCGGACACGGTCCGTGTACGTCACCGTGCTGGCGTAGGGCCGAGCAGCAGCGCTTCGAGGCTTTCGGCCAGCCACGCCGTGTAGCGGCGGCGCGACCAGCCGCCGATGCCCGTGAGGAGCCCGTACAGCTCGGGACTCGTCAGCGCCCAGACGGTCTCGGTCGCAGCGGCGGCCGGCGTACGCAGCGACCCGTTTGCGCGCAGCGCATCGACGAGCACGCGCAGGTTCTGCAGCCGGTCGGCGTGGAGCTGCTTCAGCAGCCGGCCGAGCTCGGGCTCGCCCTGCGCGCCTGCGCCGACGACTGCGACGAGCGGAGCTGCCCGCTCGAGCCGGCGGACGACGTCCGCGGCGAAGAGCTGCAACTGGCGCCGCTGATCCGTCACCGCCGAGATCGCCCGCGGCCCCGCCTGGTCGGGGACGGAACGCGTGTCGGTGCCGCGCACGGCGCGCTGCATCAGCTCCCCGAGCAGGTTGCGCTTGTTCCTGAAGTGCCCGTAGACGGTCTCGTCCGCGACCCCGGCTGCCTCGGCGATCGCCGCGATGCTCGCCCGCTCGTACCCGCGCTCGCGGAAGAGCTCCGCCGCGGCGTCGAGCACGCGAGCCCTGGTCTCGGCGGCCTGCTCGCGGCGCCGCGTCGACCGGTAGGGCCGTTTGACATCGTCGGTCATGTCTGTCACTGTACCGCCCAATTCAATAAAGTAGTACTTCAATAAAAGGGAGATCGAGACATGACAGCTGAAGCCGTCGTCCGCCGCCTGATCGACGAAGGGTTCAACGACGCGAACCTCGACGTGTGCGACGAGGTCATCGCGCCGTCGCTCGTCGAGCATCAGGAGTACGGCCCGAATCACGCGCCGGGAGCGGAAGGCGTGAAGGCGGTGATCGCGTCACTGCACCGCGCCTACTCGGGCTTCCGGCTCGCGATCGAGCACCTGACCGTAGACGGCGGACTCGTCTGGCTCCACATGAGGGGCAGCGGCACGCAGGACGGCGCGTTCATGGGGCATGCGCCGACCGGCCGCGCGATGGAGATCGACGTCTTCGACCTGCTGCGCGTCGAGGACGGGCGGATCGTCGAGCACTGGGGCGTGCCCGATCGGCTGTCGGCGCTCTTCCAGCTCGGGCTCGTCGGAGCGCCGCAGGGTTAGCCTCCCTGGGTGGCCGTCGACCTGAACGCCGACGTCGGGGAGGGGTTCGCCGACGACGAACGCCTGCTCGACGTCGTCACGAGCGTGAACGTCGCCTGCGGCTTTCACGCCGGCTCGCGCGACACGATGCGGATGGTGTGCGCTCTCGCCGCCGGGCGCGCAGACATAGCGGTCGGTGCCCATCCGTCCTATCGCGACCGCGAGGGCTTCGGGCGCCGCGCTCTCGACGTGCCGCCGGACACGTTGCGCGACGACGTCGCCGAGCAACTCGCGACGCTCGTCGAGGTAGCGCGGGCAGAAGGCGCGTTCGTCACGTACGTCAAGCCGCACGGCGCGCTGTACAACCGTGCGATCGCGGATGTGGACGTCGCGCGCGCGATCGTCGACGCGACGGTCGCGTACGGAGTCGCGATGCTCGCCTGGCCCGGGTCCGAGCTCTTCGAGCAAGCGCGCGCGGGAGGCATGGAGGCGTTCGCCGAGGGGTTCGCCGACCGCGGCTACGCGAACGGCGCCCTCGTGCCGCGCGACCGGCCCGGTGCCCTCCTCGGCGCGGCCGAGGCTGCGGAGCAGGCGGTGGCGCTCGCGCATGCCGGTGAGGTGCGGTCGATCTGCATCCACGGCGACAGCCCCGGCGCGGCGGACACGGCGGCGCAGGTCCGAGCCGCCCTGGTCGGGGCCGGATTCACCCTGCGCCGGTTCTCGTGAGCTACGAGATCCGTCAGGCGGGCGACCGCGGGTCGCTGATCGAGGTGCCGGACAATGCGACTGCGGTCCGGCTCGCGCGGCTGCTCCGGACGGAGCGGCCGGATCTCGTCGACGTCGTCGTCGGGCACACGACGGTGCTCGTCACGTGGTCGGCCGAGCGGGGCGAGCTCGGTGAGCTCGTGCTCGGGCCCGAGCCGGAACCGGCCGGGCGCCGGGTCGAGATCCCGGTCGTCTACGACGGTCCCGACCTCGAGGAGGTCGCGATGCTGACCGGCCTCTCGCAGGAGGAGGTGGTCGCGCGGCACACGGGCGCCGACCACGTCGCGGCGTTCCTCGGGTTCCAGCCCGGCTTCGCGTATCTCACCGGGGGCGACGAGCTGCTGCACGTCCCGCGCCGGGAGGTGCCGCGCACCCAGGTGCCGGGCGGCACCGTCGCGATCGCCGGGCCGTACTCGGGCGTCTATCCGCGCGACTCGCCGGGCGGCTGGCGGCTGCTCGGATCGACGGCGGCCGCGATGTTCGACCCTGCGCGCGAGCCGCCGGCGCTGCTCGCACCCGGCGACCGCGTGCGCTTCGTGGCGGCATGACACGCCTCGAGGTCGTCAGCCCGGGTCTGCTGCTGACGGTGCAGGATCGCGGCCGCCCGGGGCTTGCGCACCTCGGCGTGCCTCCGTCGGGCGCCGCCGATCCGGTTGCGTACGAGCTCGGGAACCGCCTCGTCGGGAACCCGGCGGGCGCTGCGGCGCTCGAGGCGACGATCGACGGGCCGGTGCTGCGCTTCGACCGGCCGACGACGGTCGCGCTGACCGGCGCGACGACGCCCGAAGTCCGCACGGTCGAGGTGCTCGAGGTCGGACGGTGCGTCGGCGGCGTGCGCACGTACATCTGCGTCCGCGGCGGCGTCGAGGTCGAGCCGGTGCTCGGCAGCCGCTCGACCGATCTCCTCACCGGTCTCGGGCCGGCGCCTCTTCGGAGAGGCGACGTCCTTCGGCTCGGGCCGGAGCCCGCCGACCCGCCACGGGCGGCGACGATCCGCGCGCAGGCGCCGCCGGACACGCCCGTGCTGCGCGTCGTCCCCGGCCCGCGCGACGACTGGTTCACCCCCACGGCGCTCGAGACGCTGTGCTCCGAGTCGTGGCGCGTCAGCCCGTCCTCGAACCGCGTCGGCATCCGGCTCGAAGGGCCGCCGCTCGAGCGAGCCCACCGCGACGAGCTGCGCTCGGAAGGGCTCGTGACCGGCGCGCTGCAGGTGCCGGCGTCCGGGCAGCCGATCCTGCTGCTGCAGGACCACCCGACGACGGGCGGCTATCCGGTGATCGCCGTCGTTCGCGCGGACGACCTGCCGCTCGCCGGGCAGCTCGCACCGAGGCGTTACGTGCGGTTCACGATCGACGGCTAGCCTCCTCACGTGGCCGCACCCGTCAAGCGGGACGACGAGCTCGAGCTCACCGTCGATTCGCTCGCCTACGGCGGGAACGGCGTCGCGCGCCTCGACGGGTTCGTCGTCTTCGTCCGCAGCGGGCTTCCCGGTGACACCGTCCGCGCCCGCGTGACCAAGGTGCAGCGGCGCCACGCCGAGGCGATCGCGACCGAGGTGCTCACGCCCGGCCCGCAGCGCGTCGCCGCGCCCTGCGCGCACTACCCGGCGTGCGGCGGCTGCCGGTTCCAGGATCTCGCGTATGACGCGCAGCTCGCGGCGAAGCAGCAGTGGGTCGCCGATTCACTGCAGCGGCTCGCCGGCCTCAGCGATCCGCCGCTCGACCCGATCATCGGCGCGGCGTCGCAGTTCGGCTACCGCAACAAGATGGAGTACTCGTTCACGACATCGGGCGACGCGCCGACGCTCGGCCTGCACCGCGCAGGGCGCTGGGACGAAGTGCTCGAGATCGAGAAGTGCTGGTTGACCTCGGACCTCGGCAACGCGATCCGCAACCGGGTGCGTGAGTGGGCGCGCGAGGAGAAGCTCGCTGCGTACGACCAGGCGACGCAAGAGGGCTACCTCCGTCACCTCGTCGTGCGCGAGGGCCGCAACACGGGCCAGGCGCTCGTGCAGCTCGTCACCGCGCGCGGTGAGCGCTTCGATCGTGAGCGGCTGATCGAGGTGCTCACCGAGTTCCCCGAGGTGAAGTCGATCCATTGGTCCGTGAACCGCGGGCCGGCCGAGGTGACGAACCTGCCGACCGACCTGCTCTGGGGCGAGGACGCGATCGAGGAGGAGATCGGCGGCCTTCGCTTCCGGGTCCGCCCGAACGCGTTCCTGCAGACGAACACGGAGATGGCCGAGCGGCTCTACGCGATCGCGCGCGACCTCGCCGCCCTCGAGGGTGGCGAGACGGTCTACGACCTGTACTGCGGGATCGGGACGATCGGCCTCTCGATGGCCGCGTCGGCGCTGACGGTGTGGGGGATCGAGATCTCGGAGGAGTCGGTCGCGTGCGCGATCGAGAACCAGGAGCTGAACTCCGTCGCGAACGCTGCGTTCTTCGCCGGAAACGTCGGCGAGGTCCTCGCAGAGCTTCGCGATCGCGCGGGCGATCCGGACGTCGTGGTCGTCGATCCGCCGCGCGCCGGTCTCGCCGGCAAGGCGCTCCGCCGGCTGGGGGAGATCGGTGCACCGCGCGTCGTCTACGTCTCGTGCAACCCGACGACGCTCGCGAGCGACGTGAAGCGGCTGTCGGACGACTACGGCTACCGGCTCGTGCGCGCGCAGCCGGTCGACATGTTCCCGCACACGCCGCACGTCGAGTGCGCGGCGCTACTGTTGCGCGACGCGCCCTGAGCGGAGCTCGCGCCACAGCAGATCGGCGTTCGGCACCAGGAAGCCGAGCGTGATCCCGGGCAGCGCCGGCAGCCCGCTCAGGTCGAAGTAGACGGTCGCGGCGATCGTCAGCCCGAGCGCCGCGACGAGCCCGACCCACGTCGCGAGGACGCGGAGCCCGAACCGCGACGCGGCGCCGAGGAAGAGCGCGAAGAACAAGAGGTCGGGCACGCCGAGGTTCGCCGCTGCGTGCTCACCCGGGACCGGGAACGCGAACGAGAGCACCGAGAAGACGTGCTCGTGGTGCTCGACGATCTGCTTCGTCGGCCCGCGCCATACGGAGTAGATGTCGATCCAGGGGATGATCAC
>Ga0207707_10004770_pt1 | contig 11891 bp, 9 predicted proteins | sample KBSC83BmetaG_FD_184336 | JGI IMG/M metagenome (GOLD analysis project Ga0207707, IMG submission 184336) | Corn rhizosphere microbial communities from Kellogg Biological Station, Michigan, USA - KBS C8-3B metaG (SPAdes) (version 2) | ecosystem: Host-associated > Plants > Roots > Rhizosphere ... | reverse complement strand
GTTCGCACGCTGGTCGGGGCGATCCTGATCCTTGCCTGCACGGCGCTGATCGCCACGTTGCTCCCGGCGTGGCGGGCTGCGCGGACGGATCCGACCGAAGCGCTGCGCGAGGAATAGCCGGGCGCCGGTCCTGGCCCGCGGCGAAACCCCGCCGCTTGTAACGCGGCCCGCCGACGGTCAATTTTCACGGGTTATGCCCGACGAGCGGCTGATCGTTCGCGGCGCCCGCGAACACAATCTCAAGAACATCGACATCGCGATTCCCCGCGACCGATTGACCGTGATCACCGGCCTGTCGGGATCGGGGAAGTCGTCGCTCGCCTTCGACACGATCTACGCCGAGGGACAGCGGCGCTATGTCGAATCGCTGTCGGCGTACGCACGACAGTTCCTGGGCCTCATGGAGAAGCCCGACGTCGATGCGATCGAGGGCTTGTCGCCCGCGATCTCGATCGAGCAGAAGTCGGCGGGACACAACCCGCGCTCCACGGTCGGCACGGTCACCGAGATCTACGACTACCTGCGACTTTTGTACGCCCGCGTCGGAACACCGCACTGCCCCAACTGCGGTCGACCGGTGGAGCGGCAGAGCGCGACGCAGATTGCCGACACGATTCTGTCGTGGCCGGCGAACACGCGCATCGAGGTGCTGGCGCCTCTCGTCCGCGGACGAAAGGGCGAGTTCCGCGACCTGCTCGAGTCCGCGCGCAAGCAAGGCTTCGTGCGCGCGATGATCGACGGCACGGCGGTCGAGCTGGCGAATCCGCCGAAGCTGGCCAAGACGGTCAACCACAGCATCTCGGTGATCGTCGATCGCCTCACGGTGCGCGAGGAGGATCGCGGCCGCCTAACGGACTCGCTCGAGACGGCGCTCAAGTTGGCCGACGGGCTCGTCGAGGTGGTGCGCCACGGCGGCGAGGTGTCGTCGGCGTCCCAGATTTTTTCCGAGCGGTACGGGTGCCCGGAGTGCGGCATCTCGCTCACCGAGCTCGAGCCCCGCCAGTTCTCGTTCAACTCGCCCTTCGGCGCGTGTGCCGAGTGCGGTGGGTTAGGCACGCGGCGCGAAGTGAGCGAGGAGCTGATCCTGGGCGACCCGCGGATCTCGATCCTCGAAGGCGTCATCCTGCCGTGGGGCGAGCCCGCGGGTCACTTGCGCAAGTCCGTGCTCCCGGCGCTTGCCAAGCAGTACAAGTTCGACCTCAACACACCGTGGGGCGATCTGCCGCAGAAGGTGCGCGACGTGGTGTTGTACGGCGTCGCGGGTCGCAAGATGACGTTCCGGCTCGACACCGAGAAGTTTCACGGCGAATACCAGGGCGCATGGGAGGGCGTGCTCTCGCTCGTGCAGCGCCGCTACCGCGAGACGACCTCGGATGCTGTGCGCGTCGAGCTCGAGGAGTTCATGGTCGAAGCGCCGTGCACCGCGTGCGGCGGACGCCGGCTCAAGCCGGAGTCGCTCGCCGTGACCGTGGGCGGCAAGAACATCGGCGAGCTGGTCGAGCTGTCCGTCACGGCAACGCTCCGGTTCCTGGAATCGCTGCCGCTCAGGTCTAACGGAAGGCCGGGTCTCGATGCATCGATCGCGGGTCCCATTCTCAAGGAAGTGCGCGAGCGCCTGCGATTCCTCGCCGACGTGGGGCTCGACTACCTGACGCTCAGCCGCTCCGCCGAATCCTTGTCGGGCGGCGAGGCCCAACGCATCCGGTTGGCGACGCAGATCGGGTCGCGTCTCGTCGGCGTGTTGTACATTCTCGACGAGCCGTCCATCGGTCTACACCAGCGCGACAACGCACGGCTCCTCGCCACGCTGCGGCAGCTCCGCGACCTCGGCAACACGGTCATCGTGGTCGAGCACGATGAAGAAACGATGCGCGAAGCCGACCACCTCATCGACCTCGGACCCGGCGCGGGCCGGCACGGCGGCGAGGTGGTCGCGCAGGGCACGGTCGAGGAAGTGTCGCGCAATCCGAAGTCGCTCACGGGACGATACCTGAGCGGCCAGCTGCGCATCGATGTGCCCGCGCCGGGTGAGCGGCGCCAGCCCCAGCGCGGCCGCGTGCTGCGCGTCGAGGGGGCGCGGGCGCACAACCTCTCGAACCTCGACGTCGAGTTTCCGTTAGGCGTGTTCGTCGCCGTCACCGGTGTCTCCGGCTCCGGCAAGTCGACGCTCGTCGAAGACATCGTGCACCGGTCGCTCGCGCGGCACTTCTATCGCGCTCGGCTCATCCCCGGCGAGCACGGCCGCATCCTCGGCCTCGAGCACATCGACAAGGTCATCGACATCGACCAGAGTCCGATCGGGCGAACGCCGCGCAGCAACCCGGCCACGTACACCGGCTTGTTCACGCCGATCCGTGAGCTGTTCGCCGAGTTGCCCGACGCGAAGATCCGCGGCTATGGTCCGGGTCGGTTTTCGTTCAACGTGAAGGGCGGGCGCTGCGAGGCGTGTCAGGGCGACGGCCTCGTGAAGATCGAGATGCACTTTCTCCCGGACGTGTACGTCCCGTGCGAGGTGTGCAAGGGCAAGCGCTACAACCGCGAGACCCTCGAGGTGCGATTCCGCGGCGCGTCGATCGCCGACGTTCTCGACATGACCGTCGAGGATGCGGCGACCTTCTTCGCCAACCAGCCCCGCGTTAGGCAGAAGCTCGAGACGTTGGTCGACGTCGGCCTGGGCTACGTGCACCTGGGCCAGAGTGCCACTACGCTCTCGGGCGGCGAGGCCCAACGCGTGAAGCTCGCGACGGAGCTCTCCAAGCGCGACACCGGCCGCACGTTCTACATCCTCGACGAACCGACGACGGGTCTCCACTTCGAGGATGTCCGCCTGCTGCTTCGCGTGCTGCACCGGTTGGTCGACAAGGGGAACACGGTTCTCGTGATCGAGCACAACCTCGATGTGATCAAAACCGCGGACTGGATCATCGACCTCGGCCCCGAGGGCGGGGCCAACGGCGGCAGGATCATCGCGGCCGGCACGCCCGAGCAAGTGGCCCAAACGCCGGGCTCCTCGACCGGCGACTTTCTCCGCAAGGTGCTAACGCAGCCGGCGAAGGCAACTCCGTCGCGCGCCCGCACCAGAAAAGCGGAAGCCGAACACGCGGCCTCATGATGTCCGCCCGCCCACTTCCCGCTCCCCTCTTCCCGCAGCGCGCGCGAGCGCGCGCTTCCCTCATCTAGAATGGTCTCCATTCTCGATATCATCGGCCCGATCATGGTCGGCCCGTCCTCGTCGCACACGGCCGGGGCCTGCCGCATTGGATTGCTCACGCGCATGCTGGTAGGCGGCACGCCCGAACGCGCGCGCATCGAGCTCCACGGCTCGTTCGCCCGCACCGGCGAGGGACACGGCACCGACAAAGCGATCGCCGGCGGTCTGTTAGGCATGCGCCCCGACGACGAGCGCCTCCGCGATGCGCTCGACATCATGGAGCGCGAGGGCCTCGACTACACCTTCGAGAAGACGTCGCTCGACGACGACGCGCACCCCAACACGACCCGCATCACGGCACTGCACGGCGGCTTCGAGGCCGTCGTCGTCGGCTCGTCGTTAGGCGCCGGCCGTATCCGCCTCACCGACGTCGACGGCTTTCCCGTCGACATCTCGGGCAGCCTCCCCACACTCGTCCTCGTCGCCGAAGACCGGCCGGGATCCATCGCGCGCATCGCCGGCGTCCTGGCCGACGAGCGCATCAACCTCGCCACCATGCGCGTCACGCGAAAGGAACGCGGCGGCGACGCCTTCATGGTGATCGAGCTCGACGACGCGCCGAGTGCCGAAGCGACGACGCGGATCGGCGGCCTGGAGTGGGTGCGCTGGGTCCGCGCGCTGGAAAAAGTCGGGGCCTAACGCAATGTTCCGCTCGCTGGCCGACGCCATCGCCGCTGCCGAATCGCGCGGCGCGTCCCTGTCCGACGTCGCCCTCGACGCGGAAGCCAAAGACCAGGGTCGCGACCGCGCCAGTATCCTCGCCGCCCTCGAGCGCGCCCTCCGGGTGATGCGCGGCGCCGTCACCCGCGGTATGGAAGGCGATCTGCACTCCGCCTCCGGACTCGTCGGGGGCGATGCCGCCAAGGTACGAGCCAGCCATGCTGGTCCGCTCGCGGACACACCATTTCATGACATCCTGGCGCGCGCACTCGCGGTGCAGGAAGTGAACGCGGCGATGGGCGTCATCGTCGCCGCGCCAACCGCAGGAGGAGCCGGCGTGCTGCCCGCGGTCCTCACCGGACTCGCCGACGCACGCGGAATGGACGACGCGCGCGTCGTCAGCGCCCTCGCAACCGCAGGTCTCATCGGCGCCGTGATCGCCGAGCGCGCCTCGCTGTCCGGCGCGGAAGGGGGATGCCAAGCCGAGACCGGCGCGGCGGCCGCGATGGCGGCGGGATCGGCCGTCGAATTACTCGGCGGCACACCGGCGCAGGCGGGACACGGCGTCGCGCTCACCATGCAAGGCATGCTCGGATTGGTATGCGATCCGTTGGGCGGACTCGTCGAGCTGCCGTGCGTCTTTCGCAACGCCACCGGCTCCGCCATCGCGCTCGCCGGTATCGAGATGGCGTTGGCTGGCGTCACGTTCGCGATTCCGGTCGATGAAGTGATCGATACGATGGGTGAGATCGGACGCGCGATGGACGTGCGCTATCGCGAGACCGCGGGCGGCGGCCTCGCGGCTACGCCGACAGGCCGTCGACTGGCCCGCGAGCGCCTGGTCCAGATTCGGCGCTCGACGCACTGATCAGGGCGTCTGTTGGCGAGTTGCCGATGCAAGTATCTTCCCGCCTGGGGCTTGGCCTTCGTATGAAACGCCATGCGCGCGCGTTGCGTACGGTGGAGCAGACGGAGTCCATGTCCGCTTTTGCGAACCAGGCATCACGGTGCACGGTGCTCGCGCTGCCAGACTTCGTTCTCACGACCCAGAGTCAAGGACCCATGGTCAACAAAGAAGAGATCGAAGACTTCCTCGACCGGTTATCCATCGACGGTGCGAGCCACTCGGAGATCCATCCGGGAATGTGGATCGTGCGTCCGGGCGGCGAGCTCGACGCCGATGTTGTTGTCCACTATTCGCCACCAGTGCTGCTGCTGCGCATGAAGGTGATGGACCTGCCTAAAGATGCTCACGCGGGCGCGACGCTCACGCGGCGGTTGCTCGAGCTCAATGCGAGCGAGTTGGTGCACGGCTCCTACGGCATCGAGGGCGATGCGGTCGTTCTCACGGAGGCGATGGAGCTGTCGCACCTCGACTACGAAGAATTTCTTGCTGCCTACGAATCCATGACGCTCGCGCTGGCGTCCCACCTGCGCGAGCTCGCGCCGTACCGCGAGGATCGGTGAGTTATGGGTCTTTTCGACCGTCTTTCGTCACTGATCAAGTCCAACATCAACGATCTCATCTCCTCGGCGGAAAACCCCGAGAAGATGTTGAATCAGATTTTGATCGACATGCGTTCGCAGCTCGCCAAGGCCAAGCAGCAGGTGGCCGCGGCGATCGCCGATGAACGCCGGCTTCGCGATCAGGTCGACAGCGAATACAAGGAAGGCCAGGAGTGGGAGCGTCGCGCGATGCTGGCGGTGCAAGAGGGGCGCGATGACCTCGCGAAGCAGGCGCTGCTCCGCCAGAACGAGCACTCGTCTCACGCCCAACAACTCGAGGCGACCTGGACGGCGCACCAGGCGGAGACCGAAAAACTCAAGAATTCGCTCCGCGACCTCAACGACAAGATCGAAGAGGCCAAGCGCAAGAAGAACCTCCTCATCGCCCGGCAAAAGCGCGCCGAAGCTCAGAAGCACATTCAGGAGACGATGTCGTCGATGTCGGAGAAGTCCGCGTTCGAGGCGTTCGAGCGGATGGAAGCCAAAATCGAAGACAACGAACGTCGCATGCTCGCCAACGCCGAGATCGACGAGGAGTTCAGCGGCGACCGCCTAACGAAAGACTTCAAGGTGCTCGAGAAGGGCGCCGTGTCCAACAACGCCGACGACCAGCTTCTCGCGCTCAAGCAAAAGATGGGCATGCTGCCCGCGGGCACGCCCGGGCAGAAGAGGCAGCTTGGCACCGGCGGCAACAATCGGCCGGTCGAGGAAACGGTGCACGCGGAAATCGAAGACGATCACGGCGGCGCACCCGGGGGAGGGGAGGGCAAGAAGCCGGCGTGAACGCGGCACCAGGCGGAGGCGGACCCGGAGGCACCAGTGCAACGGGGGCAAGCGGCGGAGGATCATCTCGATTCCGCTTTGCCCCCGTTCTTGCGGCTACCGTCATCACACTGCTCGCTCTGCTGCTGCTCTACTCGACGGCAGAGCTTTTCCTCCTTCTCTTCATCGCGGTTCTGATCTCGCTGTACCTCGGTGCGGTCTCCGATCGCATCCAGAGCCGTACGGGGTGGCCGCGCCGAGCGGCGGTGGCGCTCGCGATCGTCGCGTCGCTTGGGGTGTTCGTCGGCTTCATCTGGCTGCTGGTGCCGCCGATCGTCGAACAGACGCAAGCGTTAGTCAAAGTCCTGCCCGATACGATCCTCCGGTGGGACACCGCCATCGACCAGGCGTTGGCCCGCAACCCGGCCCTGCGCTCCCTGTGGAATCCCGGACAGCACCGCGTACTGCTCGCGATCTACGAGCAGTCGTCGCGCTACTTCACCGACGTACTGCCCAAGTTGTTCGGCGCGCTCGGCTTCACGATCGAGATCGTGTCGGTCGCGATCATGGGCGTGTACCTCACGCTGCATCCGGGACTGTATCGCGAGTACCTGATCGCGCTGTTCCCGCCGCTGCACCGCGATCTCGTGCGCAACGTGCTGGCCGACTTGTCGCGGACGCTGCGCTCCTGGATCGTCGGACAGCTGACGTCGATGACGCTCCTCGGCGTCCTCACGACCATCGGATTGTGGGCGTTAGGCGTGCCCTACTGGCTGACCTTCGGCTTGTTCGCCGGCGTCGCCGCGATCGTGCCGTTCTTCGGCACGCTCATCTCGACCCTGCTGCCGGCGCTGTTCGTGCTGGGCGCCTCGAGCGGTCCGGGCCGAGCGCTCGCGGTGATCGGGTTAGGCGTGCTGATCCACTTGATCGAGGGCAATCTCGTCTCGCCGCTCATCATGCAGCGCCAGGTGAATCTCCCGCCGGTGCTGACGATTCTGAGCGTGCTCATCATGGGCAAGCTCCTCGGACCGGTCGGCCTGCTCGTCGCGTTGCCCACGCTGGTGCTGCTCGACGTGATCGTCCGGCGCGTGCTGATGAACCGCATTTACGAGGGACACGGGTTCCGCAGACTGGTGCGCGACCGCGCGTTCGTGGTCAAAGCGCCGGCGCCGGAAACCGACGTCGTCGTTCCCGCCAATCCTCCCGACGTGCTGGCCCGCGCCGAATCGTCGGGCACCAAGCGCGTCGCCTAACTTACACTCCATGTCGTCCGATCTTCGTTTTCTGATCCTCGTCGAGGGCCAGTTCGGCCCGCTGTCGTCCAAGACCGCCAACTCGTGCATTCGCTATACGCCGGGCCGCGTCGCGGCAGTGATGGACTCGCGCTTCGCCGGCAAGACCGTCCAGGACGTGCTGGGCTTCGGCGGCACCATTCCGGTCGTCGGCACACTCGAGGACGGCCTCGCGCGCAAGCCGACGGCGCTGCTCATCGGCGTCGCGCCGCAGGGCGGGCGTCTGCCTAACGATTGGCGCGTGACCATCCTGGGCGCCATCGACGCTGGCCTCGATGTCTGGAGCGGGCTACATACCTTCTTGAGTCACGATGCGGAGTTTGCCGCACGCGCCGCCCAACGCGGCGTCACGCTGCACGATCTACGCCTGCCGCCCGCGGATCTCCCCGTCGCCGGCGGGCGCGTCCGCGATGTCGACGCGACCGTCGTCCTCACCGTGGGCTCCGACTGCAACATCGGGAAGATGACCGCCGCTCTGCAGGTGCGGGACGGCTTGGCCCAACGCGGACGCGCCGTCCGCTTCGCCGGTACCGGCCAGACCGGCATTCTTATAGAAGGATGGGGCATCGCCGTCGATGCCGTCATCGCCGACTTCATCGCCGGCGCCGCTGAACGGCTCGTCCTCGAAGCCGCCGAAGGCGCCGAAATCGTGTTGGTGGAAGGGCAGGGATCGGTCATCCACCCCGGATACTCGGGCGTGACCTTGGGCCTCCTCCACGGCTCGCTGCCCCACGCGCTCGTGCTCTGCACGCAACCGTCGCGCACCACGATCAACAATAATCCGTGGATCAAGATTCCAGCGCTCACGGACATCATCGCGCTGCACGACGCGCTCACCAAACCGCTGCGCGCCGCGCCGGTCATCGCCGTGTGCTTGAACACGTATGACCTCCCGGAGCGCGCGGCCCTCGATGCGATCGCCCGCGCGAGCGACGAGACCGGTCTGCCCGCCACCGACCCGGTCCGGTTCGACGCCGAGCCGATCGTACAAGCGATCGATGCGTTCCACGCTGACCGCACGCGCAATATTTCGCCACGCGCCGCAGCGATTCGCTAACGCTCCACCACCGATACGCCGCGAGATTGTCGCCTCACTCTCGCGGCGGTGCCCGTCCCGTGCCCGCTGCGCCTTACGCGACTGCACACACGGGTGAACGGTGGCGCACATCCAGACGGCACATACATTCGGCGAGTTTGCGTTAGGCATACGCGGGCTGCGGAAGTCGTTCCTCGCCGGCGTCCAAGGGTGTCACGCCAGTGCCAACGTGCTCAATGGCATCGACCTCGATGTGCGTGCCGGTGAAATCGTCGGCGTGTGCGGCGCCCTTGGTAGCGGAAAGACGACATTGCTCTTGTGCATGGCCGGTCTCTTACGACCCGACGCCGGCACCGTCCAAGTGTGCGGCGTCGCGCCGCACGGCCTCGTCGCATATGTGGATAGCGCATCGAGGAACGGCTCGCGGTTGTCGCCAACGCAGTTGCTCGCGTGCGCACTAGCCTCGGCGACTCCAGTGCTCTTGTTGGACGGCGTGCTGGGCGACTTGTCCACGGGCTCGCACCGTGTCCTCAGCGAGCTCGCCAGTCGCGGCATGACCATCGTCGCCGCGGATCGCGATCGGTCCCGCCTGGAACCATTGGTCGAACGCGTCGTCACCATTCGCGATGGAAGCGTTCGATCTACGTTGTCTCCATCCAAGACGGCGCCGCGCCACGCCTCATCCGCTCGTGTCGCTGAGGCTATCGTGGGAGGGCCGCCGCCGTGATTCGCGGACGCTGCACCGTCAGCGCAGGTACCGCTCCGCAGCGCGCACCATCTCGTCGTCGCCATCACGTCGCGCACGCGCCAGCAGCCGCTCGACGTCGCCGCGGAGCGCGTCCGCACCCCAATAGAATCCGGTCGCCTCTTCCGCGCTCGCAGTCTCCCCGTCCAGCGACGCCCGCAACAACGTTTCGGCAGCAGCGGCCGCAAACGCCGGGTCGTCGCGCGCCGGCAAGACGTAGCGCTTCCCCGGCCCGCGCCCCGAGGCATCCTCGTTCACGAACGCTCGCGACATCTCGCCCTCCATTCTCGCCGCCTGATCGAAGCCCGGGTGCCGCAATTGGCATTGTCCAACGCGCCTTACGGAGCCCCGTTCCGTTGACCGCCTTACCCTCGACCCCTAGCTTGCCCGCTCGGCGCCCCGCCTGTCGTTACTCCCGATTCGAGAGCATGCCCGACTTCCGCCTCTACAATACTATGACCCGCGGCGCGGAAGCTTTCGCGCCACAAGACGGCCGGACGGTTCGCATGTACACCTGCGGCCCAACCGTCTACAACCCGGCTCACCTCGGCAACTTTCGCACGTTCCTGTTCGAAGACCTCCTGCGCCGCACGCTGCGGCTCGCGGGCTGGCAGGTGTTTCAGGTCATGAACTTCACCGACGTCGACGACAAGATCATCCAACGCGCCGACAAAGCGGGAATCACCATCAAGGAAGTCACCGAACCCGTCACCGCCGTCTTCCAGCGGGACCGCGAATTCCTCCGAATTGAGTCGGCAGAGGTCTATCCGAAGGCTACCGAGCACATCGACGAAATGATTGCGCTCGTGCAGCGACTCATGGAGAAAGGCCTCGCATACCAGGCCGACGATGGCTCGGTCTACTTCGCGATCGCCCGATTCCCCAACTACGGCCGGCTGTCGCGCCTCGACACCCGCACCATCCGCCCCGGCGCACGAGTCATCGCCGACGACTACAACAAAGAAGACGTCCGCGACTTCGCACTTTGGAAAGCCGCGAAGCCCGAAGACGAGCGTACCAAGGCCGCGTGGGACTCACCCTGGGGCCGCGGCCGACCCGGCTGGCACCTCGAGTGCTCCGCGATGGCCAGGAAATACCTCGGTGACACCCTCGATATTCATGGGGGCGGCGTCGATCTCATTTTCCCACACCACGAAGATGAAATCGCCCAATCGGAAGGGGCGAGTGGAGTCACCTTCTCGCGCTTCTGGTGCCATGGCGAATTCCTGCTCACCGATGGCGAGAAAATGGCCAAGCGCGTCGGCAACGTGATGAGCGTCGCCGACTTGCGAGAATCCGGAGTCGGTGCCGCCGCACTCCGCCATTTCGTGTTCTCGGTTCGCTATCGCCAGCAGCTTAATCTCACCGAGGAAGCCCTCGACGCCTCCCAACGTGCCGTTCGGCGAGTCGGCGAATTCGCCGCTCGGTTGTCTTCTGCCAATGGTGGAACACCGGGTCTCGCCGAAGCTGCCGAAACACTCGAGCGGGACGCCAAAGCCGCGCTCTTCGACGACCTGAACGCACCCCAAGCGGTCGCCGCACTCTTCGACTTCATTCGCCGAGCGAATAGCGAGCTCGACCAATCCCACGGAACGGATCAGGCTGCGCTCGAACGCGCTCGATCCGCGTTCGCAACTGTGAACGGGGTCCTCGACATCGTCCCCGATGCGCCCGCCGTCGACCCACAACTCGCGGCGCGGGTCGCGAGCCAACTGTCCGAGCGCGAACGAGCCCGCGCGCGCCGCGATTTTGCGACCGCCGATGCCATCCGACGCGGCCTCGAGGCACGCGGCATCGCCATCGAAGACACACCTCAAGGCACCAAGTGGAAGAAGGTGCGGTAGCAAGAGATAGCTCGCGTGCATCGCTTGACTGCATTTCACACGGTGAGTATGCTACATGTCTCGCGCAAAAAGGCCGTGTGCTGACGTAGCTCAATTGGCAGAGCACCTGATTTGTAATCAGGCGGTTGCGAGTTCGATTCTCGCCGTCAGCTCTGGAGCGTCAGCGCGTCGTGGATCGTTGCGACCTCGGCTCAGTCGGCTGCGAGCGGGGAGCGGTGGGGTACCCAAGCGGCCAACGGGAGCAGACTGTAAATCTGCCGGCTTAACGCCTACGAAGGTTCGAATCCTTCCCCCACCACTGGGTCATGCGTCGCCCACAACGCAGTGCAGGGGATGGAGGTGCGGTTCGACCGCTCGAGTCCTCGGTCGTTAGTCAAAGTCAGTCGGGCAATGCGGGAGTAGCTCAGCTGGTAGAGCGCAAGCCTTCCAAGCTTGATGTCGCGGGTTCGAGCCCCGTCTCCCGCTCCTTGTTGGTCGCGTGGAGGGCGAAACACGGGGCACGCCGTCAGCAGGACCAATCAACGCCGGAGCGAATACCGCTCGCGTAGCTCAGTTGGTAGAGCACACCCTTGGTAAGGGTGAGGTCATCGGTTCAATCCCGATCGCGAGCTTGACCACCGACGCGCAGCACGTGGGCAGCGCGAGTTGTCCGAATCGACGACATCGAAGAGTTTACCGTTAGGCGAACACCAACGACGAGTAGAGAACGCAGCCATGGCCAAGGCAAAGTTTGAGCGGACGAAGCCGCATGTGAACGTGGGGACGATTGGGCACGTGGACCACGGGAAGACGACGTTGACGGCGGCGATCACGGCGATTCAGGCGAAGAAGGGGT
>Ga0207707_10004769_pt1 | contig 11891 bp, 12 predicted proteins | sample KBSC83BmetaG_FD_184336 | JGI IMG/M metagenome (GOLD analysis project Ga0207707, IMG submission 184336) | Corn rhizosphere microbial communities from Kellogg Biological Station, Michigan, USA - KBS C8-3B metaG (SPAdes) (version 2) | ecosystem: Host-associated > Plants > Roots > Rhizosphere ... | reverse complement strand
GTGGCCCTCATTCTCGTAAACCTTCAGCTCAACTACGCCCTCGTGCTTTTTCACCGCGCTGGCCACCTGCTCGGCCTCGGTACGCGGACAGCGCGGATCGTTGCCGCCGGCCAGGACGAGCAATGGCGCTTTAATCTGGTCGACAAAGTTGATGGGTGAGCGCTCCTCAAGGCGCGCCTTGTCTTTCATGGGATCGCCCATGGTGGCTTTGTCATACTGCTGCAGCAGCGGGTCTTCATTTTCGATTTCGGTGAACCAGTTGACGAACGGCACAATCGGGATGCCGGCGGCCCAACGCTCCGGGACTTTTGTTACCGCCATCATGCTGAGATATCCGCCGTAACTTCCGCCCATCACCGCGATCTTCTTGGCGTCCACATAGCCAGTTGTGGCGAGCCAGTCGGCCCCAGCGATCACATCCTGAAGGTCGCCGCCGCCCATATCAAAACGATCAGCATCTTCAAACTCCTTACCGTAGCCACTTGACCCACGATAATTGGGCGCGATCACGAAGTAGCCCTGGTTCGCGAGGTACTGCACGTTTCGGTTGAAGCTGTTGACCGTCTGCGCAGTGGGACCGCCATGTATGAGTACCACCGCGGCATTCTTACCATTGCGCTCAGCGTTAAAAGGCACGTAGACAAAGGCTGAGATGAGCCACTTTTTGTCTGTGCTGGGATAGTGCACCAGGAAGGGTTGCACCATGCTGTCATTGCGGATGCCGGCCAGCAAGGAATGCGTGAGCTGGCGCGGCTTTCGGGCGGCAAAGTCGTAAACCCAGAGATCGTTGGGAGCGTCAGGTCCGTCGTGGTTGAAGAGCAGGCGTGAGCCATCGCGCGTGAAAGCGGTGTCCGATCCGGCGAACGTATTCAGGCCTTCTACCAACGGCAAGTTCTGACTGTGATGGGAAGCTAAATCATAAAGGAAGATGTTGACGTTCCCATCCTGGTTCTCAGTCCATGTGACATCCTTTCCATTCGGAGAAAAGCTGCCGGAGGTAACCTGCCAGCGCTCGTTCGTAAGCCATGTGATCTTTTTGGTCGCAACATCAAGCAGGCCGGCGTTGTCATGGGCGTTCTCAGCGTTCGAAGTGATGAGGACGGTTTTGCCGTCCGGCGAGATATCCGAAGCGGAAAAAGTTTCCTCTCCTTCGTGACGCGTGAGGTTCGTGGCCTTTCCGGTGCTTGCGTTGGCGATGAAGATGTTGGAATTCTTTCCCGCCGCGTCCGCCTGCGTGAAAACTACCCACTGGCCGTCCTTCGACCAGATGGCGCCCAAGTTGCTCAAATTCTGCGGCGTGTTGCTGGTGATATGTGTGACTTTTTTCGTCAGCACCTCGATCACATCAATTTCGTAATTCGGCGCTTCCTTGGGCTTCACGCTATACACCAGTTTTTCCCCGTTCGGCGACCAGGCAAAGTTCTCCTCTGAAATTTCCGGCGTGTTGGTCAGGTTAATGACCTGACCATTGGACGGCGAGACAAGAAAGATATCCCATTGCTCGTTGCCGCCCTTGTCAGAGCCGTAGGCAATCCAACGCCCTGTTGGCGACCACGCCGGCGCGGTCTGCCGCTGATCGCTCACGGTGAGCTGGGTTGGCCAGCCGCCGTCCGAGGGAACGAGCCATATGTTCCTGCGACCGGAGATGTTGCTGATGAATGCGACCTGCTTCCCGTCCGGCGACCACGTGCTTTCGCCGATGGCATGCGTGAGGTAAAGCTTCTCAATGCTGAGCGGCTGCACGTCCAGTTTGCTCTGTGATGTGATCTGCATGGGATCAGTGATGACCCGCGGAGAGGATGCTGGCGCTTGTGCCAGGGCGGCGATTGGCACGAGCAGGAATATTGCAAAGTAGCGTTTAAGAATCATGACTGTTGTAGTTTGAAATTTCTTTTCCGATGTGGAGGCAGTGAGATGCGACATGTCGTGTCTCCACACGAAGATTCCGTAAATGCAATGCCCAGGTCTCCCCATGCATAGCTGTTCAGAGGTATTGCTTTGAACTCTGGCAATTTTGGTATTTGTGGCAATTCAAATCACGGCTTCGCGCTCTTGTGAATTTCTACCGTTGTCCACGTCTTATCCGCCGCGTGGCAAATATCTTCGAGCGGGCATTCGGCGCACTTCGGTTTACGCGCGATGCACAACGCGCGGCCGTGATGGATGATCTGATGAGAGAACTCGATCCATTTCTCCTGCGGCAGCACTTTCATCAGGTCTTGTTCGATTTCTTTCGGCTCGTTGCTGCGGGTCAGCTCCAGGCGACGCGAAATGCGCTGCACGTGCGTGTCCACCACCACGCCCACGGCTTTCTTGAACCAGGTGCCGAGAACCACATTTGCAGTTTTGCGAGCGACACCGGGCAGAGTAAGCAGCTCTTCCATTGAATCGGGAACCCGACCATGGAATTCTTCAACCACACCTTTGGCTGCACCGACGAGGGATTTGGATTTGTTGCGAAAAAAGCCTGTGGAGCGAATGTCAGGCTCAAGTTGCTCTGGGTTGAGCATGGCGAAGTCCTGCGGTGTCGGATACTTCCTGAACAGCTCCGGCGTGGTCATATTCACGCGCACGTCAGTGCATTGCGCCGAAAGAATGGTGGCCACCAGCAGTTCCCAGGCGTTTTTGTGATGCAGAGCACAGGTCACACCGGGATAACGCTTGTCCAGCCTCTTGAGGATCTCGCTCACACGCTTTGGCTCGACCGGGTTATAGCCGTTCTTTGCCGGTTTGGCTGCTTTGGGCTCTATCTTTGGAGCACGCGGACTCTTGCCTGATGGCTTGCGCGGCTTGCTTTGCGTGAGAGGCATAGCAGAAAATCTAAAGCACTGGGCTTACAATCACAAGTCGAGAGGACGAAGCACCGGAGATGGCCACCACTAGCAAGCCTGCGATAACTTCCACCAGCCAGGAACTCTATGGCGTCCCCATTACGCTTGAGGGTTCCAGCGTACTTCACCAGATGTTCCGTTTCCGCTGGGCGGAATGGCGCAAGCTCACGGACGCGCAGCGCCACGAGATCACCCGCGAAGCAGCCTCCGTGCTGGAAAAGATGGAGCACGACGTGAACGGGCAGACCGCAGTATTTTCCATGCTGGCCAAGGGCGATCTGCTGCTGGTCCACTTTCGCAACAGTTTTGATCAACTTAAGCAGGCGGAACTGGAACTCGCCCGGCTCAAGTTGAGCGATTATCTGGAGCTGATAACGTCTTATCTCTCCGTGGTGGAACTCGGTTTGTATGAATCGTCAGTGAAGCTCTTTCGCAGCCTGCGCGAGAGGGGCATTGAACCGCATACGCCGGAGTGGGACGCGGCAATCGCGGATACCATCAAGCGGCAAACCGAAGCGATGCAGCCGCGCCTGTTCCCGCAAATTCCTCCGGCGCGGTATATCTGTTTCTATCCTATGGATCGACGCCGCGGTGAGGACAAGAACTGGTACAGCTTGCCCATTGAAGAGCGGCAGCGCCAGATGGAAGAACACGGACTGGTCGGCCGACGATACGCCGGAACGGTGAAGCAGATCATCACGGGATCGATCGGCTTTGACGACTGGGAATGGGGCGTGGACCTGTTTGCCGACGATCCGCTGATCTTCAAGAAGCTCATCTACGAGATGCGCTTTGATGAGGTCAGCGCGGTTTACGCTCTGTTTGGGAAATTCTTCGTCGGAGTACGCGTCCCCGCTTCCGGCCTGGAGCAGTTGTGCGACGGGAAACTGCCGCAGTGACCAACGGAATTTGACCGCGGCGCGCGCGCCTGTTTAATCTTTTCAATATGGTCAAGCAAGTGCAAGCGGGGCAGATTTGGCGCAATAACGAGAATGGCGCAAACTTCCTTGTCACAAAGGTTTACAGCGAAGTTTTCACCCAGTACGCCATGTTGCGGCCGGCAAACGTGAGCGCTCCTGAATCAGAGAGTATTCGCGTCAAAGTCGCTCGCCAGGACAACGGCATGACCCTGCCCGGATACACCTTCACCCAGGACTCGCAGGAATTCTAAGACAAGCGGAAAGCACTCCCGATCAATGACAGAAAAGATTGTCGCCGTACTGGCACGGATCATCATCGGCGTGATCTCCAGTACTGGATATCCAGGTGTGGTCGCCCTGATGGCGATTGAGTCAGCCTGTATTCCTCTGCCATCGGAAATCATCATGCCGTTTGCCGGATACCTGGCCTACACGGGACATTTTAGTCTTTTCTGGGCAGCAACAGCCGGGGCCATCGGATGCAATGTGGGTTCGGTGATTGCCTATGAGATCGGCTGCTATGGCGGGCGTCCCCTCGTCGAGAAGTACGGAGGCTATGTGTGGATCAGCCGCCATGATCTGGATCTGGCGGACCGGTTCTTCCTGCGATTTGGCGCGGCGGCGGTTTTCATTGCGCGACTGCTGCCGGTGGTCCGGACATTTATCGCCTTGCCGGCGGGCATAGCGCGCATGCCGCGTGTGCGTTTCCACATCTACACTTTTGCAGGATCGTGGCCGTGGTGCTTTCTCCTCGCATGGATCGGCATGAAGTTGGGCGAGCGGTGGGATAAAGATCCGCGCTTGCGGCAGTGGCTGCACCGGCTTGATCTGCTGATCATCGTGCTCATCTTGGCTGCAGTAGCTTGGTTTGTCCGCTCGCACTGGAAGAACCGCATGACGGCTGCGGCACAGTCTTAGGTTTACAAACACTCGCGCAATGCGAGAAGATAATCAGTTTGCACTCACATTGGCATTCGTCGTAGAACGCTGAAGCCTCCCATGGTTTCAGCCTGCACTGATATTTTTCTTTCAGGATGGTCTCCAATTCAAATGGCAAAGTCTGACACGGCATCACAGGCAAGCTCACAGGCAACCAAGATCGCTCCCGCGCGCGGCAAGCTGGGCGTGATGATTCCCGGCATGGGGGCGGTGGCAACGACGTTCATGGCGGGGGTGGAGGCAGTGCGGAAGGGCATCGCCGAGCCGATCGGGTCGTTGACTCAGATGGGCACGATTCGCCTGGGGAAGCGCACGGACGGGCGGTCGCCCAAGATCAAAGAATTCGTTCCATTGGCTGGCCTCAATGACATTGTGTTCACCGGCTGGGACATTTTTGAAGAAGATGCCTATGAATCCGCAGCGCATGCGGCTGTGCTCGAAAAAGACCTGCTGAACCAGATCAAGCCTTTCTTGAAGTCGATCCAGCCGAGGAAAGCGGTGTTTGACCGCAACTACGTCAAGAAGCTCGACGGCAAGCACGTGAAAAAGGGTAAGAGCAAGCGCGACTTGGCGGAGCAGTTGCGCGACGACATACGCGATTTCAAAAAGAAGTCTGGAGCGGACCGCCTGATCATGATCTGGTGTGGATCCACGGAGATCTTCCTGGAGCGCGGGGAGGTGCATTCGTCAGTTAAGGCGTTTGAGAAGGGCCTCGAGAAAAACGACGAGAACATCGCACCATCGATGATCTACGCCTACGCAGCACTGTCTGAAGGCGTCCCGTTCGCCAACGGCGCGCCGAACCTGACGGTGGATATTCCGGCGATGATGGAACTGTCTCGCAAAAACAATGCTCCCATCGCGGGCAAGGACTTTAAAACCGGTCAGACACTGATGAAGACCATTCTGGCGCCCGGATTTAAAGCCCGCATGTTGGGGCTGAACGGCTGGTTTTCCACCAATATTCTTGGGAATCGCGATGGTGAGGTGCTGGACGATCCGGGCTCGTTCAAGACCAAAGAAGAATCCAAGCTCTCAGTGCTGGAGCAGATCCTCCAGCCATCGTTGTACCCCCAGCTTTACAAAGACTTTTATCACAAGGTTCGCATCAACTATTATCCGCCGCGCGGTGATAATAAAGAGGGCTGGGACAACATCGACATCTTTGGCTGGCTGGGATATCCCATGCAAATCAAGGTGGACTTCCTGTGCCGCGACTCCATCCTGGCGGCGCCCATCGCGCTTGACCTGGTGCTCTTCCTCGATCTGGCGCAGCGCAGTGAGCACCTGCGTGGGATCGGAATACAGGAATGGCTCAGCTTTTATTTGAAGTCGCCCATGACAGCTCCCGGCCTTTATCCGGAGCATGATCTGTTCATCCAATTGATCAAGCTGAAAAATACGTTACGCCACCTGCGCGGCGAGCCGTTGATCACCCATCTGGGCCTGGAATATTACGATTGATGGAAACACCGCCGTTGAGACACACGGCATCAGATTCACTATGAAGCGCGGCTGGGCCAGGGTACTGCTGTTCAGTGTGGTGCTCTCATGTCTACCGGCATCGGCTGTGGAAGGCATGTTCCAAGGCAAGGTGGTGGAACCTCCAAACTCCGTGCCGCGACAGAGCGGATGGATCTTTGTGCAGGGCCGAAATCACATCCTCAGACGCGTAGAGGTGGCGCACGCCGTCATCGTCTTCGGAAATGAAGTCCCTGCCAGCCAGCAGCACCAATGCGACATGCGATGCCTTGAAGTTGGCCAGGAAGTCCGCATCACCGCCGAACAGGATGGAAAAGGCGAGTGGCGAGCCAAGCGAGTAGAGATCCTGCATTTGATCACAAGACGAGCGTGAAAGCGGTGTTTCAAGGGTGCGCGCTGGACGGAATCTCTTTTCTTTACAGAACTTTACCGCTTCCCGAGAGTGCTGCTGCTAACCAACGAACGAAACTCGTGCATCAAACCCATCACGGAGAAAATCCAATAAGGAAGTGCAATGGACGAGCGGTATAATGAAGCTATCGATTACTGCCGCCGAGCCGTTTCGAGCAGGAGTGTGCCTATGAAATTCCGTGCTTTGCTGCTTTCCTCCATCATGGCAGTTTTAAGCCTGTCTGTTTGTGCAGCCGCACAGAACGACCAACAAAAGGATCAGCCGTCGTCGCAGACTCAGGCCCAGGCACAGCAGCCTGCGAGCGATCAAAGCCAGCCGGTCGCACAAGACCAGAGCGCGAATGACCAGACTGACCAGGTCCAGGCAAGCGATAAGAAAGACAAGAAGGATAAGGACAAAGATAAGAAAGACAAGAAATACAAGCACGACGGCGGTAAGGATGACGTGGACGCCATCGGAAACCGGCACGTCGGCGGGCTCGATTGGTATTCGACGGAAACGGACATCAAGGTCGGCAAGATGTACGCGCAGCAGATCGAACAGAGCATGAAGTTCATCACCGACCCGGTCGTCACCGAATACGTCAATCGCATTGGACAGAACCTGGTGCGGAACTCCGACGCAAAGGTACCGTTTACCATCAAGGTCGTTGATTCGGATGAAATCAACGCCATGGCGTTGCCGGGCGGATTCTTCTATGTGAACTCAGGGCTGATTCTTGCCGCAGATAACGAGGCGGAATTGGCCGGTGTTATGGCACACGAGATTGCCCACGTAGCGCTGCGGCACGGCACCCGCGGCCAGACGCGCGCAGACATTGCCAACATCATGTCGATTCCACTGATTTTTGTGGGCGGCGGCATCGGCTATGCGGCACGCGAGGTCGCCGGCATTGGCCTGCCTATGACGTTCCTGAAGTTCTCGCGCGGCTTTGAAGCCGAGGCTGATTACTTCGGCGTACAGTACATGTACAAATCCGGGTACGATCCCAACGAATTTGTGAACTTCTTCGAGAAGATCCAGGCGCAGGAGAAGAAGAAACCGGGTTCGCTCTCGAAGGCCTTCGCCACGCACCCGCAGACTCCGGACCGAATTGAGAAAACGCAGGAGGAGATAGCCAAAATCCTGCCCCCGCGGGACCAGTACATTGAGACTACGTCTGAGTTTAATGACGTGAAAGCCCGTCTGGCCGCAATTGAAAACCGCCACAAAGTCGACGATCAGAACAATCCCAACAAGCCGACTTTGCGGCGTACGGCAAATACATCCAAGGACAAGGATGGCGACAAGAAAGATGATGATCGTCCGACGCTCCACCGGCGCGACAACAATTAGCGGAGCGGGGCGTAAACACTACCAGGCGGCCTTCCGGCCGCCTGTTCGTTTTAATTCCAGGATGCAGAAACCAGGCGCTATTGGGAAGGCAAAAAACAATTGCCGCTCCCGGGCGCAAAGGCCGAAGCGGCTTTGCGGAGAGCGGCTCATTCCAAGAGCTTGTAGGTCACCAAAACGCTTGCAGGCGATTGATCTTGTGACCCGGATGGGAAACCTTGCTATTCCGGCAGGCTGGGCCTATTTGCGCCGGAACCCGAAGGCTTTCCCTTATTTGCCAAACGATTCAGCGGTCGCGCTGGCAGCCATGCTCTTGAATTGCTTAGGCACGGACTCAAGCACTTTCATTTCACGCCAATCGTAAGGAAATTCCTTGCCGCAATCGAGACACGCAACGTATGTTCCCGTAACGGAAGCCACAGGAGACAACCGTTGTCCGGGCTTTTTGGTAATGGGAAAGCTGAAGTTCTTGTGATGACACCCAAACAGCACGTCAAAAAGACTCGCCATAAATTCACCACCCCATCAGGGACCTCGAGACTTCCGCCAGCGAAGCCCTAGCTGCTACTCAGGCGGATTGTACCATAGGACATGGCCATTAGTACATAAAAGTCATGCCCCTATCGTACTCACAAACCTTTAGATTCAGAGCTGCCGGAAAAGGTTCACAGGCAAAGCAGGAAAATAGATGCTGGTGCAAACTCATGAAAACAAAAGGTATGCTGGTGGGATAAGCCGATCTAAACGTCCTTTTTGTGCTGTTTGGCGTTACGGCATTTGCTCATGATGGCGTCGTGAAGGCGGGTTCGGAGGGGGTCAGGAAGCTCGTAGATCTGGTTATCGCGGTAGATTTCAATGGTCTTTTTGGTGGTGTTCAGAACCACATGGCATTCGTGGCACCAATGCAGGTGCTCATCAAGTTCAGCCTTAAGACCTTCAGTGATCTTGCCGTCCAGGTAATCGGACAGCTCCTTGAGAAAATCATTGCATTTCACTGGTGCCCGTCTCCGTCCCGTTTCGACTTGAAATAACGTGCCAGACGTTCCCGAAGTTGCAGGCGGGCTCGCAAGAGCCTGGATTTGACCGCCGGTACACTTAAACCCAGCATTTCTGCTGTTTCCTCCGTGGAAAGCCCTTCAACGTCGCGCAGCACGAAAACCGTCCGAAAGCCCGGGGGGAGGCCCTGAATGGTTTTCTTGAGTATATCGCCCAACTCCGATTGCCCGTAAAGCTGCTCCGGATTGGGAGACCAGTCCGCCACCTCGCGCGGCATGGACCCCTCCTCCGTCTCCACATCTTCATCAAGCGAAACGGTGCGGTCCGTGCGGCGCTTGCGCAGCTTCATTAACGCTTCGTTTACCGCGATCCTCACCAGCCAGGTGTAGAACTTGGAGTTCTCCTGAAACTGTTCAAGATTCTGGTACGCCTTGAGAAAAGCATCCTGGACTACGTCCTGGGCGTCTTCCTCGTTGTGCGTTATGTGCTGCGCGATGCGGAAGATGTTACGGTCGTAACGGTTGACCAACTGACTGAAGGCTTCCAAGTCCCCGCGTTTGGCGGCGTGGACCAGAGCCATTTCGTCAGTAACACCTTCCACCGCTTTCTTTTGGATGGTGACCATGGAACTCCGACTCAATTAATTTACTATGTTCTCAAGCCTGAAAAAGGCCAATTAAGCAAAAAAACTGGTGTTCAGAAAACGAGCAGCGGTGTAACTTTTTGAGGCACTACCGCTCTGATTCCCTTATGAAGCTGATCTTTTCCTTTTGCTCTCTTTTATGTTTCCTTTTGCTGATGGCAGGATGCCAGCAAAGCGGCAAGCCAGCGCAGCACATCAACGTAGTCATGAAGAAGTACAGCTTTGAGCCTTCCGTAATCCGGGTGAAAGCCGGCCAACCGGTGGAACTGGATGTGACGACCGCAGACGTCCAGCACGGCTTCGACGTTCCAGAACTCGGCATCAAGGAGGCGGTGCAACCGGGCAAGACCACGGCCATCAATTTCACTCCAACCGTGAAGGGCGAATTTGGCGTCAAGTGCGGCGTCATTTGCGGGCCGCATCACGATGATATGGCGGCAAAACTGGTGGTGGAATAAGGGCCTCTGGAGCTATCCCGGAATGCGGGTGGCTTGCTGCATGGCCAATTGCCACTGCGGTCCCTGCCTGACCCAGACGTGAGTGTAGCGGAACGGGCCTTTGATCGGTTGACCGTGCACGCTGCCCGTGACATCAAGTTTGCCGGTGAGAATTACAACATCACCATTGTAGGTGCGGGCTGTCCCTTCACTCAGGTTCCAGGAGTCGTACTCAGGCTGGCTGGTGCGATAGAACTGGATCACTTCGGTTCGACTGCTGATCTTCCCATCGGCGTCGATTTCGGCATAGCCTTCCGCCAGATACTGGTCAAACCAGCCTGCGTCGCCCTTCATGGTGGCGATTCGCAGCTCATCTTCGAGGTGTTGAATGGTTTCGGCGACATTCGGTTTGGCTGTCGAGGATGAAGCTGCCTTGCGGCGAGTTTGCCCCTGCAACAGGACGAAACAAGCCAGCACAAGCGGAACCAGCATCCGGAACCTGGGTTTCATTGAGCGTCCCTCCTCAGGGCGGGTGAGAGAGCATCTGGCCGGTCTGGCGCAGCCGGCCGGGTCACTACTAAGATACTAGAGGTGCTCACTTCAGTAACCTCACAGATTGACAGCAGTGCGATACAACATATAATCGCGGGTAAGTACGAAAAAAAAGTGAAAAATGGCGCGTTCGTCTGAGACCCGGTCCATTATCGAAAAGACCGTAACTGAAGTGTTGGAAGCTGCCTTACCCGGGCTGCGGCAGCAAATGGCTGCTCGAGTGGCAGAGGCGTTCGAGTCCGCGGGGAGTGATGGCAGCTCGCCGACGGCATTGTTGAGCGCAGCAGCCACCGCCATCCAGGACGCGGGATCGCAAGCGGAAATTCTAAGGCAACTGCTGGAGGGCAGCTCGCAGTTTGCGGCGCGCGCCGCGTTGTTTGTGATGAAATCCGGCGTTATTAATGCATGGCAAAGCATCGGATTCGATGACAACGAGGCGCTCAAAAATGCCAGCCTGCCTGCCGAAAAGGGTCTGGTAGCGGAAGCGGTGAGCGGACGCGTTCCTGCGTCAGGCGCGGCACGCGAGTTCGACGCCGGGTTCTTCAAGCTCACAAAAGCGCCTGCCCGGGACGAATGCCTGGTCCTGCCGCTGGTGGTGAAGGACAAAGTCCCTGCCTTGATTTACGCGGACGGAGGAACGGAAGCGAACGGCAGGTTTGATGCCTCAGCCCTGAGCATACTCACTCGTTTTGCCGCACTGTGGCTGGAAGTGGGAACGCGGAGGCCTGAATCTAGCGGAGCGGGCACAATGATGCCCGAGCCGGAGCGGGCAGCCGCAGTCGCGAGCGTGCCTGTCGCCTCTCCGACACCAGCGCCGGCGGCCCCAGCACCTGCAGCCGCAGCCGCAGCGGCCCATCCCGCGGGCGAAGACCCCGAGCTGCACAAGAAAGCCAAGCGCTTTGCCAAACTCCTGGTGGAAGAAATCATGCTCTATAACCAGGCAAAGGTGGCTCAGGGCAAGAAGAACCAGGACCTTTACACGCGGTTGCGTGAAGACATTGAAAAGAGCCGCGCCACGTATGACAAGCGCTACGGCGGAAGCGTGGCCTCTGCGGCGGATTACTTTAACCAGGAATTAGTACGCATTCTTGCGGACAACGACGTTTCCCTGATGGGCGACGGCTTTCCGCGCTGATCGGGAAATTTGTGGCAGTTCGACGGTTTTTAAATCTTCTCATTGTGGCGCTGTTGATGGCGCCCGTCTTTCCGTGCGCGCAGACTGAAAAAGCAACTTCGCAGACAGCGCAAGCTGCGAAATCATCGCACAGTTCAAAGAAAAGAAAAAAACAGAAGCCTTCCCGGCGCAAGAAGCACGTGTTGTCAGCCGCGGAAAAGGCGCGCCTGCGG
>Ga0207707_10004768_pt1 | contig 11891 bp, 7 predicted proteins | sample KBSC83BmetaG_FD_184336 | JGI IMG/M metagenome (GOLD analysis project Ga0207707, IMG submission 184336) | Corn rhizosphere microbial communities from Kellogg Biological Station, Michigan, USA - KBS C8-3B metaG (SPAdes) (version 2) | ecosystem: Host-associated > Plants > Roots > Rhizosphere ... | reverse complement strand
GGGATGCCGTAAGCGTCGCAGACGAGCTTGCCCTCGGGCGCCGTCAGCGACGTGCGTCCTTCGGCCTTGACCTTGTCGATGATATTGCGGACCGTCGTCTTGTCGTGCGCCATGCGCCTTCCTTGTCTTTGTGGCGCCAAATCGTCGGGCTTTGCCCGCGATCTGGCGGAAGCATCTTCGGCCAGAAGTAGGGGTTTGCTTTTGGCCGTCCTAAATCACTTTCTCGGATCGAAGCGCTTCGATCTGGTCGGCCGTATAGCCGAGCTCCTTCATCACTTCGCTGGTGTGCTCACCCAACAGCGGCGAACGCTTCACCTCGGTGGGGCTGTCGGACAGCTTGATCGGATTGCCGACGGTCAGGTATTTGCCGCGCTTCGGGTGGTCGACCTCGACGACGGTGCCGGTCTTGCGCAGCGACGGCTCTTCCGCGATCTCCTTCATCGACAAAATCGGGCCGCACGGAATGTCGTACTCGTTCAGGATCTCCATCGCCTCGAACTTCGTCTTCGTCATCGTCCACTTCTCGATTTCGTCGAAGATCTCGGTCAAGTGCGGCAGCCGCGCCTTCGGCGTCGCATAGCGCGGATCGGTCAGCCACTCCTCGCGGCCGATCACCTTGCAGATGTCCTTCCAGACCGGCGCCTGCGTGATGAAGTAGATGTACGCGTTCGGGTCGCTCTCCCAGCCCTTGCACTTCAGGATCCAGCCCGGCTGACCGCCGCCCGACGCGTTGCCGGCGCGCGGCACCGCGACGCCGAAGTGGCCGTTCGGGTACTGCGGGTACTCCTCGAGCACGTGCGTGCGGTCGAGCCGTTGCTGGTCGCGGAGCTTCACGCGGCACAGGTTCAGCACGCCGTCCTGCATCGCGGCATCGACCTTCTGCCCGCGGCCCGTCGCCTTGCGCTGATAAAGCGCGCAGACGATGCCGAGCGCGAGATGCAGACCCGTGCCGCTGTCGCCGATCTGCGCGCCGGTGACGAGCGGCGGCCCGTCGTCGAAGCCGGTCGTCGACGCGGCGCCGCCCGCGCACTGCGCGACGTTCTCGTAGACCTTGCAGTCCTGGTACGGCCCCGGCCCGAATCCCTTGATCGACGCGACGATCATCTTCGGGTTGAGCTCCTGGATGCGCTCCCACGTGAAGCCCATCCGGTCGAGCGCGCCGGGCGCGAAGTTCTCGACCAGCACGTCACATTGCCTGACGAGCCGCTCGAGGACCTCCTTGCCTTTCGGGTTCTTCGCGTCGATCGTGATCGAGCGCTTGTTGTGGTTCAGCATCGTGAAGTACAGGCTGTCGACGTCGGGAATGTCGCGCAGTTGCCCGCGCGTGATGTCGCCTTCGCCGGCACGCTCGACCTTGATCACGTCGGCGCCGAACCATGCGAGAAGCTGCGTGCACGTCGGACCCGACTGCACGTGCGTGAAATCGAGAATCCTCACTCCGTCAAGCGCTTTTCCCATTCGCGACCCCTTTTGCCTGCCCACGCCGATCAGGACGCTGTCCGTTGCCCTCGCCTGTTTCGTCGATAACGTATCTGATATGCCACTACTTCTTTTTGGCGGTTGGATTGAGGCCCGTGATGCGTCCGCTTTCCGTACCCGCCTTTTCGTCGATGACCGCGTTGATGAGCGTCGGCCGGCGCGAGCGGATGGCCTCTTCCATCGCTGCCCGCAACGCGTCCGGGGTCGTCACATAGGCCCCGACGCCGCCGAACGCTTCCATCAGCTTCTCGTAGCGTGCGTCCTTCACGAACACCAGCGGGGATGGGTCCTTGCCGCCGGTGGGATTGACCTCGTCGCCGCGGTAGACGCCGTTGTTGTTCATGATCACGACGCAGACCGGAAGGTTGTAGCGGCAGATCGTCTCGACTTCCATGCCCGAGAAGCCGAACGCGCTGTCGCCTTCGATCGCGATCACCTGCTGGCCGCCGACGACGGCGGCGGCCACCGAATAGCCCATGCCGACGCCCATGATCCCCCACGTGCCGACGTCGAGGCGCTTGCGCGGGTTGTACATGTCGACGATGCTGCGCGTGAAGTCGAGCGCGTTGGCGCCCTCGTTGACGAGATACGCGTCGGGGTTCGCCTTGACGATGTCGCGCACGACGCCGAGCGCGCTGTGGAAGTTCATCGGCGACGGATTCTTCGCGAGCGTCTCGGCCATCTTCGCGACGTTTTTGCTCTTGCGCTCGGCGATCGCAGAAAGCCAGTCGGACGGTGGCTTCGGCCAGTTGCTGCCAATGTCGGCGAGCAGCGCCTTCACGCACGAGCCGATATCGCCGACGACCGGCGCGTCGATGCGCACGTTGCTGTCGGCCTCGATCGGCGAGATGTCGACCTGGATGAACTTCTGGCCGCCCCACGCTTTCGCGCTCTTGCCGCCCCACGTCTTGCCCTTTCCATGGGAAAGCAACCAGTTGAGGCGCGCGCCGACCAGCATCACGACATCGGACTCGGGCAGCACGAAGGAGCGCGCCGCCGACGCCGATTGCTCGTGCGTGTCGGGCAACAGGCCCTTCGCCATCGACATCGGCAGATACGGAATGCCGGTCCTTTCGACGAGTGCGCGGATGTCCGCGTCGGCCTGGGCATACGCGGCGCCCTTGCCGAGGATGATCAGGGGCCGCTTCGCACCCTTCAGAAGATCGAGCGCCCGCTGCACCGCGTCATGCGCCGGAATCTGCCTCGGCGCGGGGTCGACGACCTTGATCAGCGACTGCCGGCCGGCCTCCGCTTCCATCGCCTGCGGGAAGAGTTTCGCCGGCAGGTCGAGATAGACGCCGCCCGGACGTCCCGAGACCGCCGCGCGAATCGCCCGCGCCACGCCGACGCCGATGTCCTCGGCGTGCAGCACGCGAAACGCGGCCTTGCAAAGCGGCTTCGCGATCGCGAGCTGATCCATCTCCTCGTAATCGCCCTGCTGCAGGTCGACGACCTCGCGCTCGCTCGAGCCGCTGACCAGGATCATCGGAAAACAGTTCGTGGTTGCGTGCGCGAGCGCGGTAAGACCGTTCAGGAAGCCCGGTGCCGACACGGTCAGGCAGATGCCGGGCTTTTGCGTCATGAAGCCCGTGATCGATGCGGCGTAACCGGCGTTCTGCTCGTGACGAAACGAGATGACGCGCAGCCCCGACGCCTGCGCCTTGCGCGTAAGATCGGTGATCGGAATCCCCGGCAGTCCGAAGATCGTGTCGATGCCGTTCAGCTTCAGCGCATCGATCAGCAAGTGGAAGCCGTCGGTCTCCTGCTGGGAGGCAGCTTCGCCGGCCGTCGTCGCGGGCGCCTCGGTCGCACCCGACGGCGATGCCTTGCGCGCTACGGTCACGGTGTCCATAGGGGTCTCTCCTGGAGCGAGGGGCGCCGAGCGCCCGGGGATCGGTTCGTGCGTCGCGGAGGGAGCCGGGAAACGGCTCCACGAATCACATAAAGTATTTGATATACCACGCGACGTCAATGGCTGGATCTTGAACGCCGGTCCCACGATCGTTTGCTGCGACCGCACATCGGCTTGGACAGAAGAACCTGGTCGTCGTCGCGGTGGATCGACGTCTCTACTCGGCAGATTGTTTTTGGTATATAAGATATGTAGACGGGTGGGCCGCTTCTCGGCGCACCAACGAGCAAGGACAGGACGGGTGGCAAGCATTCCGGCAGGCGCCGGCACGATTCCCCTCACGCTGCGACCGCTTGCGGCGAACGTGAGCTTCCGCGACCAGGCGTACGCGGCGCTCAAGCAGGCGATCATGGAGGCGGACATCTACTCGCACCCGCACGAGCTGCGGCTCGACGAGCGGCAACTCTCGCGCTCGCTCGGCGTGTCGCGCACGCCGATCCGCGAGGCGATGACGCTGCTCGAGCAGGAAGGGTTCCTGCGCACGGTGCCGCGGCGCGGCATCTTCATCGTCCGCAAGACGAAGCGCCAGATCATCGAGATGATCGAGATGTGGGCGGCGCTCGAGAGCATGGCCGCGCGGCTCGCGACGGTGAACGCGTCCGACGAGGAGATCGGGTCGCTGCGCATGATGTTCGACGAGTTTCGAAACTCGACGCCCGCCGAGCACATCGAAGAGTATTCGGAGGCGAACATCGCGTTTCACCAGGCGATCATCCGGCTCTCGGGCTCGCACCTGATGGGCAAGACGATCGACAACCTGTTCGTTCACGTGCGGGCGATCCGGCGCTTGACGATCTCGCAAAGCGACCGTGCCGCGCGCTCGATCGTCGATCACATGCGCATCATCGAGGCGCTCGAACGCCGCGACACCGAGCTGGCCGAGCGCTGGTCCGCGACCACTCGCTGGACCTCGCGCGCTTCGTCGAGAAGAACTGCGATTTCCTGGACTGAGCAATGACCGATTCCGTCATCGTCGACACCTCGAGGCTTCGCGGTGGTCGAGGCGTCAAGGCGCGGCCGAAGGGCCGCCAGGTCGACGCGGAGGCGCTCGCCGACGTGCAGCGGCTCCTTGGCGACGCGCCGCGCGACCGCTCGCTTCTGATCGAGTACCTGCATCGGATTCAGGACGCCCGCGGCTATCTGCCCGCGTCGTATCTCGTCGCGCTCGCGCAGGAGATGAAGCTCGCGATGACCGAGGTCTACGAGGTCGCGACGTTCTATCACCACTTCGACGTCGTCGACGCCGAGCAGGCGCCGCCGCCGCCCGTCACCGTCCGTGTCTGCGAGACGTTGTCGTGCAAGATGGCGGGCGCGGACGCGTTGCGCGACGCGCTGCTCGCGCATGGCGACGCGAACGTGCGCGTCATCGGTGCGCCGTGCATCGGCCGTTGCGAGCAGGCACCCGCCGCCGTCGTGGGCCGCAATGCGATCGGTGAGGCAACGCCGCAGAAAATCCTGGCGGCGATCGCCGCAGGGCAGACCGAGGCGATGCCGCCTTCGTACGTCGATTACGCCGCGTATCGCCGCGACGGCGGCTACCGGACGCTCGTCGATTGCGTCGAAGGGCGCCGCAGTGTCGACGCCGTCATTGCCGAGATGGAGAGCTCGTCGCTGCGCGGTTTGGGCGGCGCCGGCTTCCCGGCCGGGCGCAAGTGGAAGATCGTTCGCGCCGAGGAAGCGCCTCGCCTCATGGCCGTCAACATCGACGAAGGCGAACCGGGGACGTTCAAGGATCGCTACTACCTCGAGCGCGACCCGCACCGCTTCCTCGAAGGCATGCTGATCGCGGCGTGGGCGGTCGGCATCGGCGAGTGCTACGTCTACCTGCGCGACGAATACGCGGCGTGCCGGCAAATCCTCACGCGCGAAATCGAGGCGCTGACTTCGAAGCCGCCGTGTCCATTGCCGCGCATCGAGCTGCGCCGCGGCGCGGGCGCCTACATCTGCGGCGAGGAGTCGGCGATGATCGAATCGATCGAAGGCAAGCGCGGCATGCCGCGGCTTCGTCCGCCCTACGTCGCGCAAGTGGGCCTGTTCGGGCGGCCCACGCTCGAGCACAACATGGAGACGCTCTACTGGGTGCGCGACATCCTCGAGCGCGGCGCGAACTGGTTCGCGAGCCAGGGCCGCAACGGCCGGAAGGGGCTGCGCTCGTTCTCGGTTTCGGGCCGCGTCCGAAAGCCGGGCGTGCACCTCGCGCCGGCGGGAATCACCATCCGCGAGCTGATCGACGAGTTCGCCGGCGGTATGCAGGACGGGCACGCGTTCTACGGTTACCTTCCCGGCGGTGCCTCGGGCGGCATCCTGCCGGCGTCGATGAGCGACATTCCGCTCGATTTCGACACGTTGCAGCCGTACGGCTGCTTCATCGGCTCCGCGGCCGTGATCGTGCTCTCCGACAAGGATCGTGCGCGCGAGGCGGCCCTCAACCTGATGGAGTTCTTCGCCGAGGAATCGTGCGGCCAGTGCACCCCGTGCCGCGTCGGCACCGAGAAGGCGGTCGGCATCATGCGCCAGCCGGCGTGGAGCAAGCCGCTGCTCGACGACCTCTGCCAGGCGATGGCCGACGCGTCGATCTGCGGCCTCGGGCAGGCGGCACCGAATCCGATCGCGTGTGTCTACAAGTATTTCCCGCACGAACTCGCCACGGAGAGCGGCTCATGAACGCGCCTTTCGACGGACAACTGGGCTTTCGGCCTGCCGGCACGGCGCGCAGCGTCAAGGCGCACAAGCGCGCCGCGGTCGCGCCCGATGCGCCGCGCTCGCCGGGCCCCGACATCGCGTTCAAGCTGAACGGCGACGACGTGCTGGCGAAGCCGGGCGAGACGATCATCGAGGTCGCCGACCGCCTCGGCGTGTCGATCCCGCGGCTTTGCTACAAGCCCGGGTATCGGCCCGACGGCAACTGCCGCGCGTGCATGGTCGAGATCAAGGGCGAGCGGGTGCTCGCGCCGTCGTGCTGTCGCCAGCCGAGCGCCGGCATGGAAGTGACGAGCGACAGCGCGCGCGCCGTGCACTCGCAGAAGATGATCGTCGAGCTGCTCGCCTCCGACATGCCGGAGCGCCCGTACAAGAAGGACTCCGAGCTCGATTACTGGCGTGACGCGCTCGGCATCGACGAGCCGCGCTTCGCGCGCCGTGTCGAGCCGCCCGCCGATCTTTCGCATCCGGCAATGGCGGTCAATCTCGACGCGTGCATCCAGTGCACGCGCTGCGTCCGCGCGTGCCGCGAGGAGCAGGTCAACGACGTGATCGGCTACGCGTTCCGCGGATCGCATTCGAAGATCGTCTTCGACCTCGACGATCCGATGGGTCTGTCGACGTGCGTCGCGTGCGGCGAATGCGTGCAGGCCTGTCCGACTGGCGCGCTCGCCCCCGCGCACGAGGCGTTCATGCAGGCGATCGACCGCCAGGTCGCGTCGGTGTGCCCGTACTGCGGCGTCGGCTGCCAGATCACGTACAACATCGAGAACGAGCAGATCGTGCACGTCGAAGGTCGCGACGGCCCGGCGAATCACGAACGCCTTTGCGTCAAGGGGCGCTTCGGCTTCGACTACGTCCATCATCCGCAGCGGCTCACGAAGCCGCTGATCCGAAAGCCCGGTTTTCCGAAGTCGGCCGGCTTCACCGTCGATCCGGCGAATCCGCTGTCGGTGTTCCGCGAAGCGACCTGGGAGGAGGCGATCGCGGCGGCGGGCGGCGCGCTGCGGCGCATCCGCGATACGCACGGGTCGAACGCGCTGGCAGGCTTCGGGTCGGCGAAGGGCAGCAACGAGGAAGCGTATCTGTTCCAGAAGCTCGTGCGCACGGGCTTCGGCACGAACAACGTCGACCACTGCACGCGGCTTTGCCACGCGTCGAGCGTCGCGGCGCTGCTCGAGGGCATCGGCTCGGGCGCCGTGTCGAACCCGGTGATGGACGTGCTGCAGGCGGAAGTCGTTTTCCTGATCGGCGCGAATCCGGTGTCGAATCACCCGGTGGCCGCGACGTGGATGAAGAACGCGGTCAAGAACGGCACGAAGCTGATCTACGCCGATCCGCGCCGCTCGGAGCTTGCGCGGCATGCGGTGCATTACCTCCAGTTCAAGCCCGACAGCGACGTCGCGATGCTGAACGCGATGATGCACACGATCATCGAGGAGAACCTGGTCGACCCGAAGTTCATCGAGGATCGCACGAGCGGCTACGCCGAGCTCAAGGAGAACGTCGCGCGCTTCAGTCCCGAGGCGATGGCGCCGGTCTGCGGCATCGACGCACAGACGTTGCGCACGGTCGCGCGGCTTTACGCGCAGTCGCGCGCGTCGATGATCCTGTGGGGCATGGGCATCTCGCAGCACGTGCACGGCACCGACAACGCGCGCTGCCTGATCGCGCTCGCGATGATCACCGGCCAGATCGGGCGCCCCGGCACGGGCCTGCATCCGCTGCGCGGACAGAACAACGTGCAGGGCGCCTCCGACGTCGGCCTGATCCCCATGGTGTATCCCGACTACCAGGCGGTCGGCGATCCGGCCGTGCGCGCGAAGTTCGAGGCGCTCTGGGGCACGAAGCTCGATCCGGATCCCGGCCTCACGGTCGTCGAGATCATGGATGCCGTGCACGCGGGCAAGATCCGCGGCATGTACATCATGGGCGAAAACCCGGCGATGTCCGACCCCGACGTCGAGCACGCGCGGCAGGCGCTCGCGGAGCTCGAAATGCTCGTCGTGCAGGACCTGTTCCTCACCGAGACCTGCTACCTCGCGGACGTGATCCTGCCCGCGTCCGCATTTCCCGAGAAGACCGGCACGTTCACGAACACCGACCGCTGCGTACAGCTCGGCCGCGAGGCGCTGCCGCTGCCGGGCGAGGCGCGCAAGGACCTGGACATCATCGTCGCGATCGCGCGCGAGATCGGACTCGACTGGCGCTACACGCAACCGCGCGAGGTGTTCGACGAAATGCGCAAGGCGATGCCGTCGATCGCCGGCATCACCTGGGAGCGCCTCGAGCGCGAGAGCGGCGTCACCTATCCGTGCGAGCACGAGGGGGATCCGGGCGAGCCGGTCGTGTTCATCGATTCGTTCCCGACGCCAAGCGGCCGCGCGAAACTCGTCCCGGCGCAGATCGTTCCCGCAGCGGAGAAACCCGACCGCGAGTATCCGTTCGTGCTGATCACCGGCCGCCAGCTCGAGCATTGGCACACCGGCAGCATGACGCGGCGCAGTCGCGCACTCGACGCGATCGAGCCGTTCCCGGTGGCGTCGCTGAATCCGTCGGACCTGGCCGAGATCGGCGCCGCGCCGGGAAGTGCGATCACGATCGCCTCGCGCCGCGGCGAGGTGTCGCTCTACGCGCGCGCCGACGACGGCACGCCGCGCGGCAGCGTATTCATCCCGTTCTGCTATTACGAAGCGGCGGCGAACCTGCTGACGAATCCGGTGCTCGATCCGTTCGGCAAGATTCCGGAGTTCAAGTATTGCGCGGTCCGGGTGACGGCTGGCGGCCCGCCGGTCGCAACACCCGGATATCGTGAAGCGGAGACGATGGCGGCTGACTAAAATTGCAGCGCGAACGTGGGGCTGCGATGAACAAGGGCAGGCTCGAGGCGTTCAGCGATGGCGTGATCGCGGTGATCATCACGATCATGGTGCTCGAGCTCAAGGCACCGCACGGTGACGGAGTGCCCGCGCTCACGCCGCTCGTGCCGGTGTTCCTGTCGTACGTGCTGAGCTTCGTCTACGTCGGCATCTACTGGAACAACCATCATCACATGCTGCACGTGACGGCGAAGGTGACGGGCGGCGTGCTCTGGGCGAACCTCCACCTGCTCTTCTGGCTGTCCCTGTTTCCGTTCACGACGGCATGGATGAGCGAGAACCATTTCGCGAGCGCACCGTCGGCGGTCTACGGTTTCGTGCTGCTGATGGCGGCGATCGCCTACTGGCTTCTCCAGCAATGCATCATCGCCGTGCAGGGCAGCGATTCGCTGCTGCATCGCGCGATCGGCAGCGACTGGAAAGGCAAGCTGTCGCCGGTGCTCTATCTCGCGGCGATTCCGCTCGCGTTCGTCTCGCACTGGATCGCGCAGGCGATCTACGTCGCCGTCGCGCTGATCTGGCTCGTGCCCGATCGGCGCATCGAGCGCGCGCTCACCGAGACCGGTCGCCATGCGGACCAGCGGACATGACGGAACAGCCCTCTGCTCAACGCCGCACCAGCGCCGGCCTTCCCCATTTGTAGTTGATCGCGACGTTGCACGAGTGCGCGGTAACGGCATACCGCGCGTGCGGATCGCGCGGAACCGCATCGCGCACAATCACGTCGGTTGGCAACCGGCCGTCCACCGGTATTGTCCGACGCCTGTCGGTTGTCAGACCCCCGATCGTCGACTGCACCGTTACCTCGTCGCCCGGCGTGAAACCGGAACCGGTGGCAACGAATCGATCACCGTTGTACGAAACGAGCTCCAGCTGGAGCATGCAGGGCCCGCTGCGGGAAACGATCGGACGTGGGATGGTCGCGGCAAACGCCCTGATGGTCCTATCGCTCGACACGAGTGCCACCGACCACGCTGCGCCCTCGGCTGACGATCCGGGCGCGACCGTTACCTGCGCGGGCGCCCGGCTGCCTTTGCCGCGCGTGTGCGAGACGACGTTTCCCTCCTCGTCCGCGCGCAAGCCCGAGGACACCTTTCGAAACAGCGCGCCGAATTGCTGAGTCCAAAGCTCGAATTCGAGCCCGGGCGCCGTGCCTGTCAAGCGCAATCGATAGGCAGAGGGGGAGGCCGTTTTCGTCCGAGGCAGTTCGAGCAGTTCCAACCGAACGCCGGGCGTCGCGTTGTGTGGATCGAGGATATTGTCGTCGTGCGCGCGCGCCTGCGGGCTCACGCACGTCAGGGCACACAGCAACGCCAGCGCAACGAACACGATGAACGCGCTAATGAACCGACACCATTGCCGCGACCGACGGCACGCCGGAGCCGTTCACCAGGAACAGCATGTAATCGCCACCCGGCGCCAGATTGTGGTTCGGGGGCATGGTCACGGAGAGCTGGGTTCCATTGACGGTGAACGACAGCGGCAGGTAGCGCTGATCGCGATTGAACTGGTGCGTGTCCGAGCCCAGCCGGATCAGCGCAATTGACGCGATCGACGAGGCATCCGGGCTCGTTACCGAAAACTCGCTGCCGTACGTGATCGTCGCGGGTGCCGACGCGATCGTGGGGCGCGAACCCTCGAAGAGGTAGGGCGGCGAGAAGATTTCCGCATTGAATTGATCGGGCGCGCCACAGCAGCCGCCGCCTCCGCCCACGAGCACGCGGCCATCGGGCAATAGCAGCGCGTCTTCATGATAGGTCCGCGCCATCGCCATGCTCGACATGAGCGACCACGTTTGCGTCTCCGGATTCCAGATCTCGGCGGCCAGCACCGGCTGCGATGCCGGATCGTTGGTGGCGCTTCCGCCTGTGGCCAGGACGGTTCCGTCAGGCAGGATCGTAAGGCTGTGGAACGTGCGGCCGTACGTCATCGAGCCCACCTGGCGCCACGCCGGACTGGGCTGCGACATATCGAGCACGTATGCGGTGTTGAGCGAGGCGGCGGTCGGGATGCGCCCTGGAGCGCCGGGACTGCCGGATTTCATGATCACGCCCGGCAGGTACATCACGGAGCTTCCACCGGCGACGGCGACCGGATCGACGATCGTCCATGTCTGCGCGGCGATGTCGAGCACGCGCGTCTGGATCACCGCTTCGGTCGAACTCGCGTAAAGCACGCGGCCGTCGGGCAGCACGAACAGGTGCGGATAAAGCGGCATGCTGAGCTGCGCGCCGGCAAGCTGCGTCCATGTGTTGGTCGCCGGGTCGTACAGTTCCGGGATATCACCAATGCATGTGATGCACGTCGTTGCGCCCGATGCGACCAGGACGTGCCCGTCCGTCAGCGTCGTCGCGGTCGGGTACCAGCGCTGGAAGGCCATCGGCGCCAACGCGGTCCACGTTTTGGAAACGGGATCGAATCGATTGACATCGGGAATACCGACGCCGGCGGCCGAATGGCCTCCGGCAACGAGGACGCTCCCATCGCTCATCAGCACCTGACCCGAGCAGAAGATGTTGTCGGCTGCAGGAACGTACGTCATGGCGCCGGTGGACCAATTCCACGTGTACGCCATGTGTCCCGATTCGAATGCGTCCCACATCAGGACGTTGCCCGTGCGCATCAAAACCATGTGCACGTCCCTGATCGGCAGGTTGAACGGCGCCGACCATTGACCCATGACCGAAGCGCCGCCACCGTTGGCAACGGTGACATTGATCAGGCTCGTCGTCTGATTGCCCGCGGCGTCGCGCGCGATCGCGCTGAGCATGTGGGACCCGTCCACCGACGACAGGCTATTCCAGGATACCGAATAAGGCGGCGTCGTTACTTCCGGCGCAACGAGCACGCCGTCGGCAAGGAACCGGACCCCCGCCACCGCCACGTTGTCCGATGCCGTAGCCGATACCGTAACCGCTCCC
>Ga0207707_10004760_pt1 | contig 11903 bp, 11 predicted proteins | sample KBSC83BmetaG_FD_184336 | JGI IMG/M metagenome (GOLD analysis project Ga0207707, IMG submission 184336) | Corn rhizosphere microbial communities from Kellogg Biological Station, Michigan, USA - KBS C8-3B metaG (SPAdes) (version 2) | ecosystem: Host-associated > Plants > Roots > Rhizosphere ... | reverse complement strand
CGACAAATCGTGCTCCTTATTTTTCTCGATTTCCTCGTCGGTGACGCCTAAGCGCGCCTCCTCTGCCTGATCCAGTCCGCCGCCAAGTCCTGCTTCATCCGGGCCTACTACGCGATCGGTGCCGATGTCGGCATTGAGGTGTATGTTGGGTTCCTTGCCGGCCGTCAAGTGCTCTCCAGTTCCGTAACGGTCGCTGTTGTCGGCCATTGCAAGGTCGCCGACGCTGGTGCCGGCGTTCGAGACGTTGTAACTTCCGGCCTCCGTATCTTCATTAGTGCCGCGGTCCAAGTTGAGCGCGTCATCGTCAACCAATCCGGGGCCGTCCATGTCGGAGCCGCTGTCCGAACTATCGCTCGGCCCTAGCGATTTGATATCGTGACCCTTCGGGTTCATGTGCGGCTTGCCATCAGTGGGAAAATTGTCAGGGTCCAAGGTGCTGCTCATAATATCCTCCGGTTCTGTTGGTGTTAGCTAGAAGAACACTGGCTAAATTATGCCTTTGCCGACAGTTTCCCCAGCGGAAAGTAAGTGAATTACGTGTAGGACAGTACCTAGCGCTCGTTCCCAGGATTCTTCATTCCCCAACGGGCCGATCATGCCAACTGTTCGTCGATTGAAAATAATAAAAGCGATTGCGTTACTCACACCTCGCCGCAGGGGTTCTCTTGAATATTCCTCACCCAACCTTGATGAAACACTTAGACTCTCGACTTAACACCGTCGTGACGTCAAGGATCGCGTGAAACACTCGTCTCATCCGTGGGAAATAGTGTCGTTATGCTTCGCCGCGAGCGTATTGCTGTTGGGTTGTGGCTGCATTTGGCGCCTGCGCTGCTGGCGGGACTCCTCGTTTATGAACTGGTTCATGTGCTCGCCCCGCTGCTGCGGCGCCGGCTATCGGATGAGCGATCGCGCCTGGTTGCAGTCGTGATACTCGCGTCGTTGATCGTAGGCGTGGTCATCGCAGCGGTGGTGGGCGCCGTAGCGTTTTTTCGCAGCGATAGCAGCAGCTTGCCGCTGCTCCTGCAAAAGATGGCGGACATTATCGACAGCGCCCGCTACGCGCTTCCGCCCTGGATAAACGAGGCCCTCCCGGGCGATGCCGATGCTCTGCGCGAAGCTCTGACGCACTGGCTTCGCGTGCATGCACAAGAGCTTCGGCTCGCAGGCACCGAAGCGGGCCGTGCGTTTGCACATATCCTGATCGGCGTGGTCATAGGCGCCATGGTTTCCCTGCGTGAGACCGCAACGGTGCGGGTGCAGCTTCCGCTCGCCCATGAGCTCAGTGAACGCACCGCACGGCTGGGCCTCGCGTTCCGAAGCGTCGTGTTCGCGCAAGTCCGCATCGCAGCGTTGAACACGCTGTTTACCGGGATTTATCTCGCGTTGGTGCTGCCCGCATTCGGAATACACCTGCCATTCACCAAAACACTCATTGCGGTGACGTTTTTGTTGGGTCTGCTGCCGATTCTCGGAAACCTGCTATCGAATGCGGCGATAGTGATCGTCAGTTTGGCGGCCTCGCTGCAGATTGCGGTCGCTTCTTTGATCTTTCTGATCGTCATCCACAAGCTCGAATATTTCCTGAACGCCAAAATTATCGGCTCCAGGATCCAGGCACATGCGTGGGAATTACTGCTGGCGATGCTCGTGATGGAAGCTGCGTTCGGCCTGCCGGGGGTGGTGGCAGCGCCCATTTACTATGCGTATGTCAAGTATGAACTGAGCGCGCGCGGACTCGTGTAATTTGCGGCGCACGCGCGGCCAGCCGCAACGGCAAAATATTATGTCTGAGCTTTAAGGCCGGCCTGGTAGCGCTTGAAGTTGGTGACGTAGTGATCGGCAATGGCGTTAATTCTTGCGATCTCCTCGGCGGACAGTTGACGTACCACCTTGCCCGGCGAGCCGAGCACAAGTGAGCCTTCGGGTATCATTTTGCCCTCGGTGATCAGCGTATTGGCGCCTATCAGGCAGTTTTTCCCGATGACCGCGCCGTTCATGACCACGCTTTTGATGCCGACCAGGGTGCCGTCGCCGATGCTGCAGCCGTGCAGCATCACCATGTGACCGATGCTCACATTGCTGCCAAGCGTAAGCGGAAATCCCGGATCCGCGTGAAGGACCGACCCGTCCTGCACCTGTGAATTCTCGCCGATCGTGATGACATCGTTGTCACCGCGAATCAGGACGTTGAACCAGACGCTCGCATTATTCTCGAGCACCACGCTGCCGATTACAGTGGCGTTGGGAGCGATCCAGTATTCACCCTTGGTGATAACCTTGCGGTCAGTCAGCGAATATTTCATTACAAAATCGGAACGATCAGTAGGGCGACGATGTTGATGATCTTGATCAGCGGATTGACGGCGGGTCCGGCGGTGTCCTTGTAGGGGTCGCCGATGGTGTCGCCGGTGACCGCTGCCTTGTGCGCGTCGGAGCCTTTGCCGCCATGGTGTCCGTCCTCGATGTACTTCTTGGCGTTGTCCCAAGCGCCGCCGCCGGTGGTCATCGAAATTGCCACGAAGAGTCCGGTCACGATGGTGCCCATGAGCACTCCGCCGAGCGCTTGTGCGCCTGCATTGGGTCCGCCCAGCCACGAAAAGCCGACGCCAACTACAATGGGTATCACCACCGGTAACAGCGATGGAATCATCATTTCCTTGATCGCCGCTTTGGTCAGCATGTCGACGGCTTTCGAGTAGTCGGGCTTGGCCGTGCCTTCCATGATGCCCTTGATTTCCTTGAACTGCCGCCGCACTTCGACGACCACCGACCCGGCGGCGCGGCCGACGGCTTCCATCGCCATGGCACCGAACAGGTACGGTACTAAGCCACCGATGAATAGCCCGATGATGACGTAATGGTTCGAGAGATCGAATGTTACCGACTTGCCGGTCGCTTCCAGCGCATGGGTGTAATCGGCGAACAGCACCAGCGCAGCGAGTCCCGCCGACCCGATTGCGTAACCTTTGGTCACGGCCTTGGTCGTGTTGCCGACCGCATCCAGCGGATCGGTGATCGCACGCACCGAGTCCGGTAGTCCTGACATTTCGGCGATACCGCCGGCGTTGTCGGTGATCGGGCCATAGGCGTCGAGCGCGACGATGATACCGGTCATCGACAGCATGGCGGTGGCAGCGATCGCGATGCCGTAGAGGCCGGCGAACGCGTAGGCGGCGTAGATCGCAGCGCACACCGCGATGACGGGCAACGCGGTCGATTTCATCGACACGCCAAGGCCGGCAATGATGTTGGTGCCATGACCGGTGGTGGAAGCGGCAGCGATGTGGCGCACCGGCGCGTACTCCGTAGCGGTATAGTACTCGGTGATTACCACCATCAACGCGGTCAGGACGAGGCCGATGACGGCGGAGCTAAACAGCTTCATCGGCGAGAGCTCCGGGTAATAGGTACCGATATTGCCCATCAGCATCTGGGTGACAAAGTAAAACGCAATCAATGCCAGCACGCCGGATACCGCGAGGCCGCGGTAGAGCGCGTTCATGATCTTGCCACCGCTGCGGGCTCTGACGAAGTAGCAGCCGACGATGGATGCCAGGATAGATACGCCGCCGAGTACCAGCGGATAGACAGCCGCATTCAGAGATACCTCGGGTTTGGCGAGCAGCAGCGCACCGAGGATGATCGTGGCGACGATGGTGACCGCGTAGGTTTCGAACAAATCGGCCGCCATGCCGGCGCAATCGCCGACGTTATCCCCGACATTGTCCGCGATTACTGCTGGATTGCGCGGATCGTCCTCGGGTATGCCGGCTTCGACCTTGCCGACGAGATCGGCGCCGACGTCGGCGCCCTTGGTAAATATGCCGCCGCCGAGTCGCGCGAAAATCGAGATCAGCGAGCCGCCGAAAGCCAAACCGACCAGCGGGTGCGCGATCTGCTGGATGCTCGCGCCTTGAGGCGCCTGGGCCAACAATATCCAGAAAAATCCGGCGACACCCAGCAATCCAAGGCCCACCACCAATAAGCCGGTGATGGCGCCACCACGAAACGCAATAGCGAGCGCTTCGTTGAGACCCGTGCGCGCGGCCTCGGCGGTGCGCACGTTGGCGCGTACCGAAACGTTCATGCCGATGTAGCCTGCAAGGCCAGACAGTATTGCGCCGACTGCGAAACCAACCGCGGTGGTCCAATGCAGCGTGAAACCGAGCACTACAAACAGGATTACGCCGACGACGGCGATTGTTGTGTACTGGCGGTTAAGATAAGCCGACGCGCCTTGCTGGATAGCGGCCGCAATCTCGCGCATGCGGTCATTGCCGGAAGGCTGCTTGAGTATCCACAGCGCCCAGACAATGCCGAAAATGATCCCGATCGCCGCACACGCCAGTGCGATGATCAATCCTGATGATGCATACATTTATGAATCTCTCCCATGGTTGTCGGCGCGCTTCTCGCGTGCCATTGTTGTTACAGCTTATCTGAGACTAATGTGTGGCATCCAGCGCAAGCCCGTTCCACCGTCATAACTAGATTCTGAATTCCGTTTTGAGTTTTTTCGGTACCGCGGAATTTCTGAGCTTGACGTAATCCGGCAGTCCGTTCTTGTACGGCGGATAGTCCTCGCCCGCGATCAACGGAGCGAGATAGCGGCGGCACTTGGAGGTGATGTGGAAGCCGTCGGCGCTGATGAAGTCGCGCGGCATCTTTTTCTCGCGGTTGGCGATGTCCTTCAGATCTGCAGCTTCGATCGTCCACCGGTAGGGTCGGCTCGACTTGCGAACAATGACGGGCATCACGGCGTTGCGGCCTTTGAGCGCGAGCTCGACTGCCGCCTTGCCTACCGCATAGGCTTGCAGCGCGTCGGTCTTGGATGCAAGGTGGCGCGCTGCGCGCTGGAGGTAATCGGCAACCGCCCAATGGTATTTGTAGCCGAGCTTGTCTTTTACCAGATTCGCAATCTGCGGCGCCACACCTCCCAATTGCGCATGGCCGAAGGCGTCCTTGAGACCGGACTCCGACATAAACTTGCCGTCGGCGTTGCGGATGCCTTCCGATACGCCGATCGCGCAGTAACCGTACTGCTTCACCGTGTGGTCGACGCGTGCGAGGAATTTCTCGGCATCAAACTTAATTTCGGGAAACAGCAATATTTGCGGCGCATCACCCGGCTTCTCGGCCGCGAGCCCGCACGCCGCGGTGATCCAGCCGGCATGACGGCCCATCACCTCGAGCACGAACACTTTGGTCGAGGTGCGCGCCATCGACGCCACATCGAAGCCCGCCTCGCGAATGCTGGTCGAAACGTATTTCGCGACCGAGCCAAAGCCGGGGCAGCAATCGGTGACCACGAGATCGTTGTCGACGGTCTTGGGAATGCCCACACAGATCACTGGATAGCCGAGTTTTTCCGAAATCTGCGATACCTTGTAGGCGGTGTCGGCCGAATCGTTGCCGCCGTTATAGAAGAAAAAGCCGATGTTGTGCGCCTTGAACACTTCGAGCAGACGCTCATATTGGGCGCGGTTTTCATCCAGGCCTTTCAGCTTATAGCGGCACGAGCCGAATGCCCCCGACGGTGTATGGCGCAGCGCACGGATCGCTGCTGGTGATTCCTTCGAGGTATCGATCAGGTCTTCGGTCAGCGCGCCGATGATGCCGTCACGGCCCGCATAGACCTTGCCGATCTGGTTCTTGTGCTTGCGCGCGGTTTCGATCACGGCGCACGCGGTGGCATTGATGACGGCCGTAACGCCGCCGGACTGCGCATAGAAAGCGTTTTTGTTTGCCATGGAATGACTGTTAAATGCCTAGGCCACAGAAATGACGAAAAAAGGCTGACGCGTTAGCGGATGATATTTTACCATCAGTCAGGGCTCGCTTATTTTTCGTAACGTGCGGCGCAGCCGGATTAATCCTGATTTCGCTGTCGGCCGGCTCGGGTGCAATGATCCATAACATTCTTTAAGCGGTTCCCACCACCCAGCGGTCGGCATCCGTCAAGTCGAAGATGCCGTTCATCGATGATGCTGGGACAGTGCAGCGAACATCTTGTCACGGATATGTTCGATCGATCCGCGTCCATAGATGTTGACATAATGCGGCGCCCGCTCATCGCTGCTTTCAGCCCACTTGAGGTAATAATTGATCAGTGGTTTAGTCAACGCATGGTAGCTGGCAATGCGCTTATTGACGGTTTCCTCAGTGTCATCCGGACGCTGCACCAGGGGCTCGCCTGTCACATCGTCCCGGTCCGGCACTTTGGGTGGATTGAATTCAACGTGGTACGTGCGCCCGGAAGGCGGGTGCACGCGGCGCCCGCTCATGCGGCGGAGTATCTCGTTGTCGCCGACTTCGATTTCGACTACGAAATCGATATCGATATCGGATTGGCGCAGCGCCTCGGCCTGAGCCACCGTGCGCGGAAAACCATCGATGATGAAGCCGTTTTCGCAGTCCGGCTCGGCAATGCGCTTTTTCACCATCTCGATGACGAGCTGATCGGGCACCAGGTTGCCGGCGTCCATGTACTTTTGCGCTGCTTTGCCAATCGTGCTTCCGGCAGCGACTTCGGCGCGCAGCATGGCTCCGGTCGAAATCTGCGGAATTTTATAGCGCTGCATCAGAAATTGCGCTTGGGTACCTTTGCCCGCACCGGGCAAACCCAGCAGGATAATACGCATCATATTTTTATCTTGGTGGCGATGGCCCGCGATCTATGTCGCGGTTGCCCGGAAAGGGAGCGTAGTCGCCGGGTTATGGGAGCTGCGAATTATACCGTTTCCGGCGCTGCTGCGAAATCCGCCTGCACGGACCCTGCTAGCCGCGGCCGATCAATGCTCTGATGCGTGCAAGATCCTCGGCAGTATCGACTCCTGAATGCGGCGAGAAATCCGTGACTGCGACGGTGATGCGGTGGCCGTGCCACAGCGCGCGCAGCTGCTCGAGCGCTTCGAACTGCTCGATCGGTGCCGGCGCGAGCTCGGCATAGCGTGCAAGAAATGCGCAGCGATAAGCATATATTCCGATGTGACGGTACGCCGGCAAACGCGCAGGAATCGCCGTGATTCCGGCGGCAAACTCATCGCGCGCGTACGGGATAGTCGCGCGGCTGAAGTAGAGCGCCCAGCCATTCTTGTCGAGCACGACTTTGACGATATTGGGATTGGCGAACTGCGCGGCTTCGGTAAGCGGACAGCACGCGGTCGCAATTGCAGCATCGGGATGGGCAGCCAATTGCCGCGCAACACTGCGTATGAGCTCGGCCTCGATCAGCGGCTCATCGCCCTGCACGTTGACGACGATGCGCTCAGCCGGATAGCCGCGTTGGGCGGCGACTTCGGCAATGCGGTCGGTGCCTGACATGTGATCGCCGCGCGTCATCGCCGAGACAAAGCCGTGTTTCTGCACCGCTTGCGCGATATCCGAATGGTCGGTCGCAACCACGACTTCGGCCGCACCGCTCGCGCGCGCGCGCGCGGCGACGTGTACTACCATCGGCTTGCCTCCGATGTCGAGCAAAGGTTTGCCGGGAAGCCGCGTCGATGCGTAGCGCGCGGGGATGATGACGACGAACGCGGTCATGCAGAATTGAGCTGTCGGGATTGACGGCGCGCGGTGGGAAGACGAGCAACCGGATTATACGAAGTTTGCGCGGTGTACTTCGCCCTCGATCACGCAATGCTCATACTTTTTCCGCTGGAAGAAGCTTGCGGGCTTCGTCCTCGAGCATGACGGGTATGCCGTCCTTGATTGGATAGGCGAGGCGGTCGGGCTTGCAGATCAATTCCTGCTTCGGCTTATCATAGACAAGCGGCCCCTTGCAGATCGGGCATACCAGAATGTCGAGCAGTTTCGAATCCATTCACTTTCCCAGTTTGCGCAGAATCAACTCGCCCAGCGCGGGGTCGGTTTCGACATCGACCGGTAACGCCCAGAAATTCTCATTGCAGAAGCGTTCGCATTTTACCGCATCCTTCTCGGTCATGAGGACCGAATCGTTACCGCAAGATGCAAAATCCGCAGCCGTAAACGCATGATGGTCCGGGAAGGGATGGGCGACAAACGATATTCCGAGCTCGCGCAGGTGATTGAAGAAGCGTTGTGGGTTGCCGATTGCGGCAACCGCGTGGACTCGCTGCCCCGCGAAGTGTCCGGGGCCCGCTTGCTGGTGCGGATTGAGCACGTCGTAAAAAATTCTGCCGCCAAACGTCATTTCGAATGCCGGCACCGTCGGGGGCAGCAGTTCGCGCGGGAACAGGGCGGCGCCGTTGATAACCAGCGCGTCGACGCGGTTCAGTCGCGATGGTGGCTCGCGCAGCGGCCCGGCCGGCAACAGCATGCCGTTGCCGAAGCCCCGTGCACCGTCCACCACCGCGATTTCGAGATCGCGCTCGAGCGCATAGTGCTGCAGACCGTCATCGCTGATGATGACATTGCAATCGGATTGCGCAGCGAGCAGTGCGCGCGCCGTCGCCGCGCGTTGCACGCCGATCCATACCGGACAGCCGCAACGGCGCGCGAGCAGCACTGCTTCGTCGCCGACTACGCGCGGATCCGCGTCCGCCGCCACTGACCGCGTCAGGCGTGCGCTGCCCCCATAGGCACGGCGAACAATGCCCGGCTTGAAGCCGTGCGCGTGCAGCAACTCAGCAAGCCAGATGACGAGCGGCGTTTTACCGGTTCCGCCGACGTTGATATTGCCGACCACGATGACAGGCACCGGCAGGCGCGTTGCCCGCAACAGATTCAAGCGATACAACAGCTGGCGCAGCGCCACGAGCGCGGCAAACAATACGCTTAACGGCCACAGCAGCAGATGCAGAGGAGAGATGCGGTACCAGTGTCGTTCCAGCCAGCGCATGTTCCCGTCAGCGGTGAGATGAGAAGCATGAGTTGCGTGCGCGTGGTGTTTACCGCCTCACGCCGAACGCCTCACTTTTTGCTTGCCTGAGTCGTGAAAGTGATGCGGCTGTAGCCGGCGATGCGCGCGGCTTCCATGATGTTGATCACTGATTGGTGAGTGGCCGCGGCGTCTGCGTTGATGATGATGACCGGATCCGGCCTGCCGCCCCCGGCGCGCTTAAGTTCCGCCGCAAAGCTGTCGGGATTGCGGAACGGTACCGGTGTTTTATTGACGATGTATTTACCCTGACCATCAACCGCGACGTTAATCTGGTTCGGACGCTCTTCGGGCTTGTTGGCTTCGGCAGTCGGCAGGTTGATCTGTAGCTCGGAATAGCGCGAATAGGTGGTGGTGACCATGAGGAAGATCAGGATCACCAGCAGCACATCGATCAACGGGATAAGGTTGATCTCGGGCTCTTCCTTGCGTGTGCCAAGGCGGAAATTCATAATGCGGGCGCCGACTCAGTTCTGGCGCTCGCCATGCAGGATTTCAACCAGCTTCACCGCTTGGCTTTCCATTTCCACGATCAGGGTATCGACCTTGCCACGGTAATAGCGGTAGAAAATCATGCTGGGTATGGCAACGATGAGCCCCATCGCGGTGTTGTATAGCGCGATCGAGATTCCATGCGCAAGCACGATCGGGTTGCCACCGGATGGCGTTTGCGAGCCGAAGATTTCGATCATGCCGATTACCGTCCCCAGCAGTCCGAGCAAGGGACTGATCGACGCGATGGTGCCAAGGGTAGTCAGGAATCGCTCGAGATCGTGCGCGACTGCGCGCCCGGTTTCATCGATCGCCTCCTTCATGACTTGAGTGGTGCTCTTGACGTGCTTCAGGCCGGCGGCGAAAACCTGGGCCAACGGCGAGCCATTGGCGAGCCGTCCTAGCAGCTGTGGATTGGCGCCGTTCTGGCGGTATTCCTGGACCACTTGGCCGAGCAATGGCTTCGGCACGACAATGCTGCGACGCAACGACCATGCGCGCTCGCCGATGATGGCGAGCGCGATTACGGACGCCAGCAGCAATGGCCAGATCGGCCAGCCGGCCGCTTCGATTAACGCGAACACTATATTCTCCAATCCTGCTTAAAAGCGCCTAATGTATATGGGCGATGGCATTCCAGCAAGAGCAATCACACCGCTGTAATGAAGCCCCTATTTGCTGGATTGTGCGATGCAAAGTCAGAGCGTGCTGCGTTCACGCACAACAACGTCATGGAAGCCGATGGAAGCTCGCGCAAAAATACTTTTTGCGCGAGCCGGGTTCGGGGAACAACACTTTGCGCTTCGCGCGAGCAGGAATTATTGCCCAAACTTGTCCACAAATACTGTGGATAACTCTGTGCGAAGATTGTAAACAATTCATCTAAGTGAGTTACCTGTAACGAATTTTACTATCCTGCTCAATATTTAAACTCATAGTTTTATCACAATTAATCAATGACTTGAAATACAGACCACGGCTGGATGCGGGTTTGCGGTGGTCGAGTCTCAGCATGTCAATAACCGTTTGTGAAGAACCGGCCGCGCGCGATCTGCCGCGGCTCCCGCGTGATCCATTGAATCGTTTGAATAAATTAATTTGGCTACTTCCTGGCTGCGTGTTTTCCATATGACGAAGCGTAAAATCGCAAAATGCAACCGCTACCGAATCCGGATTCTGAAATGCTCGCGCGTGTTATCAGCGTCGGCGAACTCAATCGATTGGCCAAGGAATTGCTCGAAGGCAATCTGCCGTTGATGTGGGTGGTAGGCGAGATCTCGAATTTCATGCGAGCGGCATCGGGCCATTGCTATTTCTCGCTTAAAGACGCGCAAGCACAGGTGCGCTGCGTGATGTTCCGTCATAAGATGCAATGGCAGGATTGGAAGCCCGAAAACGGCATGCAGGTCGAAGTGCGGGCGTGTCCGTCGTTTTACGAAGCGCGCGGCGAATTCCAGCTCAATGTCGAAATCATGCGTCGGTCCGGCTTGGGCGCATTGTTTGAAGCGTTCGAGAAGCTCAAGGCCAAGCTTCAGGCGGAAGGACTGTTCGATTCCGCCAGAAAGCAGCCGATCCCGCGCTTTCCGCGCGCAATCGGCGTAATCACCTCACTCAAGGCCGCGGCGCTGCGCGACGTGCTCACGACTCTCAAACGCCGCATGGCGACTGTGCCGGTCATCATCTACCCGGCGGCGGTGCAGGGCGAGGATGCGCCGCTGCAGATCGCTGCGGCGCTGGTAGCCGCGCAAGCGCATGCCGAGTGCGATGTGCTGATCGTGTGCCGCGGCGGCGGCAGTATTGAGGACCTGTGGGCATTCAACGTCGAGGCTGTGGCGCGCGCAATCCATGCGTGCACGCTGCCCGTGGTCAGCGGCGTCGGACATGAAACCGATTTCACGATCGCCGACTTCGTGGCCGATGCGCGCGCGCCGACCCCGACGGCAGCTGCGCAAATGACGAGCCCCAATTGCGCCGATCTGCGTCAGGCGCTCGGCCATTTCTCGCAGCGATTGAGGCGCGTGACCGAGCGCGCGCTCGAGCGCCGGATGCAGCAGCTCGACGTCCTGGCGCGGCGCCTCATGCATCCCGGAGAGCGCATCGCCAACCAGTTGAATCATCTCGGACATCTTGCAACGCGCCTGAGCAGCGCGTGGGCGCGGGACGCGGAAAGCGGTACATGGCAGCTGCGCGAGATGCATCGGCAATGGCTGGCACTGCGTCCCGATTTCGACGCGCTCGCAATCGAGCAACAAACGCTTGCGAAGCGCCTCGTTCATGGCGTCGCTCACCGCATCGATGCGCTGCGAACGGACCTGAAAAGCCTGTCGGCCCAACTTGCCCAGCTTAACCCGCACGCGGTGCTCGAGCGGGGCTATGCCATCGTCGAGACGGACCGCGGCGCGATGGTGCGCGATAGCGCGCAGCTCAGACCTGAAGACGAGATCAAGCTGACCTTCGCCAGAGGGTGGGCCAAGGCCAAAGTGCGCGCCAAAGGTTGAACTGTTATTGAAGCAGGCGCGCTTAACCCGCGTCTGCCGGTTTAGCGGCG
>Ga0207707_10004755_pt1 | contig 11909 bp, 15 predicted proteins | sample KBSC83BmetaG_FD_184336 | JGI IMG/M metagenome (GOLD analysis project Ga0207707, IMG submission 184336) | Corn rhizosphere microbial communities from Kellogg Biological Station, Michigan, USA - KBS C8-3B metaG (SPAdes) (version 2) | ecosystem: Host-associated > Plants > Roots > Rhizosphere ... | reverse complement strand
GAAGACGATGACGAATGGGGCGCCGTTCCTTCCTTCTTGCGCCGACCTAAGATAAAATAAATAGATGTACGATTTAGCGATTATTGGCGGCGGGCCGGCAGGGGTCGCTGCGGGGGTTTATGCCGCACGCAAGAGGCTCAAGACTGTTTTTATTGCCGAAGTGGTTGGTGGCCAGTCCACCGACTCTTTGGATATCCAAAACTGGATAGGCACGCCGCATATACCAGGGCTCGACTTGGGTAAAGCGCTCGAGAAGCATTTGCGCGAGTATGCCGCAGACCCGGCTGATCCTGCGCAGTCTATGGTTGATATTAAAATTGGCGAACGTGCGACTAAGGTTGAAAAAAACAGCAAAACATTTTCTATCACAACCTCTAAAGGCTCATACGAGGCGCGCGCCATTTTAGTAGCCTCAGGCGGCAGCCGCCGCAAGCTTGCAGTGCCCGGCGCCATGGAGTTTGAAAATAAAGGATTAACCTACTGCGCATCGTGCGACGGCCCGCTGTTTGCCGGGCAAGATGTGGTGGTCATTGGCGGCGGCAACGCAGGGTTTGAGAGCGCCGCGCAGCTTTTGGCGTACTGCAAATCGGTCACGCTCGTGCACCGCTCGGCTGAATTTAGTAAGGCCGACCCGCTTACGGTTGAAGCGGTTTTAAAAGATCCAAAGATGAAAGCGCTTACCAACACCGAGCCTATTGAAATAAAAGGCGCGCAGTTTGTCACCGGTGTCGTGGTTAAAAACGGTTTGACCGGCGAGGTTAGCGAGCTCCCTGCCGGCGGCGTCTTTGTCGAAATCGGCATGCTGCCCTCGACCGATTTTGTTAAAGAGTTAGTGCAGCTCGACGAGTTTAACCGCATTGTCACTAACCCTAAAAACCAGCACACCTCAGTTAACGGCGTATGGGCCGCAGGCGACTGCACTGACGAGCTCTACCATCAAAATAACATCGCAGCCGGCGACGGCGTTAAAGCACTTGAGGATATCTATTTTTGGTTAAAGGCCAATTAGTTAGTACACCGGCTGCGTGCTGGTACCGGTTACCGTAAAGCTAAGCGTGCCCGATGTGCCATTATCGTTTTGTATTGACAGGGTGTGCACACCCGCCGTTACTTCTTTAAGAAACATCGGGCACAGGGAGCCTACGGGGCAGTTGGGCGAAAGGTTCGTCGGCATAGTAAACACAATAGTTTGGTTTATCCCGCCGTGGCACAAGGGGCTGGTGGTGCACGCAATAGCGATGGACGACGATATCGGCACATTGCGCGCGGCCACAAGGCCGTCTACCAGCACGGTGTTGTTATTGGTAAATCCAAAGCCCGTAATTGAGATGCTTGTGCCGACCGTGCCTGCGGCAGGATTGACCGAGTACAGCCTTGCTGCGGTTGTCGAGGGCGGTGTGACAGTGGTGCCGCAAGAAATCTGCATGATAGCTGCGCGCGTCAAAGGGCCGACAAAGCCGGTTGCGCGTATGCCATTGGCCGCCTGAAATTGTGTGACTGCATGCAACGTAATAGCGCCAAAACGGCCGGTGCCCAGGTAGGCGCTGTTGAAATAGCCCTGTGCATTTAAAAAGTTTTGCAAAGCGGTAACCGAGTTGCTGCTGTGAAAGTCGTTTGCCCCATAACCAAGATTGCCCGGAAGCGTTAGACATGAGTTAACCGAAGCGGTAGTCGTGACCTGCGCATGCACAAAAGCGCCCTGCCTCAAGCCGGTCATAACCATCAAACCGAGTAAAAACGCCACTGCAACAGCCCCAATTTTGGTATTAAATTGCATATAGGTGAAGACGATTAAGGCTTCAGTTTCTTACCTTCATCATACACCTTTTTTTGTGACCCTACGGGGAATCGGTCACGCATAAAAATCTGCTGATTTTTTGCGCTACCCCGCCTCGCGCCAGCGCTCCAGCTTTCGATTCTGCCTCCCAGGCATCACCCGCGAACAAAAAAGCCCGGCGTGAGCCGGGCTTTTTTGTTCGTGTGACCCTACGGGGAATCGAACCCCGATTAACGGCTTGAAAAGCCGGCGTCCTAACCGTTAGACGATAGGGCCCTTTGCGGGCTACTTATATTCCCTCTCCGCAGAAAAAACAATGCTGCGCTTATTTTTTCTGCGGAGAGGGAGAGATTCGAACTCTCGGTAAGGTTTCCCCTACGCCACATTTCGAGTGTGGTGCCTTCGACCACTCAGCCACCTCTCCGTGAACTATAGCAAAATAACACTTTTTTAGCCTTTAGGCAAAAATAATCATTTAAGCTCACCGCCGATTATCGTAAAGACTATTGTGCAGGGGCAGCGCTCGGGAGTGTTGGGCTCTTGGTCCATAAAGGTCGAAGTGTAGGAGAGTATTAAAATTTTGTCGCCTTTGGTAAATCCCCACAGCGAGCCTCCCGGCCCGTCGGCCTCAAAGTTAGTATCTATGGTCCAACCTCCCCCAACTAGCAGGCGGTCGTAGTAGTCGCGTAGCGGCCCCACCACTCCCCCAATGTCCTCGGTGCTGGCGGTTGGATACGAAGTGACTTGGTAGCCTACTATGGCGCGGTCAGTCGGATTGTAATCGCTCTTTGGCGGCACGCTTACCGACACTTTAGGACTCCAGTTAATGCCGGCGCTAAAAAGCGGGTATACCGCGTCAATGACATCGGCATCTGCGGCTGCGCTGTGCATTGCCTGCACAGAAAGTACGCTTAAAAATCCGGCCAAAAGACCAGCAGCGCCAAGCGCTATTTTTTTCCTTGAGGGATTCATGCATTTAGACCGGTTGGGTAGTATACTGCGGATATTAAAAAGTGCCATAACTAACTATATTTATGAACCGAGTCGTACATTTTGAAATTCATGCGGCCGATGGCGATGCAATGCAAAAGTTTTACCAAGACGTGTTTGGCTGGAGCTTCCAGGTGATGGGCCCCGAGATGGGCAACTACCGCGTCATCTCGACCGGTGACCCGCTCCCTAAAGATATGGCGTCGGTGGGCATTAACGGCGGCATGACGCCGCGCAAGGGCAGCTTGCCAAAAGCCGGCGACGCGGTCAATGCATTTGTAAATGTGATTGGCGTCGACAATATCGATGCAATTATAAAAAAGATTGATGCCGCGGGTGGCACGCTTGCCATGGCTAAAATGGAGGTGCCGGGTGTCGGACTGTTGGCGTACTACAAAGACCCGGAGGGAAATCTTTTTGGCGTCCTGCAGCCCTCGCCGGATATGACGGCAGCTAAATAAATGTGCGCGATAGAGGACTCGAACCTCTGACCCTCCCCACGTCAAGGGGATGCTCTACCAACTGAGCTAACCGCGCGTAAGGGCAGAATACCAAATTACGAGCAAAAAAAGAAGCGTCAGCCGTAGGCTGGCGCTTCGTATTGTCAGGCTTTGTAGCCAAAGTGGTGCATACACGCAAGCACCGACTCAGCACCTTTAAGACCGCGGCTAAACTCTGCGTAGTCCGCAAGGACAATTGTACGCTCGGTAAGGAGTCTGTGCGCCCGGTAGGTATACACGCCGGGAGCTACCTTTTTATACCGCGGAGTAAGGCTGTCGTGCTTGCGGCCCCACCCCAGCGATACGCCGGCAAAGTCGAGCTTGTTTAACTCAATTGACTCTGCAACTTGCGACCCGCCGGCCAGTATTCCAACGACTCTTTTTACCCCTTGCAGGCCCCGCAAGATAGTATCGAGGTCGGTGTGGGTGTCCCCGGCAGCTACAACCGAAAACTGAGACCGCTGCATGCCCGAATGGTCGCAAATTTGGCTAAAGAGCCGTCCCATTGAACGGTGCTTTTGCGCATATTTCGGCACTATATAGTACGTGTGCCTATTTTTGCGCAGGTTGCTTTCGTCAACCAGCTTTGCGTCCGCCGGAAAGTCGCCTTCCAACTGAGCCTTAAAAAGGACTCTTCCAAACATTTCTTTGAGCTCAGAGCTGTCCCAGTTAGTTTCAGTCCGGTACGGCAACGGTTCTACGTTTGCTGTCTTTGTTATAAAGTAGTTGCCCGCATGCTCGTACGGCGCCAAGCGGCGCTGGAGTTCGAGCTCCGGATACTTTTTACCCAACTTCAAAAGCCCCTCGGCTATGCGCGGTTTCCACTCGGGACCCCCAAGCAGATAATCGTAGCCGGCATCAAAGAGATAGCGGCCGTTGTTGAGCACGCCGACACCATAGCCAAAGTTGTTAGTGCCTCCAAAATCAAGAAGATGGTCGAACTCGTGGAGTTTTTCAAGCTCCTTGTACGAGTAGCGCTCATCGTCCCCTTTTATCCAATTGACCGGCAGCCGGTTAAAACCGCTGGCTACCGATTTGTGATACACGCCACTGCTCATGCCCATCTCGGGCGACTGCGCCGTTGACGTTATCTCGACGTAGTTTGAGCTAATGCGGCGTATATCCTTTCGTGCCGTAAGCTCGCTATCGGTAGGATTCGAATCGATCGTATTATTTTTGATCGTTCCGTCTTTATCGAACACAAAAGCCAATCCGGCCGGAGCTTTGAGAACAGGATCGCTCCCTCGAAAAGTATCAATCTCATTCTGCCTGTCCGAACCGTTTTTAGTCTGAGTGGCCTGCATTGCTTCCCCCGTCATTTGTACCAGCCTTAGTAACTATAAGGCTTCAACCTGAAGTTTGCCTGAATCCTTTATTTTATTGTCGATTGGCCGTATAATGGCTCAAATTATGCGTATTTTGGCCATAGAGACCTCCTGCGACGAGACGGGGCTGGCCCTCGTGGAGGGCCAGCCCCTAAAGGAGAGTCCCGGTGGAGGCTTTGATTTTAAAGTCATTGACTCTGCCCTACTTTCCCAAGCTGGGCTGCATGCAGAGTATGGCGGCGTGTATCCCAACCTTGCCAAGCGCGAGCATCAAAAAAATCTGCCCATACTTTTTGAAAAATTTAAAGATGCAAAGGTAGATGCCATTGCGGTAACCAACGGACCGGGTTTGGAGCCGGCGCTGTGGACCGGCGTAGAGTTTGCAAAAAAAGTAGCCGAAGAGCGCAGCGTGCCTTTGCTTGCCGCCAACCACATGGAAGGGCACTTAATTTCATCGTTAGTAAAAAATGGAAAACTCAAAAATATAAAGCTGCCGGTGCTTGCGCTTTTAATTTCAGGTGGACACACCGAGTTTGTCGTAATGAAAGACTGGTTTGAGTACGAGATAGTAGGCAAAACGCTTGACGACGCCGTTGGCGAAGCGTACGACAAAGTGGCGCGCATGCTGGCGCTGCCCTACCCCGGCGGACCCGAAGTGAGCAAGCTCGCCGAGTACGCGCGCGTAAATAATTTGTCGTCAGATGTAAAACTGCCGCGCCCGATGCTACAGACGCACGATAGCAATGTATCCTACTCGGGGCTAAAAACCGCTGTGCTGTACCTGCTGCGCGACAAAGGCGGTATACAAAAATTTGATCTGGATGCGCGCGCCGCAGTTGCGCGCGAGTTTGAGGACGCATCGGCCGACGTGTTAGTGCACAAAACAAAACGCGCGCTCGAGCAAAGCGGCGCACAGACATTTGTCATAGGAGGCGGCGTTGCAGCCAACAAACATATCCGCGAAAAATTGCAGGAACTTATCGCAAAAGATTTTAACGAAGTAGAAATGCGCCTCCCCGAGTTAAATATCACCGGCGACAATGCGATTATGATAGCCGAAGCGGCCCTTGCCCGCGCCCTCTCGGGCAAAAACGACCAAGCCGACGACACCCTAAGAGCCATCGGAAATCTCTCGATTTCTGGCTCAAAATAAAGTAGAATTGGCTTCATGCCCGGGATACCCGAGAAGTTTTTAAAGCCTTACGACTCAAAGTCGGTTGAGGCGGTTATATACCAAAAGTGGGAGGACAGCGGCTATTTTAATCCTGACAATCTCCCTAAACTTCCCGATGGCAAGGAACGCACCGAGGCTTATTCGATAGTGCTCCCCCCTCCCAACGTTACCGGCACGCTGCATTTGGGCCACGCGTACGAAGACACGCTGCAAGACGTTGCCATACGCTACCAACGCATGCGCGGCAAAAAGGCGCTATGGATACCGGGCACCGACTCGGCCGCCATCGCAACACAGGCGCGCGTTGAAAAAAATATCCAAAAAGAAGAGGGGCTTAGCCGCCACGACTTGGGCCGCGACGAATTGGTAAAGCGCGTCGAGGCATTTGCCAAAGAAAGCGAGAACACTATTCTAGATCAGGTCCGCAAAATGGGCGCAAGCCTCGACTGGTCGCGCTACGCGTACACGCTCGACACCAAGCGCAGCCTCGCGGTCTCGACGGCTTTTAAGCGGATGTACGAGGCCGGACTCATTTATAAAGGCACCCGCATCATTAATTGGGACTCAAAGGGGCAAACCACCATATCGGACGATGAAATAGTATACGAAGAGCGCACAGCCAAGCTGGTCACCTTTAAATACAGCAAAGACTTCCCCATTGCTATTGCTACCACCCGGCTCGAAACAAAAGTCGGCGACACCGCCGTGGCCGTGCACCCAGATGACGCGCGTTACAAGGAGTTTGTCGGCCGCGAGTATGACGCGGTATTTGCCGGCGTGCCAATACATATAAAAATAGTTGCCGACACTGCCGTTGACCCGGCCTTTGGCACGGGGGCGCTTGGCGTTACGCCGGCGCACAGCATGGCCGATTACGAAATTGCCGACCGTCATCACTTGCCGCACAAGCAGGTAATAGACAAGTACGCCAAAATGACAGTCGATGGAATGCTCAACGGTAAAAAGGTACTGGAGGCGCGCGAAATGGTGTTTGAGTGGCTTAAAGAAAACGATCTGCTTATAAAAGAAGAGGAGGTTGCACAAAATGTATCAACGTCCGAGCGCACCGGCGCAATCATTGAACCTTTAATAATGGAGCAGTGGTTTATGGCAGTCGACCGCGAGTTTACTATCCCCCACTCTGAAATCCCCGGCATTGCAAGCGGCAGCGACACCACGTTAAAAAAGATAATGCGCGCTGCGGTCGAGAGTGGCGCCGTTGATATGCCGCAAGAGGGCTTTCGCAATACCTACCTGCACTGGATTGACAACCTGCACGATTGGAATATTTCGCGCCAAATTTGGTTTGGCCACAGGATACCAGTGTGGTACCGCGGCACTGAAGTGTACAGCGGCATTGCGACGCCCGAGGGAGACGGCTGGCAGCAGGAGCCCGACGTGCTGGACACGTGGTTCTCCTCCGCGCTATGGACCTTCTCTACCTTAGGCTGGCCCGAGAAGACCCGCGACATGGAGCTGTACCACCCGACATCGTTTATGTCGCCCGCGTACGAAATACTGCAGCTGTGGGTATCGCGCATGATATTGATGAGCGGCTTCCATTTGGGCCAAGTGCCGTTTAAAAAAGTTTTGATACACGGGCTGGTACGCGCCAAAGACGGACGTAAATTCAGCAAGTCGCTTAACAACGGCATTGACCCCTTGGATATTATAGAAAAGTACGGAGCCGACGCGCTGCGCATGGGACTCATGGTGGGGAGCGCCATCGGCGGTGATATTAAATTTGATGAACAAAAAATAAAAGCTTACAAGCTTTTTGCCAACAAGCTCTGGAACATCACGCGCTTTGTGCTCTCGCAGGAAAACAGCGGTGATATTAAAACGGAACTTAAAGCGGAGTTTGATGCTATGGCTGCGGATGTAACGGTCGATATGGAAAACTACCGGATGCATCTTGCGGCCGAAAAACTCTATCATTACCTCTGGGACCGCTTTGCAGCCGAAATTATTGAAGAAAGTAAAGGCAAGCCCGACTACGGCGCAACCTTGCATTACATTTTAAAAAATTCGCTCATAGCACTGCACCCGTTTATGCCCTTTATTACTGAAGAGATTTGGAGCAGCCTGCCCGATGGGCGCGGCCAGGGCATGCAAACGGGCAGCATGTTGATTGTTGAGCCTTGGCCCGCGCTTTAGGCTATATAATAGTGAAGTGCCTGCATTGTCCCCTATCATTTTTATTTCGTTTCTTGGCGGCGTGGTACCCAGCTTGCTGTGGCTTGCCTTTTGGCTGTTTGAGGACAGCGTCCACCCCGAGCCTAAAAAATATCTTTTTCTTACCTTTGTACTCGGCATGCTGGCCGTGTGGCCGGTATTAAAGACCGAGGAGTTTTTTGTCGGATACGCGGCAGGCACAACGCTGCTTTTGCTTTGGGCGTTTGCCGAAGAGAGCGGCAAATTTATTGCCGGCCTATTGGGCGGGATACTGTGGCCGGTGTTTGACGAGCCATTGGACGCCGTCATATACATGGTCACCGCGGCCTTGGGCTTTTCGGCTATGGAAAACACTCTCTTTTTGTTTGGCTCGCTCCAGCAAGGCACGCTGCACGGCATTATTAGCGGCGACTTGCGGTTTATCGGCGCGACGCTGCTGCACACCCTCTCGAGCGCGACCATTGGCGTATCCATGGCGTACTCATATTACAAGACGGTCGGTACGCGCCGCCTGTTTGCAGTGCTGGGAGTTGTCCTTGCAACTGCCTTGCATACGCTGTTTAACTTTTTTATACTGGGACAAGGCGGAGATGCGACTTTTGGCATTTTCTTTTGCATCTGGCTCGGCATTATCGCAATACTACTGGCAGTAGAGAGCATCAAACATCCTACACAAACCTATGGCACGAGATAAAAAATCACTATTTGAATGGCTCACCGGCGGCGGCTCTGAAGGCGACTTCTCCTTTGACGACCTTGAGAGCGGAGGTTCATCCTATGCACCGCCCGTAGTGCGCAAAATAGCCCCAACTCGCGGCCCCGCCTCGAGCATGCTTGAAGACGAGCAGCCGGAAGAGCAAACCGACGGCGAACTTGCCGTCGACGTGTACCAAACCCCCACCCATATCATCATCAAGGCCATGATAGCCGGCGTGCGGCCCGAGGACCTTGACGTGTCGATTACCCGCGACATGGTCACCATACGCGGCAAGCGCGAGCAGCACACCGAAGGCACAGCGGGCGACTTTTTCTTTCAAGAGTTGTACTGGGGCACGTTTAGCCGCACCATAGTCCTGCCGCAAGAGGTAGAAATTGAAGAGGCCGAGGCCTCCGAGAAACACGGGCTTTTGGTAATAAAACTCCCCAAGCTCGACAAAGGCCGTGCCGCCAAACTCAAAGTTAAATCAAACTAGAAAAATATAAAAATTTCTAAAAAGGGAGTTGGGGTCCCGTTCATCTCTCCCTTTTTAGGAGTTTTTTATTTTTCTTTATGTGGTAAAGTGCTCGTATTGCCTGGGTAGCTCAGTTGGTAGAGCATTTCCCTGAAGAGGAAGGGGTCGCCGGTTCGAGCCCGGCCCCAGGCACCAGAAAGCAAAAAACCTGCCTTGAGGCAGGTTTTTTGTATATTAATGAGTCGGAGGGACCGGCGTCGTAGGCGTGGTACTTGGCGTTGTGCCGTGCTGCTGCATCAAATTGCCAAAGAAGCTCGAGAGTTGGCTTTGGTAATTTTGCGCCTGCGCAGTGCTGGCCTGCACCTGGCCGTATATCTTGATTAAGTTATTTACGTACGGCTGCGCGTACACATAGTACGTGTAGCCCGATATCGCAAGTATTAAAATCCACCACACTACCTGAAACACCCTGCCCCAAATGAGTCCGCGGCGCATCTTGTGCACCATGCGGTTGGTATCTAACGTGAGCCTATACAAATCTTCCATCTTTGGTTCCATCACCAGATTATACCAAGCAAATGGCGGTGCATAGTGGGTTATCCTATGCTACATTGCTTCTGAGCCCTTGTAGTTCAATGGATAGAATAGTCCCGTCCTAAGGGATAGATGTAGGTTCGATTCCTACCGGGGGCACCAATACTTACGCAGCGATGCCGAGCTTGGCAGCTATCTTTTCGCGGTCAAAGCCCACCATGATGTCCTGCCCTATCTGGATGACCGGTACGCCCAGCTGGCCGGTCAGGTTAATCATTTCGGTGCGCTTCGCTGCATCGGCGGCAACATCGTAGGCGGTGTACTCGACTCCCTTTTCAGCAAAAAATTCCTTTGCCATCTGGCAAAAGTGGCAGGTTGGGGTCGAGTAAATGGTTACGTGCTTGGGCATAAAGTGATTAGTTAGCTACTAGCTTATTCAGTATATCAAATATATAATCGGTTTCAAAGCGAGCGTAGTTTAGTGGCAGAACTGCTGCTTCCCAAGCAGTAGGCGGGAGTTCGATTCTCCCCGCTCGCACAGATGGCGTAGCAAGCTGTGCGAGCAAATATAAGAAGACACAACTCTTACCAGACAAAGAGCGCTCTCAGTATTCTGACCAAAAAATTGCCCGAGGCGCCCGACGAGGCGGCGGTTGAAGTTGGAGACTCGCGCACTATCTGTATCTCGCCCTCGCCGGGCAACGCCACACCGTACGACTGCCGCAGCTGCGCCTCCTGCCCCTCCTGCGAGGAGAGGTTGGCCACTTCGGCACGTACGCTGGCCTCCTGTTCCCTCATTTGCGCCAAGTTTTGCTGCGCAGCATCGTTGGCGCTCGCTGCCTCGGCAAATTTGCCGTACATGCCCCACGAGGCGCGCACGGCGCCAAAGGTCACAAAGCCGAGCACCGCAGCAATGGCGATGCCTGCAAAAAAGCGCCTTACAATGCCGCCTTTCCCGCGCCGCTTGGTAAAATCGCGCATAGTTGTTTATAATACCCCTATGAACATGTTTAGTAAAAATAACGCAAAATACTCGAAGATTTTCGGCATTGGCTTGGCGGTGGTAATCATACTGTCCATGGTATTTTCGTACTTCTCGCTTTTGTTTTAAAATTGATATTTGGCTTATTGGCTGGTCACTCCCGCGTCGCTTGAGGTAGCGGCCGTCGTTGTCGTGTCGGTGGTTGTTGTGTCGGGAGCCGAGGCAGGTGCTGAATTATCAATGCTCGCTGTCGGCGCAGATGAGGCGCTTGCCGCTGCAGCCATGGCTGCCAGCTGGTCGCCGTTGGCACAAAACTCGGTGCCGTCGGACTTTTGCACACAAATCTCGTTGGTGTGCACCACTTTGGTGGTAAACGAGTCGGCAAAACCTTTGACGGTATCGGTAAGCGCCATAACTTGTTTTGTAATTTCCTGCAGAGCCGAAATGATTGGCGATATAAAGCCAATGTAATTGACCCCGAGCGTCCCGTCCGGAGTTAATGCGGTCGGCGTTGTCGTCGATACCAAATTTGGAAATACTTTTTGCACCTCTTGGGCTATAAATCCAATTTGCGGCGCAGTGCCTTGGTTAGGATCGATCCAATTAAACGTAACGGGATTGAGTTGCACTAAAGATGCAAGGGTCGATGACGAATCCAAGCTAAGCACATTGGTCTTAAGCCGCTGGTCGGAGCTTTGCGTCAATGTACCCGAGAGCTGCGCGTTACCTCCATCAAATACCGCAAACAGGGTTGTCGAGGCGTTGTTGACTACATTAAATGCAAGAGTGGAAGAGCCCGCACCACCCGCGTCAATCCCCCACACAGTAAGCTTGGCATAAAAGGTACTGGTGCCAACGCCAACGGCTCCGGTTGAAGCTATTGTAGTGGTGCCTGTTTTGCCAAACGCGGCAATATTGGCACTGAGGTTTGATGACGAGGCGTTGGACAAAGTCGAGAGTCCTGTGACACCAATGGTCGAGGAGAAGGTAATGGCACCCGAGTACGTATGCGCACCTGCAAAGGTGCCGCTAAAGGTGCCTCCACCGTTGGCATTAAGCGAACCGCCCACGCTCAGCAATGACGACAGAGTCGTTGAGCCGGTTACCGCAAACGTGCCGGTGCTTGTGGCGCCCGTAGTCGTAAGGCCGCCGTTAAAGGCAACAAGCGTTGAGGTAGCGCCGGCTGGGAACGGATACGTAAACGGCAGTGTCCCGGTGGTGAGGTAGTCGGTGCCTGCTACTGCGGCAATGACACTGCCCTGCGCAGTGGTCTTCAGGAG
>Ga0207707_10004753_pt1 | contig 11912 bp, 9 predicted proteins | sample KBSC83BmetaG_FD_184336 | JGI IMG/M metagenome (GOLD analysis project Ga0207707, IMG submission 184336) | Corn rhizosphere microbial communities from Kellogg Biological Station, Michigan, USA - KBS C8-3B metaG (SPAdes) (version 2) | ecosystem: Host-associated > Plants > Roots > Rhizosphere ... | reverse complement strand
GGTATCCTGAGAGCCTCCATCGCCATTCTCCGTGAAGCCGTCGTAAATGAAACTTCCGTCATAAGGCAGGCCATCCCAAGGGTTGCCGCCGCTTCCCTTCATCCACCAGAGGAGTCCTGCATCAATGTGGCAGTACTTGACCGCACTTCCCGAGAGATGGAAGTTATTGCGATCAGGTAGTGGCATACAAGCCCAGTCGAGCAAATCGACTTGGCCGGTAGAGCCTGCGGATGGAGTTCTCCAATCGTAAGGCGTCGATCCCGTTCCGGTAAGGGTCGTGCTGTAGCTTGCGCCGATTACCGCATCAGGCAGCTGCAATTGGCCCTTAGTTGCGTCGCTCGTTGTCCAAACGGTCGGACTCGCAGAAACGTTCTGCGAAGACCCGTCAGAGAATAGCCCCGTCGCTGAAACGGTGATCGACTGGCCAACGTTGACCGTCTTGGCGGATGGCGTAACACTCAGGCTGGAAAGCGTGGGTGGTGGCGCGGCTGGCGACGTTACTGTCAATACCGTAGTGCCTGAGATTGAACCTAGCTGAGCCTTGATAGTCGAAGTTCCAGCAGCAACCGCCGTAGCAAGTCCAGAACTATTGATTGTCGCTGTTGCTGTGGTATTCGATGACCATGTGGGAGCGGCACAGGGCTGGCTTGAGCCATCCGTAAAGTTGCACGTTGCCAAGAACTGGAACGTATTCCCAGCAACCACGCTAGGTGTTGCGGGCGTGACGTTGATGCTCGAGAGCACGGCCGAACAGGTAAGCGTAGTGTTGGCGCTGAATGAGTTTTGAGCAACCGTGATCGTTGCCGAGCCCGTCCCTACGCAATCAAACTCTTGCGTAGTAGTCAGTGGGCCTAGCTTGGCAATCGTCGCATCGCTCGTCGTCCAGGTAGCCGTTCCGGTGACGTTCGGCGTTGTCCCATCTGAGAGTGTCTCTGTCCCGGTAAATTTAGCCCCGCCCGGTTGCCCTTGCGGAATCGACGGAGTTAGCGGAGAAATCGCTATGCCCGTAGGAACCGGAATCGGAGGAATGACGCCCGAGCACGTCAATGTCCCCGTCCCAACAACCCCGAGATAGGTAGCGGTAACTTGGGTGCTGCCGGCGCTAAGGCAAAGCAAATCCTCCGTTGCGCTTATGCCTACAACCCTGCCGATTGCCGGATTGCTGATCGACCACGTTGCATAGGGCGTGAGGTTGATTTGCACGCCATTCGAGAGTGTCCCGGTAGCCGTGAAGCCGAGATTTAGGCCAACAGTTTGGGAGGCAGGATTCGAGGTTACAGTAACGCTAGACAGAGCAAGCGAGCCTCCGTCTTGCGTGCCGGCAGTCCCGCCGATATTGCCGGTTCCGCCTGCTGTGACGCCTTGGCATAGCACTAAGGTGCTAGAGACGAGCATGCAAAAGACTGCAATGATTTTCTTCATATGTAGTAAGCTGTTTTGTGCTACCCTTTACGCGCTATGAACCTGAAGAAGCTATGGCGAGAATTAAAGGATCTGATTCTGTGGTGGCTGAACGACTCAAAGCCATAATCCTCACCAAATTTGCCTCCTGAATTTCTCCCCTACCGTAGTAATTGGATTTGGCTGGTCTGGTCGAATACCAATGAGCATCAAGCCGCCAATGTAGTTATTGGCGCTCGCTAACGTTATTGTGTCGCTTGCGCTATACGATCCTGCTGTAGTTGATGTTGCCGTAGCCACTGCCCCGTAGGACGCTGCCGCGCTAAACGAGATTGAGCTGAGCTTCGTAAATCCACCGCCCCAGTTGTCAGACTGCGGGATCGCGCCAGCGTTGAATCCAATCAGTAACTCGTTTGGTACTTGAGTCGTAATTGAGGTGGAAAGCGTCGTGGACGTTCCACCTGTAATAGCTCCATTTGCATTTGAACCGCAATCGACAACATAACTACCGCCATTGATCCCTATAGCGAACCATGTGAGATTGCTAGCCGTTATCGACTGATTGAAGGTTATGATGTCATTGCCACTACCGAGCGACTTGGCGACATACGCCACAATTGGCGCATTAAACCCATCTGATCCGGGGCACACTCTATAGAATGCGCTTCCGAAACTGTCAACGATGTTGTTAGTCGCTCCTGATACTGGTTGCATCCACCCGCCCGTCGCGTGCGTGTCAAAACCAGAGGCCAGCACAAGGATTGCATCGCCATATCTCAATCCGTTTACCGATAGCGACAGGTCAGCAGTTCCAGCTTGAATACTAGATACCGAAGGAGAAGCGAATGGAGGAACAACGGAAATAGACAATGCTTGTGTGGCGCTCGTTCCGTCCGTCACTTGAGCAGTAAAGTTGCTCGTTGTACCTGCCGTTCCTGAACACGTTCCAGAGATTACGCCGCCGCTAGATAGCGACAGGCCAGCAGGCAAACTCCCAGCGGACACAGCCCATGTTTTACTCCCTGAACCACCAAGCGCCGCGAGAGTGGACTGGTATGGATGTAACGTATCGCAGTTCGCCATCAGGGTAGTTGCCACTTTCACGCCTGAACTAACAGGCTTAAACGCATACGCGAACATCGCCAATCCATCACTGGGATTATCACTACTACTGCATCCTTGGCTATTTCTAGTGAGCGTTATTGACCCATGCGCGGCTAATGGATTCGCCTGCATGATGCTGCCGAAGCTGAAAGGTATGGACTCGAAGTTGACATTGACCTTGTATGACGGCGAACTTACCCATCCGCAGTCTGCTGCCCCCTGTCCCGCCGAGGTTGCCGAGGCTCCGATGACGAAATCACCATCAATTGTGGTAGTCAGCGGAACACTGATGCTAGATGGGGTTGTGCTATTGACTGCCTGACTTCCACTTACATCTACTACGTCCACCGCATTCGTGATTTCTGCGCCGGTAGACTCTGTAACCGCGCCCCCCGTACCACCAGCGGTGACCGTTTCACTGCCGCTCGATGTTGCTGCACCGTGAAAACATTGGAAATCAAATGAATGGCGAATGCTTGGGAATAGCGTGGAATAATGCAATACACTGGATGCCGTCCATGCAGGCACATTGCCACTGCTTAGGGTGTATGGCCCACCGGAACCACCATTCACGCCTTTATCGACCGCTATACACACAAACTCTAGGTTTCCGCTTGATACAGGCTCCTGGAACGTCAACGATCCATGCGCACCACTAAATGACGGGTCGATATAGCTCTGCACGATGCGCGGAGCATTGCCGTTGTATTGCGCGAATGCCGACGCTGTAAGCGCCAACCAAAGCACTCGTCTCATTGGGTTCTCCGCTCAAAATCAAAGGTGCAGGTGGTCGGCCCAGCCGTAGCACCAAGCGCGAAAAGGATTACTTGGTTCGGTCCAGTTGTAAATGGAACGGTTTTGGCTTCGCTCAGGAATTGCTTGAAGTTGACTCCATCTCCTGTGTTAGAGAAGGAATACACAATATTGGTACCATCGTTTTGCAGTTTGAAATACCCGTTTGACGACTGATAGCTGATATATGAGGTTGTAATGCTGTCTGTGGTGCTATTTGTCCAATGGTCAGGCCAAGTGATCCAGCCACCGCTGCCGGTTGTAGAGTTAGTGCTCTGGTTGTTTAGTAGTCCCCACGTCGCCATCTTTCCCGTAGATGACTCTCGGAATCCGATACCACACATCCCCGGAGTGTTCTGGGAAATAGCGTCGATCCACGCTAGAAAGGTGTATGGCGTGGAAGGAGTCGAGAACTCTAAACACTCGACAGCCTTGTTTGTCGTATCGCTTGTGATTGTCAGGGCACCATTCGTCCACGCCGCCGTTGCACTGTTTTGAAGGCAAGGACTTGTGCCGCCCCCTCCCCACGTCAATGTCCCGTCATTAACATCCCCAGGCACACCAAACGTTCGGGACATCTCCATGTCGAGGGCATTCGGCGTGCATGGAGGTGCGTCTACTCCATCAGGAGAATGCGGAATAGAATTACAGGAGAGAGAGCCTGGACGGATAAGCCCAAGAGGGTCTAGTTGGCTATTGTTTGAAGTTGGGGCGGTGGTACCATCGCCCGTGAGTCCAGTATCCTTTAACGCTTTCCCGGCACATCTCGCAATCAAGCCTTGCGTGGCTCCGCCGACAGTTCTATATATATCAAAGCAGCGATATCCGTACAGGGTGTCGCCATAACCGGTTAGCAGATTGTAGTTGCTAGTTGTAAGTGTGGCGTTGCCTGTACTCGTGCTTCCCGTTGAACTTGCCGTACTGTGGAATTGTCCAGCCCCTTCCTGATCGCCAACCACAACGTAAGAGTAATTCGTAGCTCCCGTAACGCCGGTTGGCGTGACGGTGGGTGCTAATGGATTGCCTGCGTTCGGATAACTAGCCGTGCCGCAGGTAGGGCAACTGATTACGCCAGTTCCTGTGATCGGACTTGGCGTAACGACAATCGGAGAAGTCGCGGTAATACTGACCCCACCGGAGGGTGTCAAGCAGCCAAAATTATCAATAGTATCGCCGTTTGCATCGGCGCTATTTGTAACAACTTGCCATACCTGCCCAGGCGTGCAATGCGTTCCAGGGACACGGCCGTAGAACGGGGTAGCTATCGTATTGCCAAGCCAGCGAAACTCATTCGCTGAGAGTTTGTACTTAGCCAGTGTGCCTGGATCTGAGCCGCCACCGATGACGCCCACGAAACCGTTGACGGGACCGAGATAGCGCCATGACTGAGCGAACCCGTTGCCCGCAAAGTCCGTGCCCATTAATGGATCGCAACTGAGGTTAGTTGTAGAGGTGAATGCCGCAAGGCTTCCGTTGAGGGCGTTGGCGCAGCTAACTACCCCATTGCCGCCAATTTGGATCATCTGGCAAAACGAAGTCGCGCCTTTGACGCATTGCAGGTAAATGCCTGGGAATGTAAACAGCGTGTAATTGCCGTTGGAGTCTGCTGTAACTGGGTTGCTTCCAGATACCGTTAGCGTCTGATCGGTGTAGAGGGTTACGAGCGGCCCAATTCCAGACAGGCAGTCAGTAGTAACGGCTGAGCTGTTGCAAAGGTATACAAGCGCCCCTGGCAAAGATTTGAGCCAGTTGCCTTGCGTATTTTGCATGGCCTGCTCTGAATACACTTGCCCGAAGGCAGGCGCACAAAGGAGCGCGAACAACAGAAACAGTTTTTTCATGGAATTGTTTTGTTACTGGCCGAGACAGATCACGTTGGCGATGTAAGAAGTTGACGTGCCTGGTGTGCCAACAAACGTCAATTTAACGGTCGTCTGCGACGTAACTTCTACCGCCCAATAAGCCGTCGATGGTGACTGTACGTCTACCCTGGAGGCTACGCAGACAGGCGCGGTTGGTTGCCATATCCCATCTTTGAACGTCAGAGTCATTGAGGGATTAGCCCCAGGCGATCCGCTGCCCGAAGTGGCGACTACGCGGAAGGCGCTATCATACCCAGAGATGCCGAGCGATGGCGAAGTTCCCCAATTTCCACCCAACGCCCCATCCGTGTTAGCTAGCGCGGTTCCAGACGATGGCCTAAGCCGAGAGAAGATTGTAGTTCCGGTAAGCATCGGCGCCGTCAGTGTGGTACTTGCAAATGTTCCGCCCGTGAACGTACCGGCGAGAGTCCCGCCATTATTCGCGTTGAGCGTTGCCAGAAACGCATTCCAGCGATTAGTTGCGCTGCCAAGGTTGAGCGATCCGCTTCCAGAAGGTGTAACACTGCCAGTGAATGGTTGATTTCCGCCATTCAGCCGTGCATAGGTAGAATCGCCGTTTGGCGCTGTGACAACTGGATTAGTCGTTATTGGCGTGATATTGGAGATGTCGAAGCTATCGGTATTTTTCGCCAAGATAGGAGTTTCGGGCCCGCCCTTGCCAGCATGGAAGATCTGCATTCCGTACCAGGTGGCTGTGTGCGATCCGCCGCACTCTAGCTCCCCATCGCCTGTGCCCGTTAAATCCCGGTTGCTGTAAATCGTTCCCGAAATGTCGCCTGTACCATTGGCAACCAGATCGAAGAAATATACCCCGCCTTGGCTTGGCGAGATAATTGCCACACTGCCCACGCGAGGCTGGTTTCCGCCACATCCGCGGAGCCAGAAGCGCACGAAATTGCCGTGGTCAACCGTTCCGCCAAGGGTCGATATATGGCCCGTAACTGCAGTAGTCCCAAAGGCCACGCCTGACAGCATGAGCAGTGTAACTAGTAGTCTTTTCATGAGTTTATGCCGAATAGTCTGCCGAATGGCCCTTGTCCTAATGTGGCTCGCCGGACGTTGCTGATTGCCGAAGGCACCTTAGCCGCCTGCTGGACACCTGGGCTTGTCATGCTGCCGGTGCCTTGGGTCATCACATTTAGTGACGGCAGAGCCTGTTGCTGGATCTTGTCCGGTGCCTGTGCTTGCCGAATGGTGTTGAGCTGCGAATCACCAAACGGGGCAGGTTGGGGAAATTGTTTTGCTGGAACTTGGCCCATAGGAGTAGAATGCTTAGGTGTTTACGTTGATTAAAGAATTGGCCTTACCGGCCCTGCTGGTATTTCTCTTCTTGCAGGCTAAGAAGCACAAGAAAATCGGCTATTGAGTCGCCTTCTGGATACGCTGCTGGTAATTGAGCTTCTTTCCAACCTTGCCACGAGCGGCTGAGTAAGTTCCGGCATCGCTGGCTTCTTGTTTCAATCTCGACATCTGATTGTCGTAAACCTGAAACTCTTCAGGCGTTCCTACCGTTGGGCGCAATGGGCGCGGCATCCTATCAACTTCCCCAGATACAGCCTCGGGAATGTCTTCGCCTGCAAACGGGACATTTAGGCGTGTCGCGTCTCTCTCTGCTATGGATGAGAGACTTGGCGGCTTAATCTTGGTCGGGATCTCCGCATATGGGCCTGGGCGCGTTACTGAACCGAGTTCACCTTTCGGCACTAGGAAGTCAGGGATAGCCCACTTTTGAAGCTGCGGAGGCAGAAAGTTCTTAATCGTCCCAGGCTTGCCCATCTGCGCTTGGCGTGCTGTGGCTGGATAGCGCAGAACTTTAGCCGCCGCATTGTTGACACTTCTGCCGGCTTGCGCGGCCGCGTCTCCGACTTCGCCAGCTCTGGCTGCGGCTCGCTCTATGACTGGCCCGAGTTCTTTCGTTTCCGGCCCAGCGAATGCGAGCGGAATGGATGCACTCTCTAGTACTCCGAGCCCTGCTTGCTTTAGTCCTTGGCCTGGATGGGATGGAGTTTGCGCAACCCCCTCTGCAATGTGCAGCGGTCCAGTAATTGGACTGGCCAGTGTTTCGTCCGCTGCCCCGGCTCCTGCGGTTGTCGGCTGCATTCCGATCTTGTGCAGGAATTGACCAATCCCGGTGGAATTACTCCCATAGCGGATATCGCTTTCTAGGTTGCGCAAGAATGGAAGCACGCCAGTGGGCGCAGCACCGATGGTGTTACCCTCCGGCTTGGCTGCTGCCACCTTCGGATTCGTGGCAAGCAGCGTGTCAATCTTTGCCGCACGAGGATCTCCGGCCTTCAGCGATGAGCGTATTTGCTGCAGGTCTGAGAAGTCCTGATCGCTTAACCCGTAGGGGTTGTTACTTGATGCCTGTGATGCGGCCATTTTTATCCCTGATGATTTGTATTGCACCTGCCGAAGGTGCTGTATTTCCCCCTTTGGCGGTGGTAACGTCATTCTGGAATGTCTTTACGCTGTTACGAACAGCGCCAATCGCACTCTTCAGCGCCGTTGGCCCAGAGTGCAGGCCATTAAAAATGGAATTAGCGGCACCCTCGATACCATGCGCAGAACGCATTCCATGTGCCGATATTTGCGCCATTCCGACTTGATGCTCAATAACTTGTAGCGCGGCGATGTCTGGATCGTTAGAACCAAACTTGCCTTTTAGGTCTGTCCACCTTCCCGCTAGTGGGCCGAATAGTTCCGGCCTGCGGTTAACGATTTCCTCCAATTGATCCAAGTTCTCGTTGAGGTTCGTGGCGAGATCGGCGCGGCGCTGTTCGTCTGCTGTTGGCTTTCCATATTGAGACGCTGGCTTTGTGCCTTCGGGAACTTTCATTCCAGGCTTCAGCGCGATCACCGTGCCATCTGGGCCTACTGCCAATTGCTGGGGATCTTTCTGGGGGGTGGCCGTATCTTGCTTGTATGCCTTCTCCGCTTGTATTACTCCTGTCCCAGGATGCAAGCTGCGGAATTCATCTATGTACTGCTGCTCCGGTGTGTCCGGCTTGTCTGCCTTTGGTGAAAGAGCAACTTTAGCCCTTGTAAGGCGTTGGACGGTTGGATCTGTAGATGGATCTCCACCTTTAGAAATGGCCGCTTGCGCTGCGGCTGCAATCATTTGATCGAGGCTTTGCGGCTTGTCTTGCGGTTCGGTTCCGGGTGCATAGGATTGGCCAGAAATGTCGTATACCCCTCCGGTGCGAGGAGTAACGAAATTATTCTTCTTGGCGCTGGATTGTTTCTCGGCAATATCCGCCTGATCTTTCATTATCCCGAGTTGGCGAAGCATCGGAGCATACTGTACCTGTTGCTGCAGGAGTTGGTTATTGAGCTGGCCCGCCTGGGCGCCTTGCCGCATCTGCGCCTGTTGGTAAGGCAATTCCATCCCTGACTGAAATCCCCCGCCAACTGTGCGCTGTCCAGTGCCTGCTAGCCCACCCGCAGCCGCAGACAAGATTGTCGTCAGGATCTTGCCCTTAGTGCTCAACTGCGGTGCCATAGCATTTGGCGTTCCGCCTGGGCCTTGGTGCGAGGCTTGCAGGAATGGCATTTTAGAAACTGTTGATGGAGCCTCGGTCGCATTCAGCCCGCCCGCAGATCTAACGGCATCAGGCAACTGAGGAATGTTGTCCTCTGCCTGTGCGGCGTTCTGGAATTGGCCGTTAGGCAGAGTAACGCCTTCCTGCGTCAGACCCGAGAACAGCTTTGCGAGTAAGTTAGACATTTAGTATCCGCCGTAGAACGGATTGCGTGGCTTTTGCTGGACAGCCTGTTGCTGCATTCCCTGGATTCCGCCGCCAAGTCCTCCCAGAATCCCGCGCTGGAGTTTCTCGGCAGGGCTCAGATCGGAAAGATTAGCCTCTTGAATGTTGCCCGCGTTTTTCAGGTTTCCTAATGCTTGTCCCATTCGATCCCCCTAGAATCCAAGTGCGCCGGCTGCACCGCCAGCGATACCGCCCAAGATGCCGCCAATACCAGGCCGCTGTAACGGCGCCTGCATGATTGAGCTGTTACCCTGCAATGCGCTGTTGAAGTACCCCGTTGGGTTGGCAATCTGCGCCTGTCCGAGCAAGCCAGAAGCCCCGGCCTGCTTTGCTTGTTCGTTGGCACCCATCGCGCCAACCAAGTTCTGATCGAATGCCCGCGCCTGCTGCGCGTCGAGGTCGGTCAATGCTTGCTGGCGGAATCCAGAAGGCAAGCCATTAGACGGCCCCATTTGGCGCAGCAGGTTTGCCCGCGCTGGGGCGAAGGCTTGAGCGGTCGTCCCATTCTGGATGTCAGTAAGGGCGTTGTAATAAGGTAGGCCGTTCTGCATCCGCGACGTATAGAACGGATTGACAGCATTCTGCTGCTTCTCAAGAAACTGCTCTTGCTTGCCAGCAGTCTGCCCTAACTGGTTGGTTAGGTTTGCTTGCGCTTGTGCTGCGTTCTTTTGTTCGGAACTCGGTCCGCCGCCCATAGGTCACCTCACCGTTACTGCGAAACGTTCTGCTGGCACTGCATTTGTAGCTTTAAGGCTTTCCGTCCACCGACTGCACCGCTGCTCTGGCCGCTCTTTTGAGCTAATGTGAATAAAGACTTCCGACCCTCGCCAGCCCTGATCTGCAAAGTAAGCGTGATACCGATCGGTTAGCATTTTGGTAGCTCGGGCCGCGTTCTCCCCAGACACCCTGAATACTGGGATATCTGGCTTAAGGACATAGCCGGTAATCCCGCAGATTTCCCCTGAGACAAACTTGCCATCTGCGAATACCGGGTTTCCGATAGCTACCCAGACTTTGTTAAGTCGGACGAAGTCGGGAGTTTCGGTAAGCTCTCTTGAGCAGTACTCGATAGCGGCATCAAACAAGGCCCTATCCCTTGGCTCGTAAAGAGGCGGGGTGCCCATGAAGTCAATTGGGAAAACATCAATTCTCATTAGTCGAGTAGGAAGCGCGCATTGCCTTTGTAAATGAACGTTGGCGGCGTAGTTGGCATCGTTGGCGCTCCAGTTTCCGCCGTAGCTTTCCCTTGGGCTTGAATCAGCGGGCTTTGAATGCCTAGCTTGTTGATTGCCGAAACGAAGATATTCACCGTTGGCGGCGTTGTCCCTGCCGTAGCTTCGATAAAATGCTGCGTGGTCGAAGGCTCATGGATCTCGGCGAACAAGCCCCTCTCGTCGTCCTTGTATATCCTCCAGCCTGTTACATCATCGGCTTGAGCTGGGCCACGCCAGTTAACCAATATCCCTCTTGGCCCTGATTGCAGAAATACATCACGGGGCGCACCAGGAACCCGGCTAGTACCCCGCACCTTCATGCGCTCAGCCGCCTTGATGCGCTCCGCTGGCTTTTGATGGACTGGTGTATACCATTCGCCCAAGAACCTCATCGCCCGCGGCTCCCAGCTTCTACAGGGATAATCTCGTAAATCCGTCCATAGGACTCGAGCGGCACATGCGGGGGCGAGTTAAGCGATAGATCGCCATCGGCCGAATGGCTGGTTAGCTGGAACCTGACGTACAAGTGAGTCTGGATCTCGGGAGCGTCGAGGAATACACGCCATACTGAGTCGTTCTCAGCACCGGGAACGGCTTGCGGTAATCCACTGGTAGGATTGAGCAAGTCAAATTGAAACTCTGCGGCAGTGTCGAGGCTCGTGCTTAGGGTCTTGCCGATGGAGATCTGCGAATTTTCGTCTCCGATCCAATCAATAAATGGCAAATCTGGGCGCTCTGTGCCGGAGTTAACCAAGTAAATCGCGTCGGCATCGTAGCTGCTCCCGGCATCATCCGCGCCAGAGTAGAGCAAATAGAGTTGTCCCGTAGACCCACCTGCATAGATTTTGGGTCGGCCATTGGCATCCCTCGCCATCGCCGCGGTAAAGGCAATAGCTAGCGGCCCCTGGAACTGTGCGGAGTATCCCTGCCCAAATGGGCTGCGCTCATCTCGCGGCTTGAAGTCGTGAATGATGGTTATTGGAGTGCCATCTTGCTTCTTCGCCTCTACCCTGATCTCATCTTTCCCAATAGCAGCATCCCGGTAATAAACCAGTTCGGCGGTTTGCAGAAAGGCGTCACCAATCTGAAACAGTTCGGACTGCTCGTACTCGTCCGATACTGGAGTAGGCATACCGTTAACAAACGTACACAGTTGCTTGCTGGCGGACAGCCAGAAGAACCCGTAGGGCTTGGCCTTGACCATTGCTCGAGGCCCAGCCAGGCCGACATTCCACGGCCCTTTCCACATAGGTTGGCCGTTTTGGTCGCTGAGTACTGCACAGTCGTTTTGCGTTCCTACAAATAGCTCTAGATCATCTTCGGCGATTCCTCGGACAGCTTCGGCGGTTGGGAATGTGTCAATATCGTTTCCCGCCCAAGACTGCTCGGGGCGGCCCATGAAGATTCCGGTATTAAAGTTTTGCTGGCTTGCAGAACGTCTTATTGTTGGACTCGAGGGATCGGCGGCATAGATGTAATCGCCGACATGGGCAAGCATCGTGCATTGACTTGGGATGATGCCGTTGCGCGTTGGCAGTTCAAAATTTCCATCAGTGTTTGCTTCGTTGATTATTACCTGCGTCTGCCCGCTAAGGGCCACCGTCCAATTACCCGATGCATCGGTAACCACATAAGGCACCGCCGCCCCATCGCCAGTTCTGCCGATTACCAGCTGCCATTCCGAATCGACGCCGGAATAGTCAGGAAGTCCAACTAGGATTAGGTTTACCCTGTTCGTCGGTGCGTAGCGT
>Ga0207707_10004752_pt1 | contig 11915 bp, 15 predicted proteins | sample KBSC83BmetaG_FD_184336 | JGI IMG/M metagenome (GOLD analysis project Ga0207707, IMG submission 184336) | Corn rhizosphere microbial communities from Kellogg Biological Station, Michigan, USA - KBS C8-3B metaG (SPAdes) (version 2) | ecosystem: Host-associated > Plants > Roots > Rhizosphere ... | reverse complement strand
CCCCCGCGGCCGGATAGCGCTTGTCATATATAAGCGCGGCTTTTGCCGCTCGCCAAGGAGGTATTGGGGTCTTTCGCAGCTGCGGCATGCGGGCGCGGCGCCAGCCGGGTGTCCTTGAGCCACAACCGCAGCGCTTGGCAATGGATCGCTGCAACGATCTTGAGAGTGACCAGGGGCAGGGCTGCGAAGGCGCGAAGCAGCAAGGACGTCGTGAGCGGACGGCGGCGGCCCGGGCGGCGAGATGCGGAAGTGATAGCGCATCCCATTTCCACGAAGGGCGAGACATAGAACAGCTTGGCGCCCGGCGTGGTCGCCAAACCCGCGGAATAGCATTTGAAGGCCACCGCGGTGGAGCGTATAGGCCGCTGATGTCTGAACCATCCGAACAGGCGGGCGCCGAGGCGGTCGCGGAATGTCCACATTGCCTTAAACCCGTGCCGCTCTGCATCTGCGACAGCGTCACGCCGATCGACAGCCGCATCGCGCTGTTGATCCTGCAGCATCCGCAGGAGCAGGACAGGGCGCTCGGCACCGCGCGGCTCGCTGCGCTACATTTCAAACATGCGGTGGTGAAGATCGGCCTGTCCTGGCCGAGCCTTTCGAAAGCGCTGGGACGGCCGGTCGCCGATCCCTCGCGCTGGGCGATCCTGTATCTGGGATCAGCGAAAGTCGCCGACCTCGACACCGATCGCGAGATCGTCGCGGTCGGCCGCAAGGGCGAGGTCGAGGCCGACCAGCGCGGCACCCTCGGCGAACTCCAAGGCGTGGTGCTGCTCGACGGCACCTGGAGCCAGGCCAAGGCGCTGTGGTGGCGCAATCCCTGGATGCTGAAATGCCAGCGTGTGATCCTCGGGCCGAAGCGACCCTCGCGCTATGGCGAACTGAGACGCGAGCCTCGCCGCGACGGGCTCTCGACCATCGAGGCCGCCGGCATGCTGCTCGCCGCCCTCGAAAAGCGGCCGGACATCGCGGAGACGCTGAACGGCGCTTTTGAGCGCATGCTGGCGCGGTTTCGGGAAGTGCAGGAAACCATGCCGGAACTCGCACCGCGGCCGAAACCGCGACCCAAGCGGGATTTCCGGCGGCGCAAGCGTGGCTGAACGCGGGCGGGAACGGGCTCCTCGCGCCCTCAAGTCGTTGGCGTAAGGTTTTGATATTGTTAATGGAGGCCACGACCAGAATTGAACTGGTGTAAACGGTTTTGCAGACCGCTGCGTAACCACTCCGCCACGTGGCCCCACCGGGGAAATACCTGAAAAATCAGTCCGTTAAAACTGATTTCTCTTGCTCTGGTCCTTTCCGCGCCAAACGCACGAAACGCGACCAAAAAACGGTTACAAGTCCCCACAAAAGTCCCGCAGGATCGAGAAGGCCCTGCGGGGTGGCAAGCTGATATAGCGCCCGGGGTGACTGGTCAACCTGCGCGCCGGGCCGGGTTCTCAACTGCCGGATTCACCTGCGCGCTTGTGACCGCTCTCCGCTTGTGTTCCCGCGCTTCCCAAGCGCTCCGACTGATGGGCGGGCTTCCTGCGCCCGGCAAACGCCGTTGCGCCGGCGACATGCGGCGCTATTCTTCAGGTCTGCCAAGTGGCCGAACGCGAATCTCGCCTGATGGCGGGAGCGAATAGATGTTGCCGTCCAGGTCGAGGATAACCTTGACGGGCCTGCCATCTTTCAACGTCGCAGCCGCCCGCCAGATTCCGCGGCTGTCCTTCTGCAATCCGGAGACCTTTGAATATCCTTTGGCCTCAACTAGCTGCTTCGCCTGATCTTCATCGAGGCTGTTGGCGCCTTGCGACAACGCAGTTCGCAGGGTTGGCTTCTTCGGAGTCTCCAGGGGAGTTACAGCAGAGTAAGCCGGATAGATGGTCCCAGAGTAACAAGGGCTGGTGGGATTGAAATATCCACGCCGGCGATCGCTGGCCGCCGTGCCTGCACTGTATAACAAGCCATCGCCAAGCGAAGGCTCCCCGATGAGCAATGGACGATCGCCCAATGAGGGATAGCAGGGACTAAGAGGGCTGGTTGCAAATGCGGAGGGCATGGTCGGGGCGGTCGCATAAGCGGTCGGTCTCGTAGGCTGCGTCTGCGCGAAGCTGGGGGCGCTAATACAAACCGCTATGATCGCTGCAACGAGACTTCGCACGCCCATTCCTTTTCGAATGACCCGTGCCCCAATTCCCGGTGCACACTACATCCAATTCAAACCCGTTCCAAGGCTGGCTGATGGACTTATTGCTTCCTGCTGGTGGGTCCGGTCTTTCCAGTTTTTCCTTTTTGAAGGCTGCTCGCCTGACCGCTGCCGCTTGATTGAGCCCAGATCGATTGACTGGATACAGAGAGCAAGAACGCAATGACCACGGTGAAAGCCAGCAGTCTCATCGGAAGCTCCCATTCTGAAAAATCAAAATCCGCCCGGTCTTTTAGCACAACGCGTGAATTCACGCCTCGGCAGGAAAAGCATTCCAGCGGAGTTCGCTGCGTGCAGTGAACGCCGCAAACCGTTGCCTTGCCGGAACTCACAGCCGGTATCGTGAGGTCAGCGGCGGTCGCGAGGCAGACGGGTCAGATCGTAAGGGCAGGATCGTGCGGGAAGATCGGCGCCGGCCGATTTCAGCAGGCGGCGTTCCAGCCCTGCGGAAACGGGATCAGCGGCCAGGCCAGCTGATTGTCATTGGCGGCCTTCGGCGCGTTGGACTGCGGTGCGGGAGTGTTGAAGATCGGCAAGCTGGCCAACATGAAATCCTCCGCCGGGACAGGCGCAATCGCCGCTTGCACGGCATCCAGCAATAGATCGAACTCAACTTCACTCACGGCACTCTCCCGGACTGAGGAGCGCAGTGTCGCAAAACTGTTTTGTTGCCGGCTTGCCCGGATCGCTCAAATTGTAACGATCAGGCCCGCGCGGCTTGTTTGGTTACCGATTTATGTCGATGTCCCCCCAAACGTAAGCGGTTCCCGATCGCGGAAAGTGTGAGAGAAATCACATTTTCCCAGAATTAATTCACGTACCTGCGGCCGTGCGAGCGCGCCTTGGGGGCGCGTCCAAGCCATCAAAGGGAATGCTGCCATGGACGCAAAGAACGTAGGATCTCCGGCTTCTCATCGTCTTGCCGCGGTGCTGGGATTGGCGCTTGTGCTGGCCTCCGCCGGATCGGCGTCGGCCTTTCAGGGCACGGCGGAACAGCGCCGCGCCTGCACCCCGGATGTCTATCGACTCTGCGCCGGCGAGATCCCCAACGTGCGCGCGATCACGGCCTGCCTGCAGCGCCAGAAGGGCAATCTGAGCCAGGCCTGCCGCGCCGCGATGGACCAGAACGGCTACTGAACCCGTTAGCGTCGGCCGCCCGGCGTCTTTCCACAGCTGTGCATGGGTGCGCGGTAAGCAATTGGCGCGCCGCCGGATTTATCGCTTTCGGGACTGTGGATATGCTGCGGAGAACCCGGGGAAAGCCGCCAGGTATTTGCGCGCGGGACCTGCGCTGTTTTGAATCCGCCCGATTAGACGGCGGGGCTTGTCGCGACTACTGTGTCGCGCATGCACGATGCCGTGAAACCATTCCGCATTTCCGTTGGAGATGAGGTCCTCGACGACCTGAAGGCGAGATTGCACAGGACGCGCTGGCCGGAAGCCGAGTTGGTCGATGACTGGAGCCAGGGCGCTCCGCTGCAATGGGTTCGCGACATCTGCCGTTATTGGGCCGAGGAATATGACTGGCGCGGCCGCGAAGCGCGCCTCAACCGGTTTTCGCAGTTCAAGACCGAGATCGACGGCCTCGGCGTGCATTTCATTCACGTCCGTTCGCGCCATCAGGACGCGATGCCGCTGATCATCACCCATGGCTGGCCGGGTTCGGTCGTCGAGTTCATGAAGGTGATCGAACCGCTGACGGACCCGACCGCCCATGGCGGGAATGCTGCCGACGCGTTCCACGTGGTGTGTCCGTCGCTGCCGGGGTTCGGCTTCTCCGACAAGCCGAAGACGAAAGGGTGGGGCGTCGAGCGTATCGCCAAGGGCTGGGCGGCATTGATGTCGCGGCTCGGCTATTCGAATTACGGCGCGCAAGGCGGCGACTGGGGTTCGGCGGTGACGACCGCGCTTGGCGCGCTCGATGGCGCGCATTGCCTCGGCATTCACATCACGCTGGCGATGGGGGTGCGGCCCAATGCCGGTGATCCCCCGAGCGCGGAGGAGGCGCGGGCGCTCAAGGGCATCAAATATTATCGCGACTGGGACTCCGGTTATTCCAAGCAGCAATCGACCCGCCCGCAGACGCTCGGTTACGGCTTGACGGACTCGCCGAGCGGGCAGGCCGCCTGGATCCTGGAAAAGTTCTGGGCCTGGACCGATTGCAACGGCCATCCCGAAAACATTCTCCATCGCGACGAGCTGCTCGACAACGTGATGCTGTACTGGGTGACCGCGACTGCGGCCTCTTCCGCGCGGCTTTATTGGGAGAGTTTTGGGCGCGCGCGGGGCGCCAAGGTGACGGTGCCGACCGGCGTCGCGGTTTTTCCCCGGGAGATCGTGCCTCCAGTGCGAAGCTGGATGGGCGAGGTCTATCCGAACATCCAGCATTGGAGCGAAATGGAGAAGGGCGGCCATTTCGCGGCGTTCGAACAGCCGGAGCTGTTCGTACAGGAGGTGCGCAGCTTCTTCCGGGGACTGCGCCGGTTCGACCCTGTGTGAGTTGTACACAGGGTCTTTGCCGGCCCTCCATTCAATTAACCGAATGTTAATCAAGGTTAACCAAACTTCACGCGGGCACTGGGGGCGCGTTAGCCGGCTTATTTCGCCGGCCCAAAGCGAAGGTGTTCATTATGGTGTCGTTAGACCCCGAAGAGTACGTCATCCTGACCGACCACGGTTCGATGAAGCTGCAGTCGGCAGTGGCAAGGGCAATGATTTTGCCGCCCGAGGAGCGCGATCATGCTTCGATTCTCCGCGAGGGCGATCCCTGGATGCTGAATTTCCACGTGATCAAGCATCTCGCGGCTCGATGGGAAGGTAGCCCTTACCGGCTGAACGATTCGGAGCTGATCGCTGGCGCTTTTCTGCTGGGGCAGCCGAGCTGGTGACATCCCGTCTCGTCTGGAATTGAACGCTGCGGCGGATGCTCGCCGAATCGCGATGGCATCCGCCGCTGCATGCTTCGCAAATTTGCCGTGGCGTCTCTCCGGTGCGTTTGACGGCCGCGGACAGTCAGTGCGTCGTCCGGCGCAGCCGGTGTCTTCGAATTGGAATCAGGTCGTCGGGTGGAGGCGTGAGGCCGGGCGAAGCGATCCACTCGATCAAGCGCAGGGATATCTCGGCCTGCCTTGCCTGATGCAGCAGATCGTTCCGTTCCAGGCCGGGAGGCAGGCTGGCGGCTTCCTCCCGGAGTCGTTTGACCCGGTCTGCGAGGCTGCGCTCAATCGGCTTTTTGGCCTTTCGTCCATCGGCGCCCTCACGACAACGCAGCGATGAGCTACGGCGGAGCGCGCCAGGAGGTTTCGACGGGTTTCGATGCCAGAGAGCAGGCATCAATGCGTCGCGATGTAGTAGGCGAAGTAGGCCGAGCAGGCGGACGCGATGGCCGCGACCGCGGCAATGACGGTCGACAGAAGCATCACCCAACTCCGGAACCTGTCCTGCACCACAGCGCGTCGCGCCATCTCCGCCTTGGCGGCGAGGTGCTGCGGGCTGGCAGGGTGGGCGCACATGTCGTGCGCGAGGTCGTCATAGGTTTTTTCGTGAGGAGATCTTGCCATCCCCATCACCTGCGATCGGATCGCGGCGATCATGCGGCGGGAAAGCGAGTTGCCGAAATCTGCAGGCCTCGCGTGGTGATGTCGGGTGTATGGCTCCCCGGCGGAACTGTTACGGACGTGCCATTTCAATGGGTTAAAGCGGCGACATGGTCGGACTTTCCGCTGGCTCTGCCCGGGTCGTGATGAGAAAATCAGAAGGTCGGGTCCTCGCTAGCGCCCGATCTGGTCGCTGCCGCGCGCGGCCTACTCGTCAAGTAGGATCGTGCCCACGGGAGCTGAACCGCTTGTTCAGGCTTTTGGGGTCCACGGTTTTCCATCGGCGGACGGCGTTCAAGTTCGCGCACGATGGCCGCGAGTTCCTGCTCAATATCTAGTTCGCGTTCTTGGCTGATAGGCATGTGACGCTCCTTTGTTTGCGGCCACGGCGATTTGCTACTGCGGACGATCAATCTATGTAATTGTCCTGTGGAGCATTGTCCTATGGGCAGCCCCCGTGTTGCCTCGCGTAACTGCAACCACGGATTTTCGCGGACGAAATATGCCGATGGGTCGCGGTCGCGCGTTCCCCGCAGTTCCTCACGCCCTCGGAAGGACCCTGACGACCGATTGCGTGGGTGCCGTCCTTCGACGGTCCTTGCAGCGCTTGCCGTTACTTCCTCGACATGACGCGACAGTGAGCTGTTGCTGGGCTAGCCTGCCGCTCGCTCGTATTCCACCGACGACCGTTTAGCTCGAGCTCCCCCCACTACGAGCGGTCGGCGGAGCCGGACGGCTCCCGCGCTCTTCCCCCCGAAGGCCCCCTGCGTCGGAGCCGTCTTGGCGTGAGATTGCTCGATTGTTGCAGAGCAGTGCGGAAACTCGTGGCCCGTGTCCCAAGGCGACGGCATTGGTCCACGCCGCGCGCGCAGAACCAAAATCCGATGGCATGGTTGCCGTGAGCCACTCAATCGCTCAACTTCCTCCGCGGCTGCCACCGCATCCTCCGCCGCGCGCGGAAGACCGAACTAAGCTCGGCTGGGTGATCGCCGGAACATTCATCGCGCTGTTAGGCTGCATCGCGCTTTTTGCGATGGGCGGCGGTGGCAGCTATCCGGACGTTAAGGCACGGGATGCCGCGATCGTCGGCACGGGAGAACGACGTCTTTCATGTCGTCGCCTACTGCTTGCAGCCCAACGGGGGGCACGTGTTTTTGGGTCGAGGAGACGTTCGACCGGAACGCTCCAATCGAGAAGACGGCCGACAAATCCTAGCGCTCATCGGCTCGGCAGCTTGATACACCTAGGTACTGGATTGTCCGTTAGGACAATAGCAACGCGGTGGCGTTCTTTGATTTCATATCGAGCACTGCACTGGAAAGCTCTCCGAGCGCAGGACAGTGCGGCCTTCGACGAGGCTGCTTCGCTTGGCCGCCCCTGCGGAGCAGTCTCGTCGAGCCGCCACCGAGCAAAGGAGTGAGCCTCATCTGCGGCGGATCTTTAATAAAAAGCCCCGGACGATGCCGGGGCTTTGAGTTCGCAGGAGATTGAAGAGAAGTCAGTAGCGGGCTGTTACCGGTGCGCCGTAGCCGCCGAAGCGGTAGTTAAACCGCACTGTCACCATATCCACGTCCTGGCTGACCCTGTCGCCGAGCAAGGTTGCAAGAGGTCTGACCACGACGAAGTCGTTGTTCGCATGTCCCATGAACAGATGGTCGTATTCAACGCCGACTGACCAGTTCGGGGTGAAGCCATATTCGAAGCCGACGCCCACGGTGCCGCCCCAGCGCGTGTTGCTTGCCGAGAACAGACCGAGCCCGGTGGTGTTATCGAATACATCAAGGCGATTTCTGGTTACAGCCGCGCCGCCCTTGAAGTACAGTAGCGCCGTATTCCACGCCCAACCGAGTTGGCCCGTGAAAAGGCCGATGGCGTCGGTTTTCACCGTAGTTGAGAGCGTCGGATCGAACAGGCTGACGCGCGTGTTGCTGAGGTCGGCCCAGTCGCCTTGCGCTTCCAATCCGAATACGAACTGATTGGTCTGCCAGCGATACCCGATTTGCCCGCCGACAACGCCCCCGGAACGATCACGGCAACCGCTTACTGTTCCAAAAACATCAGTGACGAGATCCACGCAATTGTGGCTTTGGCCCCAGCCGCCATTCGCGCCGATGTAAAAGCCGCTCCAATTATAAATCACGGGAAGCGGAGCCGGTGGCGGCGCCTTGACGGCCATATCGGCAGCCGAAGCGGGAGCGGCCATTCCCAAAGCTGCCAACCCAACGATACCCATCCAGAGCTTCTTCATTGCGGTTCTCCGATCAAAGAAAGTCCCCAAATCACTTTCCGCTGTACAGAATACCACCTATGTTCTCCAAACGTGTGTCACTTCGAAGCCACAACCTGGTCTTTCAATTGAGGCGAGAGGAAGGCGATATGCACAATTGCTTACATTGTGGCGACATGCACGTCTCGAAGGCTGCAAGTAGCAATCGGAGCCGTCGGCACCGTTTTGGAGCGGTCCAGTGTTCCAAATTCCCAGAGCCGCCAGTGACTATGCAATCACCAAAGTTAGTTGCGCTCTCAGCGCATCCGGCAGCCCCGGTAGGGGGACCAGGGCTGCCGCCGTTGGTTCAATTGCCCTAAAGTGCCATGTACCGCAGGACAATCCGTAGCTTCGGAAAAGCGATAGCTTGATCGAAACTCACGCCACGGCAAAACTGCAGATTGGGCGCGCGGCGACGCGCCTTTGCCCTAACCCATGGGATTGCGGAGCTTGATCTAAATCAAGATTTGCCGCGCTGTACCGCCGTCCCTTTCAACTCCTTCGGCGACCATCTGGCTCCATCCTCCCGACGTGAGCGGTCGGCGACAGGCGTGGCGGCTCCGGCGCGTGCCCCCCATTGACACCCAGCGTCGGAGCCGTTTTCGCGCCGGCAAATTCGGCAAATCATTCTGGCTGGGGGCCCAGTTCGCTGGGTAGCCCGCACCCGACCAAGTGCGCGTGCAGTTGCGAACTTGTCGAGTGTGTGAAGCTAAAGGGGCCCTTGATTTAGCTAGATCAACTAGAAGCCGTCACTTGCTGTCCGATAGTTTGGAGGCGGGAAGAGATCCAATGGGACTTGGGCGCACTGGATCAACAGTCGGAAAAGGAGGAACAAAATGATTAAGTTGATTTCGGGTGCTTCCTTTGCCTTGTTGGCCGCAACCTCGGTGCAAGCTATGACGCCTGCACCGATTCCCCGGCCAGACAGCATGATAACGCGGGTCGCTTTCGGCTGCGGCGTGGGTCAGACGCTGATTAACGGTCAGTCCGTGGCAAGAGCCGCCATTCGTCAGGCCCGCCGAGAAGCCTACGGTGTAGGTGCCGGTGTAGGTGCTCCTTACTACGCGGGCGTCGGTTCGCGCCTGTACGTAACGCCTTTTGCAGGCGCAGGACAGACCTATTATACTTATACGGTGCCTAACTACTCTCCCTACCATCTGGTCGGTCGGACAGTCACGATCGCTCCTCCCCGGCAACCCAATCAGCAACGCTTTGTGATAGAATGAGCTGTCTGGGTAAGTGGGGATTGATCGTGCCCGCAAAAACGACCAACCCCTCGCCAAGCTTGGCCCGAGCGAAATCCTTGGCCTGCTCTTCAGTATCAAACATTCTGGTTTCGCGGGGGCTTCGCCTTTTCGGCAACACTCCGCGTTTGTTCAGCTCGAAAGTGACATACCAGGTAGGCGACATGTTCCAAGCCGCCCCAGGCAAAATCCTAACGGTGACTCTGGCGAACTATGGCGTAACTCCAAATCCACAACCTTCAATTGTGTCATGAACAAGTCATTATGCACTCTTGATTGCATTCCACCGTATCGTGCGGTTGTGATTTGTGGTCGCCTTCGTGGGCGCGCTGACGCTCAAACGCCTTCACGCACGGCTTCAGAAAAAACCTCTCAATTCGTCAGATTGAGTAAGGTCTTGAGGAATTCTCTCAGGCGGGTGACGTGTTCTCTAATTGGTTGTCGCCGCTCTTCCTCCCGCGATTGTTCGAATGGCAGCCGCGGCTTTTCGGAAGTCGGAGCATTGACACTGGTAGAAATTTTGGTCTTCACCATTTGGGGCATTGTTGCGCGCTCCCAAGCACGAGCCGCGAGTTACGCGAGTACGCCATTGCGCGCCGTTTAATCCCCGTCGACAATTGTCCTAGAGTACAAGCAGCAACACTGACGCACAACCGAGCTTGCCAAGTGGAATGAGCTGCTGGTCAGGCCTGGTACGCGTTTCAGAGTCGTTCGATCCTTGCGAAGCTCCGCATCAATCGGGGCAGTTCCAATCTTCAGAACAAGTGCTTCGATTGATCCAGATCAACAAATCCCGGCTTCCATGCGCCTTATCGTACCCCAAAAACAAATGGCGCTGTCGTTCAATAGGAGGGAAACGATGATCAAATGGACTATTGCTGCGCTCGCTCTTGTTCTGGCTTCGTCGGCGCTCGCCATGCCGCGCGCTCCGCTACAAACGCCAAACGATGTGATCATCAAGGTGAGGGAAGCCTGTGGAGCGGGCATGCACCGAGTAAATGGCGTTTGCATCAGAACGCCTGCCCGCCGTGCGGCAAGCAGATGCGCCAGGGGCGTGACCTGCTAACACTCGGGCAACGCCCGGACTGTCGGCGCCGACCTGTTTGATTTGATTGCTGGCTAGCATCATGCCCGATGTGACCGCACCGCGCTGCATCGGCCGCCAGGGGTTGTATGTAAATAATCAATGGGGCGCGCGGAGCAACGGATGCCCCTGACGCGTTATTTTGCTTGGGTAGGCAGCGTGTTGCTCGCGCTGCTCTTGGTTGTCGATGCCTGTCTTCCCAAACCGTCTGTTTCCACCAGAACGGATGGGCATCTGGCGGGCGTTCGCATTCATTCTGATCAAAAGTGGCCGGAGCGCCTTGTTTACGATACCGGCGCGCCGATGCCAGCCGCAATTCCGGAAGCCATCCAACAAGTGCCGCCAGCACTCGCGGTCGTTCCACTCGGTGTGCGGGACGCATTGACGCAGATGAAACCGTCCATGCAAGCCGGCTGCAACCAGCCAATCCAACAAGGCGGGAAGCAACGGCACGGCGGCGATACGGAATTGCAAAAAGACACGCGGGCCGGCCCGTGCTCTTGGTGGCGCGGCGATCGCAATTTGGCTGGTTCGGACCAACCATCTGGTGAGCTTGCGAGAGGAATTCGCGCTGCTGCCAAATCGCCACCTTGGACCGGCTGATTTGCCTGACGCGCTGATTTTCCGAGTTCGTGTCAAGTCTCTCCTCAAAAGAATATTTGCTTTCCGTTTTTCAGAGATATGTGCTCTTGTCGCGCCGTCCCGCCTCGTGCAGCGCCCAGCGAAAGCGGTAGTACGACGCGAGCCTCAGCTTTGTTTGAGGACCAGAAGTCGCTGCGTTGACTGAGAGCGGGCACTGCTTCTGTCGCTTCGCGCTCATGATTATCCGCATTAATTCGTCGTCGCTCAATTGCTCGATGCGCGACACGGGGTCATCGGCTCGGCAGCTTGATACGCATGCGGTTGTCTAATGTCGCCGCTTTGGCACTTATCGTTTTAGCTCCAAGCTTAATGTCCGTGTCATTAGCGCGGGCCGCTTCAGACTGTTCACTGGACCGTCATAGTGGCTCATCGACGCCATTTGGTTCGGTCAACGTCACATGTTCGTCGGGACAATGTCCGCGAGGACAGTAGTCCCGAAAACGGCACCTGCCGTACGATGGCTGGAAGGTAAACCTCAGGCAGGGGTCGCAAATGGCTAGTCAACTGGAACTTAGTGCGCGAGCTGCGCTGTGCACACAACTCGCAAAGCGCGAGCCGGCAAACCGGGCCCTCTGGATGGCTGAAGCGGAAAACTGGTCGCGCCTGTCGAACGAGAAACTTCGCGGCGAGCCGGAGCAAACATCAAGCAGTCGACAGCAACGCCATCATCGCCAGAACAGTTGACAGAAATCCGCTGCCTATCACCGTTGCTTTGAAGAAGACGTCGCTTTCCACGGCCGCCTGACATCGCCGCTTGACACGGCGCGCGAACAGGCTGAGCGCCTGCGGCGGCGCGCCGACAAGACGGCTTAGCTGTCCCTCTGGCCGACCGGATTGCTCGCGGAGCGGCCTGACAATCCGACGCTGCCCGTTGGTGTACTCACAACCATCC
>Ga0207707_10004751_pt1 | contig 11916 bp, 10 predicted proteins | sample KBSC83BmetaG_FD_184336 | JGI IMG/M metagenome (GOLD analysis project Ga0207707, IMG submission 184336) | Corn rhizosphere microbial communities from Kellogg Biological Station, Michigan, USA - KBS C8-3B metaG (SPAdes) (version 2) | ecosystem: Host-associated > Plants > Roots > Rhizosphere ... | reverse complement strand
CCCCATGCCGATCCTGACCGCCGAAAAGCCGCTCGCCGACCAGGGCAAGCGCTTTCAAATCCATTCGGATTTCGCGCCCGCCGGCGATCAGCCTCAGGCGATCGAGGGGCTGGTCGAGAGCATAAACAACGGCGAGGTCGACCAGGTGCTGCTCGGCGTCACCGGCTCGGGCAAGACCTTTACCATGGCGCATGTCATCGAGCGGACGCAGCGCCCGGCGCTGATCCTCGCGCCCAACAAGACGCTCGCGGCGCAGCTCTATGGCGAGATGAAGAGCTTCTTCCCCGAGAACGCGGTCGAATATTTCGTCTCCTACTACGATTATTACCAGCCCGAGGCCTATGTGCCGCGGACCGACACCTATATCGAGAAGGAATCCTCGATCAACGAGCAGATCGACCGCATGCGCCACTCGGCGACGCGGGCGATCCTCGAGCGCCGCGATACCATCATCGTCGCCTCGGTCTCATGCATCTACGGCATCGGCTCGGTCGAGACTTATTCCGAGATGACCCTGACCCTGGAGGCCGGGTCGAGCGTCAATCGCAACGAGCTGTTGAAGCGGCTGGTCGAGTTGCAATACCGGCGCAACGATCAGAATTTCGTGCGCGGCGCCTTCCGCGTGCGCGGCGACACGATCGAGCTCTTCCCGGCGCATTACGAGGACCGCGCCTGGCGCCTCTCGCTGTTCGGCGACGAGCTCGAGGCGATCCATGAATTCGACCCGCTCACAGGCGAGAAGACCACGGCGCTCGAAGAGGTGAAGATCTACCCCAACAGCCACTATGTCACGCCCAAGCCGACGCTCTACCAGGCGATCGAGCAGATGAAGATCGACCTGAAGCAGCGGCTCGCCGAGTTCCGCGCCCAAGGCAAGCTTTTGGAGGCCGAGCGCCTCGAGCAGCGCACGACCTTCGATATCGAGATGATGGCGGCGACCGGAAGCTGCGCCGGGATCGAAAACTACTCGCGCTACCTCACCGGGCGCAAGCCGGGCGAGCCGCCGCCGACCCTCTTCGAATATCTGCCGAAAGAGACGCTGATCTTCATCGACGAGAGCCACGTCACCATCGGCCAGCTCCACGCGATGTATCGCGGCGATTTCAGCCGCAAATCGATCCTCTCCGACTATGGCTTCCGCCTCCCCGCCTGCGTCGACAACCGGCCCTTGAAATTCGAGGAATGGGACGAGATGCGCGGCCAGACCACCTTTGTCTCGGCAACGCCGGGCCCCTGGGAAATGGAGCGCACCGGCGGCATCTTCGTCGAGCAGGTGGTGCGGCCGACCGGCCTCGTCGATCCGGCGCCGGTGGTGCGGCCGGTCGAGAACCAGGTCGACGATCTGATGGCGGAATGCCGCGAGGTCGCGAAGAAGGGCTTGCGCGTGCTGGTCACGACCTTGACCAAGAAGATGGCCGAGGCGCTGACCGAGTATTTCCACGAGAACGGCATCCGCGTGCGCTACATGCATTCGGATGTCGACACGCTGGAGCGGATCGAGATCATCCGCGATCTGCGCCTCGGCGTGTTCGACGTGCTGGTCGGCATCAACCTGCTGCGCGAGGGGCTCGACATTCCGGAATGCGCGCTGGTCGCGATCCTCGATGCCGACAAGGAAGGCTATCTGCGCTCGCGCACCGCGCTGATCCAGACCATCGGCCGCGCCGCGCGCAATCTCGACGGCCGCGTCATCCTCTATGCCGACCGCGTCACCGAAAGCATGCGCCAGGCGCTCGACGAGACCAACCGCCGGCGCGAGAAGCAACTCGCCTACAATGAAGCGCACGGGATCACGCCCGAGAGCGTCAAGCGCGGGATCTCCGACATCCTCGACAGCGTCTATGAGCAGGATCACGTCACGGTCGGCCTCGGCGAAAGCGCGGCGCCGCACTATCAGGGATCGAACCTCAAGGCCGTGATCGCCGATCTCGAAAAGCAGATGCGCCAAGCCGCGGCCGATCTCGAATTCGAGGAGGCGGCGCGGCTGCGCGACGAGATCAAGCGCCTCGAGGAGCTCGATCTCGGCCTCGGCTCGCCGCGCGAGAGCGAGCACCCCGGCACGCCGGCGTTTCGTCCGCGCGGGCGCTCGATCGCCGGCCGCGCCGGCACCTCCGCCAAGGAAATCGCCAAGCGCAAGGCGCGCCAGCGCTTCCAGCGGGACCGCCGCGGATGAAAGGCACCGCGCTCGTCACCGGCGCCGCGCGGCGCATCGGCCGCGCCATCGCGCTCGGCCTCGCCGAAGACGGCTACGACATCGCCGTCCATTACGGCGCCTCGCGCGACGACGCCGAGGAGGCGGTCGCGGCGATCGCGAAGACGGGCCGGCGCGCCAAAGCCGTCAGCGCCGATCTCGCCGACGAGCAGGCAACGCATGGGTTGATCGCGGCGGCCGGCGCGGCGCTGGGGCCTGTCACCTGCCTCGTCAACAACGCCTCCGTCTTCGAGCGCGACGAGGCCTTGGGCGTCACGCGCGCGAGCTGGGATGCGCATCTCGAGACCAATCTGCGCGCGCCCTTCGTGCTGATGCAGGAATTCGCGCGGCACCTGCCCGAGGCCGCATCGGGCGTCGTCGTCAACATTCTCGACGAGCGGGTGTGGAATTTGACGCCGCATTTCGTCTCCTACACCCTCTCGAAGGCCGCGCTCTGGACCTTGACCCAGACCATGGCGCTGGCGCTGGCGCCACGCATCCGCGTCAACGCCGTCGGACCAGGGCCGACCCTCCCCTCGCCGCGCCAAAGCAGCGAGCAATTTGCCCGGCAAAGCGCGAGCGTGCCGCTGCGCCGTGGCGCCAGCCCCGAGGAGATCGCCGCCTGCGTCCGCTTCGTCGTCAATGCCGCGGCGATGACCGGACAGATGATCGCTTTGGATGGCGGCCAGCATCTCGGCTGGGCCCAGCCGGGCGCGGGACCGCCGGCGGAATAGCCCCGCCCACGCGGCGCGACGACCGAGGCTAAGCGGCGGAACTGCCCGGGAGATTCCGCTTCGCCACGGGCCGCCGCCGCGACCCGCCAGTTGTTCACAAGCCCAGGGAATCGCCCTGGAATCCGCCAAAATCGCGGCAAAATTAAGATATATGACCAAGAGGTTACCGCGCCTGGATTAAATGTCCTGGAATTCCAATATGATGTTACAGTTGCCCAAAATTTGGGCAATCACGCGAAATCCGCGAATTAACGCCATCCGGGAGCCGATCGGCGGTGCTTCTCAACAAAGTTTCCCACAGGTTTCGTGGATATCCGAAGCCGCACGGCGCAATTGACGCGGCCGCGGCAAAGACGCAGTGAAGGCGCGATGATCGATCAGTCCGACGATTCCCTTCGCGAGACCGATACCGCCGTGGACGAGACCGTGCCGGCGACTGGTCAGCTCGGCCAGGGCATCGCGGCGATCCGCGCGGTGCTGCGCACCTTGCCGTCCTCCCCCGGCGTCTACCGCATGCTCAATGCCAAGGGCGAGCCGATCTATGTCGGCAAGGCCAGCAATCTCAAGAATCGCGTCGCCAACTACACCCATATCGGCAACCTCTCGAACCGGCTGCGGCGCATGGTCGCCGAGACGCGCGCGATGGAAGTGGTGCTGACCCACACCGAGGTCGAGGCGCTGCTGCTCGAATGCAATCTCATCAAGCGCTTCCTGCCGCGCTACAACGTGCTGCTGCGCGACGACAAGTCGTTCCCCTATATCCATCTCACCGGCGATACGGATTTTCCGCAGCTGACCAAGCATCGCGGCGCGACCGGCGAAAGCGGCGATTACTTCGGCCCCTTCGCCTCGGCCGGCGCGGTCAATCGCACGCTCATCGCCTTGCAGCGCGCGTTTCTGCTGCGCTCCTGCTCCGACAGCATTTTCTCGAGCCGCACGCGGCCCTGCCTGCTCTATCAGATCAAGCGCTGCAGCGCGCCCTGCGTCGGCCGCGTCGACAAGGACGGCTATGGCCGGCTCGTCGGCGAGGCGCGCGACTTTCTGCGCGGCCGCACCAAGGACGTCCAGGAGCAGCTCTCGGCGCGCATGACGGAAATGTCGGAGGCGCTCGATTTCGAGGGCGCGGCGCTGTTGCGCGACCGCATCCGCGGCCTGACGCAGGTGCAAGGCCGGCAGGACATCAATGTCGCGGGAATGGGCGATGCCGATGTGATCGCCGCGCATATGGCGGGCGGTCATGCCTCGGTCCAGGTGTTCTTCTTCCGCGGCGGGCAGAATTGGGGCAACCGCGCCTATTTCCCGAGCCATACGCAGGAGATGGGGCTTGCCGAGCTGCTCGCGGCGTTTCTGGGCCAGTTCTATGCCAACCGCGTCGCCCCGCCTTTGGTGCTGGTGAACGAGCCGCCGGCGGATCTCCCCCTCCTGGCGGAGGCGCTCTCGACCCGCGCCGGACGCAAGGTCGAGATCGCCGCGCCGCGCCGCGGCGACAAGCTGAAGCTCATCGAGCACGCCCTCGTCAATGCGCGCGAAGCGCTGGCGCGGCGTCTTGCCGAAGGCGCGGCGCAGGAAAAGCTGCTGCAGGGCGTCGCCGAGCTCTTCGGTCTCGATGCGCCGCCGCAGCGCATCGAGGTTTACGACAACAGCCACATTCAGGGCAGCCACGCCGTCGGCGCAATGATCGTCGCCGGACCGCAAGGCTTCGTGAAGCCGGCCTATCGCAAATTCACCATTCGCGCCGCGGACACCACGCCGGGCGACGACTTCGCGATGATGCGCGAGGTGCTGAGCCGGCGCTTCGCCCGCGCCTTGAAGGAAGATCCCGACCGCAGCGCCGGCGCCTGGCCCGACCTGGTGCTGATCGATGGCGGCCAGGGCCAGCTTTCGGCAACCCTCGCCGTCCTCGCCGATCTCGGCATCGACGACCTCGCCGTGGTCGGCGTCGCCAAGGGCCCGGATCGGAATGCCGGACGCGAGCGTTTCTTCCGCGACGGCATGCCGCCATTGAGCCTCGATGCCAAGGACCCGGTGCTCTACTACCTGCAGCGCCTGCGCGACGAGGCCCATCGCTTCGCCATCGGTGCCCATCGCCAGAAACGCGCCAAGGCCCTCACCGGCTCGCCGCTCGACGAAATCCCCGGCATCGGCGCGCGCCGCAAGCGGGCGCTGCTGCACCATTTCGGCTCGGCGCGGCAGGTGGCGAGCGCGGGCCTCAGCGATCTCGAACGGGTCGAGGGCATCAGCAAAGCCGTCGCAAAAAAGGTTTATGACCATTTCCATGCCGAGGGCTAAACTAGAAACCGACGATGCTGACCACCCTTCCCAACCTGTTAACCTTATCGCGCATCCTGGCGATGCCGCTGGTCGTGGCGACGTTCTACCTGCCGGAGCCGCTCGGCCCCTGGGCGGGCTGCGCGATCTTTGCCGTAGCCGGCGTCACGGACTGGCTCGACGGCCGGCTCGCCCGCGCCTGGCAGCAGCAATCGGAACTGGGCAAGCTTTTGGACCCGATCGCCGACAAGCTCCTGGTCGCCGGAACCTTGCTGATGCTGACGGCGATGCAGCGCATTTCGGCAGCGGCGGTGCTGCCGGCGCTCGTCATCTTGTCGCGCGAGATTCTCGTCTCGGGTCTGCGCGAGCACCTCGCCGGCATGCGCGTCAAAGTGCCGGTGACCAATCTCGCCAAGTGGAAGACGGCCATCCAGATGATGGCGATCGGCGTGCTGCTGATCGGCGATTCCGGACCCGCTTTTCTGCACGTCAAGCTGCTCGGCGAATTCCTGCTGTGGATTGCTGCCATCTTCACCATCGTCACCGGATACAAATATCTCCACGCGGGCATCGTTCATGTCGGCACCGAGGATATGCGGCGGCAGACGCGGGGGATGAAAACAGCCAAGCCGAGCCGGGCGACGTAACGGCGATGCGGGTCTTCGGACTTGCAGGATGGAGCGGCAGCGGCAAAACCACTCTGGTCACGCGCTTGGTGCCGGCGCTCACGCGGCGCGGCATCCGCGTCTCGACATTGAAGCACGCGCATCACGATTTCGACATCGACCAGCCGGGCAAAGATTCCTGGCGGCACCGCCAGGCGGGCGCGACCGAAGTGATGGTGGCGAGCGACCGGCGCTGGGCGCTGATGCATGAGCTGCGCGGCGCGCCCGAGCCGGGGATGGACGAGTTGCTGCGCCGCATGAGCCCGGTCGATCTCGTGCTCGTCGAAGGCTATAAGCGCGGCGATCATCCGAAGCTCGAAATCTATCGCGCATCGCTGGGCAAGACGCTGCTCGCGCCGGAGGATGCGAGCATCGTCGCGATCGCGTCGGACGCGCTGGTCGCCGGCTCGCCCCTGCCGTTCTTCGCCTTGAGCGATGTCGATCGCATCGCCCAATTCATCATCGCGCATTGCCGGATCGAGGCGGTCGAGGATGGCGCAGCTCAGCGATGATTGCTTCGCCTTCGGCGGCGAGCTCATGTCGGCCGCGGCGGCGCTGGCGCTGCTGCGCTCGAAGCTCCACGCCGTCGCCGATGTCGAGCGCCTGGCGCTGAGCGCGGCCTCGGGCCGCATCCTCGCCGAAAAGCTGGTCGCGACCCGCGACGTGCCGCCCGCCGACAATGTCGCGGTCGATGGCTACGCGGTCGCCTTCGACGATCTCGACCCGGCTGCCGCGACCGTGCTGCCGATCGGGGGCCGCGCCACCGCCGGCCATCCGCTGCGCGAGCCTGCGGCGCGCGGCACGGCGATCCGCGTCTTCACCGGCGCGCTGTTGCCCGACGGCACCGACACGGTGCTGATGCAGGAGGATTGCACCGTCGCCAATGGTGCGGTGAGCCTGCCGCCCGGCATCAAGCGCGGCGCCAATCGCCGCAGCGCCGGCGAGGATGTGAAGGCCGGGACGACGGTGCTCGCCGCCGGGCGGCGCCTGCGGCCGCAAGAGATCGGGCTTGCCGCGTCGCTCGGCCTGACCGCGATCGCGGTCTATCGCCGGCTGCGCGTTGCCTTGTTCTCGACCGGCGACGAGTTGCGCGAGCCCGGCGAGGCGCTGCCGCTGGGCGCGATCTTCGATGCCAACCGCTACACGCTGCAAGCCTTGCTGACCGGCCTCGGCTGCACCGTGTCGGATCTCGGCATCCTGCCCGACAAGGCCGAGACCGTCCGCGCCGCACTCGCCGATGCCGCCGCCAATCATGATCTCGTGCTTACCTCGGGCGGCATTTCGAGCGGCGAGGAGGACCATGTCCGCGCCGCCGTCGAGGCGACCGGCAAGCTTCATTTCTGGCGCCTTGCAATCAAGCCCGGACGGCCGGTCGCGATGGGCCAGATCGGCCGCGTGCCCTTCATGGGCCTGCCGGGCAATCCGGTGGCGGTGATGGTGACGTTTTTGCTGCTGGCGCGCCCGCTGGTGCTGCTGCTCGCCGGCGCGGCGGAAGCCAGCCCGCGGCTCTACCGCGTCCGCTCGGGCTTCGAGCACAAGAAGAAGCCCACCCGCACCGAATATGTCCGCGCCCGCCTCCTTCGCGCCGAAGACGGGGCCTGGGTTGCCGAGAAATTCGCCCGCGACGGCGCCGGCATTCTGACCTCGATGGTCGAATCCGACGGCCTCATCGCGATCGGCGAGAGTGTCACCAAGCTCGACATCGGCGCGCCGGTCGATTTCCTGCCCTTTGCCGAGGTGATTCCCTGACGCTTGCAACCGCGCGACCGGGGGCTTAGCTCTAAGCCCATGAAGCTGCTCTATTTCGCGTCGATCCGGCAGAGGATCGGCACGGCCGAGGAAACCATCGAGCCGCCGCGCGAGGCGGCGACGGTCGGCGCGCTGATCGACTGGCTGAAGACGCGCGGGCCCGCTTACGCCGAGGCGCTGAAGAACCCCAAGCTGGTGCGCGTCGCGGTCAATCGCGAATATGTCACCGCCGATCACCGCATCGCGCCCGGCGACGAGATCGGGCTGTTCCCGCCGGTCACCGGCGGCTGACGCGATGATCCGCGTTCAGCGCGAGGATTTCGATCTCGGCGCGGAGCTGAAGGCGCTGACCGAGGGCAATCCGTCGATCGGCGGCGTGACCTCTTTTATCGGCCTCGTCCGCGACATCGCGGCCGGCGAGAAAATTTCGGGCATGACGCTCGAGCACTATCCCGGCATGACCGAGACACAGCTCGCCGAGATCGAAGCCGAGGCGCAGCGCCGCTGGCCGCTCGACGCGGTGCTCATCATCCATCGCTATGGGCCGCTGAAGCCCGGCGACCAGATCGTGCTGGTGGCCACCGCCTCGGCGCATCGCGACGCCGCCTTCGAGGCATGCCGCTTCCTCATCGACTGGCTGAAGACCAAGGCGCCGTTCTGGAAGCTCGAAGAGACCGCGGCTGGTCCGCACTGGGTCGAGGCCAAGGAGAGCGACGAGGAGGCCGCGCGCGGCTGGGACCGATAAAAGCGGCGCCTCCGCGCCTTCCGGAATTTTTCCGCCTCTGTCGAAACCGGCCGCGCTCGCGCGTCAAGTGAGCGGCGGCAATGATGCCCGCCGCAACCAAGGACGGAGAGGACGATGAAATACATGCTGCTGATTTACGGCAACGAGGCGGCGATGCAGGCCGCGCGGCAGGCGGAGCGGCCCAATACGAATCAAATGATGGCCGCCTATGGCGCCTATACCGAGGCGCTGAAGAAGGCCGGAATTCTGCTCGGCGGCGACGCGCTCGACAACTCGGCCAACGCGACCACGGTGCGCGTCGCCAATGGCAAGAGCCAAGTGCTGAACGGCCCCTATGCCGAAACCAAGGAGCAGCTCGCCGGCTACTACATCATCGACGTGCCGGACCTCGACGCCGCGCTCGGCTGGGCCGCGCGCTGCCCGGGGGCGAGCCAGGGCGTCATGGAAGTCCGGCCCTTGCGCGTCTTGCGGATGTAGCCGCCGACAGCGGGCGAGGATGAGCGAAAGCGAAAGCAATGCCGGCGCGGCCGCGGAAGCCGCGGCACGGCGCAGCTACGGCAAGCTTGTCGCTCTCCTCGCCGCCCGGACGCGCGACGTCGCCGCCGCCGAGGACGCGCTTTCCGAGGCTTTCGCCGCCGCGCTCGCCGATTGGCCGGCGCACGGCATTCCCCAGCGCCCCGAGGCTTGGCTGGTGACGGTGGCGCGCCGCAAGGCGATCGATGCCGCCCGCCGCCAGCGCCAGGGCGACAGCGCCGGCGACCATCTGCGGCTTCTTGCCGAGGAGATGGAGCAGGCCGGCGCGGAGGCGGGCGATATTCCCGATCACCGCCTCGCTTTGATGTTCGCCTGCGCGCATCCGGCGATCGATCCCGGCATTCGCGCGCCGCTGATCCTGCAAACCATCCTCGGCTTCGATGCCGCCGCCATCGCCTCGGCATTTCTCGTCGCGCCCGCCGCCATGGGCCAGCGGCTGGTCCGCGCCAAGCACAAGATCCGCCGGGCCGGCATTCCGCTGCGCGTGCCGGGGCGCGGCGAGCTTGCCGAGCGGCTCGGCGCCGTGCTCGATGCGGTCTACGCCGCTTTCGCCGAAGGCTGGTCCGATCCCGCGGGCACGGATGCTCGGCGCCGCAACCTTGCCGAGGAAGGGATATGGCTCGGCCGGCTGCTCGTCTCGCTCCTGCCGGAGGAGCCGGAGGCGCTGGGGCTGTTGGCGCTCATGCTCCATGCCGAGGCGCGCCGCAACGCGCGCCGCGACGCCGCGGGCGGCTATGTCCCGCTCGATCGGCAGGACCCCGCCGCATGGGACGCCGCGCTGATCGATGAAGCCGAGTCGCTGCTGCACCGCGCCGGCGCCCAGGGCGCGATCGGCCGCTATCAGCTCGAGGCCGCGGTGCAATCGGCCCATGCCATCCGCCGCCGCGCCGGCCGCGCCGATTGGACAGCCATCGAGCGTCTCTATGACGCCCTCTTTGCGCTGACCGCGTCGCCGGTGGTGGCGATCAACCGCGCGATCGCGCGCGCGGAGACGGACGACGCCGAGGCGGGGCTCGCGGCGCTCGACGAGGTGGCGGCGGAGCCGCGTATCGCCGAGTACCAGCCCTATTGGGCGGCGCGCGCCGCCTTGCTTGCGCGGGCGGAACGGATCGAGGCGGCGGATGAGGCTTATCAGCGCGCGATCGGGCTCGAGAGCGATCCCGCGCTGCGCCGCTTCCTGCAGGAGCGGCGCGCGGAATTGGGCGGGGCAAGACAAGCACCAGTGTGAAATTCTAGGCTGGGCTCGTGTTCGCCGGCATCGCTATACGAGATCAACGGATGCCGCTCCGCGACGCAAAATCATAGAGGCCGAAGGCGTTCAGAAGCCGTAAGGACTCCCTGCCGTCAATACAACAATATCTCCGTGGGCGTCCTGGTTGGACGACGAGCGCTCGGAGCATTGTGCGGACTGCAGGGGTAATATCATGGCTGTGCTGCAGAAACAAAACGTCAGCAGGTTCCTGAATTAAGCGGACAATTTGATCACCATTCTTCCCGAGGTGGCGCACAGTCATCGGCCTGAAGCTCGCAGGCCCTTTAAGCAAAAATGCTGCGGCAACACGCCTGCCTTTTAGATGGAGGTGCGGCGTATAGTGATCGGATGTTTCACCTCCCCAATCATTTTGCGGCGAGTCACTCAGAATTTTCGCTAGTGCACGCTTGAAGCCAATCTCAGGAACAGCCTTCATCGGCGAGAAATCTTCAGGTAGCGGGAATCGAACGACGGAAGAAAACTCGTCGAAGTCCTCTACGTAGTTCTCGTAGAAGCTGTTTCCCCACCACATCACTTTGTCAGACCACTCCGGATCGTCGGTCTCCAGCCATGGGAAACCCATTATCAGGGGGTCAAAAATGAGCTGGTCGTGCGTTGCGTGCGAAAAAAGACCGACCATCGACAGTGTGGTGCCCTTGTATAGTCGCGATTTAAGTGTGTCAGACCGCACCAATTCAGTCGCATAGTGAAATTCAACTGGCTTACCCATTTGAAATGAAGGCGTCCAAATGCTGGCTGCGCGATCAACGTCATAGAAATTCGGGCAGGGCTCGACATGAAATGTGGAGCAAAAAAGATGTCCGCTTTGGTCGAGCAGCGCTTGTTCAAGCGTCTTAATTTTATGGATGCGGCAGAACTCAAGCATCACGCGCGTGTAAATGTGGTCAATCCTTACTTCACGCATCCATCCAGGAAGATCAGGAAGCCGGTTGATCATGTCATCGATGACGCCCATTCCTCCGTCGCCGATGACCGTTTGTATTCGCCGCCGGTGCACGAAGCCCGGATCGATCGTGAGGCGCAGATCGAGCGCCCGAAAATTCTCAGAACTTGCCTCCCGGAAGGTTTTGTTGGACATGGTATCGTTCTGTGCGCGGGAACGGCGGCAGCCAAATGCACTGATGAGCCGGTCTTGAACCAACTGGGCTTGAATTTTCCCTATTCCGTGATGCGGATGCTCCCAGTTACCAATTTCTTCCGCCGCGCCAAGCGATGCAAGAAGATGAGATTGGCATCGTCCCGCCCTAAGCCGCGCTGGCTTTGCTGGCTTTGTCGGGCACGCGGACGAGCTTGTCGAAATCGTCCATTAATTGCCTTGTGATCGCACCGACCGCGAATTTGTGCTCGCCGATCTGGGTCACGGGCGTGACCTCGGCCGCCGTGCCGCTGACGAAGACTTCCTGCACCTGGGTAAGCTCGCTCGGCATGATCGCGCGCTCGACGACTTTCAGCTGCCGCGCCTTCGCCAGGCCGATGACGGCGCGCCGGGTGATGCCGTCGAGGAAGCAATCGGGCTTGGGCGTGTGCAATTCGCCGTCGATGGCGAAGAAGATGTTGGCGCCGGTTGCCTCGGCGATCTGTCCGCGCCAATCGAGCATCAGCGCGTCATCGAACCCCTCGGCCTCGGCCGCATGCTTCGAGAGCGTGCAGATCATGTAAAGGCCCGAGCATTTCGCCGCGGTCGGCGCGGTGTTGGGCGCCGGCCGCGCCCATTTCGACCACGCCATGCGAATACCCTTCAACCGCGCCTCGGGCGA
>Ga0207707_10004747_pt1 | contig 11918 bp, 11 predicted proteins | sample KBSC83BmetaG_FD_184336 | JGI IMG/M metagenome (GOLD analysis project Ga0207707, IMG submission 184336) | Corn rhizosphere microbial communities from Kellogg Biological Station, Michigan, USA - KBS C8-3B metaG (SPAdes) (version 2) | ecosystem: Host-associated > Plants > Roots > Rhizosphere ... | reverse complement strand
CGACGAACCACATCGTACACGAGAACACCAGATACATCGTGCCGATGTCTTTGTGGTTCGTCGCATACACCCAGCGCCGCCATCCGTGCGGTGCGTCTGCAGTTGCCGCGTGTGCCGCGGTGGGCGTGTCTTCTTGGGGACGGGAAGGTGTCGTCATCGCTGCGAATCCTCAGTGGGTGACGAACAGGCATCGTCGTGCGGCAATCGAAAGGAGACGACTCAAGTGCCTGCGAAGTCTACCCGCAACTGCTCGTTCAGGGAGCCGCTGCGCGATGATGAGCAGCGACTTCGCGTCGGTCCAGTGCAGCGTCAAATCGGAGAAATCGATGACGGGAGCGAATATTGTTCGCTTGTCCAATGCGTCGCGGGACCTTACGCTCGCCTCCCCGTGAAAGCACCCGCTGCCGGTGAACCGGCAGAGGTGAGCTCAACAGGAGAATTGCGCCATGCCGAAGGACATGTTTCCGCAGCCCACACCCGAAATCGCCGCCAGACGCCGGCAGCTTGCTCCGGATATTAACGATGCTTTCACCGCCTTCAGCGAGCGCGTCTTCGCTGCGGGAGCGCTGCCGGTCAAGGTCAAGCAACTGATCGCGGTCGCCGCAGCCCACATCACTCAATGTCCGTATTGCATTCGTGGACATACCAAGGCTGCGCTACGGCACGGGGCAACGGCGGAAGAGATCATGGAAGCCATCTGGGTGGCCGCCGAGATGCGCGCCGGCGGCGCTTACGCACACTCGGCCCTGGCGCTTGATGCGATTGAGCCGGTGCCGAATCGGCCGGAAGCTTGATCACGAGTCGCGATTGAATAACGGAGCTACCAGGTCCTTCTTACGAGCCGCCGGGCTCCGGTCCCGCGCGGTAACAAACGGCAACGGGAGCTGAGCCCGCTGCCTCGGCGACCCGCACCAAGGCGATAGGTGTTGACCTACGGCGCGGCGTGTCTTTGCGCTGATCGGTAAACCGATCGGCGCCCATCACCTCACCGTTTCCTTCCGCGTCGATGAGAGTCTGCGGGGTTGCACAAACGATGCCTGCGAGTCTTTGCGGTCCTCGTAAAGTGATTGGCCACGTGCGCCTGCGCCTCTTCGCCCGCATCGCTTTCGGCGAATGTGACGTTGGGACGAAAAAGCCCCTTTTCCTATCGACGAAATCAATGTCAGTCGCGAATATTCTTCGCTTGTCTGATACATCTAGCGTATCTACGCTGAAGTTATGTTGTTGTATCGCGCGCGAGCGTCAAGCGTTTGAGAAAACCGTAGTCGGAGCGATGGCATTATTTAAAGAAATCGCCTCGGGAGAATCGCTGATTCCCTTCCAATCAGATTCTCGGAGCACATCATGAGATACAAACTGCGTTCCCTGGTGGTTGGACGTGCAGCGGTGGTCGCGATGATGGCGACTGGCACGGTCGTCGCGGATCCCGATCTCGATCAGAAGGCGAGCAATCCGGCGAATTGGGTGATTCAATCCGGCGACTACGCGAATCAACGCTGGAGTGACTTGAAGCAGATCGACGCGAGCAACGTCGGTCAGTTGCAGGTGGCCTGGACCGTGTCTACCGGCGTATTGCGCGGTCACGAGGGCTCACCGCTCGTGATCGGAGACACGATGTACATCCACACGCCGTTTCCAAACAACGTGTATGCGATGAGTCTGAAGGATCAGACGTTCAAGTGGAAGTACGAACCGAAGCAGGACACTGATGTCGTCCCGGTCATGTGCTGCGACACGGTGAGTCGCGGGCTCGCCTACGGCGATGGCAAGATCTTCCTCCAGCAGGCTGACACGACGCTGGTGGCACTGGATGCGGTGACGGGTAAGGTCATCTGGTCGGTAAAGAACGGCGATCCGAAGATCGGTGAGACGAACACGAACGCGCCGCACGTGTTTAAGGACAAGGTGATCACGGGCATCTCCGGAGGCGAGTTCGGTGTGCGCGGGCGGCTCATCGCGTACGACCTCGAGACCGGCAAGAAGGTCTGGACCGCCTGGAGTACCGGGCCGGACAGCGAGCTGCTGTTCGATCCGGCGAAAACCCTGACCTGGACGGACGGCAAGATGGTCCCGGTGGGCAAGGATTCCTCCCTCAAGAGTTGGCAGGGGACGCAATGGAAGCTCGGCGGCGGGCCCACCTGGGGCTGGTATTCCTATGATCCGAAGTTGAATCTCGTTTACTACGGGAGCGGCAACCCCGGCACCTGGAATTCCTCGCAGCGCCCGGGCGATAACAAATGGTCCATGACCATCTTCGCGCGGGACCTGGATACAGGCGTGGCAAAGTGGGTCTTCCAGATGACCCCGCACGACCAGTGGGACTTCGATGGCGTCAACGAAATGCCGCTCGTGGAGGTCACGATCAATGGAAAGAAGATCCCGGCGCTGGTGCATTTCGATCGCAACGGCTTCGCCTACACGCTGAACCGTCAGACCGGCGAGCTGCTCGTGGCGCAGAAGTACGACCCGACGGTGAATTGGGCGACCAAAGTGGACATGAAGAGTGGCCGTCCGATCGTGGATCCGAAGTATGCCCCCGGTGTCAGCGGGCCTGATGTCAACGTGAAGGACATTTGTCCTGCAGCGCTCGGTACCAAGGATGAACAGCCCTCGAGCTACGATCGCAAGTCCGGCTATTTCATGGTTCCGACCAATCACGTGTGCATGAGTTATGAGCCGTTCCAAGTCGAGTACATCGCAGGTCAGCCGTACGTCGGGGCGACCGTGAACATGTATCCAACACCGAATAGCCATGGCGGCATGGGTAACTTCATCGCGTGGGATCCGGCGGCCGGCAAGATCGTGTGGTCGAAGCCAGAGCGCTTCTCGGTGTGGTCGGGCGCGCTGACCACGGCGGGGGATGTCGTGTTCTACGGGACGCTGGAGGGTTATCTCAAGGCAGTCGACCCGAAGGACGGCAAGGAGCTGTGGAAGTTCAAGACACCCTCGGGAATCGTCGGCAACGTGTTCACGTACGAATACGACGGCAAACAGTATGTAGGCGTGTACTCGGGGATCGGCGGGTGGGCAGGCCTCGGTATGGCGGCCGGGCTCACCGAGGCTACCGCGGGCCTCGGTGCGGTCGGCGGCTACAAGGATCTCGCCAAGTACACTACGTTAGGCGGCTCACTGTTCGTGTTCGCCCTGCCGAACGAAGGGGCGGTAACCCCACACGGGCGATGATGCGCCGGTCAGGAACGAGTGACGCGGTGCCATCCATTCGATCGTTTGCCGGGCCAGCCGGTGATGAGCGACGGTGTCAGGTCGCTGGGGGCGGGCTTCGCGGCAACACGGTGTAAGCCCTATCGATGAAGTTCGCGAACTCAGCCATGAAGGTGCGCAGAAACTGCTCAGTAGATGCTTCGGTAACCTCGCCGTCATCTGTTATGAGGCCCGATTTGAACTGGATGTAAGCTTCCGGTGAGTTCATTAGCGGCGAATTGCAGAAGCAGAGCATGCTGCGCAGATGTTGTTGGGCCAGTGCCGTGCCGATGGCGCCGGGGGAGGTTCCAATCACGGTGGAGGGCTTGCGCGTGAACGAGTTGTTTCCGTACGGCCGGCTTGCCCAATCGATTGCGTTCTTCAGTGCCCCGGGAATGGAGCGATTGTATTCCGGAGTGATGAAGAGCACGGCCTCGACCGCGGCAATGGTTTCCTTGAACGCCGTCGCCGCCGGTGGGAAGGCAGTATCGAAGTCATAACTGTAAAGCGGCAAGTCGCGAAATGAGATTTCTTGCATCTCGAGCTCAGGTGGCGCAAGGCGCACCAGTGCAGCGGCGAGTTTTCTGTTGATCGATCGGGTGGCGAGACTTCCGATGAGATAGCCGACTGTGTATGGCTTCGTCATGAGGGCTCCGAGTAACAAGAGTGGAGTGGTGCCGAACGCCTGGGATGCCGCAGTTGTCGCCACTCTCGCCAAGCCAAGAGAGATGGGCTGCCAGAGCGATGCAGCAACGCAAGTCAACACTGGCCTCATCACACGGGACCTGTCCGTTCGGTACCCCACAAACGGGCTCCCAGAGTGAACCTGATCGCGGAGCTCCCCGCGTCGTCGGACAGGTTTCGAGCTGTCGGAATGCGAGATCCGGGCACGCAATCCCGTTCACAAACTCTTGAGTGTTATCGCGGCTGCGACTGATCTGCAAATCGAGCAGGTACAAGCAGAGCAACGGCTGCGTCTCGTGGCAGCGGGCGGCGTTTCTGCCGAGCCTGCTCTGTCGTTGCCGGAATCTTGAATGGAACTCCGGGCCGCAGCGTGCGGCCGGGAGGTCGCAGGATGTTCAGTCAGCCTTTCGGCCAACGAGCCTACCGGTTCCCAATAGCGGCGCTGTGCGCCGCAATCGTTGCCTTCTGAGCTTCGCTGACGCGTAACGGGCGGCCGCCGAAATCGGTACCGTTGAGTGCCTGCATGGCGCGTGCTGCGTCCGCATTCGTCATCTTCACGAACCCGAATCTACGCGGGCGGCCCGTCTCGCGACCGCTGACGAGTGTCAGCTTTTCGACCGTCCCGTGCGGCGCGAACACCGCCCGAACGGCATCCTCCGTCGCGGTTAACGGAAGATTGCCAACATATAGTTTAGTCACTAAGAAACTACCCACAAAGAAAAGAAGGTGCGGCAGGAAGGCCTGCCTCCTGGCTCGAAATACTTCACGAGGGTGACGGTCGTTGGCAATGGGACGTGCCGGAGCAGCACGATGCCAAGGGCGGGCAAACCGAAAGATATGCGATCCGGCGGCAACTCTACTGCAAAACGGGCGTACGCGGTGGTAATTCGCAGCGTAGGAGCTGCTGCAAGCCCTTAGGTCGCGGCGTGTCCGGGCGCCTCGATCGCATGTAGAACGGCTGCCATTCTGGCGCCGCGATCATTTCGCAACGAGGCGCATCATGATGACATCATTCACTCGAATCATTACGTGCAGAGCGATTGCCGCGCTGCTGGGGCTATCGGGTTGTTTAATCGATCGAGGGCGAGGTCCGACCGACGATTATAGCCAGCGCGATAACCGGGGCGACTCGAAACACCACGACGGCGGACGTCGCGATGACCTCGGTGTGACGATTCGGGGCACGATGGCTCGCGCGGCGATGGGGATGATCGCTGCCCTGATCGACGGCGATAGAGGTGGATCGGCGGATGGCGCCAGGGGCGTGCATCCCGCTCGCTGGAGTCCAGCAGAGGTGGAGCGGCGCCGTGGTCACAATCGCCTCGCTCGTAGCGTTGGCGGGGCGCCGTCAGCTGGAATCGGCAGACCGCGAACCGAATGGCAACAGCGGACGCAGCGGCTAGCTCTTCCTGCCTCCAAAGAGCAGGAGCGCGCCGCCGATCACGATCGCTCCCACGCCAGCCCAAACGGGAACGTTGACCGTCCGCCGGTCCTTTACCGAGAGCTCGACCGGTCCGATCTTGGCTTCATGGGTCTCTTTGGTGTAGCTGAAACCGCCATACAGCAGGCCGAGGATACCCGCGGCGATCAGCACGATGGCCGCGATCTTGACTGCGTTCATTTCTTTTGCTCCTCGCTACATGCGCTGCCGTCGGATGACATGAACCACCATCACCACTGCGACGACCAGAAGGACATGAATAAGACCGCCGAGCGTGTAGGAAGTCACCAGGCCCAGGAATCACAGGACGATCAGGATGGCTGCAGCGTTACGGGCATTTGTGCTTCTCCGCCGTTCCGAGATGACGAATCGAATCTCTGACGTCGCAACGATTTGCAGACATTATTCGCAGGGGATACCAGGGCGCGTCCGTACTTTACACGATTGTCGTACAGCGACGCCGCTGTGTACCGTAGCGTACGGTGTTGCGTAACGCTGTCACTGCGTTCATTGCTTTGCTCGCTCTATGGCGATCATTGTGCACGCCCAGGATGAGGGTTCGGAGCGGGTCCGTCCATCGGTCGGCACCAGCGGGAAGCTGCGACAGACGTCGAGTGCGGCAGCCGCTTCTCTTGGGGAGCACCTGGACGCCGGGCATGACTGGCTGTACCGCAGACAGACGGCGCTCGTAGTGCCGCTGTCGCCCGTGCGCATCGGGTTCGACAGCGAGTGGGTTCACCGCAAAGACGGATTGGACCTGCTGGTAAACCGGAATTCGAAGCGACGTTGCGTCTGCCGAATCTCGAGCATCGTTTCAGGTTATTCGTGACCAGCTCCGACCTGGCGGAGTCACCCGGCGCCCCGGTCGCTGAGCCCAACCCGCTCCGCGTTGGCGCGCGGTTCCTCCCCGGTTCGCGGGTGTCGAATTCGGGGTGCAGGCGAATTCCTCGCCGTCGGCCTTCGCGGCGCTGAGATGGGCGCCCGAGCTTGCGTATTCCGGCGATCTTGACCGGCTGTTCCGCCTGAAGGTGACCAGGCATTCCGCCGGGTCGGCGCTGTGAGGGTCTATTACTCCGGTCGGTCACGTTCCGTCAACGCTCGCGAGGCTCTGCCCGGCGCTCTTGGCTCCCCCGTTTCACGGAGAAGCCGTCGGGGAGTCTGACCGCCCGGAGGGCGGGCAGAAGAGCCTGCGCAAGCCAGGTCGACGGGTCGCGACCTCACTATCACCTCAACCCTTTACAGCCTTCTTGCTGGTGCGCTCGCGCATCGACTCCTTACCGTGCAGGTGGATCTTGTGCGAGCAGTGGATCAGGCGGTCCATGATCGCGTCGGCGAGCGTTGGATCGTTCAGGTATTCGTGCCAGTGCTCTATGGGGAGTCGGCTGGTCAAGATCGATGCCCGGGACCCGACGCGGTCATCCAGGAGTTCGAGCAGGTCATTGCGCTCGCGGGGTCCGATGGGACTGAATCGCAAAATCATCGATTTACGTGGAGCGCCACATAAATCGATGACTGGGGACTCACCGCGCTGTCCGCTCAGGATCGCGCCGACCTGCTGGAGATCCTCGATGACCGCGTCGACACCGGCTCCACGCTCATCGCCAGCCAACTTCCCGTGGACACCTGGCACGCCTATCTCGGGGAGCCCACGCTCGCCGACGCCATTCTCGACCGCCTCGTACACCAGAGTCATCGCATCGAGCTGAAAGTGCCCGGCGAGTCGATGCGCAAGGTTCGCACGGCGGTGGATGCCGGAGCTTCTCCCCGGCCGGAGGGCCGGTGAGACTGCCTTGTGGTCTTCATCCCTTGACGGATCGTGAACACCTAACGTAGAAACTCACCCTCCAGCTTCCGGCTCCACGCACTGTTCACCATCGCGTGGATCTACTGTTCACGATCGCCGGAATACGCACTCAACAGAACGGCCGCCACGAGCGCATGCATCTGACACTGAAGAAGGAAACCACACGGCCCGCAGGCCGCAATTTCCTGCAGCAGCAGGCCAAGTTTGATCGCTTCATGCAGTGTTTTAACTTCGAGCGCCCACACCAAGCGATCAACATGAAATACCCGGCTGAGCTCTACTCGCCTTCACCAAGACCCTATCAGGGCTTGGGCGAGCTGGAATACCCCTTTCACGATCGAACGATCACCGTGACGAGCTGCGGCCGCATCTGCATCGGCCGCCGCAAGGTCAATCTCAGCCATGTGTTCGCCGGACAGAAGGTCAGCATCAAGGAGGTCAGTGAGAAGATCTGGCTCGTAAGCTTCATGCAATACGACCTAGGCTTCTTCGACGAGGAGTGCGGGAGGGTGGAGTGCGCCGAGAACCCCTTCGGGGCTAAAGTGTCACCCATGTCCCCGGTATAACGTTACCCATCCACCCGGAATGGACAAAAGAATCAGTGGTCGGGGTGCGGGAGGGTGGAGTGCGCCAAGAACCCCTTCGGGGCTAAAGTGTCACCCATGTCCCCGGTATAAAACGTTACCCATCCACCCGGAATGGACAAAAGAATCAGTGGTCGGGGTGACAGGATTTGAACCTGCGACACCTACGTCCCGAACCGTGATGGCCGATATGTTCTGATTTTGGCCGATAAATGGCCGATAATCATTGAACTGGACTTTTATGGCCGATATATTAGCCGATATATGGCCGATAAATCGGATGTCCTGTCGTTCATAAAGTCTCGTCCGGAGACCTGGCTGTCTGCAGCCGACATCGTCTCAGCCGTCGGAAATGTACCGGACAGGACGCTGCGTAACTGGCTACGCGAGCTCGTCGAGGACGGCTCAGTCGAATCCAGAGGAGAGCGCAAGGGCAGGCGTTATCTCCTGCGTAAACTCGTCCCGGGCACGGCCGAGCTTGCTCTCGACGGACGGCCTCCTGCGGTCCAGTTCATTTTTTCCGCGCATAGCCAAACGCTGATCAGGCGTGTGGAGGCCCCCCTCTACGATCGGCCGCCGGCAACCTATCGCGAGGATTGGCTTCGGAGCTATGTCCCGAACGAGAGCACCTATCTAACGGAAAAGCAGTGCCGCGAGCTCGCAGAGCTCGGTAAGCGCGATCCGATCTATGGACGCGCCGGCACGTTCATCAAAAAAATCTACGATCGGCTGTTGATCGATCTCTCTTTCAACTCATCGCGTCTCGAAGGCAACACCTACACGCTCCTCGATACGGAAAGACTGCTGCTCCAGGGCGCGGCCGCACCCGGCAAGCTGGACGCAGAGCGCGTCATGATCCTCAACCACAAAGAGGCGATCAGCTATTTGGTTCGGAGCGCTGAGAGACTGCGGGCGGACGAGGTTACGATCCGCACGCTGCACTATTTGCTCGCCGACAGTCTGGTTGCGCCGGGCGCCGCAGGGCAAATCCGCGATGAGAGCATTCGCGTGAGCGGCACAACCTACGCGCCGATCGACGGGCGGGAGCGGCTGGCGCGCCTGCTATTTTCGGTGCTCGAGAAGGCGCAGGCCATCAAGGATCCGTTCGAGCAGAGCCTCTTTCTGCTTGTCCACGTCTCCTATCTGCAAGCGTTCATCGACGTCAACAAGCGCACCGCGCGCATCGCCTCGATAATTCCGCTGATCCGTGGCGACTATGTGCCGCAGTCGTTCGTCGAGGTGGACCAGCGCGCCTATCTGAGTGCGACGATAGCGATCTACGAGCTGAACGAGGTCGAACCACTGGCGGATGTCTATGTCTGGTGCTACCGGCGCAGCTGCCAGCGTTTCGACACCAATGTCCAGGTCGTCGGATTCGATGAGGTAGCGGCTCTTTATCGAACACAGCGGCGCGCGATGGTGACGAAACTTGTACGCGCAAAGGTACTGCCACACGAAGTGGCTGAGTGGATAACTGCGAATGTCCCGAACGACGTGGAGCCGCAGCACCGCGAGAAGTTCATCTCAGACGTGCTCGCTGAGGTCGAGAACCTCGATGCATCGCGGATCGGCGGACTGGGGATTACGCCGCAGGAACTCGAAATTTGGCAGAAGCTGAGGCAGTAAGCGCGGCATGAGCTAAGGGGACTGCTGCTCGACTGCGACGGAGCAGGATGCGGTTCGAGCGTATCCGCGGACTCAGCCACGCCCTGGCGCGCGCGATCATGATGATGTTCGTCGTCACCGAGGTGCATCCGTTTATCGATGGAAATGGCCGGACGGCGCGCCTGGCCATGAATTGCATGCTCAGCGCCGGTGAACGCAGCCGTATCATCATTCCGACGGTTTACCGCGAAGACTATCCCCCCGTATTGCCTCACGTAATTTTGTTACCGGTTGCGTCATAAATACTGTTACCGGGGCCTGGTCTATTCCCGGCTCCGATCTTCATTTCACGTCTCTAAGGCGAGGGAGACTCCCGTCGCGAAGCGCCGGGAGGAGCTCCGGGTTCGGCAGAGGTGATTGATCGGGGGCGCAGGATTGTTCTGCACCATTGGCGCTGACGTCTTGTGTTTGCCCTTTCATCTCGCAGATCAATCGCTGAATGGTCTGCCGGCGCCAGACACCTAGGCGACGCCTCAACGTTCGCAAATGAGTTCGGTTGTAGTGGCCCGGATAACGGGCTTGGAATTCGGTGAAAAGTTCCACACCTGTCGAGTCCGGATGCTCTTCCAACCACTGAACCATCTCTGCCCAGTGGGCCGTGCAGCTCTGCGGACTGCGGCCACCTCCTGGCGCTCTTTTTGCTGGATAGCGATGTTTGCGTGGGCCAATGACGACGCCTCGGGCACGGGCCTCCGCTCGCCATGCTTTTACGCGTTTCATCAACCGCCTGTCCTGCCACGGATGAAAGCGCCCTGGGAACTGTGCGCACAGTTCCTCGAACAGCTGCGTGGATGTGATATTGGGGGTACGTTCGAGACGCCAGCACACGAGCGGCCAGACCATATTCAACGCGTGGAACGCGCGCGTGCCGCGCTCTGCGTAGATGAGCTGAGGTCGTTCTGGCGCCTTCTCAGCGGGAGCGGAAGGTAGAGTCAGTGAAGCCGGCTGCGGGACCACGGCAGAGGTATTCTCTTGCGTCTGCGCGACAGCTCGTTGAATCACGCCTTGCAGACTGCGCAGGTATCGCGGTTTGGCTTCGATAGAAAACGTCGGCCGGACCTCACCGCCGCGCCATGCGCTCGAGAGACTGGCCACAAAGGCCGACAGATCCGGTCGCTCAGGTGTTGGGGTGGGTAGCTGCTCTCCGTCGGCGAGTGCTGCCAGATGCGCCTGAACGGCCCGTATCTCTTCCAAGAGCTTCAGTGGGTCCAGGATGCTGGCCACCTCGCGCAGTTTGGATTTTGCTGCGTCCGGAATGCTCTCCGCCTGCAGCAGCCGTTCGCAGGGAGTCTGCGGGGGATGGTACCGTTTGGTGACCTGAGCGCCCTGGCGATACTTCTCCGCCAGCTTGAAGGAGGGTTGGAAGAAGTTCACGAACAGGCGCGAAGCGCCATACAGTCGGGTAATGGCCTGCGCGGCAGCGATGCCCTGGAAACGGCGGTAGCCGAGGAGCTTGCGCACGACGGCGCCGTTCTTCTGTTCGATCCAGGCTTGATCGTTCTTGCGCCAAGGTCGGGAGCGCGTGAGCTCGATCCCGTGGCTGAGGCAGTACTGGATCAGAGTCTCGTTCACAAACTCGCTGCCGTTATCCACGTCCAGTGCTCGCAGAGTGAAGGGCAATCCTTGGCGAATACGATCGAGCGTCTCAACGACCAGGCCGCTCTCCCGAACTACCAGAGGCGCAGCCTCGGTCCAGCCGCTGGCTATGTCGGTCAGCACCAGGCTGTTGACGTAGCTGCCCCGGTTAGCCTCCCCGCAATGCGCGACCAAATCCATCTCCATGCTTCCCGGCGGCGGCTCGTTCCAATCCGCAAACGTGCGCACGGGGACACGCCGACGCGCCGCGGGCATCGCGCGGCGGACCTTCTTCAAGCGTGTCGCGCTACGCGGTACTCGCAGCAACCGATCAATGGTCGAAGCGCTCATGGCCAGAATCTTTTGGCGCATCGCCTCTCCCAAATGCAGATGTCCGTTGCGCTCCAACGCTGGCAACAAGATCGGCAACAGAGCACGCGGGCGCTTCCCACATACCCGATCGGAGGCCTCCCATAGGACGATCAGCGCCGGGCGTGCCGCCTCGTCATACAGCGACGGTCGCTTGCGGGTCGGCCGCTTGGGCGTGGTGGGCTCAGCGTTGAGTGCACGAATTGCCGACTTCTCGTGATAGCCGGTCACGGCAATGAACTCATCGAGGATCTTGCGCTTCCCGGCACCGGTCGCCGCGCGATACCGGCCACGGACTACATCGGTCAGTTCAGCCCGCGCCGTATGTGTCATCTTGGTGGCCATAGCCCCTCCGAGATAGTGGAGGCGGCATGGTGCCAGTGCACGTCGCCGGTAACATCCTAGGTGAGGCAACGACCTCGTCCGGTAACATTTTTAATGACGCAACGCGGGGGCCCTATGGACATCCACTCAACGGCATCCGGTTCACGCCCGAACCCGGATGATGTATCGGCGGGCGTGCTTAGCGCCCGAAATTTCCCATCTGAGGATGAGGGAGGTGCCGCGCGATCCGAGTTGGTCGCGAGGCGGATTA
>Ga0207707_10004743_pt1 | contig 11923 bp, 8 predicted proteins | sample KBSC83BmetaG_FD_184336 | JGI IMG/M metagenome (GOLD analysis project Ga0207707, IMG submission 184336) | Corn rhizosphere microbial communities from Kellogg Biological Station, Michigan, USA - KBS C8-3B metaG (SPAdes) (version 2) | ecosystem: Host-associated > Plants > Roots > Rhizosphere ... | reverse complement strand
CGCCCCGCGACCCGCTGAGAAGTTCGGGGCAGGGGCCCGTAATAATTTCGGGGCAGGGCCCCGTATATAGGGGGAGTGCGTTGTGAACACAGATCCACGCGAAACGCTGGCCAAATCTCCGATGTGCTGGCTGCAGATTCTGGCAGTCATCATCACCATCGGTCTGAACGGCCTGGATGGATTTGACGCCCTCTCCATGAGCTTTGCGCTGCCCGGGGTCGCCACGGAATGGGGCGTGAAGCCCGGGGAGCTCGGGATTCTGGCCTCCATGGGCCTGATCGGCATGGCGTTGGGGTCGCTGTTGCTCGGAGGCGTTGCGGATCGGATCGGCCGCCGCAATACCACACTGGGCTGCCTCGTGCTGATGACCTTCGGCATGTTCATGGCCACGACCGCCAAGGGCGTCGTGGACCTGTCGGCCTATCGCGTGCTCACGGGCCTGGGGATCGGAGGTCTGCTTGCGGCGATCAACGCGATCGCGGCGGAGTTCGCCAACACCCAGCGGCGCGATTTCTCGGTCGCGATCATGTCGATCGGCTATCCGGTCGGCGCGGTGCTGGGCGGCTTGATCGTCGGGGAGTTGCTGAAGACGCACAATTGGCGCTCGGTGTTCTACTTCGGCGGCGCCGTCACGGCGATATTCATCCCGCTCGTGCTGCTGTTCGTGCCGGAGTCGGTCTACTGGCTGGTGCGCAAGCAGCCCGCCGGCGCGCTGCAGAAGGTCAACAAGGTCATGGCCCGCATGGGCCATGCGGCGGTGACGTCATTGCCGGCCATCGCGGCGGACGTGCGCAAGCGCTCGTTCTCCGACGTTTTCGCGCCGGCCTACCTCGCCATCACGATCCTCGTGTCGGTGACCTACTTCTTCCACGTAACGACGTTCTACTACATCGCGACTTGGGCGCCGAAGATCGTCGTCAACATGGGATTCACCGCGTCGCAGGGCGCGCGCGTGCTGGTGTGGGCAAACGTCGGCGGCGCGCTCGGCGGCGTCATCCTGGGCCTGCTGTCACAGCGGTTCGCGCTCAAGCCGCTCACCATCACAACCATGGTCCTCGGTTGCATCGCCGTTTTCGTCTTCGGCAGATCGCCGCACGAGCTGACGGCGCTTTCCGCGTTGATCATCGCGTCCGGATTCTTCACCAACGCGGCGATCTCCGGCATGTACGCGATCTTCGCCAAGGCCTTCCCGACGCACGTGCGCGCCTCCGGCACGGGAGTGGCGATCGGTATCGGTCGCGGCGGGTCCGTGATCGCCCCGATCGTCGCGGGCTATCTTTTCCAGGCGGGAGTGAGCTTTCCCACGGTCTCCCTGATCATGTCGCTCGGCTCGCTATGTGCTGCCGGCGTGCTATCGATGCTCAAGCTCAAGCCTGATCAGGCCGAGCACCTGCCCGAGAGTGCTCCGCTCGGCGGCGCCACCGCAGCCTGATTTTCTCCCCGGGGCGAGTGTCGCTCGCCCCGGAGCCCCTGCTTGACGGGGTGCACGGGGCTTGACGGCGCGGGCAGGTCGCTGACGCGTGTGAACTCGTTGGCGCCCTGGCACCCGCTACCGTCCTCCTGATTTCGGATGCCTCGATCTCTCTGAAGAGGCAGATCCCAGTCCGAGCGGCTTCCGCTCATCCACGATTCAGCTTCAGGCGGCTAGTGTTCCGCCCGCCGCGCTCGAGTCGCGGCCTTTCGTAGCCTCTGCGCAACAGGGAACTTTCCTGTTTGCGCGAGCTTATATAGGCCTTGTCACGCGCGTAGCCGCCGATCGTTGTGCTGCAGCTACACATTTCGATACCTGCGGAACGCGCCACTTTGCAAACGGGAGAATGGGGATGATCAAACGATGGATAGTCTGCGGTGCGGCACTGCTCGCCCCTGGATTGGCGGCAGCCGGCGATGAAGTGGGTCAGGTGTACATCAATCCGCAGGTGGGAGGATTCGTCAGCGACTATCGCCGCGATACCCACGATCAGGTACTTCCCGGCTTCGGGCTGGGCTACAACTTCTCGAAGTATTTCAGCGCGGAGATCAACTGGAATCGCGTCGTGCTGCCCGACCGATTCGACTCGGGCTCCCTGAAGCTGCACTCCCTGTCCGGGGATCTGCTGGGCATCCTCAATCGCGGCAACACGTTTGCGCCTTTCATTTCCATCGGCGGCGGCGCGGTCAGGGACAGTCCCTCATTCGCCATGGACTCCGAACACGCGATGGAGGAAGCCGGTGTCGGCATGCTCATCAAGCTCTGGGAGGCACCCGATGACTCCGTAGCGTTCTCGCTCCGTCCCGAGATCAAAGCGAGGTTCGAGGACTACGGACACAGTCACACGACGGATTACCTGGGACTGGTGGGGTTCCAGCTGTCCTTCGGCAAGGGGACGCCGCCACCGCCGCCGGTCGCCGCTGCTCCGCCGCCCCCTCCGCCTCCGCCACCCCCGCCGCCGGTCGCGAAGGCGGCACCTCCGCCGCCGCCGGTCAATGCCCGTTGCCCGGAGGGCGCGCCTCCTGGAGCGGCGCTGGATCAGTACGGATGCCCCGAGAAGGGCTCGATCACGCTCGAGGGCGTGAACTTCGAGACCAACTCCGCGACGCTCACGACCGACTCGTATCCGGTGTTGGACAAGGTCGCCGACGGCCTCGTCAAACATCCGCGATTGCGCGTGGAGGTGCAGGGCCACACGGACAGCACCGGATCGAAGGCGTACAACATGACTCTTTCCGCGAAGCGCGCGGATGCCGTTCGTGAGTATCTGTTGCACAAGGGCGTGAATTCGCAGCAGATGGTCTCCAAGGGCTACGGACCGACTCAACCCGTCGCTTCCAACGCGACGAAGGACGGCCGTGCCAGGAACCGCCGTGTGGTCATGGAGGTTCTGGACAACCCGGGCGACGTAGAGGTCAAGGGCGCGGGATCGGCGGAGATCCAGTAGCGACTCTTTTCTGCCTGGACGTTCAGGCAAGCCGCGGTTCCCGTGAGGGGGCCGCGGTTTTTGTTTTTTGAACCTCGACGACGCGGAACGCGTTTTGCTGCAGCGCGCAGGAGACACGCGGCCTGTGCTACCTTTACCGGGCGCTCACGCGCCTCGCCCTCCGGGCCGCCCTCGAGGGCGTTGTCAAGGATTTCGGTCCCCATGTCGTTCGAGGTGAAGCTTCATGCGTATGTCCGGATGGCCGCAGCGAACACTCCTTTCCGCCCTGGTGGTGCTGGCGGCCTTTTCCACCTCGACGGCCGTCGCTCAGAAGAAGCTCACCGAAGAGCAGAAGGCCTGCCCGAGCAATGACAGCGGGCTGAAGCTCATCCACGGATTCTGCGCGACCATCTTTGCCGACAAGCTCGGACATCCTCGACACATGGTCGTGGCTGCGGATGGTGTCGTGTACGTCAACACGTGGAGCGGGGTTTACTACGGCAACGACAAGCCGCCCGCGGGCGGTTTCGTGGTGGCGCTGCAGGACACCACCGGCGCGGGCAAGGCGAACGTCGTGAAGCGCTTTGGGGCGACGGTGAAGACGGGCGGCGCGGGTGGCACCGGCATCGGCATGTACAAGGGTGATCTCTATGTCGAGATCAACGACAAGATCGTCCGCTACAGGATGTCTCCCGGGCAGATCGTGCCCACCGGCAAACCTGAGGTGATCGTTTCGGGCATGCCCCTCGGCGGTGATCATCCGATGCACCCGTTCGCGATCGACGCCGACGGCTGGATGTATGTCGACATGGGCACGGCCACCAACGCCTGCCAGCAGGAGAACCGCATGCCCGGATCTCCCGGCATCAGCCCGTGCACGGAAACGCAGACGCGCGGAGGCATCTGGCGCTTCGATGCCAACAAGGCGGACCAGAAATTCTCTCCCGCCGAGCGCTACGCGACCGGAATCCGTAACGCCGTTGGCATCGTCGTCGCGGCTACCGGTCACGACGTGTATGCCACTCAACATGGCCGCGATCAGCTCGCGGAGAACTGGCCGGAGCTGTACAGGCCCGAGCAGAGTGCGATATTGCCGGCGGAGGAGCTGATCAAGGTCGAGAAGGGCGGCGACTATGGCTGGCCGGAGTGTTACTACGACGCCGTGCAGAAGAAGCTCGTCCTCGCCCCCGAGTACGGCGGCGACGGCGGCAGGAAAGTCGGCGCGTGCGCCGGCAAGACCCCGCCGATTGCGGCCTTCCAGGCGCATTGGGCGCCCGATGACTTGCTGTTGTATGACGGGAAGGAGTTTCCTGAGCGTTTTCGTGGCGGTGCCTTCATTGCATTTCACGGTTCGTGGAACCGCGCGCCGTTTCCTCAGGCCGGCTACAACGTCACCTTCCAGCCTCTGAAGGACGGCAAGGAGAACGGCCGCTGCGAGATCTTCGCCGACGGCTTCGCGGGCCCCGGCAAGAGCACCGGCAAAGCATTGCACCGACCGACGGGCCTGGCGGTGGGTCCGGAGGGAGCGCTGTACGTTTCCGATGACGCGCGCGGCCGCATCTATCGCATCACCTACATCGGCAGCCCGAACGGAGATGCGCACGGCGCGCCCTGTCCCGCGCCGGATGCTTCCCCTGGCAGGAAGCTCGCCGCGGCCGCCGCTCCGCCGGAAGGGCTGAAGAAGGATGCGGGAACAGCCGATCTTCCCGTCCCTCCCGGTGCCACGCATGAGTCGGTCGCGTTGGGCAGCCGCATCTATCACGCTCAGGCGGGCTCGGCCACGTGCACGGCCTGCCATGGCGCAGACGGAGGCGGCACGGCAGTGGGCCCGAATCTGACGGCTGGCAAGTGGGCGTGGAGCGATGGCAGCGTGGACGGCATCAAAAAGACGATCGCCGACGGTGTCGCGAAGCCGAAGAACTATCGCTCGCCGATGCCGCCGATGGGCGGCGCGAAGCTCAGTTCCGAGCAGCTCTCAGCGGTTGCCGATTACGTGTGGGCGATCGGCCACGCCAAGTGAGGTCATGGGGCGCGCCGCCATCGTGCGGCGCGCCGTTCATACGTCAGCTGTAGTCGTGCGGCGCAGCTCCCGCGGCTCGTCCATATCCCACCGCCGGCCGCGATGCAGCGTAGCGCGGTTGTCCCAGATCACCAGATCGCCGGGCTTCCAGGTGTGCCGATAGACGTATTGGCGCTGCGTAGCGTGCTCGAGCAGATCCATCAGCATCATGCGCCCCTCGGCGACGGTCATCCCAACGACGCTGCGCGCATGAGCGCCAATGTAGAGAAGCTTGCGTCCTGACCCGGCGTGCGTACGCACGATCGGCCAGGTCACGGGCGGGAAAACCGAGCGCGTTTCCTCCGTGTAGGAATCGTCGCCCAGCAGGATGCGTGAGTGGAGCGCGAAGTGCTCTGCTTTCAGCCCCTCCAACTCCGCCTTCGTGCGCTCATCCAGGCCGTCGTACGCGGCGCGCAGATCGCAGAACTCGGTCTCGCCACCCCACGAGGGCAACTGCACGGCGTACAGGAGCGAATAGCGCGCCGCGGGCTGCTGGAACGAGCTGTCGCTGTGCCAGAGCTGATTGGCGATGTTGCCAACGATCTTGCTGTGGGAGCGCGCCACGAGCTGGCCTGCGGCGTCCAGATTCGACATGTCGGCCACTTCCGCATAACCGGTGCGGATCGCCGCGCCTTCCTTGCGATGCCGGGCCACCACTTTCGCGAAACCCAGCTCGAGCTGCCCGAACTGCATCGTCATGGTGCGCTGCTGCTCGGGGGTCAGCGACTGGCCGTGGAAAATGAGCACGGCATGCTGATTCATGCCGGCGTGTAGGGCGGCGATGTCAGCCGGCGTGAGCGGCTCGCGGAGGTCGACCCCGCTCACGTCCGCGCAGAACGGCTGCAAGGGGCGGATGGACAGTGCCATGCCTACATTGTATCGAAGAACCGCTTGACGGCGCTCAGGCAGAACGGCGGTACGAGGCCGGAATGATAGTTATCGAACACAGCCTGTGTGCCGCTGCTGCCGCCGGCGATGGCGCTGGCGGCGACCGCGGCCTTGGCGGCCGCGAAAGCAGCCTGCAGGTCCGGATCCGGGCCGCCGCTGGAGTCGATGTCGAGGACCGTCACGGGCGCCGCGGGCGCGACTCCCATCCAGTACTTCTGGATGAGCTGGGTGTTGAGGAACAACACCTCCGGATCAGCATCGCCGCCGCACAGGAACATGGGCGCGGTTGGAGTCCAGTTGCGCAGGTCGTTGGTCTTCAGGTCCTGTCGCAGGCCATTCATCGGTGATGACGGCGGCATTCCCGTGGTGTAGTTCGGGAAGCCTGCATCCGGTTGAGCCGCCTGGTCCGTGAGGTAGTTGAGCCGGTATTCGTTGGTGACCAGGAAGCTCGACCCGAATCCCTGCGCAAACACGGGAGCCAGGTTGGTGGGCATCGTCGCCGGTGTCATCGCTGCATAAGCGGCGCTGGGAGGCGTGCTGTTGAACAGCGCGTGCTGCGGCAACAGTCCTTGCGTATAGAGATTGCTTGCGCCTGAGCTGGTCGGGAGCAACGTGCCGATACCGTTGGCGTAGGTCGATGAGAACACGTCGGTCGGGGCCGTGTAGACGTTCCCGTACGTCTGCTGATAAGCGTCGACGAGGAACGTGATGTTCAGCGGAGAGCTCTGCGTGACCTCGCCCATGAAGATCGCATCTGCGAACGCCGACAGCGCGTACGGGCCAGACATGGGCCCGGCGGCCGTCGGCGGGGTATTCGCGGCCTGCATGGCACGGGCAGTCGCCATGGCGACGAACCCGCCCTGGGAATAGCCGGTGACGAAGACTTTTCCGTTCGCGGTCACGCTGGTCGAGGATGCGACCGGTAGCGCGCTCTTTGCCGCCGACAGCGCATCCATCATGTCGTGCGCCTGCTGATTCGCAACCAGGTACGGGTGATAGCCAAGGGTGGAGGTGTCATACCCGGCGTAGTTGGGAGCGACCACGATGTAGCCCTGGGCGGCGAACACCGCGGCGAGAATCAGCCCTTCGCCGTTCTGATTCGGGGTGATTTGCGCGATGTTGAAAGCTTTGTCCGGATTGGTGCCGTGGGCGTAGAGGACGATCGGGCGCGCGCCCTGACAATTCGAGCCACCGCTGGTCGGGACCATCAGCGCCCCGGAGGCTGTGGTGGCCTCGCCTTTGCCGCCGACCGTCTGGTACTGGATCTGGTAGACATCGATCGAGCACACAGGGTTGTAGGCGAGGCTGATGAGCTGCTTACCGACACTGTCGACCCCCAGCATGCTCAGCAGATCGGAGGTGCTGTAAGAGGCCAGCTTCATCGGCGGATTGGTGATCAGCTGGCCTTCAGTCGGCGGCGGGGGGGCCATGGCCGAGGAGCTGCCGCTCATCGAACCACCACCGCCGCAGGCGCTCAGCAACAGCAGGCCGGCAAGCGCGACGGCAACAGCAGGCCGCGGGTGGATCGTACGCATCGTCGTGTACCTGCCCGTCAAGCCGGGCCCTGAACGTCAGGGTGCGCGGATGGGGCAGTATAGGAAACTCACGAGGTCGCCCAAGGTTCATCGAGCAGTCATTCCCGCTTGTGGGAGCCGTGGGAGGATCAAGCGGGGCGGACTTTCCCGTCCGCGCAAGCGGCCTCGAGACCGTCTAGTTTGCGCGGGCCCCGTAGGACTCCATCATCAGGCCGGTGCCGCCGCGGGAGACGTGGGCGACGACTGCCGTGCGTCGATGCAGCTTGGTCACCGTTCCTAGATTGATGGCGAAGGCCAGGACGACCTGCTGGCCCTTGCGCAAGCCGAGATTGGTGGTCTCGATGAAAACACCCGTGGCACTCAGGTTCACCGCCTTGCACAGCTTTCTGCGACCACCTGGAACGGTGATATAGACAACGGTACGGGCGCGATGCCTCGTATGAAGGCGGCGTTCCACGGATTTGAGCCTCGTGTTCGATTAATTCTAAGTGTAAATCTCGAACGGCTGCAATTATGCCCACCTCGGACGATGATGCACACGCCCCTTAGACTTAATTAATAGCGGAATTTACGTACTCGTGGCGGCGTGTCCGCGCCGCGCACAGTCGTTGTCGTGGCGCGCTCGGTCGTTGCTTTCTTTATATATGGAGTACGGCCGGCTGCTCCGGCGCCCCGTACTTTCGGTAAGCGCCTGCCGGCATTGACATAATTGGCATTCCCGGTAGCTTTGCACGTGGGGTCGACATGATCGCGCAAGTCCGCTCTGCACCTCCTCGAGGCCGGGGTTGAGCGCTCGTAGAGGGGTCGCACCCGGGGCAGTCCACTCTTGATCGGGGGTCTCATGGTCTGGATAGTTCTGCTGATCATCATCGCGGCCGTGATCGTTTTCATTTCCGCCTACAACCGCCTGGTCACGGCACGCAACGCCTTCAAGAACGCCTTCGCTCAGATCGACGTGCAGCTCACACGCCGCTACGACCTGATTCCGAACCTGGTGGAGACCGCGAAGGGATACATAAAGCACGAACGCGAGACGCTCGAGGCAGTGATCAAGGCGCGCAACGCAGCCTATGAAGGGCTGAAGACCGCGGCGGCCGACCCCGGGAATACGTCCGCGGTCCAGCGGCTCTCCGGCGCCGACCAGCAGCTCGGCGGAGCGTTGGGTCGCCTGATGGCGGTGGCCGAGGCTTATCCTGACCTCAAGGCCAACCAGAACATGATGCAGCTCTCCGAGGAGCTCACCTCGACCGAGAACAAGGTGGCCTTTGCCCGCCAGGCCTACAACGATTCGGTCATGACCTACAACAATACCCGCGAGGTCTTCCCCAGCAGCATCGTCGCCGGGATGTTCGCCTTCCAACCGGCGCAGATGCTGGACATCGCCAAGCCGGAGGCGCGCGAGGCGCCCAAGGTCAGTTTCTCGTGATCTGAAGGCTCTGCTCGGGAAGGCAGTGGACTTTTATTCGAGTCAGGCCGCCGCGCGCAGCCATACGCGCTGGCTGGTAATCGGCTTTCTGCTGTCGCTGATCGCCGTGACCGTCGCTCTGGATCTGGTGCTCTTCACTGCCATGGGCGCGACGACTCGCAATGAGCTCGGGTTCCGCGCCCCGCTGGGTCCGCTGGAGTACGCGGCCCTCAATCCAGGCAGTGCCTTCTTCTGCACACTGGTCATTCTCGGCATTCTCGGGCTCTCCAGCGCGTACAAGTCCCTGGAGCTCCGTGGCGGCGGAGGGGTCGTCGCGCGCTCGCTCGGGGGCGTTCGGGTCGGACGTGACACGAGCGACCTGAAGATCAAACGACTGCACAACGTCGTCGAGGAGATGGCCATCGCCTCCGGAGTGCCCCTGCCGGAGATCTATGTTCTGGAACAGGAGCCGGGCATCAACGCGTTCGCGGCGGGACATACCCCTGCCAATGCGGCCATCACGGTGACCCAGGGCGCGCTCGACAATCTCAATCGCGATCAGCTCCAGGGGGTCATCGCGCACGAGTTCAGTCATATCCTGAACGGGGACATGCGGCTGAACATCCAGCTCATGGGGTGGGTGTTCGGGCTGTTCATCGTCGCGCTGATCGGCAGGTTCATTCTCAGCTTCTCTCCGCGGGATCGGCGCGGCTCGAACGGCGCTGTCGCCGTCGGATTCGCCGTCATGGCGCTCGGTTATGTCGGTTTGTTCTTTGGCCGCCTGCTGCAGGCGGCCGTGTCGCGTCAGCGGGAGAGGCTCGCGGATGCCTCTGGCGTGCAGTTCACGCGCAACCCGGATGGGCTGAAGGACGCACTGATCAAGATAGCCGCGCTGCCGGAAGGGTCAGCGATCGCTGCGACCAACGCCGAGCAAGCGGCGCACATGTTTTTCGCGGAAGGGTTGTCGCGCATGTTCGCGACGCATCCGCCGCTGCTCGAGCGGATCAAGGACCTCGATCCGCATTTCGACCCGCGCAACCTGCCGCAGATCGCTGCGGAGCTGCAGCGGCAGGGAGCGTCGGCCGCCATGGCGGATGCCCCCGCGTCGGCCAGCCCTGCCGGCGGCGCCACTGACCCTGCGGCAGGCACGCTCCGCGCGACCGGCGCAGCATCGGCGGGCGCCCGCGCCGCACCAGCCGGCATGCCCTCGCCCGCGAACCTTGCCACGCAGCTGTCGGGCCTGGGCCGCTCGATGACTCAGGGCGGACCCCCCGCCGCTGTCCCTGTCGCCGTGCTCGCCTCAGCCGGCGCTGCCGGACTGGCAGCCGGAGGCGTCGCCGCGCAGGTCGGCAAGCCCGAGACGCTTCACATCGAGCAGGCGAAGGCCATGCGGCTGGCTTTGCCCGAGAGCTTCCGTGAGTTCGGGGAATCCAGCGGTCACGCGCAGGCTCTGGTGCTCGCGCTGCTTTTGAGTCGCGATCCCGCCGTCCGTGATCGCCAGATGGCGATCCTCTCCAAGGCGCTCGGGCCCAACAACCTCACGGTCATTGAGCAAGCGGCTCCGCTAGCCGACGATCTCGAGCCCATGCTGCGTTTGCCGGCCCTGCAGCAGATCTTCCCCGCGCTGCGGCGGGCGACACCGCCGCAACGTCGCTCCCTGGCAAAGATCGCCAACGACTTGATCCACGCGGATTCGCGCCTGGACGTGTTTGAGTTCTGCCTGGCGAAGCTTCTGGAGACGTTGTTGAACGACGAGCTGCAGGCGCGCACGCCCCACGGCAGGCTGTCGTTGGAGGATGCGCAGAACGAGCTCGCCGTGCTCTTCGTGACGCTCGCCCAATTGGGCGCGCACGACGACAATTCAGCGCGCATGGCCTATGAGGCTGGGATGTCCGCGGTGTTCCCGATGCGGCGGCCGCCGTACCAGCACTTGTATGACTGGCCGAAGCGCTTGAGCGATGCCCTGCCGCGCCTGGAGGACCTGCACCCGTTTGCGAAGAAGGCGGCCATCGAAGGGCTGGTCAAGACCATCGTGAGCGACGATGTGATGACGGTGGAGGAGGCGGAGCTGCTGCGCGCGGTCTGTGCGCTGGTGCATTGCCCTCTGCCCCCGCTGGTCAGCTTCGGGCTCACCGTGGAGGAACCCGAGGCTTCAGGCTGATCCAGCGCCCTGCTCCGGCCGGGCGCAGCGCGAGCACCGGCGTGCTCAACCCCGGTTGAGGAATCCCCGGATCTCGCGCCCGAAGCGCTCGATGTCGATGAGGAACGAGTCGTGCCCTTCGATGCACTGGAGCGGTGCGAAGCGTGTGGTGATCCCCGCCGCTTCCATCGACTTCGCCAGCGAACGCTGCTCCGCGATGGCAAACAGCAGGTCGCTTTCCACACCGATGACCAGCGCCTGCTCGATCTTCGAGCGGGCAAGCACCGCGTCATGCTTGCCGTGCACGCTCAGATCCCACCGATCCATGGCGCGCGACAGGTACAGATAGCAATTCGCATCGAAAGCGGAGACAAAGCGAGTGGCCTGCGCCTCGAGATACCCCTGCACGGCGAACTCGGAAGCAAACGGATCATCACGCTTCATGTCAGGCCGGATGGGCTCGCGGTCGAACCGCTGCAGCCACTCGGCAGCAGAGCGATACGTGACCGTACCGAGCTTGCGTGCGAGTCGCTGGCCGGTGCGTGGCGGACGATCGGCGCTGTAATTGCCGTTACGCCAGTCCGGATCGCTGGTGATCGCCTCGCGCTGAATCGAACGCAGGGCAATCGCGAAGGGTGAGGCGGCGGGTGTGCCGGAGATGCTGATCAGCCGCCGGGTCGCACCCGGAAACAGCGCGGCGAAAGCGAGCACGACCATGCCGCCGAGCGACGGTCCGGCGACCGCGCTCAACCGCTCGATCCCCAGCGAGCGCACGGTCTCGTAACCTGCGCGAGCAATATCTTCAACCGAGAGGTCGGGAAAGGTCAGTCGATAAGGTTTGCCGGTGGCGGGATCATCCGAGCTGGGTCCCGTGGACCCGAAGCAGCTGCCCAGGGAATTGACGCAGATGACGAAGTACTGGTCGGTATCGATCGCCAGTCCGGGACCGACCATGCGCTGCCACCAGCCATCGCTGGGGTCCGCGTGCGAGGAGGCAGC
>Ga0207707_10004741_pt1 | contig 11931 bp, 13 predicted proteins | sample KBSC83BmetaG_FD_184336 | JGI IMG/M metagenome (GOLD analysis project Ga0207707, IMG submission 184336) | Corn rhizosphere microbial communities from Kellogg Biological Station, Michigan, USA - KBS C8-3B metaG (SPAdes) (version 2) | ecosystem: Host-associated > Plants > Roots > Rhizosphere ... | reverse complement strand
CGAGTGGCCGACGCTCCAGGAGCAGGGCGTGGCGGACGTGAACGCTTCAAATTGGACGGCATTGTTCGCGCCAAAGGGAACGCCTCAGGCGATCGTCGACAAACTCAACGCTGACGTCGTGAGAGCTCTCGATTCATCCGACGTGAAGGAACGCTTTGCGTCGGGAGGCGCGCAGGTCATTCCGTCCACACCGGACGAATTGGCGACGCGGCTGAAGAGCGAATTGGCAATTTTTCGGTTGGTCATCACCAAATCCGGCATGCATCTCGAATAGACTGCAGCTGGGCTGAAGTGCTTCCCATGGCCATCGATGGGCGATCGAGGACAGCTCTGAGACTGCGAAAAACGAGTTCGGGCTCGATCACAACGAGAGCAGATCCTGGCATGGCTGGCATCGCCACGTTTCCATGGTGATGCTCGCCTTCGCCATGATGGCGGCGATCCGACATCGCGCCAATCCGCTACCGCCCAAAAAAACGAAACGCCGAACCACGGCAAAAACCAACGCATCGCCATTAGACTCGCTCGAAAGCGAATCCAACCCGCACATATCATTGCATGGTCATTCTGGCGTAGAGCTCACCAAGCCGCAGCCCAACGTACGCACTTCAAAGCAAAACGGCAACTGTAATGCTAAGCCAGCAGTAACAACTGCCCCGCCTCCTCATTTCTCGTCTTCGAGATCGATATTCGTTCTGTCCTTTGTCATGAGCATCGCAACTCCGCTCACAGCCGCCAACACCATGACGTAGAACGCGGGAGCGGCAGGATTTCCGGTCTCTCTAACCAGCAGCGTCGCGATGAACGGTGCCGTGCCACCAAAAAGCGTGACGGCGATACCGTAGCTTATCGACAGTCCAGTAAACCTGACCCGGGTCGGGAACATCTCCGCCAGCACGGGCGAGATCGTTCCGCTGTAGAAAACCTGCAACAGCGAGAACAGAAACTGGATGATGAACATGGTCGTCGCTGACGGGTAGGTCGTGATCGCCAGGAACATCGGATAGCTCACGATCACGAAGCCAAAGCTCATGATCATCATCAGTATGCGCTGATTTTCATGGCGCGCAGGGGAATAGGAAAGTTCAGTGAGAATGATTTTGCCGCGCGCATCCTTGCCGGAATAATTCGCCAGCGCTCCGCTGCCGACATCGACGATCTCGGCGCGAATTCCCGCAGGTCCTGTCTCGGTGCCAAGGCCGAAGGTGGCGACATTCTAAGCGCTGCGTATCTCGCTGGTTTTCCGCCTGCCGATCTCCAAAATTGCGGCCCATCGGTGATCGTGCATGCCTACACACAGGATCAGGCTGACGCGGCGGCGGACCGGCTTGCCGATCAGATCGTCGCAGCGGAAGCCGACTTCATTCAGCCGCTCTTCGGTGTCGACGAAGGGATCAGCAAGGCGATCGAGATTGCCAAGACCGCCTCGCGTCCGGTGGTCGTGGCTGACACGCAAGACAATCCGGGCTGTGGCGGCACGGCCGACACGACCGGAGTGCTTGAGGCCTTGGTCAGGCTCGGTGCGAAAGACGCCGTTCTCGGCATTTTCTGGGATCCCGACGCAGCCGCGATGGCGCATCAAGCAGGCGAAGGAAAAAACCATCTGGCTTGCGCTGGGGGGGAAGCACGGTCCGGCCGGCGTAAAGCCTTACGAGGCTGATTTTGTGGTGAGCCGTCTTGGATCAGGACAGATCGTATCGAGCGGTGTCGCCATCGGCAGGCGGAAGATCGACCTCGGACCAATGGCAACCCTCTCCGTCGGCGGCGTGAGCGTCGTGGTCAGCAGCAAGCGCATGCAGGCTCATGATCGGGAGCTGTTCCGTCACGTTGGCATCGAGCCCGAGAAGCAAAAAATCCTTGCCGTGAAAAGCGCGGTACATTTTCGTGCCGAGTTCGAATCGATAGCCGAGGCCGTGATCGTTGTGCTGGCGCCCGGCGGCCATATCGTAGATCCTGGCGAATACGACTACGTCCGGCTCCGCGAGGGGGTTCGGCTTGGACCGCTAGGGCCGGGCTTCAAATCGCACGCCGGGGCAAAAGCCCCTGCGAAGTAAGTATATCCCCTGGCAAAGCCCAGGGAGAGGTAGGAACTCCGGCGCCGCTTTACGTCCAGCGGTGGATTGCTCTGGAGCGCCGCGTCCGTGGTGCTTGATCCTCGCAAGAACGAGCCCCCTTAGTGGTTCGTTGGCGGCATACGCACCACGGCAATGGTCACGATCAACTTGCGCTCGTCGTACTGAGCACTCCAGTGGCTATTCCACCTAGGATCATCGCCATCGCGACCATCAGCGATGGCGTAACTGCTTCGTCAAAAAATACGGCTGAGCAGACGACGCCTACCACGGGCGTCGCCAATAAGATCAGGGAAGTCGTGACCGCCGGTAAACTACGGTTTGCGACGGCCATCGCCCAGTAGGCGAAAGCTGTGCCGAAAACGCCGGCGAAAACCAGTGCGCCGGTCAACACTGGTGTCCAGTCTATTGTAGGCGTTCCGTCGACGAACAAGGAGATAATCGACGAAATGATGCCTGCCAGCAATGTTTGCCAGAAAGTGAGCTGGAACGGGCTCGAGACCCATCGGTGCGCCCGGACGAACAGGATATTTGCGGCCCACGAGGCAGCGGCCAGCAATAGAAATGCGTTGCCGAGAAGTGCGTTCCTGTCGCTCCAGTCGAACGCCAATGGGTTGAACATGACGCCTAGACCAGCGAGGCCCAACGCGACACCGAGGCTCTGTCCCCTGGTCATACGTTCGCCGAGCAGGATGGCGGCGCCAGGTGTCACCCATAGGGGGACCGTATAACCGAGCACGATGGATCGGCCGAGCGGCACGAGCTGTAGTCCGAAATTTACCAGTGTCGAAAATGCGACCAGGTGCAATAGCGCGATGCTGAGGATGACGGGAACGTCGCCTCGTCGTGGCAGAACAAATTGCCGGCTGAAAACGAGCATTCCAAGGAGTACCACGCTGGCGATCGCACACCGGATTCCTGTTACCCAGAACGGCGCAACGTGCTGCACGATGATCTTGGTCGCAACCCAGGTCAGTCCCCACATGAGAACGACCGAAGCAAGCACCAGGACGGCACTTCGATGTTTGAGGGGGCGGCTCATTCCAAGCCGTCCGGGTCCGGCAATTCGACTTCCAGGCTCAGCCTCCTTCGCGCATGCTGCCGTCAGCGTAGGATAATCAGCGGGGATGAGCGATGAAATCCAGTATCGAGAGCCCGAGCAATTCGTCAGTAGTGCCGATATGCGCCATTGTCGAGGTGTGGTTGTGACCCCGCAGCCAGACCGTCGGAGGGGAGCGTCGCTTGGCCTGTGACAGGCGAAAGACGAGTTCGGCGCAGTGAACGTCGATAAGAGGGTTTTCGTATTCTCCCCATGCCACAAATGTCGGAACACTATCGCCATCGACATGCGTGACCGGCGACAAATCGTTCAACTGTGAGGCGTCGCTCGTTCCATAATATTTGACGACTTTTTCGCCATTCGGGTTTTCGGGCATGTTTTCCGCTCGAACGCGGCCGCTCAACACGATATGGCCGGCGAGGCCAGGGCCGTCGGCAGATTGCAGGCGCTTGTCGTATGCGTAACTCGATGTATGTGCCGCGCCGGCAGAGTGGCCCATTAGAAAGATGCGCGCCAGGTCGATGCCGAGATCGTTGGCATGCGTTCGCGTCCAGCGTAACGCGCTTGCGACGTCCTCGGTTGCGCCGGGATAGCCGATATCGCCGCCCAGGCGATAGCCGACATTGATGCCGACGATCCGATGCCGCGCGAAATAGACCGGCACGTTCGAATAGACCATGTCGGTCCGGTTACGGTGCCCGTCCATGAAGGCCCCGCCGTGCACGAAGAGCACGGCCGCCTGCCTCGAGCCTGATCGGTCGGATCGATAGATGTCGAGCTCCTGCCGCGGATGGAGTCCGTAAGAGGTGTTGCAAGTCACTTCGACGTCGTCGCGCGGAGATTGCCGCAGCACGTCGCTGAATCGTTCGATCATCGTCGCGATGTTCTGCGGGCGGTTCACGCTCCAACGCGGGCCGATCTCCGACATGAGAGTACGTAGTTCGGGCGGAATCTCCGGAGGTCGGAAAACCATCAAGCGATCCCGCTTTTCATCAAAGGTGCTGCCTTCACGGCCTCATACCCACAAACTTGATCTGGGATAGCTCGTCGATGGCGTAGCGAATTCCCTCCCGTCCGACGCCGCTTTGCTTGACGCCGCCAAACGGATAGAGATCAAGCCGGAATCGGCTCGCTTCATTGATCCATAGCGCGCCGACATCGAAATCATCAACGAAGCGAAAGGCCGAACCCAGGTTACGGGTGAAGACCGATCCCTGCAGTCCAAAGGGAGAATCGTTGGCGAGGCGAAGGGCTTCGTCAACCGAATGGAAGGGCGCGACGAGCGCAATCGGACCAAAGGCCTCCTCTTTCCAGAGACGAGCGGTCGGCGCTACGCGGCAAACGATCCCGGGAGTGACGAGCGCGTTGTCCTGCGTTGGCGGCAACGCGTAGCTGGCTCCATGTTCGATGGCATCCGCACACATGGCCATCACCCGATCGGCCGCGGATTTGCTCACCATGGGACCGACGTCGGTGGCCGGATCATCAGGCCGGCCACATTTCATGGCTCTCGCCGCCGCCGTGAATTGCTCGAGGAATTGTTCGAGAATCTCCTCCTGCACGAGCACACGCTGGGCCGAGATGCATTGCTGTCCGCTTGCCTCAAATGCCGCCGCCGCAATCCGCTTTGCGGCATCGCCCACATCAGCGTCGGCCATGACAATATTCGCCGCGTTCGATCCGAGTTCAGCCACGAACTTCTTTGCGCCGGCCGCGCGAGCGAGGGCGTCTCCGCCGGCGGTGCCGCCGGTGAATGACACGGCGCGGACGAGCGGGTGAGCGACCAGTGCGTTGGCGGTGGGCCGGTCTCCGGTCAGGACGGTGAAGATCCCGGCGGGCCAGCCGGCTTCTTCAAAGAGTTGGGCGAGCTTGAGCGCGGTGCGCGTGCCGGCGGGAGCGGGCTTGACGATGATGGCGTTGCCGGCGGCGATGGCCGGACCCAATTTCTGGACCAGAAGGTTGACCGGAGCATTGAATGGCGTGATGCCGGCGATCACTCCGTAGGGAACGCGCTGGGTGAAGCCAAAATGCCCGACGCCTGTTGCGGTGCTGTCGAGTGGCAGGACGTCGCCATTCATTTGAGGCAGGGCAGCGGCGCATCCTTGAAGAAATTCTGTGCCACGACGCACCTCGAACCGGCAACTGCGAATAGGCTTGCCGACATCTTCGGAAATCAACGCGGCGATTTCTTCCGCATGCTCGGATAGCGCGGTGGCAGCCGTATGAAGCCAGGCGACACGTTGATGTACAGGCGTCTTGCGATGGGCCTGAAAGGTCGAGGAAGCAAGTTTGACCGCGGCTTCAACGCCCTCGGGCCCGGCCTCAACAATTCGTCCGATGGTCTTGCCGTCGACCGGGCGAACATGATCGAACGCTGCGGATCCGATCGGGGCATGTCCCCCAATATAGGAACGAATCTCAGCAATCGTCATCGGCTACTCCGTACTTGTCAGTGGACAAATGATGTCGAGCCGCTCTTTGACGGCTTGGACGATACTCAGCGCTGTCACCGCCGAGGTTTTCGGATTTGTCGCGGAGGGCGTGTTCTCGAAGACAAAACTGGCGCGTCCCGCGGCGCTCTCGATCTCAATCTCGTGGGAGTTGCGCTTGACGTTCGGGTCTGCAACGACTCGTACCTTCAACGCGTCCATTCCGCCAACCGCCAGTGCTATGGTCAGCGCGACGTTCAGATTTTGTGGAAACAAAAGGGCCGCCTCGCGTGCGGTTCCCTCGAACAACTGGATCTCGGATGTTGCCGCGTCGGGATCAAGGCCGAGTGCTGCGATCTCCTGTCGCCATGCTGCGGTTGGCTTTCGCGAACAATACCGCGCGACAAGGTTGGACGATTGCGCCACAGACCGGAGATAGTCTATTCCGCCGATCGCCCCGCCGGGCAGAATGAGACTGGACTGCCCGCGTCTCTCCGCGTCCCGGACTTTTGCTTCCAGGGCGGTATCCGCGAGCGCGCCAACTGAAGTCAGTACGACAGGTATTCCGTCCTCGAGGAGGGGAGGCACGCACTCCTGAACGGCAGCATGGCCGGCTGCTTCAATGACGATGTCCGGCGCTTTCTGGATCAAATCGGACACATTGCCGACCCAGCCGATACCGGCTTTCGCCGGTATCGGCTTCCGCGTGAGAACGGTCAGAGCCGGTGGAGGGGCGGATGCCGACAGCAGCCTGGCCGCGACGTCCTTGCCAATTGCGCCGAACCCGATAAGTCCTATCCGGCGCTTGATTGCGGACATCTTCGCCAGCCGCGAAACCAATCAGACTGCCTTCAGGTGCGCATCGCGACGCTTGTAGAGTTCGTCGTCGGCATAGCCCATGGTCTCGGGTTGACCCCGGCCAAGCATGACCTGGAAATAGACCGGCTCGAGGCTGTCATTCTGATAGCCGTGGATCACGCCGGCGGGGCAGGAGATGCATTCCCAGGGCCCGAGGCGCCTGGTGATCCGGTTGCCCTTCTCGTCTTCGACGAACACATCGAGATGGCCCTGAAGGACGAAGAAGACTTCCTCAACTTCGTGAGTATGAGCAGCGTTGCCCTGGCCTGGAGGTACAAACATGATCGAAAGCGTGAAGTTCTTCGCCGGGATCGAGCTTGTGTCGCCATGCTTGCCGGAGCCGCCCGCACCGATAAATCGATGTTGCGCCCGCTTGAAGCCCTCAATTTTGGCGTCCTCGAATGCGGCCCAATCGGCCTTTCGGTCCGCGAAGCGCGCCGTGTATCGCTTCATGATGTCTTCCAGGGAAACTCCGACTAGTTCTGCCGGTAGCGGATGTCTGGCGACGCCCATCGAATTGCTCCTTCAAGTCCTGATGGTTGCGATCATAGTCATCTTGACCATTTAGTCAATAAGAGGCCGGAAATGTCTGTACACGAGCCGGTTTGGCGACGATCGAAGCGGCCCTCTTTGAAGTCTCGAATGATGGGTGATCAAGGCCGTGGGAGGATGCCGCAACGGCTTGGCGGGATGTGCATGCCCCCCCGTGCAAGGCGCCTGTCAAATTCGTCGACAGGGCATTGCGGCTATGCACTCTTGCGGACGGTCGTGCGCTCGATGTCCGAACGACATTCGCGCATGACGGTTTCGATCGCGTGAACGAGCCATTCGCTGTGTGCCGCTTCGGACGACATATCGCGGCCGAGGGCGATCTCCAGTGTGAATTGGTTTGATAGATAGTGATAGCAGAGCGACGAAAAGGTCAGGTAGATCATTGCAGGGTCAAGATCCTTGCGGAAAACGCCGTCCTTGCTGCCGCGATCCAGAATGAAGGCAATCGTTTCAAGCAGGGGATCGTAGAGTTCACGAACGCGCTGCGATTTGCGCAGGTATTTGCCCTTGTGCTTGTTCTCCTCGTTCATCAGCCTGATGATCGTTGGATCTCCGCGCAAGGCTGCGAAGGTGTGCCGGATCAACTGTTCCAGTGCCACGACGGGGTCGCTTGTTCGCAGCGCGAGGTCCTTCTGCTGGTCGCGCATGCGTTCGTACATCCGCTCCAGCACCGCGACAAACAGCCGTTCCTTCGACTGGAAATAATAGTAGAGCATGTTCTTGCTGAGATTGCATCGCGCGGCAATTCGATCGACTCGGCCGCCTTCAAAGCCCAACCGGGCAAATTCTTCCGTTGCTCTGATGAGTATCTGGTCTCGGGTTCGAGCGGGATCGTTGTGCCGACGTGCCAAGGATGTCTCCGGAAGAATCTGATAGGCGAACCCAATTCTTGGCTTAATGTATCAATGTTGCTGCGCAAACGCGCAAATTTCCTGATGGGAAGGTGTACCGTGCCTCGGTCACGAAAGTCGAGATTGCGTTTGATCATAAACTGATGTTGAATAAACGTTCAACTGAAATAATACGAGATTGGTGGACTGGTGCACAGGATCACAACTTTATGATTCCCGTCAGGCTGACCGTCACGGCAATCGACGCCGACAAAGGCAGCCCTTCGTCCGTTTCGCTTAAGCAGGACGGCGTCACGCGTCAAATCTCCTGCCGTGGTGGGCTTATTTCTGCTACGGGCGGCTTCAACCGGAATCCGCAACTGCGGGCCAGGATGTTGCGTCAGCCTGTAGCGGAATACTGCCCCGGCGCCCCCGGCCATACCGGCCAGCTTCACGAACTGCTTTCCGGATTGGGCGCGCGTCATGGAGATGACGGCCGCGACAGTGCTCTCCGGACGCCGGTCTCGGTACGAAAGCGTGCCGATGCGAAATCGCCGTCGATTCCCGCTTACCTGATCGCGGACGAAACCGCGCTCAGGAAGTATGGGCTCGGAATGGTGAGGCCCGGTCGTTGGGGCCGTGCGCCATTTCTCAGGGATGGCTATTTGACGCGGGCAGAAACCCTCCCCGAGCTTGCCGCCAAGCTGGGGAGCGATCAGGCTAACCTTGTCGAGACGATAACGCGCTTCAACCAATTCGCCAGGACGGGAATCGATGAGGATTTTGGGCGGGGCTCCACCGACTATCAACGGATTACAGCGGGCGACATGAAACATGCGCCAAATCCGTGCCTCGGCCCGATCGAAACGCCGCCGTTTTACGCCGTTCGGCTCTTTCCCGGGGATATCGGCGCTGCGACGGGATTCGTCACAGACGAATCTTCCTGCGCGCTGCGTCAGGATGGGAGTCGGATCGAGAAGCTCTACGCTTGCGGCAATGACATGCATTCGGTCATGGGCGGGAACTATCCCGGGCCGGGCATCACATTGGGGCCGGCGATTGTCTTTGCCTACGTCGCGGTGCGCGACATCGCGAGCCGTTTGTCTTAGGACGAAACATGCTGAACGCGCTTGTCGGGCGATATCTTCCGTTGGTTGCCCGTCGAACGACGCCCGGCGCCCATGGCGCTGTTGTTGCTTCGAAATAGAGTGTGCCGGTCAGTTGACTGACTAGACAGTTAACCCATAGGATGGAGCAAATTGGTCTGATGTCGAAGCCGACGAACCCGCCAACAAAAAACCCGCCCGAGGAGAGAGCCGTGCCCGTCATTTCCGGTTCAAGGAATTTATCAGACTTCACACGCCGTGCAGTCCTGGGCGCCGTTGCGGCCGCTCCATTTGTCCTGCGCAGTGGGCGCGCTATTGCGGAAGAACCGCTATCCGTTCGCGTCGACTTCGCGCCCTGGGGTGTTCAGTCTGCCCTGCATCTGTCGATGGCAAAGGGGTGGTTCAAGGATGATGGGCTGAACATCGACCTGCAGGACGGCACCGGCACGCTCAATACGATCAATCTGGTGGCCGCAGGCAATGTCGATGTGGGCCTTGTCCAACTGGGGATGCTGGCTATCGCCCGTTCGCAGGGGCTCCCCGTCACTTCATTTGCCGGTTATCTCAGGAAGGGCGACCTCGCGACATTGGTCGATGCCAAGACCGGTGCAAAGACCCCGAAGGAACTTGCGGGTAAGAAGATCGTCTGTTTCGCCAACAGTCCGTGGGCTCCCTTCGTGGATGTGTATTTGAAGCGCATCGGCTTAGAGCGCGGCGAGGGACCGGACAAGGTCAACGTGGTGATGGTTTCCCCCGCGGCGATGGTTCCGACCTATGCATCGGGCGGTGCCGACGGTTTCATGTCGCTAAAGGAATTCGGTGAGCCCTATGTCGAGCAGGCGCGGCCGGCGCGCTCGCTCCTGGCCGCCGATGTCGGAATTGCCTTTCCGAGCTATGGCCTGATTGCCACGGATGCGACGCTGAAAAAGCGCAAGGCGCTGCTCACGAAGCTGGTCGCCAATCAAAGCCGTGCCTGGGAGTACATTTTCGCCGATCCCGCTCACATCGACGAAGGCGCGCGGGCCATTATGGCAAATCGTCCTGACAAGCAGCTTAATTTCGATATCCTCAGGGGGCAGACTGCGCTCTGCAAGGAGTTCTTCGAGACGGAAAACACCAAAGGTAAGCCGCTGGGCTGGCAATCCGCGGATGACTGGAAGAAAACGCTCGCCATGATGCAGGAAGCCGGTCAGGTTAAGGTGGATGCCAATATCAACGACTTCTTCACCAACGACCTCGTTAAGTCATGACATTGCGCCTCGTCAGGAGCGGGCCGATGGAATCTGAGTCGGTTATCCGATCCAGCGACCCCGCCTACATTTCGATCCATGGTGTCGAAAAAACATACGCGGCCGACGGGAGTCCGATTTCCGCGCTGAAGGGCATTGATCTTGACATCGCGGCCGGCGAATTCGTCAGCATCGTCGGCCCGTCGGGCTGCGGGAAAAGCACGCTGCTCAAGTGCGTTGCAGGACTTCAGGCCGTCAGCTCCGGGTCGATCTCGATCCGGAGCAAACAGGTTCAGACCCCGCCGGACAACATGGCGATCGTTTTTCAGCGCGACGTTCTGTTCGATTGGCGAACCGTCCTCGACAACGTACTGGTCTTGGTCGAATTCAGGGGATTGCGCCGTCAGGACTATGAACAACGCGCGCTCAGATTGCTCAAGGATTATGGGCTTGACGGCTATGCGCACCGCTTTCCCTGGGAACTGTCCGGCGGCATGCGCCAGCGTGTGGCCATCTGCCGCGCGTTGATCGTCGATCCTGATCTCTTGTTGATGGATGAGCCGTTCGGTGCTCTCGATGCCATGACGCGTGACGACCTCAATGCGGAGCTGGAGCGACTTTGGTACGAGACGCGCAAGACGATCATCTTCATCACGCACGGTATCGATGAAGCCGTATATCTGGGGGACCGCGTCGTGGTGATGGCGCGAAATCCCGGTCGCATCGCGGAAATCGTTCCGATCAATATTCCCCGGCCTCGTCCGCTCAGCATTCGTCAAACTGAGGAATTCGGAAAGTATGTCCAGCACATCCGTCATCTCTTCGCGTCGATGGGGCTTGTCAAAGCAGAATGAGCCCATGAATTACTGGCGCAAAACGGAGCAAACTCGCACGATCATCGTCGTTCTGGCGGTTCTCGTCGTGGTGTGGGAAATGTCTGTGCGTATCTTCGGCATCCGTAGCTTCCTGTTGCCGGCGCCGACGATTGTGCTTTCGGACATCATCGGCAATCCGATCTTCTTCGGAAAGCAGTCCCTGTACACGCTGTACGTCACGAGCGTCGGCTTCCTGATTGCGCTGGTCGGGGGAGTCCTCGCCGCCATTGCCATCGTGTCGTCAAGCTTCATCGACCGCACGTTCTACACCTTGCTGGTGGCGACCAACTCCATACCGAAGGTCGCGCTCGCGCCCCTGTTCGTGATCTGGCTCGGAACCGGCGGAGCACCGAAAATCGCGATTGCGGCAATTATCGCCATCTTTCCGATTGTGATCAACACGACGGTAGGTCTGCGTGCCATCGACAACGACATGATTGATCTGGCCCGGTCAGCGCGTGCGCCGCGCCGCGACATCATGTTGAAGGTTCGTTTTCCGAATGCGCTGCCGAGCGTATTCGCGGGAGCGAAGATAGGTATCTCGTTTGCGCTGATTGGTGCGATCGTCGGAGAATTCGTCGCCGGCGAACAGGGGCTGGGTTACGTCATCTTGACGAGCCAGGCGACCTTCAACAGCACTCGCGCGTTTGCCGCCATCCTGGTGCTTGGCGTTCTCGGTACCATCATGTTCTTCATCATCGAGGCGATCGAGCGCTGGATGTTACCCTGGCATGTCTCGCAACGCTCCCAAAAGGGGCGGTAGTCCATGTCGCGAGGCCAGGGAGTTCCGAGCATGCGAATCCCGCAAGAGCGGCCGGATGAAAAAGCGATGCTTGTGATCCCGCATTCGGGGCACCAAGCCAACCGGCACGTCCGAAGCACGTCGGATAGCTTGGTCCTGTTGGAGCCAGTATGAAACC
>Ga0207707_10004740_pt1 | contig 11931 bp, 13 predicted proteins | sample KBSC83BmetaG_FD_184336 | JGI IMG/M metagenome (GOLD analysis project Ga0207707, IMG submission 184336) | Corn rhizosphere microbial communities from Kellogg Biological Station, Michigan, USA - KBS C8-3B metaG (SPAdes) (version 2) | ecosystem: Host-associated > Plants > Roots > Rhizosphere ... | reverse complement strand
TACCTCTTTCGGTCCCTCGCTGTCCGGGGGTGCTGTTAGGAGCGCCCGCGGTGGGCGCGCTGGTGGGCTCCGGCGTGGTGATCTTCATGGGCAATCCCAGGCACAAGGCCACTTGGTGCTGGCGACGACATTGCTGTACTGCGTTTGCCTGGTTTTGTTCGTGCTCTCGCGATCGTTTGTGATTTCCCTCGGCGTCGCGTTTCTACTCGGCGCGTTCGATGCCGTGGGCGAGACCTTTCGCATGACCGTGACCCAACTGAAAACGCCGGACCATCTGCGCGGGCGAGTGCAGAGTCTGATTTTGCTGTTCGTGATGCGCGGGCCGATGTTGGGCCAGGCTCAGCTCGGCGCAGCTGCTGCGGTGCTCGACGTCACCGGCGCACTGGTTCTCGGGGGCGTCATCGGTATCGCCGCGACCGCAGTGATGACCCGACGGATTTATCGGCTATAGCGCATTCGCCCGGTGAAGCCGATTTTCAGATACCCGCGTACCACTCGTAGCCCTGATCTTCCCAGTAGCCGCCCTGACCCTGGCCGATGCTTTTCAAATCGGCGACGAATTCGAGCGCGCGGATATATTTGGCATGCTTGTAGCCGAGCTGCGTTTCGACGCGCAGGCGCAGCGGCGCGCCGTTGTCGACGGGCAGCGCCCGGTCGTTCAGTTCGTAAGCGAGGATCGTCTGCGGATGAACGGCATCGACGAGGTCGATGCTCTCGTAGTAGGCGTTGCCGTCGCTGTCGGTGTCCATGCAGCGAAAGATTATGTATTTGGCGCCGGCATTGGGTTTGACCCGATCCATGATCTCTTCCAGCCGCACGCCTTTCCATTTGCCGATGACGCTCCAGCCTTCGACGCAATCGTGGCGCGTGATCTGCGTGCGCGCAGGCATCGCTTTGATCTCGTCCAGAGAAAAACGCGCCGGCTGTTCGACCAGGCCGGTCACCTCCAGGCGCCACTTCGTCCAGTGACTTTGCGCGTCGGCGTTATAGTCCATCGTGATCGGCGGCGGATTGCCGTTGGGACGAAACGTCGGCGAGATGTCGGCGGGGCTGAATTCCTGGGCCAGCTTGCCGCGCCGGGTGAGGAGACGCTGCGCGCGCCGGCTCGCGCCTTCGGCCGATTCGAGCAAGGATTGCACCTGTTTGTTCCGACTGATGCTGTCGAAAAATTTTTCGCAGCCGCTCAGCATCAAACTCGCGCCGGCGCCGAGCAAAAGTTGGCGCCGGGACAGTTTAGGATTCCAGGTCGGCATCTTTATCGGTCTCCTGGGCCGGCGCGGAAGCCGCGGGTTCCGGCGCGGGTTCTTCGCGGCGCGCCTCGATCGATCGCGCAGGCGTTGGAACTGTTTCCCGGTACCAGCCCGTGGTCATGGAGCGCATGTTGTTGAAAAATCCCTGGGTCAAAACCATGAACACATGGCCCAGCACGAAGAAAAGAAAGCCGAAGGCGAGGATGAAATGAATCGCGCGCGCCGATTGGCGTCCGCCGAAGGCCGCGGGCAGCCAGTGGAAGGCGACATCGAGCTGCGGCGACATGGCCATGCCGCTCAGCAGGACGAGCGGCGCGAGCAGCACAAAAACACTCGTGTAAGCCATTTTTTGGAGTGGATTGTATTCGCCTTCTTGCGGCGAAGTTTTGCGCAGATGAAGATAGTAGGCGATCATCGCCGGGATTTTGCGCAGATCGCGCGGCGCGAAGAAAAATTTTCGCAGGTGGCCGGCGGCGAGATTGTAAATCACGTAGAGCGCGCCGCTGAGCGTGAGAAGCCAGCCGAAAAAGAAATGCCAGCGGCGCGCGGCGGCCAGCGAATAATAGCCCGGCACTGTGAGCCAGCTTGGAAATGCCCGCGCCATGGGACCGAAGAGGCCGGGCTGCACGCCGAGAAATCCCGTGGTGTCGACCTGCCGGCCGTAAAGTTCGACGAAGCCGCGCGCATCGCCGTCGTCCTGGGCCGCGCCGATCACGAAAAACGCCTTCTCCGGTTCCGACGTGCTGCCCCAATAAAGGCGCGGGTGCGCATTGAAGATCTGCAACCCGCTCATGAACAGAATCATCAGCGCCAGCGCGCTCAGCCAATGGGTGAGGCGTGTGACCCGGTTATGGCGGTAGACCAACGCACCCTTGGAGTGCGCGGTTGGTGTGGACTTCTTTTCCATCACTGGTACGCGCTTTGATTACATCACTTACAATGCGCCGGGGCAAGAAAGGTTGCGGCGGTCAGGCAGTTGTCAGTTCCCAGTTCTCAGTTGTTAGCTGGTTACTTGGAGATGGAATTTAACAAGCCGTTCAAGACCTTCCCGACTTCTGCGGAGAGGTCCAAAATTTCGCGTGCTTTCGAGGCGTCAATGTACTTCAAGTCGCTTCCCAAAAGGATTAACGTCTCTAGTTCAAGCAACGAACCTCTGGCGTATCCCAAAAACTGTTGGAATTCCCCTTTGGTTAAACGACCTTGACCCTCTGCAATATTGCACGGAACCGATATAGCTGCGCGTCGAAGCTGGCTGGTCAATCCGTAAAGTTCTTCTTTAGGAAGTCTTTCCGTCTCTCGATATACTTCGGCCACAAGCTGCATGGCTTTTTTCCAAGCGATCAAATCCTTGTAGGACTGTGCCATCGCCTAATGAGACTTGCTATTGACAACTAAACGACTGGCAACTGTTATCCGCCGTACTGTTGGATGAGTTTGGCGACCAGAGCGGTCCAGCCGGTCTGGTGGCTGGCGCCGATGCCCGCGCCGTTGTCGCCGTGGAAATATTCGTAGAAAGGAATCAGGTCACGCCAGTGGGGATCGTTCTGGAATTTTTCCACTCCGCCGAAAACCGGACGGCGGCCGCGCTCGTCGCGGAGAAATATTCGGGTGAGGCGCTGGGAGATTTCGCCGGCGACGGTCCAGAGATTTTCCCGTTTGCCGGAGCGTGTCGGGCATTCGACGAGGTAGTCGTCGCCCAGGAAGAAATGAAATTTTTGCAGCGACTCGATCAATAGATAATTCACCGGAAACCAGACCGGCCCGCGCCAGTTGGAGTTGCCGCCGAAGAGTCCGGTGCTCGACTCCGCCGGCTCGTAGTCGACGCGGTATTCCATGCCGTTCACCGGGAATTTGTAGGGATGATCGAGATGGTAGCGCGAGATCGCGCGGATACCGTAGGGCGAGAGAAATTCCCGCTCGTCGAGCATATAGCCGAGCACGCGCTTCAACCGGTGGCGGTTCACGAGCGACAGGAAACGGCGCGGCCCGTCGTCGGTGGACTGGACCTCGATGTGCTCGCTCAGGGCGGGACGGTTTTCGATGAACCACTGCAAACGGCGCTTGAAGCCGGGGAGTTTGTCGACGATCTCCGGGTCGAGGGTTTCCACGGCGAAGAGCGGAATCAATCCGACCATCGAGCGAATCTTGAGCGGCATCGCCTGGCCGTTCTCGTGGTGGAGCACGTCGTAATAAAAGCCGTCGCGGCGATCCCATAATTCGATATTTTGCCCGCCGACGTTGTTCATCGCCTCGCAGATGTAGACGAAATGCTCGAAGAATTTGCTGGCCACGTCCTCGTAGGCGGAGTTTTCTCTGGCCAGTTCCAGGGCGATGGCGAGCATGTTCAGACAGTACATGCCCATCCAACTGGTCGCGTCGGACTGCTCGATGTGGCCGCCGGTCGGAAGCGGCGCGCTGCGATCGAAGACGCCGATGTTATCCAGGCCGAGAAAGCCGCCCTGAAAAACGTTGCGGCCTTCGGTGTCTTTGCGGTTTACCCACCAGGTGAAATTGAGCAGGAGCTTCTGAAAAATTCTCTCCAAAAATCTCCGGTCGGCGGCGCCCCGTCGTTTCATTTCCACTTTGTACACGCGCCATGCGGCCCAGGCGTGCACCGGGGGATTGACGTCGCCGAACGCCCATTCGTACGCCGGCAACTGCCCGTTGGGGTGCATGTACCACTCGCGCGTCATCAGCAGGAGCTGTTCCTTGGCGAAGTCCGAATCCATCAGTGCAAGGGCAATGCAATGAAAGGCTAGATCCCAGGCGGCATACCAGGGATATTCCCACGTGTCCGGCATGGAAATCACGTCGGCGTTGTACAGGTGGCGCCACTCGTGATTGCGGCCGTTGAGACGCTCGCGCGGCGGCTCCGGTCCGTTGGGATCGCCCTTGAGCCAGCGGTTGAGATCGTAGTGGTAAAACTGCTTGCTCCACAAAAGCCCGGCGAGCGCCTGACGCATGACGTTTTGGCGATCGGCCGCAATGTTGTCCGGAACGACACTCCGATAAAATTCGTCGGCTTCGGCGCGCCGTTGGGCGATCTGACTATCGAAGCTTCCGTTGAGGATGTCGGTGCCCGCCGGCGCTGCGGGCGAGAGCCGAAGGCGCAGCGTCGTCGATCCATCGGCCGGCACGGTCATGACATAATGCGCCGCCGCTTTGGTGCCGTAGTCGTTCGGGTTCACCGCTGTCTTCACGCCGCGCACGACGAAGTCGTCGATGCCGTCCTTGACGTAGGGCTCCGCGTTTTCGGCGTTGAACACGCGCTGATAGTTGGTCTCGTTTTCGGTGAAAAGGAGATTGGGAGCGCCTTCGCAGTAAAGCCAGCGCGCGCCGTAGTAATAATGATCGAGTTTGATTGCGGCGACTTCGGCCGAAGGGTCGCGACGGAGCTTCGGCTTGCGCTCATCGAGACCCCAGGACCAGGTGTTGCGAAACCACGCCGTCGGCAACAGGTGGATTTCAGCGGCCTCGGGGCCGCGGTTGATCGCTTCGATGCGGATCAGAATATCTTCCGGCGAGGCTTTGGCGTATTCGACAAAAACGTCGAAGTAGCGGTCGTCGGCGAAAACGCCGGTGTCGATCAATTCGAATTCGGGGTCTCTTTTGCCGCGCCTGCGGTTTTCTTCCACCAGGTGAGCGTAGGGGAACTCGCGCTGCGGATACTTGTAGAGGAACTTCATGTACGAGTGTGTCGGGGTCGAGTCGAGATAGTAATAATATTCCTTGACGTCCTCGCCGTGATTGCCTTCGTTGCCGTTGAGTCCGAAGAGGCGCTCTTTCAGAATCGGATCTTTCCCATTCCAGAGCGCCAGCGCGAAACAGACGAACTGATGCCGGTCGCAGATGCCGCCCAGCCCGTCTTCGCCCCAGCGATAGGCGCGGCTGCGCGCGTGATCGTGGGGCAGATAATCCCACGCCGTGCCGTGAGCGCTGTAATCTTCGCGCACGGTGCCCCACTGGCGCTCGGACAAATAAGGACCCCAGCGTTTCCAGTTGGCTTTGCGGCTGCGATCTTCCTGCAGTCTTAACTCTTCGGCGGTCATCGGTTTTTTCGGTCTTTGGACGGGTTTTCTAGCAGCCATTGTAACACATCCTGTTCAAGAGCCCGATACGGTTTCGAGGCGGTTACGAAAGTAACCGCGCCAGTTTTTCATCGGCGTGATAGCTTGTTAGATGTCAGCGGGCGGTGCGACGTTGCGCCGCCGGCGTGCTTTTGCTCTGTGCCAAAACGACGCGATCGAGGCGCACCAACTCTGCCAGCGACCAGGCTTGAAACGGACAACCACGCGGCGTGTGCGGCGGCTCGGCGTCGGCGATCTCGGACACATGGCCGAGCCCGGCGTGATTCAAGTGAACCTGCAACGGCGCGAGGAATCGCGTGCGCGCTTCTTGTTTGGCGGCGTCGGTGCCGCTGCGCACGCGCAGCCACGCTTCGATAAATGGACCAGCGAGCCACGGCCAGACGGTTCCCTGGTGATAAACTGCGTCGCGCTCGCGCGCACTGCCCAGATAATGCGGCGCGTAATCGGGTTCGCTGGGCGCGAGCGAGCGCAAGCCCAGCGGCGTCCACAGCCGCTTCTCGACCGCGTCGACGATCTGCCGCGCCTGCGGGCCATCGATGAGCTGGAGTGGCAGTCCACCCACCGCGAATATCTGATTGGGCCGAAACCAGGCATCCAGTTTTCCTATTTGGTGGTCGACGTCGATGACGTCGTAGAGGCAGGTTTGGTCGACGTTCCAGAAGCGCCGGCGAAAAGATTCCAAACCGCGCGCGAACGGCTCTTTGTAGGCGTCATTGAATTGACTGCCGATCCAAAGCGCGTTCAGCCATAGCGCTTGCACTTCCACCGGTTTGCCGATGCGCGGCGTGACGACCCAGTCGCCGATTTTGGCGTCCATCCAAGTGAGCTGCACGCCCGGCGCTCCCGCGCCAAGGAGGCCGTCATCATCCATGCGGATGCCATAGCGCGTACCGCGCGCGTAGCCGGTCAAGATCGCCTCGATCGCTTTCCGCAGCGAAGTTTTTTGCGCCGCCGAAATGATCCGTCTGGAAGTTTTTGCCGCCGTCAGAAAATCATGCGCCGCGATTACATACCAGAGGGAAGCGTCGACGGAATTATACTCCGGCGGGCCGCCGCGATCGGGGAATCGATTCGGCAGCATGCCTTCGGATACGACGCCGGCCCATTCGAGCAGAATATCGCGCGCGTCGTCGAGACGTTCCGTGGCCACGCAGAGACCGCGCAGCGAAATAAAAGTGTCGCGTCCCCAATCGGTAAACCACGGATAACCGGCGACGATGGTTTTGCCTGTGCCGCGCTTGACCAGATAAGCGTCCGCGGCGCGGTCGAGCGGCGTGACGAAAGATTTCCGACGCGCGCTTTCCGCGGTGCGCATGTCAGCGAGCAGTTCACTCGAGGTTTTGTTCACGGGCACATCGGCGAAGCCTTCGGCCGCGAGGATGAGAACGGCTTCGCCGGCGCTAAGATCGAAACTGAAAGTTCCCGGCGCCGCCAAGTCTTCGGCGAAGTCGAGACCTCGTTCTCTTTCCTGCTCGTAAACGAAATTCCGATACCAGTCGGAAGCGTATCGATAAATTCCGTTGTGGAGAACGACGATCGCGGGAATTCCCTCGTAAGGATGCCAGACTGCGCGCTGGCCCTCGATATCCGGCTGAAAGCGAAAGGCGGCATTCTCATGATGCAGCGAATGGTAATCGCGGCCGGAAAGAAACGGGCGCACAGTCAGCGAGGCTTTGGTTGACGCATTCGTCAACCGCCACGAGACCGCGACCATCGTGGCGCCATGAATCACGAAAATTTCCTGTTCGATCCTGCTTCCGTCTTCAAGCGCAAAGATCCACTTCGGCCACGGCTCGCGCGCGAATTCGACGATGCGTCCGCTGCCGTCAGGATGAACGACATCGGCGGGATAGAGCTGCGAAGAGAGCGCAAAGCTGCCGCGTGCCGTTTCCACCCACGCGTCGAAACCGTTGACGAGCACGAAGCGCCCGGCGGGCGGCTCGGTCGCCGCAAGCAACAACGCGTGATAGCGGCGCGTGCGGATGCCGGCGACGGTTCCCGAGGCGAAGCCGCCGAGTCCGTCAGCCTCCAGCCACTCCTGCTGTTTCATTTCGTCGATGGTTTCCATGGCCTCTCGGTAAAATTTACTTTCGATGAATTGCAGACCATGTCCATCCGGATCCCGCGCGAGAAAACCCTTCGTAAAGAGGAAACTTCCGACCGGTATCTTGGCGACGGCCGGGGAGACGATGCGACCGGTTCCGGCGCCGCCGATTTTTTGGAACGCCTTCGCCGCATCGGACGTGACCACCGTCGTCTGCCAGTGCCATAAATCATTCGTCCCTGTGCGCCCGGCCTTTGAAATTGCCTTGGCTTAGCGTCATCGGACCCTTTTCAATTGCAGCCCTCGCCGCACCGCCGGGAAATTCTTCGTTGACGGTCTTGTCGATGAACAACAGCTCCGGCCGAAACGCATACCACGCGAGCGCCAAAACGGCGATGCCGACAGTAATTAAAACATTACGTTTGGTCATGGACAAATTCTCCCTCATTTATAAAGAGTTTCTTTCACGTGCCGCATTCAGGGCGGCTGAGGAAAAGCTTGCAGGTTAGATGAGACGGCGGAGGAAAGAGTTGCAAAAGAACTCAGTGCGAAGTGTCAGGTCACCCGGGCGTGAGCATTTCCAGCGATTGATCGGCCAGAAAAATTTCGACCACCGCCGGCGCCGGGGCGCCTTTTGGCGGCCACAGGTCGTCGTCGATATGGATGCGGGAGTCGGTGCACTCGAGGCGCAGGCGACGCGCCCTGCGGCCGGTCAAGCCGTGGGAACCGGTTCCTTTTCCGATCCGCTTCGAAAGATATTCGCTCAGCTCCGCTTCGTCGTTTTTGGCGATCAGGACCACGTCGAGCAGGCCGTCGCCCGGCTCCGCGTGCGGCGCGAGAACCAAATTGGGACCGACCGAGCGGATGTTCATGGCCTCGACCAGAATATATTCTCCCGATAAATCGCGATCGTCCAAGGTCAATTTGAGCGGATGCAGCGGGCAGCTCTCGAGCCGAATGTGCATGATTTCCAAAACCGAGGTGATTTTTTCTTCAGCGGCATCGAGGTGAGCGAGATCGATGTTCTTGCGTGCGTCGAGCCGCGACATCGTGTCCGCGAACAATCCCACCCCGATGCCTTCGAGAAAATAGTTTTCGCCCCACGGCCCGCGTGCTACGCCGACGTCGAAACGGGTCGTTCGCGCGCGTCTCCAGGCTGCGATCAATTCTTCCAAAGATTTGTCGGTCAGGCCCAGCGCGCCAGCGATATTGTTCGCCGTACCCATCGGTAAAACGGCGATCGGTATATTTCTGCCGAGCGAGAGCTTGGCGACTTTGCCGACGATGCCGTCGCCGCCCGCCACCGCGATCAGGTCCGCGTTTTCCTGAAGGAGTTTTTTCCAATCAGCATGGTTCGCGCTTCGATACAGGACGGAATGGCCGGCGGCGCGGATCAATTGGACCACGTCGTCCGCCGATGGCTGAGCTTCGACGCCGGCGGCCGGGTTGTGGATCAGGACGACTTTCATCGACCGGCGATGCTGAAGCGGCCCACTGAATGTGGAATACTGAATATCATGCTTGTCAGACTGACAGCGGCCTCAGGTCGATTCAAGGAGGTGCGAGAAGCATGAAAATTCTCATCGCCAACGACGACGGCATTTACAGCCCGGGGATTTTGGCGCTGGCGGAAATCGCTTCGCGTTTCGGCGAGGTGCGCATTGTCGCGCCCGATGTGGAGCAATCCTCCGCCGGGCATGCGATTACGGGCTGGCGTCCGCTCACTTACAAACGCACGCCGATCAAAAACTTCGAAGCCTACCGGGTCAACGGCACGCCGGCGGATTGCGTCGTGCTCGGGGTGCACAACTGGGAAAAGGTCGATGTGGTGCTTTCCGGCATCAATCTCGGCAGCAATCTGGGCAATTCCATCTGGCACTCGGGCACGGTGGCTGCGGCGAAGCAGGCGACGTTGCTGGAGTTGCGCGGCATCGCGCTCAGCATGCCGGCCACCCAGGAAGAACCCAACTTCGACATGCTGCAGCGCTCCATCGACAAAGTTCTGGAGATTTTGTTGAAAGATCCAAAGCTCAAGCTGATCAACGTCAATTTTCCCGATGTGGAGCCGAAGGGACTGCGTTGGACGCGCCAATCGGTGCGTCACTATGACGGCAAAATTGTGCCCGGCGAAGATCCGATGGGCCGCAAGCATTTCTGGTTCAGCGTGGTGCCGATCGAGGGAACCGAAGAGGGCACCGACCGCTGGGCGGTCGAACAGGGTTACGTATCAATGACGCCGCTGCGCATCGACCTCACCGAAGAAAAGGAACTCGCCGCCGTGGCCACGCGCCATCCGCTCGAATAACGGCGCGCCACCGACGCATGGATTACGCGGACCTGATGCAGTGGCCGGCGATGCTGATGTCCGCCGTGGCGGCATGGCTGGTCGGGTCGCAGCGACGGCTGAAGCGCAGCATCGGCTTCTGGATATTTCTCGCGAGCAATCTTCTGTGGACCGTCTGGGGTTGGCACGCCGGCGCCTACGCGTTGATCGTCTTGCAGATCTGCCTGGCGCTCATCAACATCCGCGGCGCGCGCAGGAATGAAGCAAGTACGGAGAGCTCCCAGGGGGCCGCGTGACTTTCTTCTTCGACTGTTTCGTCGGTATTTTTACTCCGCAGGCGGTTAAACACTAGCACTCTCAATTCTTGGGAGCCTCGGAAATTCGCGAAATTGCAACACCTTTGCACTGGCATAGGGCTTGCGCTTTTGTGTTTCAGCAAGAATCAAGGAGGCGCATATGAATTGGGATCAAGTCGCCGGACAATGGAAGCAATTGAAGGGTAAAGCGAAAATTAAATGGGGCAAGTTGACCGACGACGAGATGGACGTGGTCGCGGGGAAGCGCGATCAGCTCGTCGGCAAAATCCAGGAGCGATACGGGATTAAAAAAGATATGGCTGAAAAAGAAGTGGATGACTGGGTGAAGGAATTCTAACGGCCCGCAGATAGCCGCTCCGTCGAAACCCGCGCATGCGGCTGACGGAGCGGCTCCCACCTCTAATCAATTGCAATCAATTGTGGAACCGAATCTTATGGCGGCAGGAGCAAGAACCAAAGGAAAACGAAATATCCATCGCTGGTCACAGCACGTCACCCAAACCAGTGACACGCTCGACCTGAGCCGGGGCGTCTTTTCCAAGGCAAGCCCGAGCGCGATCGCGCGTTCGCTGAAACGCTCGGCCGATCGGAGCCGGCGGCGAAAGAGCGGATCGCTGCGCTCGGCGATGTCGATGCTGACCTTTTATATGAATCGCGCCGGGCGCAGTTTATCGAAAACCCGCCGTGTGCGCCTCGAGTCGGCGAAGAAGGAATTGCGCCGCCTGTATCACAAACCAACGGCGTAGCGCGCGGTTAAAGTTTGGGGTTTTGTGTCTGGGGTCTAGGGTTCCGGGAGGCCGCGGGAGACTCCTCAGGTCGGCCCCGCTGAAACTCCAGACGCCAGACCCGAGACTCTAAGCTATGTTTTTCCTAGGCGCCCGCTGGCGGCGGACTCGTCTAAGCCTTCATCCCGGAAAAACTGTTGACCGTCGCGTGCAGATTGCGCGCGAAGTCCGTGGCGCCCTCTGTGCTCATGTGAAACGCCGACCGGCTATATTCTTTCAGGGCGAGCACCGCGGCGAGCGGCATCTTCTTCAAGTGATCGACCAGAGTTCTGACCGCACCGTCGAGTTCGCGCGCGGGCACCACATTGCTGACCAGACCGAACGTCAGAGCTGTATGGGCGTCGATTTCCTGGGCCGAGTACATCATGAATGTGGCGGATTTGCGCGGCATGCGATCGACCAGAGCGGAAAACGCGATGGTCGGCATGATCCGATGGGCGGTTTCGGGAAATGAAAAACGCGCCGCGTCGCCGGCAAGGGTGATGTCGCAGAGCGCGGCGAGCGCGCAGCCGAGACCGACGGCGCGGCCCTGAACGATGCCAAGGATCGGCGCCCGGCAATTGCGGAACGCGCCGTAGAGATTGAAAATGGTCTCGGCGCGATCGCGCACCGCGTAAGCTTCCACGGGATTCGGCGGCTGCTGACCCATCGCCTCACGGCCAAGACAGAAATCATCGCCCGCGCCTTTGAACAGGATCAGGCGCGCTTGCTTCGACGCGCCATTGAACATCTCCGTCACCTGCGCCCAGGTTGCGTCCGTCTGACGATTGCCGGCTTCCGGCCGATTTAACGTGATCGTAACGACGTCGCCTTCCTTTTCCATCAATACTGCGTCTGCCATGATTGCTCCTTTGAGTGAAGTGGGTCGACTCTAGAAGAGCGCTCAGCGCGTTGTCAATGACATCCCGAGCATTTGCGCGGCCTCGGTCAGCCTACGGGATTTTATCTGTGCCCGAAGGCGTCGATCCTTGCGAACGTCAGGATCCGACTCTAGAATGCGGGCCGATTCACGAAATCCATTCCGCCGGGAGGAACTCATGGCCGAACAAGTTTTGAAAGGCAGTTGTCTTTGCCAATCGGTGCGTTACGAAGTGACCACGCCCTTCATGCGTTTTGGGCACTGCTATTGTTCGCGCTGCCGCAAGGCGACCGGCGGTGTGCGC
>Ga0207707_10004739_pt1 | contig 11931 bp, 14 predicted proteins | sample KBSC83BmetaG_FD_184336 | JGI IMG/M metagenome (GOLD analysis project Ga0207707, IMG submission 184336) | Corn rhizosphere microbial communities from Kellogg Biological Station, Michigan, USA - KBS C8-3B metaG (SPAdes) (version 2) | ecosystem: Host-associated > Plants > Roots > Rhizosphere ... | reverse complement strand
ATTGTAGTCTGGCGGTTCGCTTGCGGTTCAGGCCTTCTGCAGGTGATCTGCGGCATTGCTCGACCGTGGCCTTGAGACTGGCCAGGAACGCCTGGCACGGCTGGCAGCTCTTCAGGTGCCGCTTCAGTTCCTGGCGAAGCGGATGCTTCAGCTTGCCGTCGAGATAGTCCGAAAGTTCGGCGAGGGTGGCTTTGCAGCGGGCGGGTTGGGCCGGAACCGGCGCGCGCGAAACGGCTGGGGCCTTGCCGCCATTTGGCTTCACCGCTTTCATTAATTCTTTTCGGACAAGAAGCCGGGCGCGATGGAGACGCACACGCACCGTGCCGGAACGCAGCCCGGTGATCGCGGCGACCTCCTCGTCGGAGAACCCTTCCATGTCGCGCAGCACCAGGACCATGCGGTATGGAGGCGTCAGTTTCTGAATGACGTTTCGCACCCGTCCCGCCTCGCTGCGGAGCACGAGCGATTCCGGGTTAATGCCGCCATAGGTCCCTGACTGCTGAAGCCTTTTCCGACCGGGCATAAATTCCTCCAGCGAAAAGCCGGGGCCTGCTCCGATGCAGCATCGACACCTCGCCGCAGGAGTTGTAGAACCGGTTCACTTTCAGGATGCGTTGCCGTAAATGTAACATGACAGCACCTGATCCGGTGTCCGGCCTGGCCACCGGGACGTACGTGTGCGAATTCGAGCCCGATCCGGATCGAGTGCGGCAGCCGCAATGGATGACTGAACTGATGCGCAACTACTTTTCCTGAACCCGCGCGGCTCATCCCGTTCGAGCAGCCCGGGTTCGACCAGCCTTCTCCTGGACTCTGTCAATGTCGATGAACTGTACTTTCTGCAGGCTGTGAATCGAAGCAGTCCGGCTGCGCGATCGACGGATGCGAGCCGCAGCGCGATCGATCACGTTGGCGAGTTCGGCGCCAAAATCGGGTGCGCGGTCCTCCTGCAAACGTCGCTTGGCTTTTTCGGCCGAAAACCAGCTGGGATTTCGATTGGGCTCCTGCGGCGGGACGAGTCGCAAGACCTCGCAAAGATGGGCATTGACAGGAAGGTCTTTCCGGCTGGATTTCACCGCGGAATCCCGCGCCTTGGGCCGCTTGCGGCGAAGGTACCGAGTGAAACAGGCTTCCTCCATGCGGCCATGCACGCCGGCCTCTTCGAAGGCCTCGAGGGCGGCAGCCTGGGCGTGAGTGAGCCCGGGCTCGACGCTGCCTTTGGGGAAAATCCAGCGTCCCTTACCGGTCTGGACCAGGAGGAACTCGATGACGCCGCCGCGCACCCGATAACAAACCGCCGCCACCTGTTCGCATTGCTTAAGCTTGCGCAGTTCCGCCAGCCTGAAAAATTTGGCTGACACCCGATACGTCTGCACCTGGGACCAGCCGACAGTGAGCCGCGGTCCACCCTGGTTACTACTGCTCATGCCCATAAAAGCAGAGTGCACGACCCGCTGCGCTTCTGCCTAGAGCAAACCTTGGTTCAGGGGAGCCCTGCACGCGCCCCGCTGGACAGCCGGCCCATCGTCTGCCATTCTCAGTTCTCTATGGCGTATCACGTGGTGGCGCTGACCATGGCGCAAGTGCGGCAGGGTGCGCTCGCATTCCAACGTCAGTTGAGCGCCGCCTTGGCTGAATCGAGAGACTTGAAAGTGTATTCGGTAAGCCCGTTCGCCCTCGACGAACGCCGCCGCTTCAAGGACCGCTTCGGAGGCGATGTAGTTTATTTCTTCAACGACGCCGCCCGCGACCTGCTCCTGGCGTACGGTTCGGACCTCCAGTTTGTCGCCGAAATCGCAGACAGCGAACTGCCGCAACGGCGCACCCTGGTGGTCGGCATCCCCGAGCAGGAGAGCGCCACGGATTCGCGCGGATCGCAGGGATAGATCGAAAGCCAGAAACTTGACCTGTGAACTCCATGAAAAATCCGTGGCCGACTCGTTTTAGTTCGCTGTCCCCCACTTGTCGCAAAGTCGGCGACAAATGGCGCACCCGGGCACCGCGGTAGTGAGTTCATCACACGAGGAATCTCTTTACCTACTTGCGCCTCGCCAGCCTGGGAGACAGTATTTCTTTTCGACCATCAGGAAGGGATGCTTTGGAAAACTTGTTTTGCCTGCGCTGCAATCGCGAGATCGAAGTCGGGCACAAATCTGTGGCGGTGTATATGTTCGCGCAAACGGTCGGCATCAGACCGCGGCAAAAGTCGTCGGCGCAGCGCATCTGTTTCTGCCCTCAGTGCTCTGTCTCCCTGGCCATGGGGCCTCCACCCGAGGGCGCGCTGAACCTGGCGGCCTGGAACATGATTCGCGACCTGGTGGGCGCCGACCCCGCATTGAACCAGGCGGCATGGGAAAGCCTGCGAGGCGTGGCAGGTCTGCTGCCTTCCAGCGAACCGGAGAGCATCCCTCGCCGCGCCGCCGCCGGAGGCTACTTCGAGTTCTGAGCACGTCATTACCTGGCGGTGAATCGCCCCGCCCCCCGCTGGGCGGGCGAGACGCCCGCCCGGCAACCGGCGAGACGCCGGCGCTACATCTGCCCTAGGCGCCGGCTGTAGGAAGCATCGCGCTTGAGTTGATGTGCGAGGCCAGCACGTTTTGCCTGGCATCACGCATGAGATCTTTCTCCGCTTTCTGCGAATACAGAAATTCCTGTCCACTCAGGCGCCCGGGATAGTACCACTTCAAAAGAGCTTCCGGCAGCTGGTGGGGACGCTCTGCGAACTTCAACTCCACTTCATTTGTGGCCTGCAGGCGCTGTGTCGGTACGGCTTCTTCGGTGGCGTAGATTTTTGTCCGATCAGCATTGAAGATCTGTACGATCTGCTGGTCGCCCTGACTGTCGGCCAGCACAAACCAATAAGTGCCGGCCGGCAATACCCTGCCGGGAATTTCTACCGGTTCGCTGAAATTCATCTTTGTTGCCTGGTTCCATTCGTCGGCCGCGGCCGCAGGCAGAAAGACAGTGCCGGCCAGAATGATGGAGAAGACAACAGCTATCAATTTCCGTGGATTCATAGTTTGTATTCCTATCTTGCTTCACTACAAAATAGGAATGCCGCGGGATGGGGAATAGTTGTCCGCACGGATGAATCGGACATACCTTAACGGTTTTGGATTATGCCGCGCCGATCGGGATCGAAAACGCCAGCCGAGATTGTTTCGGGTCAGGTCCCGCGCTCCGTTGCACTGATGGTCCCCATCACCCCACCCATCGCGCAAAGGACGCGAAAAGATGGGGCGCCTTCAGTTCGATTCCTTATCAAGCCGTCTGCAGTATCAGTTCCAGACTGGATTTCCCTTGGCATCGCGCAGGGCAAAGGTGTTGTTTCCTTTTACTATTTCCCGCGCGAGAAAGAGTTCACTATCCGCTTGCTTGATTTTCGAGCCGGTGAGCGAGATCTCATCTCCCTTGCTGAAGTCCATGCCCATGTCGTCCATGAAGGCCTTGGGGCAGAGATAGACATCGACCGTATCCACCCCATTTTTCACCAGCAGATGGGCGATCTCTTTCTCGCTGCCCTTGGGCGGCAGCTTGACTTCCTCGATGGTTCCCTTGATCTTTGTCTCCGTCTGAAGATCGTACTTAGGAGGGACCGGCCTGGCGGCTTTTTGTGCGCCGACGGATACCACAAGAAAGACACCGATAGAAAGAAAGAGAAGTATCCCGGACCGACCCGAGTAACCGCACTCAATTCGACAAGCCATAGCTCCGCCTCCCAGGAGGTGACCGGAGTCTGCGGATCATGGATAAGTGGAAAACCTACCGACTCGCGGCCCTCATTATTGCCTGCGTAGGATGAAGCCAGCTTGCTCGTCCGCCATAGTACTCCAATTGAATGGACGTATGGCGTCGTTGTCGTGTGAGTGAGTAGCTCGCGAGGTTCATCGATCAAGTGAAGCAGCCAGGATGCCCGACCCTGTTCGCGTACTTTGAGAAAGGGTGAGTGAGGGCGACAGTGGCGGAAGCAAAACCTTGCGAGGTTTCTCCGGTGACGGACCGCAGTGCGGAACGATCGAGGACGCGGCACCTCTTACCTCGAAGCGCAATCTGCTCCCGGCCAGAGGCATCCGGCATGAGGCATTGTAGAATCTAGTGGCTGACTTTGAAATAAAGCATTGGGAGCGAATAAATGCTGAAGGGCGTGGTGGTGGGTTTTGTACTGGCCGTAATAATTCTGGTGGGCGGGGTGTACTACTATTTTGCCGCGGGCATGGCGCCGGTGGCCATAGCCGATCCTCTCATGCCTTTCGAGAGGAAGCTGGCGCACATGGCCCTGGAAGCGCACATCCGGAAACAAACGACCAGCCAGCCTGCCGTGGCCGCTGACGAGGCGAACTATCTTGCCGGCGCGGAGGTGTACAAGAGGGATTGCGCCGTGTGTCACGGGTTGCCCGGCCAGCCACCCACCGACTATGCGACCATCATGTTTCCCGGACCGCCCCAGTTGTTTCGCGGCAAGGGCGTAACCGATGATCCGGTAGGCGAGAGTTATTGGAAAACAGCCAATGGGATTCGCCTGAGTGGAATGCCCGGCTTCAAGACCAAATTGACGGATACTCAGTTATGGCAGGTCAGTCAACTGCTCGCGCACGCCAACGAAATCTCCGATCCGGTCAAAAGAGCGCTGGCTCCCGACGTCACACCGCCGGTATCGACACCTGGGTCCAGGGCGGCTGCACCGAATTCGAAAATGTGAGGGTGGAATCAGAAACGGAGCGGAGACACGCTCCCTTTACGCAACCGGGTGCGCCGGACGTAAAGTTCAAGCCCGCTTTGGCCGATGTATGGATTGAACAAAGGAATGATCCCTAAACCAAGCCGCGGACTTGCGACCGTCAACGTGGAGGACCTGCGCCGCCTGGAAATGCTACTGGGGGAGCGGGTTGTGACCTTCAGCGCGGTCGCGGATATCGTCAGCCGGAACCGGGGCTTGAGGGTCCATGTTCTCGAGCTTGCCCACGATACCAACACCCCTGACGCGGAGGCGCTCAGCCTCGACCAGTGCATCGTAAAGATCGGCATCGAGCGGCTCCGCGAATCAATCAGACAAACAGGTTTTGGCTGAATACCAACCGAGCGTGCGAAGAATAGTGACTGGTTAGAAATCAGCTACCTCGGGTAGTTCACACTGCAACCACTACTGCCCGACACTCGTCGAGCTCTCATCTAATTCCGCCCTGAACCGGAATCCAACGATCTCCACTCCAGGCCTGGCCTACACCGCCGGCGAACGGACTCCGTCCTGGTGCACGTAGCGGATCACTTCTACTTCTGAAATGGCGATCAGGCCCTCGCCCACCATTTCGTCGAGGACGGGAAGCAACCTGGCGATGTTCGGTTCTGAATCGATCACGGAAATCATGATGGGGCGGTCCGAGGACCACAGCAAATGCGAACGGTGAATGAGAGTGCTCGCGCCGTAGCCCTCAATACCCCTGAAGACGCTCGCGCCGGCGATATCGAGCTCCCGGCACTTCATGACGATCGCCTCGTATAGAGGCTTATTTTGCCATTTGTCGTCTTCGCCAAAATGAATGCGCAGCATCTTGGCTTTTCCGGAAAGCTTCATGTCCGTGCCTCCTGCCGCCGTTCTGCCTGCTTGTAATTGTGGGCGTACTTGATTACATCGACGTCGGAGAGAACCACCAGGCCTTGCTGCACCATTTGATCCAGTACAGGCATGAATGCCTGAAGCTTTTCCTCCGAGTCCACGACGGAAAGAAGAATCGGTCGATCATGGGAGAGACTGAGGGCAGCGTCTTTGTGAATTCTGCGGTTTGCCCCATAGCCGAGGATCCCGCGATAGACCGTTGCGCCTGCAATGTCGTGGGAGCGCAAGCCGGAAACGATGGCTTGGTACAAGGGCTGGCCATTCCACTTGTCATTTTCGCCCACGTAGATACGCATGAGCTTAGCCTTCCCTTCCCGCTTGAGCGCTGGACCCTCGGGCGCATTGTCGTGCGTTCTCTTCTCGGCGGGTTTCACGATTGTGGTGTCGTGCATCTCGATGAGGCCCGTGCCCACCATCTCATGCAGCTTGGGTAAAAGGCTTTCCACTTTCTCCGCTGACTCGATGAACTCGACCTTGACCGGCAATCGCACCGCCAGGTCCACCAGGTTGGCGGTTTGAAGGCGGTGGTCCGCCCCAAATCCCGCGATGCCGCGGGTCACAGTTGCGCCCGACACTCCATGAAAAAACAGGAAGTCCAGGATGGCGGCATACGCCGCGCTGCCATGGTATTGCTGATCTTCGGCAACATAGATTCCAACCTTCCTGCCAGGTCCCGCCGTGAGCACGTTTTCCTCCTAGACTAATACGACTTCATGGGATTGCTCGCCCCGCGATAATGCCCCCCCAGACTGCGGCGAACCCGACTGCCACACTCGCCGTTATATAAAGAAGTCCAAGCGCGATCTGGCCGTCCTGAATGGTTCTCAGGGTTTCATATTCAAAGTTGGAGAACGTTGTGTACCCGCCCAGAAAACCTATCGGAACCAGGTATCTCCAATAGGGGCTCCAGTGGGCCTTCGCTTCCAGGAAAGTCAGAGACACGCCAATCAGAAAGGAACCCGTAATGTTGATAAGCAGGGTCCCATATGGGAAACGACCGCCCAATCTGCTTCCAATATAGGTGCCCACCCAGAAACGCACAATCGATCCCAGAGCACCTCCGATTCCGACCATCAGGTATTTGAGCAAGTTGTATTGTTCCTTTCTGCTTCACAACCGCATCACTACACATGATTGAAATCAGCGAATCCCCGCGTCGGCAGGCCTATGCCCACGACTTCACCGGACCAAAGATCAAATTCAAAGGTCCGTCACGCCAGAAAGCAAAATGGAAGATGGTACAGGGTAGGAGGTAGATAGCGGAACGGCAACACTGACCCCTACCAAGAACATTTCCATTCTTCGTAGGAGTCATCTGCCCGAAGTAAGGGCGGTTAAGGGTGAACCCCAACACCCGGCAAAATTATGCGCTCCGGCCAGAGCGGAGTCAACCGCAGCCGCAATAGAAGCGACCCGCTCACAGGAAATTCATCAGGGTCTCCATCGTCTCCTTCGGTCGTTCTTCCATCAGCCAATGTCCAGTCCCCTCAAGGACGACCACGGTTAAGTCGGTCGCAACCAGCTTCATCTGCGCATTCAGGGTTGCTGCGCTGGCTTTCTCGCCGGCGATGGATAAAACCGGCATGGTCAACTTCGTTTTGGCCAGCTCGGCAAAATCATTCGCTGTTTGCGGCCAGGCAGCAAAGTAAGCCCAGGCAGACCGCATCCGTCCGGGACGAGAGTAGGCTGCGACGTAGGCTTGGCGGTCGGCCAGCGGCACGGATCGCGTCTTGTCCGCGGCCAGATCGTTCCAGAAGTATGCGAAATAGGTTTTCTCCCGGCCTGCAACCAAGGCTTCCGGAGTCGGACCATGAAAGCGGAAGTGCCAAAGATCAGGATTGTTGTAATAAGGCTCCCATCCTTCAACGCCGGGCAGAAACGCGTCCATGACAACCAGCTTTTCCACCTCGCTGGGATACATGGCGGCATAGGCATACGCAACCATGAGTCCGATGTCGTGTCCGACGACTCGAGCCCTTTCAATCTGGAGGGACTTCGCCAAAGCATGGATACGGATGGCTGCGTCTTTCATGTCCAGGCCATCTTTCGGAATGCCGGAATCACCAATGCCAGGCAGATCGGGCGCAATCACAGTAAATTTCTCGGCCAAAAGTGGAATGATCGGTCTCCACATGCGCGAGGTCTGGGTGTAGCCGTGCAAAAGGATAACGGTTGGACCGTGACCGGCGGTGAGGTAGTGCAGCTTGAGCCCGTCAACCACCGCAGTCTTCGAGGCGATCGCCTCCGCCGCGCGAGCCTTCGTGGGAAATGAGGCCGGAAGCAGAAAACAGATCACGATGCTTGCCGCCAGCAACCGAACGGTCCTTCCGGCGCGCGAAAGGATTTCTTCAGAAATACGTCGGCTGATTCGGGTTGTGCTGTTCATTATCTTCTCCTGAAAATCTCCGGGAACGGGTGGCGCACCTCAAACCCCTCAGCGCCCTTTGCGGGAACGGTTGACTGCTTCTCTCGCCTCTTTGTCAGCGGTGCGGCGGCGTTCGGTTTCGCGCTTGTCCCATAGCTGCTTTCCCTTGGCCAGCGCGAGTTCAACTTTCACTCTCCCATTTTTGAAATACAAACGGGTGGGGATGAGGGTCAGGCCCTTCTGCTGGGTCTTGCCGATGAGCTTGCGAATTTCCTCTTTATGGACCAGCAGCTTGCGGGTGCGCAGGGGGGCGTGGTTGAAGATGTTGCCGTGGTCGTAGGGCCCGATGTGGCAGTTGAGCAGCCAGAGTTCGCCATCCTTGAGCAGTCCGTAGGAGTCTTTGAGGTTGGCTTGCCCGGCCCGAACTGATTTCACCTCGGTGCCGGTCAGGGCAACCCCGGTCTCAAACTTTTCCAGCAGGAAGTAGTTGTGGGCGGCTACCCGGTTGACGGCCGCATCGCGCTCGCCGGCAGCCGTAGGGTCGCGGCGCGGGTTCTTTGCCGGACTCGGCTTGGTTTGATGGGTGGGTGTACGGGCCATGGCATTGATAGGTTATCTCATTCGAGCCTGCGTGGGGACAGCCGCCCCCGGCTGTCCAGTCGAACGCAGCTCGACGAGGTTCTGTTTTGCAGCGCAAAGATAAGCGGAGCCTTGCTCCGCCGGACAGCCGGGGCGGCTGTCCCCACACGGGCGCTGGTGTTGTCTCGCTCGCAGCCGGAACGGAATCCTGGCGCTGGCGCGGAATCTGCATCCCGATTGCATTGAGGGGAGGCCAAAATCGGCAACGCGACATTTCCCGAAACGGCTTTCCGGGTAACGCTGTTGGGACTAAGACTACTGAGTAACTGCTACCAGAGCCGTCACTTCCATGGCTGCGGAGCGATGCTATAATCAGCCAGCTTACTTCTCAAATCAGCGCATTTTCAGCGGCCTAGCCCGGGATCATTGGCCGATCCCCGAGGGAAGACTGCCTGCGAGGGACCAGTGAAGACACGCCTGATTCGCCCGGCAGCAATCGCGTTGCTTGTGGTTGCGGTGACCCTGCCGATCGGCGCCGCCGACAGCGCCAAGTCGCTCTTTAAAAAAGCTAAAGACGCCGAAGCTCGCCAGAACTACGAAGCCGCCTACGACCTGTACAAGCAGGCCTACGAACAGAAGCCCACAGATCTGGCTTATCGCGCTTCGTACGAACGCACCCGCTTCCTGGCTGCCGCTTCCCACGTACATCGCGGACAATTATTGCGGGATGCGGGCAAGTTGCAGGAAGCCCTGATCGAATTTCAGAAGGCCGCCGAGATCGATTCCTCGAGTTTCATTGCCCAGCAGGAAATCCGCCGCACCCAGAAGATGATCAATGATGCGGGCAACGCGCCGCCGACTTCGGCTGCGCCGCCCCCTACCGGCCTGCAAAAGCGGGTGCAGGAGGCCCAGGGCCCGGTTGATCTGGCTGCCATCTCGAACGTTCCTATCACGCTCAAGATGACCGAGGACACCAAGATCATTTACGAGACCATCGGGAAGCTGGCGGGACTCAACGTATTGTTCGATCCGGACTACACTTCGCGCCGGGTCAAGATCGAATTGAACGGGGTCTCGGAGCAGGAAGCCCTGGAGATCGTCGCCCTGGAGTCCAAGACCTTCTGGCGGCCGGTAACACCGAATACGATATTCGTTGCATCCGACAACCCGGCCAAGCGCAAGGAAATTGAACAGAGCGTCATCAAGACTTTCTACCTGGCGAACCTGTCGCAACCCACCGAACTGCAGGACGTGGTCAACGCGCTGCGTCAGATCCTCGAGATTTCCCGCATTCAGCCCCTGCCTTCGCAGGGCGCGCTGGTGGTGCGCGGCACGCCGGACCAGATTGCGCTGGCGGAAAAACTGGTCGGCGATCTGGACAAGGCGCGTCCGGAAGTGATCGTCGAAGTGGCCATCATGCAGGTCAGCCGTGACAAGACCCGGAACCTGGGAATCAGCCCGCCCACCAGCGCCACTGTTGCCTTGCAGGACAATTTCACGACCAACAACACCATCACCAACAACCAGAACAACAATAGTGTAAGCAGCACTTCGGGAACGGCGAACCAGATCAACCTGAACCGGCTGGGGAACCTGAACGCGACCGACTTTGTGGTCACCATTCCTCCGGCCACGGCCACTGCGCTGTTCAGTGACAGCAACACCAAGCTTATCCAGAACCCTCAGATTCGAGCGGTGGATGGGCAGAAGGCCTCACTGAAGATCGGCGACCGCGTCCCGGTCGCAACCGGTTCGTTTCAGCCGGGCATCGGGGGCGTGGGCATCAACCCGCTGGTCAACACCCAGTTCCAGTATCTGGACGTGGGCGTCAACATTGACATCACGCCCAAGGTGCATGCCGGGCGCGAAGTCACGTTGAAAATCTCGATGGATATTTCATCCGTGACCGGGCAATCGAACATTGGCGGTATCAGCCAGCCCGTGATCGGCCAACGCAAGATCGAGCATGAAATTCGCCTGAAGGAAGGCGAGGTCAACATCATGGGCGGAATATTGGAAGACCAGGACATACGCTCCTTGAGCGGCATCCCCGGGCTGGCCCAGATTCCCCTCCTGAAGTACCTGTTCTCGCAGACCAACGTTGAGCACAAGGAAAACGAGATTGTATTTGCCCTGATTCCGCACATCATCCGTGCGCGTGACGTGAATGATCTGAACGAGAAGGCCCTGGAAGTGGGAACCGCGTCCGCGATCGAGCTGCGGCGCACCAGCCAGGCAGAGCCGCCCGCGCCGGTGAACCAGGCAGCTCCGGCGGCAGCTCAGGCACAAACGCCCGAACCGCAGGCGCAGGCTGCCCCACAGATGGCTGCCGGCGAGGCCAGCTTTAGTTTCGATCCGGCCAGTTTGAGCCAGGCGCCGGGCTCAACTTTCGCCATCAATGTGTTGCTCAAAGGTGCGCAGAACGTATATTCCGTGCCTTTGCAGGTGAGTTACGATCCGAAAGTCCTGCAAGTGGTGAACGTATCGAACGGTGGCCTGCTCTCGCAAGACGGCCAGGTGGTTGGAATCGTTCATCGCGATGACGACTCGACTGGCACGCTGCAGATTTCCGCCACGCGGCCGCCGGGAACAGCCGGTGTTTCCGGGCAAGGCACGGTGGTGACTCTCACCTTCATGGCCAAGGCGAGCGGGCAGTCCACCCTGGCGATTTCGAAAGGCGGGGCCCGCGACCCAGCGATGCACGCTTTGCCGGTGGCGGGAGCCGTGGCCACGGTCACGGTGCAGTAGCACGCAGCGGCTCATCGAGATCGTGAAGCGAGTCGCGAAATCCTTCGGGACTGAAGTTTCTCAGGATGACGTTGCTGACGGGGGAAAGCCACTGCCACTCCTCCGAGAGCTTAAAGTCCAGGCCATTTTCGACGATAATAGTCTAATGAAGTCTGCCGCTCAGAAACCCGGCTCAGCACGCGGCCGCCGCGGGTTCACGCTCATTGAATTGATCGTGGCCACCGCCATCCTGGTAATCCTGACCGGACTGGCCGTACCCATGGCGCGAGTGGCCATCATGCGGGCGAAAGAGCGCGAGCTGCGCCATGACCTCTGGGAATTGCGCGATGCCATCGACCGCTATAAAGACGCCGCCGATCGCCAGGCCTTCCAGATCAAAGTGGGGACCGAGGGCTATCCGCCGGACCTGGACACCCTGGTGAAGGGTGTGGACGTCGGCGGCAAGAAGGTCCGCTTTCTGCGCCGCATTCCTATCGATCCCATGACCAACAGTACGGAATGGGGCCTGCGCTCCATGCAGGACGATCCCGACTCTGACTCCTGGGGCGGACAGAACGTCTTCGACGTGTTTACCAAGGCGCAGGGCACTGGGCTCGACGGCACGGAGTACAGGACCTGGTGATGG
>Ga0207707_10004737_pt1 | contig 11934 bp, 8 predicted proteins | sample KBSC83BmetaG_FD_184336 | JGI IMG/M metagenome (GOLD analysis project Ga0207707, IMG submission 184336) | Corn rhizosphere microbial communities from Kellogg Biological Station, Michigan, USA - KBS C8-3B metaG (SPAdes) (version 2) | ecosystem: Host-associated > Plants > Roots > Rhizosphere ... | reverse complement strand
GAGCTTCAGCAGGCCGGGGCGGTAGGCGTGCGGCCAGAACGAATCGGGATGGTTGTACGTCCCGAAACGCGGCTGCTCGATTGCCTCCTGCGGATCCATCTCGAACTCGACGATATTGAGGAAGACCTGGATCATCGACTGCGGCTGCATGTCGCCGCCCGGCGTGCCGAACGGCATGAATAGCTTGCCGTCGCGGAAGGCCATTGCCGGGTTCGGCGTCAGGCGCGGACGTTTGCCGCCTTGCAGCGCGGAGGCGTGATTCGGATCGAGCCAGGTTTGTGAACCGCGGCCGGAGCAGATGATCCCGAGTCCCGGCACGATCGGTGTGCTGCCGATCCCGTCGCTCGGCGTTGCCGAGAAGGCGTTTCCCTCGCTATCGACGACGCAGACGTAGCTCGTGTCGGGTTGAACGGGGGTCTTCAGATCGCTCGCCTGCAGACGCGTGCCGCGCCGGTAGCCGTTGTGGCCCACATCGCCCGGTTCCGGCATCTCGCCGAAGGCGCGCTTCGGGTCAATCCGCTCGCGCTGGTGGCCCGCATAGCCCTTCGAGAGGAGCACGTCGAGCGGAACATCGACGAACTTCGGATCGCCGTAATACGCCTCGCGATCGGAGAACGCGAGATTGAGCGCTTCGCTGACCGTGTGAATGTAATCGGCGCTGTTGTGACCGAGCCAGCGGAGGTCGTAACCCTCGAGAATATTCAGCGTCTGCGGAATGATCGGACCCTGGCTCCATGGGCCGGTATCGTAGACGTCGATACCGCGATACACGGTATGGACCGGCTCTTCGATATCGACGTGGAAATCGGCCAGGTCGGCCTCGGTGATGAAGCCGCCTTCACTGCTGATGAAGTCGGCGATCTCCTTGCCGACGTCGCCGCGATAGAACTCATCGCGCGCCGCTTCGATGGCAGCTGCCCGCCCACGACCACTGGCCGCCCGTTCGGCAGCGACGAGGCGCCGGAACATCTGCGCCTGATCGTGCTGGATGAGCACATCGCCACTCGCCGGCGCCTCTCCATTTCGCAGGTAGATAGCGGCGGTCGAGGGCCACTGGCGAATCGACTCGATCTCTTTGCTGATATTGCGGCTGAGCGAGGGATAGACCTGATAGCCGCCTTCGCAGAGCTCGATGGCCGGCGTGACAACCTCTTCGAAGGTCAGCTTGCCGTAACGCGCCAGTGCGGTTAGCCACGAATCAGGGGCACCCGGGACGACTGAGCGCCGGACACCGATCGGGATTTCGCCGCCATGATGCTCATTGAAGAAGTCGATCGTCGCCGATTTGCCCCAGCAGCCAAGGCCGCTGAGCGTGCGGAGTTCGCCGGTTTGCTGGTGATAGACCATGATCGGCGCGACGCCGCCGAAGCTGGTCAGGTCGGGCAAGAGGACATTGATGCAGATGCCGGCCGCAACACCGGCGTCGATCGCGTTGCCACCGCGTGCCAGGATGCGCATGGCGGCAGCAGTCGCCAGATAATGGCCGGACGCCGCGACGTAATGCCGCGCCTGAATCGGTGGACGATGGCTGGTGCGCCGCTGCGGCTCGGGTATCACAATCACATCCCTGCTCCTTCCGGGCGAGCGACCGCGAACGCGGTACGTCTACGCATCTGAGCGGCGAATTGAACGTCCGGCCGGGGCAGCGGTTACGAGCGAGCTCCCGAACCGGTCATCTGCTCGATGATCTGTTCAGTATCGCGTTCGGCACCGGTCAGCACCAGTACCACGGCTTGCGGCGCCGGATCCTGATGCTCGATCTCTTCTTCCGGATTCGGAATGTAGCGATCGTCGTTCCAGGTATCCGCTCCGGCGTGCAATGTTTGGCAGAGCCAAGTTCGGCTGCTGATGGCGTTGCTGCCGAGCTTGCGGCGGGTGCGTTCTTCGTACCGGTCGATGTCGCCGCCCATGTGTACGACATATACCTCGACCACACGGCGGCCCTCATGACGTCCGCGATCGAGGATCGTCTGTCCGGCCGCCTCGGCGACTTCCTGGGCCGGTGCACCGCGATCGAATTTCAGGAAATAGTTCATCGATGTCCTCTCGTGCCAGCGGTTATGCGGCCATCTGATATGCCGCGTGTCGCTCTTCGCGCACGTTTAGTGTACTACGGGGTTGAGGAAGTTCGGGAAGGTCATTTCGACGACCGCATCGTCCCGACGGAATTGGCATGCGTGGGTCGCAGGGGCGTTGTCGATCGTGCAATGAGCGCTTCGTAGATCTCGATGTGTTGCTGGGCGATGGCGTTCCAGTCGAAGCTGGTGCCCTGGGCGAGCGCCTGAGCCGAGAGGCGTTCGCGCAGCGAGCGGTTGCCGAGGAGCGTTTGGATGCCGGCGCGGAGCGCATCGGGTTCGCCGGGCGGTACAAGCCAGACGCTTTCGCCGCCGATGAGCGGCGCGAGCGAGTGTTCGGTGCCCGGATCGGTTGTGACTACGGCGGCGCCGGCGCGAATGGCGGCGATGAGCGAGCCGCGTCGCAGGCTGGCGCCGTCGCGGAACGGGAGCACGACGAGGTCCATGGCGCGCAGCGCGGCGGCCGCTTCGTTGGGCGGAAGATGTCCAGTCTGGATCACCGGGATCGATGCCTGTTCGAACTGCTGGCTGAGCCGTTCATGATAGGCGCGGTTTGCCTGATCGGTCTGCGCCAGGCCGCCGCCGATGATGACGAGCGTTGGTCGTGATGCATACGGAAGCTCGGACAGCGCCTGGAGTAGCACGTCGACGCCCTTGTCTTCCGTCAGAAAGCCGAAGAAGCCGATGGCATGCTCGCTTTCCTCCGGGAGGCCGAGCTTTTGGCGCACGGCAGCGCGCTCGATCGGCGGAATGTCAGGCAGGTTGCTCCCGATCGGGATCGCCTTCAGACGCCGGAGCAGATCGGGCTGCAGCGCCAGATATTCCAGATCCTGCACGTTGGTGACGATGACGGCATCGCTCCCCTTGGCGAGCGTCCGAGTTACCCAATCGCGCGCAGGCCCCGCTTTCGGAAAGAGGTAAGGCGGCAGCAGGTCGTGAAAGGTCGTGATGATCGGGAGCGCGCCGCTTCCCTTGCCGAGGCGGCGCGGCACGAAGTTGATCGCCGGGTGCATGGCATAGGCGCCGGTCTGATACTGAATGTGGAGCGCTTTCGCGTTCGTGCGTCTCAACGTGTCGCGAATCTGGTCAGTGAGGTTCCAGTTCCAGCGTCGCACATCGGCCAGCACGCGCGGATCTTCAGAGCGTGCCGCCTCGCTCGTCAGCACCCGCGCATGCCAACCATTGTCGGCCAGCGCCGCGACGAGGCGCGCCGTATAGTCGCCGATACCGCCGTGCATCGGCGGGTATTCGGCCGAGACGATCAGCACCGGCCCCTTCACCGCGATTCGCTCCGCCCACGCAGCCCGCTCTTGAAGGCGCTCAAGTAGAGCTTGACGCGCTGCGCCCGCAACGACCGCTTGTGGCCGAGCGCGCCCTTGCCCGCCTCGATCACGGCACGCACCAGGTAGCTGCCGAGCAGGAAGACGCGCAGCGCGCCCGCCACGCGTCGGCCATGTAGCTTTTCGTAGAGGAGCACCTTGCTCGTGTCGAAGTTGATCTGGCGCGCCGGGAGATCGCTGCGGCTGCTACCGCCCTCGTGGTGCACGATTAGGGCCGACGGTAGGTAGACAATGCGCCAGCCCGCTTCGCGTACGCGATGCGCCCACTCGACCTCTTCGGAGTACATGAAGAAGCGCTCGTCGAAGAGACCGGCACTATCCAGCGTTTCGCGCCGTACCATCAGACACGCGCCGACGAGCCAGTCGACCTCCTGCAACTCATCATTCGAGCGATCGGCGACGTAGTAGCGGCGCAGTGCGCGGTTGTCGCGCCAGAACTGCTGCACGATCGTGCTTTCCAGGAAGCCGGTTCGCCGGGTCGGGAACCGGCGTCGCGTCGGTTGGGTGGTGCCGTCGGGGTAGACGATGCGCGGTCCGACGACGCCGGCATCCGTATGGTCGTGCAGGTAGTTCAACATGAGCCCGAAGGCGTCACCGGCGACGGTCGTGTCCGGATTGAGGAAGACGAGCGCCTGGCCGCGTGCCTGAGCGGCGGCCCGGTTGTTGGCGGCGGCAAAGCCGAGATTGTGCGAAAGTTCGATCAGTTTCGTCGCCGGGAAACGGCGCCGCACCGAATCGGCCGAGCCGTCGCTGGAGGCGTTGTCGACGACGATCACCTCGACGCGCTGATTGGTCGTCGCCAGCCAGCCTTCGAGCGAGGCGAGGCAGGCGAGCAGGAGATCACGCACGTTGTAGCTGACGATGATGATGCTCAGGTCGAGATCGGGTGGCGTCAGCCTTGGTTGCGCGGGCACGGGCACATCGTGCGAGCGGTGATCGGCTTTCAGCCGTGTCAGTTGAGCACGCGATTGCGAGACGAGGAGCAGTTCGTAGTAGGCCATGGCGAAGGCGAGACGCGCGCCGATGAGACCGTCGCGATAGCCGGCGAGTGTGACGTAGCGCCGCCAGAATTCGCGTGCCGGACGGCCGACAAAGCCGCGCCGGCGGGGAGTTTGGCCCTGGAGCGCCAGTTCGCGTGCGCGCATCTGCCCGTAATGTCGCTGTTTCGTACGAAATTCCTCCATGCTGTCGTAGTTCAGATGCAAGATCGGTTCGTTGAGGGTCCGCACTTCACCGTTGATTTCGACCACTTCATGAACCTCGCGGTCGATGGCGTAGCGAGCGCGTCCGCGGCGGAGCAAGCGGAGCTGATGATCGGGCCACCAGCCGCCGCCGCGAATTTCGCGGCCGAACATGAAGTTGCGCCGTGCCACCCAGTAGCCCGCCACGTCGTCGGGGGCCGTGCGCAGTATCCGTGACAGCTCATTGCGGAAGGCGGGTGTCAGCCGCTCATCCGCATCGAGGAAGAGGACCCACTCCTGCGTCACCATCTCCAGCGCGGCGTTGCGCTGGCTGGCGTAGCCGCGAAACGGGTGGAAGGCGACCTCGACGCCGATCTGGCGCGCGATCTCGACCGTCATGTCGGCGCTGCCCGAATCGACGATCAACGTGCGCTCGGCTAGACCTGCCGTACTGCCGAGGCATTCCGGCAGGTGCCGTTCCTCGTTCAGTGTCAGAACAACGATTGCGAGGGGCAGGCGGTTGCTCGGTAAATCAGGCATGGTCACCTCGCGCTGCGCGATAGATGCCGGCGACCTCGCGCAGTCGGCGAGCCTGCGCTTCATCGCGACGACCGGCCCACCAGCTTGCCGCGCTCGCCAGTCGTTCAACCGCGTGCAGATAGGCGCGTGAGTGGTACTGCGCGAAGTAGCGCGCACGACTTCGATGAAGTTGCACGAACATGGCGTCGGATGCCTGACGAGTGCTCTGACCGCCGTAGTGAATAATGCGCGCCGCCGGTGCGATCAGGACCGTCCAACCGCCAGCCGCGATGCGGCGGCACCAGTCAATCTCTTCGCTGTACATAAAGTACTTGTCATCGAGTAGCCCGATCTGATCGATGGCGTCACGGCGCACGAGCATACAGGCGCCCAGCGGATGATCAACAGCGTAGGGACTCAAACCGTCCCCCGAGCTATAGCGTCCGTTGAGGCTCGAGACGACGAGGCGGTCATGGAGCGGGAAGAAATCGAGGAAGCTCTGGGTGAGCGTTGGAAAGCGATAGCCGGCTGATTGTATCGAACGATCTGGATTGAGCAGAATGCCGCTGACCAGGCCGGTGTGCGGCGTTGCGTGCAGGGCCAAGCGCATGGCCGTGAGCGCGCCGGGAAGCAGTTCGGTATCCGGGTTGAGCAGCAGGATGTCGCCAGCTTGCGCTCGCTCGATGCCGGTATTGGTGGCGGCAGCAAAGCCACTGTTTTCCATAAGGCTCACGACATTAATGCTCGGAAAGCACTCCGACAGCATATCGACGGTACCGTCGGACGAAGCGTTGTCGACTACGATCACCTGGAGCGCGAGACCGGATGTGACGGCGTCGGCGCAGAGCGAATCGATACAGCGCGCGAGCAGTTCGCGTGTGTTCCACGAGACGATCACAACTGACAGGTCCGGTGCCTCGTTTTCCTTCATCGTCTCCCTGTTTACGCCTCGTAACGGTCGCTCATCAATTAAACTCGGTCCATTCGGCTGTGGGTGCGTCGCGCCGGCCTCTCGTGTGCAAGGGGAGGCTGCGACGTGCTAGACTCGCCATATAGCTGAGCGATACTGCCTCCGCGGAGCGAGCCAGGCTTACCGTATGCCAATTTTGACATGAGAATGGATATGCGTTCGACATGCGCCTTGTGCGAAATAATGGGTACATTCGATCTCGCAAGCGACGCGCACGATTAACCGCGTTCGTCGGCTTTCTCTTCCTCGCTTCGGCCGTTGCCATTACATTTTTGTTTCCAGCGCTCTTCGTCCCTGGCTACGGGCTGCTGATCCTCGGTTTCATCACATTTAACATGGGCATGCAACAGACGACTAAGTGGAGTCGTCATCCACGACCGGATGAAGTGCTGGTTGAAACGCTGCGTCGACTCAACGATCGGTACACGCTCGTCCAATATCCGGCGGCTGGCCGCGGGAAGCCGGGTCATGTTCTCGTCTATCCAGGTGGGCTGATCGTCATTACGACGCGAGAAGTGCCGGGCAAAGTAATCGTCGATGGCTCGAAGTGGCGCCGAATCGGCGGAAACAAAATCTGGATGCTGGTCGGAATGTCGGCTCCGCAGCTTGGCAACCCGTCGCTCGACAACGACGGTGAGCGCAAGGCGCTGGAGGCGATCCTCGACGAACATGGCCTCAACGGCGGTGACACGATCGACGGCCTCGTCGCGTTCCTCAATCCGCAGGTCGAACTTGAGGTTGAATCGTCCGATCTCACCGTTGTCGATGGTGATAATTTGTTGCGTGCCGTACGCGAATTGAGTTCCGAAACGGTTTTGCCGACCAAAGATCGCGAACTGATCATCGGCGTGCTGTCTGAAGGCGATGACGTCGAGGGCCCGGTGTCGCTGGCGATGCGCACCGCCGGAGCCAAACGTGCCCGTGCGGCGTAGCCGTCGAACGTTCGTAACGGTCGCGCGAGGGCGGAGCGTCTCGTGAGCGCGCCTGCCGTCACCTGGCCGATCATCGGGCACCAGGGGGCGGTTGAACTGCTGCAGCGTTCGATCGCGACCGGCCAGGTCGGTCACGCCTACCTTATTTCCGGGCCGCAGGGTATCGGGCGGCGGACGCTGGCGCGGACGTTTGCCCAGGCGCTCGTCTGCGAGGTGCCGCTTCCCGAACGACCGTGCGGCGTCTGCTCGGCCTGTCGCCGGACGGCCCGCGGCATCCACCCCGATGTCATGACGGTCAGCCTCGAACAGCAAGCCGCCGTCGACTCGCACGAGAGCAAGAACACTCGGATCACCATCGACACGATTCGCGAACTTCGTTCGAATCTGGCGCTCCGGCCGCTGGAAGCCGACTGGCGTGTGGCGATCCTCGAAGATGTCGAACTCTTTTCGCTGCCGGCCTATGACGCGCTCCTGAAGTCACTCGAAGAGCCGCCGCCCTTCGTTGTCCTGCTCCTTATCGCGACCGAAGTAGAGGCGGTGCCGGAGACCATTCGCTCACGCTGCCGCCCACTGGCGCTGGAGCCGCTCAGTCGTGCCGAGGTGTCCGCTGCCTTGACTGAGCGCGGAGTCGAGCCCGAACAGGCCACCATGCTCGCCGGGATCACCCGCGGCCGGATCGGCCAGGCGATCGCGCTTGCCGGTGATCGCGCTGCGCTCGACGCTCGGCGCGAATCAGTCGATGCGGGGTTGGAGATGATCGAAAACCCGGTCGCTGCCCTCGGCACGGTCCGGCGCATGACCGATATCTTCCGGCGAGGCCAGCGCGCCCGCGTCGAGGCCGATCTCGACACGCTCCTCGGGCTCTGGCGCGACCTATTGCTGATCGCGGCGAGGTGTCCCGACCAGATCGTCAACGTGGATGTGAGCGAGCGCCTGCAACGGCTGGCCGACGCCTGGGATTTGCCGCAGATCCACGACGGACTGACCGCCACTCATCAGGCGCTGTTCGATCTCTCGATCAATGTCCAGCCACGGCTCGCCCTCGATCGGATGGTAACGCAATGGCCGCGCCTGACGCGCTGACCGCTATCCTCGGCGCGCTCGTGCCGGGCGACGGCCGCATGCGTTTTTGTCAAACCGAGCTCGAGGATCTTCGGGTCGGCGACTGGGTTGAGTTGAACGGCACCCAGGGTAGCGAGCCGGCCCGCATCGTATTCGGTCCCGGCCAGGTCGAATACCCTGACGCTCCGGCTGACCTGCCACGCGCCTATCGCCGTCTCACCCTCGACGAGGTCGCTGGCCTCGATGCCGTCATACAACCCGAGCCGAATCCGGTCGTCCGCTTCGGCAGCCTCGGCCGGCTGCACCCCCGCATGAGCGATCTCGACGGGTACATCCGCAAGCGGCTGCGGCTCGATCCATCCGGCGACGTGCCTGTTTCGCCCGAACTGCCGCGCCTCGGCGCCGTCATCCAAACGGCGCACGGCCCCGGCATCCTCCTCAGCCTCTCCATGCGCCACCAGACCGCCACGATCCGCCTCGAATCGGGGGAGGAGATTTGGGTGGCGGTGGACGATCTCGCTTCGCGCTAATGTAGGGGAGGAGACAAGCTCCTCCCCTACGACTCTAATAGGTTCTACGGCTTGGCGGGTGCGCTTGGCAGGCGGACGGTGAGAAGGCCCTTGTCGGTCAGCAGGTAGGCGGTGCTGGTGCCGTCGTCGACCGCCATAGTTTGGATGTTGGCGAACGAGGGCTCGCCAGCTTTCGGCTCGAACTGCTGCACCATGCTGCCGTCGCGATTGAGGCGAATCAGGCGCCCCTGGCTGTCGGCGATGTAGAAGTACGGCCGGTCGACCTGCTCCGAGAGCGCGATGGCATCGGTGATGGCCGGTTGGACACCGGTCGGCGTGATCGTCGCGTTGATCGCGCTGCGGTATAGATCGAGAATCCGGCCGTCTTTTAGCAGTATATAGATGTGGCCGTCGATCGCCATATCGACCGCGTTTTTCAACTCGGACTCATCGAGTCCGGAGGTCCAGTCTTCCGGCTGGGCGTCGAAGGCTCCGGCGCTGAACTTCAAGATTTGAGCCGTCTCCGGCTGCAGCAGGTAGAGATTGCCGGAGTAGCCGCTAGTGCTGACGATGCCGGTATGCGCCGAACCGAAGGTGCCGACTGCGTGGCGCGCCCAGAGCGCGGTCGTCGGATCGAAGGTGTAAACGGCGCTCCCGTCGAAGACGAGCGGTGCGCCATCACCCCAGGCGGCGCCTTCGAGCGTGCCGGTCGGCGAACCGCCAACCTGATCGCCACTGCCGATCAACCGCACCAGCGTCGTGCCGTTGTTATCGACTCGGTACAGCGCATCAGTGAAGACGTACAGCTGGCCATTGCCGAAGAAGAGATGGGGCGTTACGCCCTGTGGCGCGGCTGGAATGCCACCGGCGATCTGGATGTTCGAGAGCCGTTCGACATGGTGCGCCGTATCGAGATCGGCCGCGATCGCCTCATTTTGTTGTGCTGCCTGCACCGGATCGAGTCCGGCCGCGACCGCCTCACCGACACTCGCTTTGGCGGCCAAGAGGAAGGCCGTCGCGGTATCCGCATCGGTCGCCTGTTCCGCCTGCTGTCGCTGGGCGATGGCGGCGTTGAGCGCGGTTTCAATCTTCGCATCGTGCGCTGCTTGCTGGCGGCCACGAATCGACATGACAAGCGCGGTTGCCAGGATGGCAACAAGGAGCACGGCGACAATGGCAGTGAGCCGGTTGAACGGGGTGCGCGGCAGGCGACGGCGAATCGATGTGAGGTCGGGCATGTGCATCGAGTCGTCGTAGCGATGCAGCCGGGGCAACCCGAGCGTGCCGTCATCGCGCGGGCCGTCGATCGGACGGTCACGATTGATGGTGAGCTGCCAGACGCCCACAACGGCTGCCGAAAAGGCCAAGATGACCCCGGCCAGTAGCTCGGTCAGCGTGCGACCCCTTCCCTGTCGTTCCTGCGCTGCGTCCGAGTCGTGATCAACTGCTGCTACACCTTCGGGATACCAGTATTCGTCGCCCCCATAGGTGGTATCCCAGGTCGTTTCGGTTGAGGCATGGACGAAATTTCCCGCGTCAACACTGCGGTCTGGGTCGACCACCGCGGGCTCGTCGAATTCATCCCAGTGCTGGGTCCGCGCTATCGGATCGATCGCGGGAGCCTCTGCTGAATACCCTTCATTGTGCACATCCTGGGACTGTGGGTCAACCTCTGAACGGGCTATTTTTCGACTTCGACGGAAACGCTCGGCGGTTTCCTCCGGCAGCAGGTGATAACACCAATTGCTGAGGCGTTTGACGACGTCGCCGTTGTCGAGCGTCCGGCGTGGGCGTTGGTGGCGTGGCACGACGATGGCAGCGGCATGCGCGTCTTCGACACCGTAGTCGCGAGAGATTTCATCGAGGTAGGCGAGGATTTCGTCGGCCTCGCCCTGCACGAAGACGTCCTGCGATTCTCGGTGCAGCACGCGCGCCAGCGAGGTGGAACAGAGCACGATCGTGTCGTGCGCTTCGACACGGGTGTGGTAGATCTCGGCCTGGCAGGTCTCGTGTAGCCCGAGCGGAGCCTCAGCGAAATCGCGATTCCAACGCCAATCTTCAAGTTCAGGAAAGGCGTATAGCTCGCCTTCTTGCGCGATTAGTACTTGACTTGGTGCGACCTGGACGATGTAGATGTCGTCGGTACGCGCGAGCACGCAGGTGAGGCCGAAGCTGACACGACGATCAGGGGTGCGGATGGCGTTGGCACGCACGAGCCAGTGATTGACGTCTTCCACGGCATCAAGCAGCAATGGCGCGGCATCTCGTTCATGGCCGTCGGCGATGGCCTCCCGCAGCCGCTGTACCACCTCATCGGCGACACCTCCGGCCAGCGGTGAATCATCGACTGGTTCGAGGCAGATATAGACACGCTGGGTATCCGGTGCCCCCAGGTCATCGAAGGAGTCGAGTGAGAGAAACGCGGTTCCTTCGGCAAAGTGGCCGGCCCGAACGACAAGTTCCGCCGACGATGTCTCAAGTCGAGGCATTGGCGCTCCGTCTTCTGGTGTTCGACTGTGCCGTTGCGCCAATAAACGGGCAAAGGGATCCCCGCGGCAGCACGAAAGAAGCTGCCGAAACGGTACGATACGCCTTCAGATTGAAGGGGGTCCGTACTGTTGACCGCCTGGCACGGATCAGTCTAGCATATGAGTGTACGTACGTCTAGTGAGGGTGAAGCTTCCGTTTGTACATTCTGTACGAACACTATGGGCGCGCTGATTCGCGCCAGCGATTCGGGTCGTTGTCGACCGCGAATTCGTTGAGGAGAAGATCTTCGGACCAGTTCCGGTTGTCGTTCAGTGGCGCCGGTGCGATGTAGCGGAGGAGTTCGCGCGCGGCGTCGGCGGTCTGATAATCGCTGACGGACATGGCGGCTTCGAGCGCTCGGCTGAGCTGCTGGCGCGCGCCTTCGGTTTCGTTATTCTCGTAGAGAATGGCACCGATGTTGTAGCGCAGCGTCGCGGCCGTTCGCACGTCGCCGGTTTGGTCGGCGACATCGAGCGCTTTGCTATAGGACTCAAGCGCTGCGATGGTGTTGCCCATTGCATCCTGGGCCGCCGCCAGCCCGCGCAGCGCGCGACCCGCCAGGCCCGGCTCTTCGGCTTCTTCAGCGGCGGAAATCGCAGAAGAGTAGTGCTCGGCCGCCTGTTCGAGCTGATTCTGGGAGGCGTGCAGTCGCGCCAGCTGTCCGTGCAGTCGCACGCGGGCCTCGGGTCCGGCATAGAGCGTGGCCACATCCAGCGCCTGGCGCAGGTAGCGCATCGCCGCCTGTGGCTGGCCCGCCTGCTGGCCGATCTGGGCCAGGAGTTGTAGATAGCCGAGTTGATCCTGAGCGCTCCCCTGA
>Ga0207707_10004731_pt1 | contig 11943 bp, 5 predicted proteins | sample KBSC83BmetaG_FD_184336 | JGI IMG/M metagenome (GOLD analysis project Ga0207707, IMG submission 184336) | Corn rhizosphere microbial communities from Kellogg Biological Station, Michigan, USA - KBS C8-3B metaG (SPAdes) (version 2) | ecosystem: Host-associated > Plants > Roots > Rhizosphere ... | reverse complement strand
TGTATTTCCCTTTGCTAAAATTATCCTGGCTTAATTTCCAATTTGCTTCGTCTGCCGCTGTATGATTGAAAGCGGAGAACATACTATTAAAAGCTATTTGAATATTGTCCTGCTTTTTCGGCTTTTTAGCGCCAGTTACAACTACCGCATCCAATATTTTACTCATTCCATTTTTATCATAACTATAGCCTTCGTATTCTAATGTCTTGCCGTTCCCCAGCCATTCGTATCCTTTATGCTTCCCATGAAAGCTTCTGTGTTCAACATTTCCAGCTTTGTCTTTATACCAGTCATTGCCATAAGGATCCTGATTAGCAATTGGATTTCCACCCATTACTGCATAAGGGCTTTCCCATGGTTTTGTGACAGGATCTGTATTCCAGCGCAAGCCTATCCTGCTATCATACTCCCAGAATGTTGCCGTCGTATGATTTCCACTAGGATCAATCTCATTCGATTTCATCTGCCCATTAAACCCATAAGTATAAGTCGCCGCGTTGAACTGCCTTCCCGGCATCTCCATGCCGCCCGGATAATAGTCTTGTGCGGATTTGACGTCGGCGGTGTAGTAAGCGATCTGGCTCGGGATGCCGGTGACCGCTGTGCCGAACTTCTTGTCCGAGACCGTGGCAAGGACATTGCCCAGATGGTTCGTTAATTCAAAGAGCTTCTGGCCTCTGGTGAAGGTAAATAAACTTCCCGATCCCAGGTGATCCAGGTACTGGGGTGTGGTGCTGAGGAGAGCGGGGTTCGTGATCGTGCCCAGTCTCGATGATCCGTAAAGATCCCGCTCCTGCATCGTCATGTGCTCGCCACTGTAAGTAGTCAGGATATTACCCTGCGCATCCCGGACATACCAGGTATTCGTGCTGCCCACCGTCTTGCCGATCCGGTTGCCTGTGGCATCGTATTGGTAGCTGACGCTCTTCGATGGGATTGTCAACAGCTTTCCGTACACGCTCCAGCTCATCGGAGTCGTGATGCCTGCCTGCTGGTCTTCTGTCAGGTTGCCGGCTGCATCGTAGGTGTAGTTATCTGCGCTCTGGTCATCCAGATCATTCGGATAATTTCCGGAAGGCACGCCGTCCGTGATATAGCGGAGCTTATTTGTTGTATCCTGATAATGATAGGTCATGCTGTCCATGGCAGGTGTAGCGCCGTAACCATGACGGATATAAGTCAGAATATTGCCGTTCGGATCGTAGCTCGCTTTTTCTTTGTAATCATTTGAAGGCGTAAGGCCGCTCGTCCAAAGATTGATTCCGTTGTTGGTGCCGTTCAGCATATCCATGCCCGTTAGCCGGTTCAGCTGGTCGTACCGGTAATTGTACAGCTTCGGAGCGTTCAGGATCCCGATGTTCACCGCCATCGAAGAGATATTGCCGTTGTACAATCCTTTGTAAGAAGCGCCCAGTTTACTTTGCAGACCCGTGTCCAGTGCGCTCCCGTTGATCGGGAAATAGTCTGAATTGAAATAATGCAGGCTGAACCCGTAAGCGTCTTTGGCGATATACTTTCTGCTCTGCACCGCCGGATCTCCGTCATGGCCCATATCGTTCACGCTGTCCAGCGTACTGCCGTTCACCGCCTTCAGCCAGCCCTGCAGTGTATAGGCATAGTCCAGCCCCTGCACCTGGTTCTGTCCGATCAGGGTTCTTGCCAGCGGGCCGTGTTTATAGTATTCATAGTGCGCTTCGTGTTCCACGGTTACCGAGTCCGCCGTCGTGTACACATCCGTCAGCCGGTTCTCGGCGTCATAGCGGTAGAAATGCAGGAAGGCGTCCGGTTTGCCCGGCTGGTAGGAGACGCTGTTTACTTTGCCGCTGACCAGGTCGTAGGCGTAGTCGATCCGTTTGTACTGCTGGTCATTTGTTCCCATGGGACTTGTCGCTCCGTAGTCCTGCAGCAGGCTGCTCACGTTGCCTTCGATATCGTAATTATAATAAGTGGAATAAACAGGTTCCGATCCCTTTTGTCCCGGCGTGATGCTGCTGAAAGATACCCGGTTTCTTAAGGTGGAAGGATTCTGCAGTAGCAAGGGATCGATGCCCGTTGCCGGCAGATCATAAACGGTATTAGTAACCTGGTAGCGGTTCGTGGTGTTATTACCCAGCCAGCTGTTCCAGTTGTCCGGTACTTTCGTGGTGCCGGTCGTAACCGCTCCCACCCCGCTGTTGATCTGTCCTACTTCCGTGATCCGGCTTAAGGGATCATAGAGGGTGTAACTGTAATTACCTCCTTCGGAAAGCTGTTTGGCGTTTTGGCTCAGCACAAGACGACCCAGCCGGTCGTACCAGAAGCTGGTCTGACCGGCATCGGGGGTCTTCTGGGCAATCATGGTATTGAGTGTATTGTACCGGTACTGTGTTGCCAATCCGTGCCGCTGAGGCAATTGCAGGTTGCCCGCGCGGTATCTTCCTACCGAATCCAGCCAGGCCGTATCATACCTTCTTATCACGCCTGCCGGCGGAACGGTCTTCACCAGATTACCCGCCTGATCATAATAATATAATGTGTAGTGGTATTCGCTGATGGAATCCGTGAGCGTGAGCAGTTCTTTGCTTGCCGCCTGCAGGCATTTGCCGACATAGGCGCTGTCGAAGCTGCCTTTCAGGGAATCGCTGTAGAGCGTGAAGACATTTGTCGCCATCGCTGCGGCATAGCTGGTGGTGTCGGCGCAGCGAGCAGGGACAGCAGGAGCCATTACCGGCAGCAGAGAATCCGTTTCGTCCGGGCAGAGCATGGGGCCGGAAGATATTGAACAGCAGTCAGGGTAGGAACCGCATTTTTGGTAGTATAACTCCCGCACCTGGTTCCAGGTCATATTGGTTCCGAATTTCTCATTGATGAAATCCGTGAAGGCGTCGGTTACCTTGACTGAATCGGGATCAATTGTCCAGGGATAAACCTCCGTGGTATTAAATAAATTTAGCCCCGCGCCAACCATAGTCCAGTTTCTTGCCGTTAGCGTGGCGACAGCCTGATCACTTGTGGAAGTTCTGTTTTGCGCTCCTGTACCAAAACTTAAAACCCCACCGGTTACCGGAGAACCATTCGCTTTTTCAATCAGGATGCTGTCGACCCAGCCCGACGACAAAAATCCGCCCAGAATAAGGTATTTTGGAACGATTGAAATATCCAGGTTAGGGGTGTATTGACCCATCGCCGGTTGAATCTGCATAAAGTTCAGCTCCGGGAAATTAACTCCGGGATCGGGAAGATATTCGTTTAAAGGCCTTCCCGCTGAATCGGACGGCGAAAGCTCTGTCCTGACAAGTTTCATGTGATGGTTATTGACAAAACTTCCGAACCGGTTATTCTTAAAATACGTTGAAGAAGAATTAGCCTGTCCATTTAGAAAATCGATGTATTCTATGGAACTGATCTGGCTGAAATTTCGGATATTTTGCGAACTGTTTAAAGTGGAATCCTGCGTACTGTGAAAACTAAAGGATTTCGTTTCCTGCGGCATATAGCCTCGCAGATTTCTTAATTTGCCTAAGTTAACGGCAAATTTGCCAGAATAAGAATTGTAATTATCAAATCCAAAAACTCCCTTTACATCCGGATGATAAACTGTGACTGTTTTGGTATTTGTGCCAGGGTAAATATGAGACACCATAAAATTCCTTAACGTAACAAAACCAGGAGCATACTGCGTATTCAGTCCATAGCCACTTGAGGAAACATCATAAATGTTGGTTACCGAATCAGAAAGGTTTCCTTCTGGTTTGATCCTTTTACCGTCTCCGAAATCAATATAACAATCGATTCCACACCGGATCGCGTCCAGTGAATCTACAGGTGCATCAAACTGATAATACCGCATTCCGGTAACCCCGTTACATGGCGCTTTCTGTCCTGCCTTGAGTTGTAAACGGAATTTGCCGCTGGACAACGCAGTAAGGGTGCCAACGGTTTTGTTTATTGCGCTGCTGTTCCAGATCTGGGCAAAAGACGCGTTAACCTGGTCGGTCGTGCTGTCCACCGTATTGCCAATCAGGTTGCCCGCTACATCAAAAACCCCCTTGGGTCCTTCAGGCGGAGTAATATTGCCGGCAAATGTGCGCATGTCCAGATCAACATAACCGCTGGCCGGATCCAGGTAAATGGATTTGTACTCATCGAGTAAATTGTCCAGCTCGTTGCAGGTGGTGGTTGTCGTATCGTGGCAGGAGCAGTTGTTGGCAACTCCAACAGGGTCCGGACCGGTAAAGGAAATCTGCGTACCGGATAACCAGACCGGATCGCTTGATTCAGATGAGCCGCTTGTTCCGCGAACGGCGTTGTTTCCAACTGGAGTGGATAATGCAATTGTTTGATTCGGGCCTGCATTCGCAATGGCCGAACTGCTGGCAGCAAAAATCACATCAACCCAATAATTGCTTTCCTGATAACTATTGGTCGGAAATACCGCACTGTCCGTAACGGAGTAGAGCCCGTTGGGTCCATCCGTTCCGTCAGCAAGCGCGGTTAAAGGTCCGTGTATAAGTGCCGAGTCAAAATATTCCGTCGTACTTGTATAATTGCCTGCACTGCTGAAATATGCCGCGACATAAGTTGTTCCAGATGTTATGGCAACCGGTCTGTCAAATAAAACAGTTTGCCAGCCGGAACTTGTCTCTCCCGTAAAAGTGGCCCGGGCAAGTCTCGCACCGCTGCCGGTATAGAGTTCACCAATATGGGTACCGGAATTGCCCGTCGTTTTATAAAAACGGATTCCGGTAACATAACCGGTTTTATTACTCCTGAATTTAACGCCCGTTTCAATGGCAGAACCGTCGTTGCCCGTACCGCCCAACGGAGTCTGCGTGGTAAAAATGCTGTCTGTCACATCCAGGTTCAGCACATCCACCCTTACCTGCGATATACTGCTGCCGCCATTTACGGACAAGCGGAATATATAACTGCCCTGGATCAATCCGGAAACAGTAGTGGTTACTGTAGTTGAGTCGACAATCGAGGGTGTGTTGGGTCCCGATACCAGGCTCCATGCATAACTGCTGATTGGTCCGATCGATCCGCTCCCGTCCAGGGTTGTAGATGATGCTGGTGAAGCAATGGCCTGGTTATTTCCTGCGTTTGCGGTTGCATCTGTAAGAGAATTCACCTGGACCGTTATCTGTGAAGTACTGCTGCCGCTGTTGAGAGATAATTACTCTGGGCCGAGGTTCCGCCGGATATCGTTTGGGTAGCAGGCTACGAATTCTCTGCTTTTCACGCCCGCATATCTGCTGCGTGAACGGTTTCAGATCAGTCACGGCTACCGATTGTTGAGAACGAAAGCCTATCACAGCTGATACCAGTTGCCTGATCGTTCTTGACAAAATTGGCGAGCTGCAGATCCTGTGCTGGCAAAGAATCTTTCCCGTAGTTCCGGCGGGATTGTGTTCTTTCTATCTGAGTTTTATATAATACCCATCCTACAAATGGGGTACATCGTGCCGTTCCTTAACTATTAATAAAGACCAGGAAGCCGGTTGGCCTTGTTTGTATTGATGAATGCTCTTCAAAGTGCGATCATAACGCAGGAATAACGGAGGAAAGACGCAGGAAGAGGGATCTTGAGATTCCCGGGAGGCTGGTGATGCGCGAGAAGAGAACTTATCTGTCAATAATAATTCTCAAAAATCGAACCAATGTAGGAACTCCTTCGCAAAAACGCAGAATTTGTAACCTCCGATATAGGAATTGAAAAAAGCATGGTGTAAAACCGGGAATACCATTATTTTATAAGCGCTCGCGCTGAGCGGATTGTTGCACCGGTTCAATCCGGATAAATCTCTAAACGCTTCATTCCGGAAATCCGCAGGATGCCGCTCCAGGGCTGTCGGTTGATAAAGCAAATGGGCTCATTTGCTGGGAAAAGCTCAAAAATAGGCTCATGATGTCCTATAATAGGCTCATGAAACCTCTGGAACCGGGTAAATAAAAGAAGCTCCCTTGTAACCTTTTTCCCCTTCCCCACTCTAATAAAACAAAACAACCTAATCATCCAAAAATCAATCAGTATGGCAACCCTGCACCAATTACAAAAAACTCTTTTCATTACCTATGCCGTTGTTCCCATCGTAGCCGGACTGGATAAATTCACCAACCTGCTGACCAATTGGTCAGATTATTTAGGCGCAAATATTAAGTCTGCCCTTCCCATGGATCCCCTGACTTTTATGAAGATTATCGGGACAATCGAAATCGTTGCGGGAATCCTGGTGATCCTGAGACCCGTGTTCGGGGCTTATCTCGTAATGGTCTGGCTGATCTGTATAGCCCTGGTCCTCATTATTGGCGGGAACTATTTTGATGTGGCTGTCCGGGATCTCGTGATGGCAGTGGGCGCCTATTCTTTTGCACAGGTTACCCTGCTCACTAAAAAGCCCGCGTCTCTGTAATAAGCGAAGAATAACGATTGCTTCCCATTTTATCTTAAAAATTTAGTAAAAATAAATACCCGTAAATGAATTTATCCGAACCCAGGCCCTATCCGAACGGTCATTCGATCATAAAACAACTGGTAAGCGAACAGATTTTTTCAAAAAATAAAACAATATTAAGTAAAGAAGAAAAGATAGAATCCATCACACAGCATTTCCGCGAGATCATGCTGGTCCTGGGATTAGACCTGAATGATGACAGCCTGAAGGATACCCCTGCACGGGTTGCCAGAATGTATATCCGGGAAACATTCAGCGGCCTTGATGAAGAGAACGAACCGGATATCACGCTGTTTGAAAACAAATACCACTATTCGGAGATGCTGATCGAAAAAAATATCTCCGTTTATTCAACCTGCGAGCATCATTTTGTTCCGATCATCGGCAAAGCCCATATCGGTTATATTCCCAACGGCAGGGTGGTCGGACTTTCCAAACTCAACCGGATCGTGGACTATTTTTCCAGACGACCGCAGGTGCAGGAAAGACTGACCGTAGAAATTGCTGCCTATCTGAAAAAGGTTTTACATACGGAAGATGTTGCGGTGCTTATTGATGCAACCCATTTATGCGTGGCATCCAGAGGTATCCGGGATGCAGACAGCAGCACGATAACCAGCAGCTTTAACGGGCAATTTCTGAATACCACGAGAAGATCGGAATTTAATTTCCACCTGAACAATAAATAACTCCGCAATCCTGCGGCATCGGTGAACCGGGCTGCCAAACCTTACCAGGAATGTGTCACCAGCTTCTTTAAATAATCGCTGCTGATCTCATTATCTGTAACTGCGGAAAGGCCTTCACCATCTTTCAGTTGCAGGGCGGACTGCTTCATAGCGCGGATAGCAGTTTTCAGAAAACCCGGGCCCAGGCTGAGCCGGGCAACGCCAATTTCTTTCAATGCTTTAATATCGGGTATTCCGGGCCCGGCGAGTATATTCACCGGACCGGGAATTTCCGCTACCAGAGTGGTAATTTCCTTTTTATCGCTCAGCATAATCGGATAAAACCCATCGGCCCCGGCCTCGAGATATGCTTTGCCGCGTTTGACCGCTTCTTCCCATTTTGCTTCACTGGTTTTCCATTCAGTTCCCTTTACAAACACATCGGTGCGCGCATTGATAAAGAGCGAAACGCCCATGGCTTCGGCCGTCTCCCGCACAATCTTCAGTCTTTTGCAATGCACATCCACCGGAAAAAGTTTCCGGTGGATCAGGTCATAATCTTCGATATTTATTCCTACAACGCCCGACTGCACGATGAGCCTGATATTCTCCTGAAGTTCCGCCCGGTTATTTGCATAACCGCTTTCAATATCCGCGGTTACGGGAATATTTACGCTGAGGACAATTTTTGCCAGGATATTAATCAGTTCACTGAACCGGATATTCTCGCCATCGGGCATACCGTGAGTATACGCAATAGATGCACTGGCAGTGGCAATTGCCGGATATCCCAGCTCTTCCAGCAGGGCGGCGCCCAAAGGATCCCAGATATTGGGCAGGATCAGTAAGGTTTCGCCGAAATGCAGTTCGCGGAATATTTTGGCCTTGCGTTGCAGTGCTTCATTTTTCAACATAGCTGGGAGAAATTAAAAATCTACGGGCATTCATAGGTCAGGAACGCCGGCAGACGACAAAATTAACCATTACCCGGCAAGGAAGATTCATAAACATTGCGCTTCCCGATATTTCCTTATTTTGTGATTCAAAAAATACAGCCCCGACCAACGGCCATGCTGAAAACCCTGTTTGCACTGCTTATCGCTTTAATATCCGCCCCTACCGCTTTTTCCCAGGAAACGGATGTATTCCCCCCGGATTCCGTTAAAAAAGAAATTAAAGCGATTCCCATCAGCAGTTCCCTGCACATCGACGGCCTGCTCACGGAACCGGAATGGTCGCTTGCCGCTCCTTCCCCGCGTTTTATTCAGATAGAACCCGCGCAGGGCAAGCCGGCGAATTTTGAAACGCAGGTGAAAGTGCTGTATAACCGGCAGTTCCTCTATGTGGGTGTTATTGCAAGGGATTCATTGGGTAAGAAAGCCATCATGGCAACCGACTTCATGCGGGATTTTGATTATCTGCGGCACGACCTGATCTCGCTGGCATTTGACGGATTTAATGACCGGCGCAATGCGATGTCCTTTGTGACGAACGCCTACGGTGTACAGCGCGATTTGCTTTCCTTCGATGATCTGTATTATGATCTCGACTGGGACGGACTCTGGAAAGTGCGTACCAACCGGACCGACTCTGGCTGGACGGCGGAGTTCGCCATTCCCTGGAAAACGCTCCGTTATCCGAAATCTGCCGATAGCATACGGAGCTGGGGATTTAATATTTACAGGAACCGCAGGCTAACCAATGAGATCTCTGCACTTTCAGAATTTCCCCGCGTTTTCACTTCGCTCAGAATGAACTATGCCGGAAGACTCACGAACCTGCAGCCACCACCGCCCAAACCCAATATCCGCATTCAGCCTTATGTGCTCAGTTCTTTCGACCACTATAAAAATTATGACCCACTGATCAAAGCATCACAAACCCATGTAAAAGCCGGCGGCGATCTGAAATGGGCCATCAATCCGAATTCCGTGCTCGATCTGACAACGAATACGGATTTTGCGCAGGCAGACGCCGACCTGCAGGTGAATAACGTGAGCCGCTTCTCCGTTTTCTTTCCCGAAAAAAGACAGTTCTTTTTAGAAAATGCTTCCCTGTTCGGCATTGGCATCGGACAGAGTGCAGACGCTGCCGGCGGAACGATGCGGATCCAGCCTTTCTTCAGCCGTTCCATCGGTTTGGATACCAATGGCAGCCCGATTCCCATCGATGCAGGTGGCAGATATGTGCACAGGTCGGACAAGCTGAACTATGGCGCCATCCTCATCCGTCAAAGGGAAATGCCCGACATGCCCGGAACGAATTTTTTTGTCGGCCGGGTTTCTGAAAATTTTGGAAAAGAAAATCGCGTGGGTCTGTTATCCACCATAAAGAATAATCGCGATGGTTCCAATATCGGAACTACAGCAGACGGTTTTTTCCGTATTAGCGATGCGCAGTCCCTGAATACAATGCTTGTGCATACTTATTCTTCAAAAACAGGGAAGCAGGGCTTCTCTGGTTTTGCCCAGTATTACTATATCACCAACCATTTTAAGATCTGGTGGACCCAGTCGCTCGTGACAAGAGATTTCAATCCCGAAATGGGATTTGTATCCCGCAAAGATGTGGTTGGCACCACGCCGGGTATTTTCTATTACTACCGCGGGAAACAGCTGCCCCTGAAGAAGATATTACTTGCCTGGGAACCCAGCATCAGTCCGGAATTTTATCACCAGGCTTCCACCGGAAAATTGATAGAAAGCAGTTTCACTACCTATCCGCTATGGCTGAATTTCAAAAGCGGTGCTTATTTCGGATACGGATTCATTCCTTCCTACCAGCACCTGACAGAACCCTTCGATCCCCTGGGCGTAAAAATTCTGCCCGGCGAATATCACTATACCCGGCACCAGATCTGGGCCAGCACGAATCCCTCTAAAATTGTGAACCTGCAACTACTCTATACCTGGGGCGCTTATTTTAACGGGCGGCTGAATTCGGCCGACTGGAAGCTGCAGTTTGCCCCGATCCCCAATATATCCCTAACGGGGGAGCTTAACCGGAATCGCTTTATCGGTGTTGGTGAAAACAAAACCCATTCCACTGTTGACCTCTATATAATCCAGGGTCGCTTTGCCCTGAATCCCCGGGTTCAGCTGATCGGATTTTACCAGAAAAATTCAGGCAACCGTTCTCAGAATTACAATATCCGCTTTTCCTGGGAATACGAACCCCTCTCCTACATTTACCTGATCTATAATCATATTGAGTTTACAAATCCCTCCGGCAGAAATCCGGCAGAAGACCACGTGATTGCGAAAATCAGTTATCTCAAACAGTTTTGACAATGGACAGTGGACAATTGACAATTGATAATGGACAATTGACAATGAACGCATCATTGTCCATTGTCAACTGTCCATTGTCCATTGCTAATACCCCGGATTATTCGGCAGGATATTCGGATTAACATCCGATTCCTGTTTTGGCAGGGGTAGCAGCAATTGTCTTTCCGTAAATGTGGCCCCGAAAACCGTTGTATGGCCAACGAAATCATCCCAGTTCCCGGTTACATCATTATGTACCTTCCTGGTTCTCACCATGTCGAACCACATTTTATTTTCAAAACACAATTCAAAGTAACGCTGCAGCCACACTTCTTTTTCAAATGCATCCTGGCTCAATGCCCCGATGGGTGCAAGCTGTGCGCGTGCACGGATATCATTTACGTAACCGATGGCTGTGCTGTTTGGACCTCCCTCGGCGCGGTTGGAGGCTTCCGCATACATCAGCATTACATCGGCCAGGCGGTATATTGTATAATTCAGATCTGATTTGGCTGTATTGGTCACAGCGTTCGCGTCAAACCACTTATAGATATAGTGCCCTGGAAAAGTGACAGTGGCGCCGGTGGAAATACTGGGATAATTTGTATAGAAAAATTGTTTCTCCTTAACCCTTTTATCCCCCGCGGGAAAAGAAGCGATAAACTGCGGCGTGGGATAAACCGATCCGTATTCGTCCGCATATTTTGAAATGCCGGAATAGTTGGGAATGGTCAGCGGCGTAAGCGGATTGGTAGAAGGCACCGATGCCGCATACTGTACCTGGAATATGAATTCACCGGTATTCTTGTTGGCCGGATCGATCATATCGGTGTACTCCGGGAATAAAGTATATCCCCCGTGCTCGACCACGTCCAGGGAGCGCTTGGCGGATTCCGCATAGGCATCGCTTCCCCCGTTGATGGCAGCGCCGGCATAGGTCAGGTACACGTCGGCCAGCAGCGACTTCACGGCGCCCATGGATACTCTTCCGTTCCCATCCTTCCAGGGTAAGGTGGATTGTTCCGCCAGCAGCAGATCCGGAATGATGATGCTGTCGTAGATAGCTTTTGCATCCGTGCGCGCAGGCTTGATCTTGCTCAGGTCTGTCGCGAGTTCCGTTACTTTGGGAACCGCGCCGTACAATCGCACGAGGTAAAAATAGAACAGGGCGCGCAGGGTATGGACTTCGGCAAGCATGTTCGTTTTGACGGAATCGGTCAGGCCGGGCGCGGTGACCTTGGGAATGGAGGCAATGGCCAGGTTGGCGGCTCCCACACCCAGGTACATCTGCTGCCACCAGGTATCCACGTAAAAGGAGGTGCTGTTGTACGACAGGTTTTCAAAATTGACAAAGCCTGTCTGGCCGAGATCACTATTGGCTTTCCCGGTGAGGAACTCCGGCAGGTTCCAGGTATTGCCACCGTAGGATCCCGACTGCCCTGCCAGCAGGCCATGCAGGTTCTGATAAGGAGCATCTGCGAAAGCCCTTGCATCCTTGAAGCTGGACGCCTGGGTTTCCGGAGTAATAAAGGAAGTGGGTTTTTCCTCCAGGAACTTCTTGCACGAAGTTCC
>Ga0207707_10004730_pt1 | contig 11943 bp, 10 predicted proteins | sample KBSC83BmetaG_FD_184336 | JGI IMG/M metagenome (GOLD analysis project Ga0207707, IMG submission 184336) | Corn rhizosphere microbial communities from Kellogg Biological Station, Michigan, USA - KBS C8-3B metaG (SPAdes) (version 2) | ecosystem: Host-associated > Plants > Roots > Rhizosphere ... | reverse complement strand
ATCTTGGATGTCACAGAATTGATTCGCAAGGCCGATGAAGCGCTCTACACAGCCAAGCATAACAATCGCAACCGCGTCGAGGTCTATACGCCACAGCCCGTTCTGGTGAGCTAGCATCGGGATGTTCGCTGGCCGCGTGTTAGCCTATTGAGCGTGCCAGCGTACCCACTCTCTTACCGGCCTTCATAGTCTGATGCCCCGCCTATTGCTGCTTCTGGCGGCGCTCGTTTGCTCAGGTTGCGGGTACATCGGCGAACCGCTACCCCCCGCGCTTCAGATTCCTCAGCGTGTCAGTGATCTATCAGCCATCGAACATGGCGGTGAAATCGCCATCAAGTTCACTCTCCCGGCACATACCACCGAAGACCTCGCCATTCAGAAATCGGTTGCTATCGAATTGCGCGTGGGCGTCGCGCAGAGCCCATTTCAGGAGCAAACCTGGGCGGCAGCTGCGAAAGTCTTCCATCCCGACTCGTCTGATCAGCGGAATATCGAGTTTTCGATACCCGCCGGCGAATGGATCGGTAAGGATGTCACGATTGGCGTGCGGGTTTTCGGGGCCAATGGACGCACAGCGGGTTGGTCCAAGTTTATTCTGCTTTCCGTAGTCCCGCCGCTTGAGCCGCCTGGGCCTCCGGTCGCGAGTGCGGTGCCCGATGGGGTCCGTATTAGCTGGCGGGGATCGGCGCCGCGATACCGGATCTATCGCCGCGTGGGAAACGAGCCAGCTGTCGCGATTGGCGAGAGTGACCACCCGGAGTACGTCGATACGAAGACAGAGTACGGCACCTCATACCGTTACTGGATTGAGGGCATTCGCACCGGCGGTGACGTTCATGCGATCAGCCAGGACTCCGCCGAGGTGTCCATCACGCCGGAGGACCGGTTTCCGCCAGCAGTGCCAACTAATTTAGTTGCCGTGACTTCCAGAGGAAGTATTGAACTGCTATGGGATCGAAGCACGGCATTGGACTTGGCCGGTTATAGAATTTACCGCGCTCAGGGCCCGGGTGATCTTGCGAAAGTTGGAGAGACCCGCGAATCACCGAGCTATAGCGATCGCAAAATCGAGGCAGGGAAGATTTACCGTTACGCCGTGACAGCATTCGACAACGCTGGAAATGAGAGCGGCATGTCGGCGATTGTAGAGGTTAGCGCGCACTAAATTGTTGCCATGACCCGCCGGCGTCGTCAATATGCCCACCGCCAGAGGCTAGCGCCCACGGTATAGCCGGCTCCCACCGCTGCGAAGAGCGCCAAGTGGCCCTTTTTCAAGCGGCCGCTCTCGATGGCGTCGCGCGTGGCGAGGGGAATGGTTCCGGCCGTTGTATTGCCGTATTTATCGATGTTGATGATCACTTTGTTGCACGGCAAACCCAACCTTTCGGCCGTTGCCATGATAATGCGGCGGTTGGCCTGGTGCGGAATCAGCAGATCCACGTCCTTAGGTGAAAGCCCGTTCCGCTCCAGCAGATCCGAGCACACTTCGTACATCTTCTTTACCGCGTACTTGAACACCTGTTGGCCTTCCTGGTGAACATAATGCAGCCGCTGGTCCACGGTTTCAGCGGATGCGGGTAAACGGCTGCCACCCGCCGGCATTTTGAGATAGTCCCCGCCGGAACCGTCAATTTCGCCTATGAAATCGATGAATCCGAGGCCCCGATCCTCTTCCGGGCCCAGCGGTTCGAGCAGCATTGCGCCGGCCCCATCGCCGAATAGGATGCAAGTACTCCGGTCCGTATAGTCAATGATGCGGCTCATGGTATCGGAGCCGATCACCAGTACTTTATCGTGAGTGCCCGCCGCCACAAAGTGGGCGCCGGTGGTGAGGCCGTAAACGAAACCGGAACAAGCTGCCACAAGATCGAAGCCCCAGGCGTGCGTGGCTCCAATCTGAGTCTGTACCAGGCAAGCCGTCGAAGGAAACAGCATGTCTGGCGTCACGGTGCAGACCAGAATGGCATCCAGTTCTTCAGCCCCGATGCCGCGCTGCTGCAGCGTCTGTCGCGCGGCCTCAACCGCAAGATCGGAAGTGGCAATTTCCGGATCCGCAATGTGACGCTCGGAGATTCCCGTTCGCTCCAGTATCCATTGATTATTGGTCTCGACCATTCTTTCTAAATCTTCGTTGGTAAGCACGCGGCTGGGCACGTGGCATCCAAGGGCGGTGATTTTTACTTTACGCACGGATCCTCAGGAATGAATGAAGTACAACTGACCTTGATATGTTAAATTCGAGAGAAATGCAAGCACGGCAGGAGGGTCTTGCCGAGGAGGAACCGGCTTCCGCACTCCAAAGCACGCTCTTTTTCGAGACGCCCGCGGAAATTTTCAGCCGCGTTTTCCGCGAGCTGAAACCGCGCACCAAACCGCCCGCGATTCGGGTGGAATTCCGCCCATTTGCGAACGCAGACAGCTTCATCCGCCTCACCGCGGAAGGCATCCACGCGCGGATTACGGATCTGCTCGAGGGAGCTCCCGCTCCGGTCCTCGAAGCGCTGGCTCATATCCTGGTTGGCAAATTATTTCGACGCCCCATCGCGCGCGCATACGTGAATCGCTATCGTCTGTACCTGAACCGTCGCGATATGCGGCGTCATATGCACCTGGTCCGGCAAATGCGCGGGCGCAAATTCATTTCCGGACCGGCCGGCGCGCACCATAATCTGGAGCAGATTTTCGAGGAATTGAACACCCGCTTCTTTGACAGCTTAATGGGCCGCCCGCTGCTCGGCTGGAGCCGCCGGCGCTCGCGTTCGATGCTGGGCCATTTCGATCCATCCCACAACGCCATCATCATCAGCCGGATTTTCGATGCGCCTGACGTCCCGCGACTGGCACTCGAATATGTGGTTTTCCACGAGATGCTGCACCTGCGCTACCCGGTAGACCATAACGGAACGCGACGCCGGGTGCACACACGCGAGTTCCACGCGGCTGAAAAGGCCTTTCCGCAGCTGCGCGAAGCGAAGGAGATGCTGAAGAAACTTTAGAAGGCAGGCAAACGCACACGGACAGGCGTGGAGCGCACGCCTGTCCGGACGTTGGTAAAAACTAGGCGAGTGAGGGTTGAGCCGCTGGAGCCAAAGCGCGCAACTGGGCGCACAGAGTATCCAGAGAATCCACCATACTCCTGACATCCACCACCGGTGCGGTCCAGCCCAGGCTGTGCAGGAACAAGCGTCCTTCGAGCGAAGCCATGTTATAGCTAAACAGGAACCGTTGCTTAAGTAGAAGTCCGGTCAGCGCCGAACGATCTACGGGTGCATGGACCATCAGTATCCGCACGGCCGCGGACACTCGGCTATAATCCCGAGCCAGGCAACGCGCATATCCGCGGAACATGTTGACGCGATTCGAGCGGACTCGCCGGGCCATCTTGCGATTAAATGCCGGTTGAGATTCCAGAAAACGATAGTCAGTTGGGTCGAGCAAACGCTCCATTGGTTTGTACCGGGATGGTGAAAAAAGATTATCCCAGTCAGCCGGCATCGCTGACGTCCGGCTACGCGATCCTACGTTACGAAACAAAGCGACAAACACCAGCCCAAGAACGACAAATAAGGCCACAGCGGGCCACAATACAAAGTTCATAGCTGAAGTGTGCTCCAACACATCGGATCGAGAATAACCGAGTTTGACCCGAAATGCAAACGAATTTTCCGCGCGAGCGTTCGGAAAGCGCTTCAGAATCTGACGATTACCGTTCGAAGTACTAACGAGCGGCTTATGTATACTGACCAAAGCCGCTAAGCGTCTGAGTGTCCGTCAATTGTTGGTGCCGACTATCTTACAAATGGGCACGGCCAGCATTCTGGAAAGGGGTCATGGGCCTGACTTTGGGTCGAAACGGCGAAAAAGGACAGCGCCATAATGGCGATGAACAGAACTCTCTTTAACATGATAATTTCTCTCCTTGAGTAATCTAGTTAGCTGCCGGGTAACGCTATCGTAGGTTAATTGGAGGATAGAAACTCACATTTTTTAATTTTTTTCGCAGACAGAACACGCCTCACGGTTTTGTTCTTGTGCCGGCTCGACGTCACGAATCCGGCGGGCAATCCGCCATCTTGTTGTACAATGAGGAAACTTTAGAACTTCGGAGCATCGCCTGTCGGAGATGAAATTCGATCGCAGCGCCGCTGCCGATCTGTGGCGCAACACGCTTTCGCAAATCCCAACAACCTTTGGACGCCTGATTTACCTGGCATCTCTGCGCGACCAGAACACGGGTGCGTACCAGCATCATGGATTGGCGCAGCTATTCGGCGTGGACGAGGCCGACCAGACGCTGCGGCAAAGCCACACGCAGACGTTTTCCGACTGGCTATGTTTTAATTTGGAACAGCAAAAGCAGGATCTGGAAGGTTATTTGGATGAATTACACGAAGACAAGAAGACCATCCTGGCCACATGGATTCGGCTCTCACCCTATCGCAGCTACGTGCCGGCGACGGCGCGAGAGGTAGAGCGCAACCTGTTTACAACCGATCTGGAAACTGTGCTGGAACTGCTCAGGTACGATTACGCCGTCGCTTCCCCTGATCCAGACGCATAGCCACTCCCACTACTTGGCCTAACACATCGATATCGGTTGGGTAATTAAACACTTCTGGATAGCACATCGAGGCAGGATGCGGCTGCAGGACCAGTTGGTTTTCCTGCAGTGTGCACCAGCTGCAAGCAAACCCTTTTCTGTGCTCAAAGAAGTAAATGGGCCGTTCAAACTCGTTACTCCAGCCGGTATTCACAACTTTTCTGTGCGTGTCATCGATAAGAATCAAGGAACCGGGTTGAAGGAGAGGATACATCGTCCAGTCTTCCAACCCGATGAAGGCATAGCGGTAATTCTTCAGGTCTAATCCATTGAGCAGAGCCAATGGCAGCTTGCCCCAGCGCTGGATCATGCGGCTCAAGAAGGTAGTGCGGCGCAGGTCGATTCCGGGATCGAGCGAGAGCGGCATCTGCGTGTCACCGTAGCCGTTAGCGCCGAACCCGATGAGATGCGTCCGCTGCATCTGGATCGACGCCGCGTCGGCCGCCAGCGTGGAGAGGTTGACGCCGTACCAATCCAGGACTTCATTTATGTCCAGACGATAGATCGTGCAAAGCGAATAAAGCCGATAGATGGTGGGAACAGTGCCTTTGTTCTCAATGTCCGAGAGCCGGCTGAGTGCAATCGTGAACTCGTCATTGTTATGCCGGGCCGCGATCTGGTTGCTGGCCTCCTCGACATCCCGGTAACGCAAATTAAGGCGTTCGCGGGCGCGCTTCAGCTTTTGTCCTGCCTCGTCCATGTTATGATGCCGTCTCTAGGCGGCGGGGATCGATGTCAACCACATCGATCGTGAATGTACTGGTGGAATTATATCGACGGCCAACCCCACCGGCAAGCATTGCGCGCCGTTTTTGTTCTGAATTCAGAACACAATTTCTGGAAGGGAGTCAATTTTGAAAATCGTGGTCGGAGTGTCGGGCGCGAGCGGAACCATTTATGGCATCCGATTGCTCGAAAAGCTCCGGCTTCAACCGGGAGTCGAAGTGCATTTAATCCTCAGCCGCTCCGCTGAGAAGACATTGTTCCTTGAAACAGGGAAAAAAGCCGCGGATTTAAAAGCCATGGCGCAATATAGCTATGCCTTTGAAGACATTTCCGGGCGGCTGGCCAGCGGTTCGTTCCGCACCGACGGCATGGTCATTGCGCCTTGCTCGATCCACACAATGTCGGCGATTGCCGCGGGAATCAGTTCCAATCTCCTCATCCGAGCGGCCGACGTGATCTTGAAGGAGCGCCGGCGTTTGGTTCTGATGGTTCGCGAAAGCCCGCTGCATCTCGGCCATCTCCGTACGATGGTGGCGCTGGCCGAAATGGGGGCGGTGATCGCGCCCCCCGTTCCTGCCTTCTATCATCAGCCCACCACCATCGCGGACCTGGTGGATCAGAGCGTTGACCGCGTGCTCGATCTGCTGGGTCTGGCCACTCAGGACGCGCGCCGCTGGGATGGCGCTGTGGCTCGCGAATGAAACGAAAACAACCGGGCGCGCGCGAATTGGTCGCATTCCAGGGCGAACGCGGCGCGTTTAGCGAAGAGGCCGCCCGCAGACAGCTAGGCCCCCAGATTGACGTCGTTCCCTGCCAGCGCTTTGAAGACGTTTTCCGCGCGCTCCACCAAAAGAAGGTCGGAGCGGCGGTCATTCCCATTGAGAATACGCTGCACGGCTCTGTACACGAAAACTATGACCACCTGCTGCATTTCAACCTTCCCATCGTGGGTGAAATCAGCGTGCGCATCGTCCACAACCTCATCGCGCCTCCTGGAGTACCTTTCTCGAAGATCCGGCGTGTTTTTTCGCACCCCGTTGCCATCAATCAATGTCTCGATTTTTTCGCGCGCAACCCACAATTAGAGAGGGTGCCGTTCTACGACACCGCGGGGAGCGTCAAGATGGTTATGAGCGAGGGCTTGCGGGATGCCGGGGCGATTGCGTCCACCGTCGCCGCCGAAACCTACGGAGCCAGGATTCTCCGGCGCTCCATAGAGGATGACCGCCAAAACTTCACCCGGTTTTTCACCCTGCGCCGCCCGCGCGACGCACGGCGTTTGTCCAGTCCTACTAACGAGGGCACTCAATGGAAGACTTCTCTCGTATTTAGCACTCGAAACTTTCCCGGAGCGCTCTTCAGGTCGCTGAGCGCCTTTGCCTTGCGCGATCTGAATCTCATGAAGATCGAATCGCGGCCGCTTCGCGGCAAACCGTGGGAGTATCTTTTTTATCTGGACTTTATCGGCCATGTAGATGAGCTGGTATGCCGCAACGCGCTGCGCCACTTGGGCGAGCTCGCCGATATGCTGCGTGTTTTGGGCTGTTACCCGCGCGGCGACTAGAAAAGTACCCAACTGCACCGCTAGGACATCTATATAGATATGCCTGTCGAAGAGAAAATCGAAGAACAAGCTCCCCCTGCGCCAGGGGTGGACGCTATTGAAGAACTGCCGATCCTGACTGTCCGCGATACTGTGTTGTTTCCGCACGCGCTTTTGCCCATCAATGTCGGGCGGCCTAGTTCCGTGGCTTTAGTGGGTGCGCTGGGAGAGAACCGCCTGCTCGGCGTCGTATCGCAAATTGATCCGCGCGAAGACTCTCCGGGCCCGAAAGATTTATACGAAATCGGCACGGTGGCGATGATCCATAAAGTCGTGCGCATGAAGGAAGGTCTTCTGCTGTTCTGCGAAGGCATGTCGCGCATGCGCATCTTGACATATACGGCTACCGAGCCGTACCTGCGGGCCCAGATCGAGCGGCTGCCGGAGCTCGAGCCGGAGCCAACGCCCGAGCTCGAGGCGCTGCGGCGCGACGTCGTGAGTATCTTCCAACAAATTGTGGTCGCATCGCCGAATCTTTCCGATGATCTTGGCACCGCGGTAGCGAATACCAACGAATTCGGACGTCTGGCAGACCTCATTGCCGGGATTCTTCCAGGTTTGAGCCATCCCGAGCGCCAAGCCGTGCTCGAGCAGATCGATGTGCGCGCCCGTTTGTCGTTGGTCCACAAACATCTCGCGCGCGAACTGGAGTTAATCGAGCTGCGCAACAAGATCCAGTCGCAAGTGCAAGGGCAGCTATCGCAAACGCAGCGTGAATTCTATTTGCGAGAGCAGTTAAAGGCCATCCAAAAGGAGTTGGGGGAAAGCGACGATAACCGGCGCGAGATCGACGAACTGCGCGAAAAAATCGACGCGGCCGGCATGACCGAGGAAGTGAAAACGGAAGCGATCAAAGAGCTGAACCGCCTGGCGCGCATTTCGCCCATGTCGCCGGAGTACAGCGTCACGCGCACATATCTGGAATGGATGGTGACTCTTCCTTGGGCGATTACCTCCGCGGAGCCGGTCAACGTGCAGCGCGCAGCCGAGATTTTGGACCAGGATCATTACGATCTCGAAAAAGTGAAGGAGCGCATCCTCGACTACCTCGCCGTCCTCCAGTTGAAGCCGGTATTGAAAGGGCCGATTCTGTGTTTCGTGGGCCCTCCGGGAGTGGGTAAAACGTCGCTGGGGAAGTCCATCGCACGTGCTGTGGGCCGGAAATTCGCGCGTATTTCCATGGGCGGAATGCACGATGAGGCGGAAATTCGCGGCCATCGCCGAACGTATATCGGCGCATTACCGGGACAAATCATCCAGGGAATTCGCCGCGCCGGAACGCGGGATCCCGTCTTTATGCTGGATGAAGTCGATAAATTGGGCCGGGACTTTCGCGGCGATCCTGCCTCGGCGCTGCTTGAAGTTCTGGATCCGGAACAGAACTCCACGTTCCGTGACAATTATCTGGATGTCCCGTTCGACTTAAGTAAGGTGCTGTTCATTACTACAGCCAACATGCTGGACACGATTCCAGAGGCCTTGCGCGACCGCATGGAAATTATCGAGCTGCAAGGCTATACCGAGCAGGAGAAGGTGGTCATCGCATTCCGGTATCTGATCCCGCGTCAGACAAAAGAAAACGGGTTGGATGACGAGAATAGCATCCGGTTCACGGATGAGGCAGTCCGTTACCTCACCCGGCGGTATACACGCGAGGCGGGAGTTCGCAGCCTCGAGCGCGAGATCGGAAGCATTTGCCGAAAACGCGCGCGGCGGATCGCGGAAGGTAAAACCGAAAATCCGGAAATCACGCCGGAGCGCGTGGAGGAATTTTTGGGCGCCCCGCGATTCCGCCCGGATGTCGAGGTCGCGGAGCGTACCAGCCGGCCGGGCGTGGCCGTAGGTTTAGCCTGGACGCCGGTAGGCGGCGATGTCTTATTCATTGAGGCTGGACGCATGCCGGGTGGCAATAAAGGCCTGATCATGACCGGACAATTAGGATCGGTAATGCAGGAGTCCGTGCAGGCCGCATTCACTTGGGTGCGCGCCAACGCCACGCGTTATGGCATCGACCCGGATATCTTCAAGAATATCGACATTCACGTGCATGTACCGGCGGGCGCCATCCCCAAGGATGGTCCTTCCGCCGGAATCACCATGGCAGCGGCGCTCCTCTCTATGTTGACCGAGCGCCGTATCCGGCCGAATGTGGCGATGACCGGCGAAATCACGCTCACCGGACTGGTATTGCCCATCGGCGGCGTGAAAGAAAAGGTGCTCGCCGCTAAACGAAGCGGCGTTCGCGAAGTGATCCTGCCTTTCGAGAATGAAGTGAATGTCAAAGAGGACCTGAAGAGCGAGCAAATCGGCGACATTGAACTTCATTACGTGCGCACGGTTGAAGAGGTGATGGAGATCGCGCTCGAACCGCGCGCCGATGCTCCCACGCCGCTCTCTCTAGGTGAAGGAGTTGTGCGTTAGCCGAACAGTTCTGCCAAGGGGACGGCGATATCCGGGTGCTGTGTTCGCAGCACCGCGTCCTTCGCTTCGTGCATCCCGGAGGAGGTGTAACTGTACCCTCGCTTGGTTCGGGGATCGAGTAGCCACACGTGTGGCACACCGAAATTGAGGTAATCGTCGATCCGTTCCTGCATGCGGGTCATCGTGTCTTGCGGCGATAAGATCTCTATACAGAGGAATGGTGGTTTCGTGAAAATCTGCTCATCGGGTTCTTTACCCTGCAAGACGCAGACATCCGGCACGCGAAAGCGAGTCGCCGAGACTTGCACGCGCTGCTCCGGCACAACGAGAATACCTAGTTCCGATTCCCGGTTGCCAAAGTAGAGGATCAGTTTCTTTTGCAGCTTCGCGTGATCGTACTCTCCCAAGTTGCGCTCCAACACCTCGCCATCCACGTAATCGCGGTCGGGATCGTAGCTCGAGGAAAGATATTCGTTCACGGAAATCAGCATTCCGGCGGGCATGGCTTCAGAATACCGCCGAAGAACCCGTAGCAGCAATGTGATTTCCCGTTTATCATGTTCTCCTATGCGGCTCACATGCATTCTTCTGGTCTGCGCAACTCTGTACGCGCAGGACGCGCGCTACGCCCCTCAGGGCGATCAGATTCCCGGACCAGCATCTCCGGACGACTTCTCCGCATGGCTCAAGGACATCAGCCACTGGCGCGATGAACGCCGTATCCGGATCGGCTACAGCGCAAAAGAATACGAGCGGCCGGAGCTGGCGTGGTCGCAACGCGATTTCATCCAGCCTCAGATGATGGTCGAAGACCGTTACTTCTACGATCCCACTGCTGGCAAATACACGGTCGATCGCTACCTCGATGATCTCGACAAACGCTATGGCGGCATCGACAGTGTGCTCATCTGGCCTGTTTATCCGAATGTGGGCATCGATAATCGCAATCAATACGACCTGACGCGCGATATGCCGGGCGGCGTCGCCGGCCTCAAGCAGATGATTGCGGATTTCCATCGCCGCGGCGTGCGGGTCCTCTTTCCGGTGATGCCGTGGGAGCAGGGAACACGCGATGAAGGAGTCCCGAACTGGGTGGCCACCGCGCGTCTGATGGCTGAGATCGGCGCAGACGGCGTAAATGGCGATACCTTCAACGGTATCCCGCGCGCATTTCGTGACGCTTCCGATGCGACAGGCAAACCGCTGGTGTTCCAGCCGGAGAGCTATAAGAGCGATGAGGAGCGGCTGGCGTGGAACAACCAGTCATGGGGATATTGGGAATACCCGTTCATCCCCAGCATCAGCAAGCTGAAGTGGCTCGAGCCGCGCCACATGGTGAACGTGTGCCGCCGGTGGGGCCGCGACAAGACCGATGACCTGCAGTATGCGTTTTTCAACGGAGTCGGCTACGAATCGTGGGAAAACATCTGGGGGATTTGGAATCAGATTACGCCGCGTGACGCGGAGGCGCTGCGCCGGGTGGCGCACATCGAACGCCAATTTGCGGAGCTTTTGGTTAGCTCGGGATGGCAGCCGCACACTCCGACGCTGCGATATGGCGCATTCTCGAGTCAGTTTTCAGGCAGCGGCGCTACGTTATGGACGGTGGTGAATCGGAACGAATACGCTCTCACGGGGCGCCAGCTCGATGTACCCTATGCGGCGACGCATTACTACGATCTGTGGCATGGCGTTCCGGTGGAACCTGAGTCCCACGGTCAACGCGCCATTCTGAGCTTCGATATGGAGCCGCACGGATTTGGCGCGATCCTCGCAACCTCCGGCACGCCGGACGCAACGCTTGAAAAATTTCTCGCGCGGAGCCGTGAACTGGCGCGCACGCCGCTTAGCTCCTATTCGCATGAGTGGAAAGTCTTACCACAGCAGTTGGTCGAGATCGCGCAGACAACCCGCGCACGGAGCGCTCCGCCGGGCATGATTCGGATTCCAGCCTCGAAATTCGAATTCCAGATCTCCGGAATCGAGATTGAAGGCGATAACGAAATCGGTGTCGACGTTCAATATCCCTGGGAAGACTCGCCGCGACGGCATCACCAGAAAACACTTGATGTGAAATCGTTCTATATCGATCGTTATCCGGTAACCAACGCGGAGTTCAAGAAGTTTCTGGATGCAGCGCGATACCGCCCAAAAGACGATCACAATTTTCTGAAGGATTGGACGAACGCGTCGTACCCCGAGGGCTGGGCGAACAAGCCGGTCACATGGGTATCGCTGGAGGACGCGCGTGCCTACGCCAAATGGGCCGGCAAGCGCCTTCCGCATGAATGGGAGTGGCAATATGCGGCGCAGGGAGGCGATGCGAGGGCCTATCCCTGGGGCGCGCAGTGGGACGCGACGGCCGTTCCCGTTCCTGAAACGCGCCGCGTAATGCGCGGGCCCGATGATGTCAGTGCCCATCCGCGGGGAGCCAGCACTTTTGGAGTGGAGGATCTGGTCGGCAACGTTTGGCAGTGGACCGATGAGTACGTGGACGACCACACGCGCGCGGCCATCTTACGCGGCGGCAGCTACTACCAGCCGCAAGGATCCCATTGGTACTTTCCACAAGCTTATAAGTTGGGCGAGCACG
>Ga0207707_10004721_pt1 | contig 11954 bp, 8 predicted proteins | sample KBSC83BmetaG_FD_184336 | JGI IMG/M metagenome (GOLD analysis project Ga0207707, IMG submission 184336) | Corn rhizosphere microbial communities from Kellogg Biological Station, Michigan, USA - KBS C8-3B metaG (SPAdes) (version 2) | ecosystem: Host-associated > Plants > Roots > Rhizosphere ... | reverse complement strand
CACTGACGTGTCTTGAAGGCTTGAGCCGACGCTGGAGGATCCGAGCGTTGAGCTGACGGACGAGTCGGATATGTTAGACCCAACGGTCGACCGCTGTAGCGATGAGTTTACGGTGGAAGAGCTCTCGCTGTTGAGTGTCGATTCTCCAATCGAAGCACCGGCTCTGCCGGTGGCCCCAATATCAAATCCTGTGGGACCGCTTGTCCCAATGTCTTTGCTGCTCTTTGGGGAAGCCCCGATATCCTGACCGGTCCGTCCTGCGTTTCCAATCGATGATCCGGCTTTGGGGCTTCGACCGATGTTTGGGCCTGCTGCCGGTGCCGCGCCAATATCCACTCCGGTCTTCGCGCTCGAAGGAAGTTTAGGGGCACGAATGTCCCTGTCGATCGATTCTCCGACTTCTTGCATCATGCGGGTTTCACGTCCGGCTTCTTCAAATTCGGACCGATCTCGCTGGTTCGATCCTTGGCCGATTTGTTCAAGTCGGGTATGCAGGGTCCGAAGGTCGGCCCTGGCCTTCGCAACCGGACCAATCATTTCTCGAAGCATGATGCCTCGCGAGGCCAGTGAGTGGTTAGACAGATTGGTTTGAGTGGAGGTCAGCAACTCTCCGAGCTCGTCTCCGAGTTCTTGTATCTGCTGAAGTTCTGCAAGATCAGTTTTACAGCAATCGAGGAAGCGACGATACTTACTCAGGAATGTCGACACGTCGCTCTGTAGATTTTCAATCTTGAAGTCGCGTGAAGGCTTATCGATTGCGGATCTTTCTCCTTCTGGCTCCGTCTCCTGAGCTTCTTTTTTTTCGACAAGCGGGACGCACCCGGGCCCGCTTGTGGCGGAGTATTGTTGATCGGCCTTTCGATCAGGGCACCAATAGAGTGGTGAAGCCGCGGATGCGGTAAGAGGAGGGATATTGTTGCAGGTGAAGATGGTAGCCCCAGTGAGAAGGGTTATCCAGACGGAGTTCATTGTTCCGGGCGAATGCATAAAAACCATTCTCACCTCGACTCGAACCCTTGTCAATGAAACCCTCCTTTAGCTATGCGATGCAGGATTCCGTCCCGTTTTCCCCGCTGGAGGCAACATGGAGATTCCAACAGGTGATGGTTTGCTCGAGACCGCCCGGCTTAGATTGACTGAAGTAAAAAATAGTCTGGGTAGCTCTTAATCAGGAAACTCTCAAGATCCCGAATTCACCTCGCGTACCGTCTCAAAAATTGAATAAAAAGTAAGGACAGATAGGTTGCTAAGTCCATGAATTTCTTATTGACAAGTGTTCAAGTGGGTGTATACTGCGGCCTTGTGTGGGAGAAAGTGGGTGCATCTGGTTATTGAAAATTTATGGAGGTTACTCGACATTCCGCTGTCATGCAGGAAGAGGTGCTATTTTGGCTCATTCGCGAAGAGAGCCGAACTTATCTTGATTGTACGGTGGGGTATAGTGGGCATGCCGAAAGAATTCTTGAGAAGAGCAATCCGGAAAGCAGGCTTATCGGCCTTGATCGCGATGCGGTGGCCATTGCAGCCAGTCGAGTCAGGCTCGCACGGTTCGGAAGCCGTGCGCTCCTTATTCATGGTCACTTCGTGGATTTGAAACAGCACTTACTTGCCAGCGGTATTGGTCGTATCGATGGAATCCTCTTTGATCTTGGAGTCTCATCCCCGCAATTGGATGAACCGGCTCGCGGCTTCAGCTTTCAGGGGGACGGGCCGTTGGACATGCGTATGGATCAATCGAATGGCGGGACAGCAGCTGATTTAATTAATCGCTGGCCGGAAGCGCAGTTGGCCGATGCGATTTTTAAATTTGGAGAGGAACGGTTTTCTCGGCGAATTGCCCGTGCCATTGTCCATGCGCGGGAGCGCCGTCCCTTGGCCACGACGAAAGAATTGGTCTCCGTCATCGAAGGGGCAGTTCCGGCGAACTATCGGCATGGTCGTATTAATTGTGCGACCCGCACGTTTCAAGCCTTTCGTATCGCGGTGAATCAGGAGCTTGATTGTCTAGAGCCGGCGTTGCAGAGCGCGGTGGATGTGTTGTCTCCGGGCGGACGCCTCTGCGTGATTTCATTCCATTCGTTGGAAGATCGGATTGTGAAGCACACCTTTCGAGCACTCTCAGGCAAGGGCCATCCATCGTTGGCGGTTCTCACCAAAAAGCCTCAGACCTCAAAGAGGGACGAATCGGACAGGAATCCTCGATCCCGTAGTGCCAAATTGCGGGTTGTCGAACGAGTTTCCATGGAGGGTCATTCATGAAGGCGCTGACGATAACAGCAGGAATGTTGTTGGTATTCGTGTTCGTGTGGGAACGGGTCGATGTCGTTCGATTGGGTTATCAAATTGAACGATTGAAGGTTCAGAAAGTATTGCTGGAACGGGAGCGGGATCAATTACAAGTGAAATTTTCCGCCCTCACGGCTCCTGAGCGGATCGCCAGGGTAGCGACAGAAAAGCTGGGGCTGATTCCGCCGCAGCAGGGTCAGGTGTTGATGGTAAATCAGCAGAGAGAAGTTCCGAGCCCCACGCTCCCGCCTGTGGAGCAGGTCCGGCTGGCAAAACATGTTTCGACGGGGAGGGTAAGCGAGTGACAGTCGGCCCTTCTCGAGGTCGCCGCTATGTGATGCTGCTCCTGCTTCTCTGCGGGTTCAGCATCATTCTATTTCGGCTAGTGACGCTTCAAGTCCTGCAAGCGGCGGAACTCACGGCAAAGGCCGATCGACAACATCAAAAGACTGTGTCCTTCGAGGGGGCCAGAGGCATGGTATCGGACCGGCACGGAAAAGTGCTTGCAATGAATGTCGAAGTGCCTTCCGTTTTCGGCGTACCGACGTCGCTGGAGAGCCCATCGACTGTTGCCCGTCATCTGTCTCCGGTCCTTCACATTCGAAGCGGTGAACTCGAAAAAAAGCTCCGGCAGGACAAGAGTTTTGTATGGTTGGCGCGGAAGGTCGAGCCTGAGCAAGGCCGTCGACTGGAGCAGTTGTCGTTGGACGGCATCGGGGTCGTGATGGAGGGGCGGCGGTTTTATCCCAAAGGTCCGCTGCTGGCCCACGTCCTTGGATTTTCCGGAATGGACGGGCAGGGGCTTGAAGGGCTCGAGCGCCGTTACGATTCGCATTTGCATGGAGAGAAACGCGTCACCGTGTTGCAGCGGGATGCATTAGGGCGCACAGTATTTCCCAAAGGTCTGGCCGAGCAGGTGCCAACGCCGGGACATGCCCTTACCCTCACCGTCGATGAGGTCATCCAATATATAGCCGAAAAAGAACTTGAAGAAGCCGTCACTCATACTCATGCCAAGTCCGGGACGGTCATCGTGATGGAGCCACAATCCGGCGCAATCCTCGCGATGGCCGTCAGTCCACGGTTTGATCCGAATGTCGTTGCCGCCTTAAGTCCGGACCGGTGGAGAAATCGTGCTCTGACCGATACGTACGAACCGGGGTCGACGATGAAAGTGGTGGTGGCGGCCGCGGCGCTGGAAGAAAAAGTGATGACGCCAGGGTCCATGGTCTTCGGTGAAAATGGCCATATGGTGGTTGCGAATACCACCATTCACGACCATGACAAGTTGGGTTGGATGACATTCTCCGAGGTGATTCAAAAGTCCAGCAACATCGGCGCGGCCAAGACTGGGATGGTTCTTGGTGAACAGAGACTCTATCGCTATCTGCAGGGGTTCGGTTTCGGCCAGCGTACGGACATCGACTTGCCGGGGGAAGTCAGTGGGCTCTTGAAGGCTCCAAAAGACTGGGGCCGTCGGTCACTGGCATCAATTTCGATGGGACAGGAGGTCGGGGTGACGGCCCTCCAAATGGTGTCGGCGGTGGCAACCCTTGCTAATGGGGGCGTAATGATGAAGCCCTACGTGGTATCCGAGGTGCGCGACCAGAAAGGTCGCCTGCTCAAGGAAATGCTACCTCAAGTGAAACGGCGTGTCGTGTCACCGGACACGGCCCAGACGATGACGAGGATCTTGGAAGGTGTTGTGACCACTGGGACAGGAGCGAAGGCAGCTATCCCCGGATTTCGCGTGGCAGGCAAAACGGGAACCGCGCAAAAAATCGATCCGCGGACTGGCGCGTATTCCTCCACGCAGTTCGTCGGGTCATTTGTCGGATACGTACCGGCAGAATCTCCACGGCTCGCGATGATCGTGATCATCGATGAACCTCAGGGGGAAGCCTGGGGCGGGGCTGTGGCGGCACCCGTCTTTCGGCGTGTCGGGGAGCAGATTCTCAATTATCTCGGCGTCTCTAGAGAGGACACTGTAAAAATCGCTCTGGCGACGAAGGACTACTAAGAGGCTATGCCGCGCGATCCCATCACCCTTATGCAGTTACTCTCAGCGCTCCAGGGGCAGGTTGAAATTCTAGAGCAGCGAGGCGATGTCGTTCGGCCGGTGTATGCGATTACCGATGACTCGCGAGCTGTGACGCGAGGGAGTGTGTTTGTTGCCATCAAGGGTGAGCGTGTGGATGGCCATGGATTTGTGGAGCAGGCTCTTAGGGCTGGAGCCGTTGCGGTGATCGCGGAAGAACCGGTTGCAACGGGATCGACACCATGCGCGCGCGTGGCTGATTCACGCAAAGCGCTCGGGCTTCTCGGTAGCGGGTTTCATGGAGAGCCCTCCTTACATCTTAAGATGACCGGGGTGACGGGGACAAATGGGAAGACGACGACAACGTATCTGTGTAAGGCATTACTGGAAGGGATGGGGCGGCGGGTGGGGTTGATCGGAACAGTGGGGTATCAAATCGGACAGGAGACGTTCCCTGCCTCCCACACAACACCCGGTGCACTCGAGCTCCAAGAACTTTTGGCAAAAATGGTCGAAAGCGGACTCAACGAAGCTGTAATGGAAGTGTCGTCTCATGCCCTTGCATTGGATCGGACTTCCGGCTGCGAGTATGACGTAGCGGTGTTCACGAACCTGACGCAAGACCACCTCGATTTTCATCACACGATGGATGAATACTTCGAAGCGAAACTTCGCTTATTTACCGGATTGTCCGGAGGGAGGAAAGCCGGAAAGCGTGCACTTATAAATGTGGACGATCCACGCGGAAGCGCAATCCTGGCAGCTTGTCCGGTGCCGGTCTGGAGCTATGCCATCCGGAACCGGGCAGATCTCAAGGCTGAACATGTGCGCCTCTCGCTGACCGGAAGCACTTTTACGGCGGCCACGCCTGTTGGATCGTTCACCGTCGAGAGCCGGTTGGTGGGGGAGCACAATGTCTACAACCTTCTTGGGGCCATTGGGGTGGCGTTGCACGACGGGGCCACGGCCGATCAAATTCGCGAATCGACCGCCCATATCACGAATGTCCCTGGTCGCTTCGAACGGGTCTCGTCCGGACAGGACTTTACCGTCGTTGTGGATTATGCCCACACGGAAGATGCGCTCCTCCGTTTATTGACGGCAGCCCGGGCGTTGAAGACCGCGCGGGTCATTACTGTGTTCGGTTGCGGCGGTGATCGGGATCGCGGGAAGCGACCCAAAATGGGTCGCGTCGCCGTGGACTATAGTGATGTGGTGGTCCTGACATCCGATAATCCTCGAACTGAAGACCCGATGACGATACTCCGTGAAGTGGAGGTCGGGGTCCGTGATGCGCTGGTGCACCGGAGCCATGTGCAGTATCGACTGGTGCCTGACCGTCGTGAGGCGATTGGTGCTGCCATCCGCGAGGCCCATCGTGGCGACATGGTGCTCATTGCCGGGAAGGGACATGAAGATTATCAAATCATTGGCACCACGAAGGTCCATTTCGACGATCGTGAGGTTGCACGTGAGGCGATTCAGCAATTGCAGGATTACGCGTGAAGGGTCATGCCATGGCTGTGATCGCGCAGGATGAGGAATCGATGGGACTCTTTACGGTCGAAGAATTGCGGGAAGTCATCAGTGTGAAGGTTCTGGCAGGACGGGATTCGTTGTCGGGAAAACGCAGGATCAAACAGATTAGCACGGACTCCCGATCCATCCGTCGGGGTGATTTGTTTGTCGCCCTCCGAGGGGACCGATTCGATGGCCATGAGTTTGTGCCGGCCGTGCTCGCCCAAGGGGCAGCCGGCGCCATCGTTCACGATGAATACCATCTTCCCGGTGGCACCTCAGTAGTACGCAAAATCGAGGGCCGTTCTGCGCCCTTCCTCTTCGGGGTGCGTGATCCCCTGTTCGCCTACCAGCAATTGGCAACCCATTATCGCAGCCGATTCCATATCCCCATCGTGGCGGTCACGGGAAGCAACGGAAAGACGACAACGAAGGAGATGGTGGCGGCCGTGTTGGCTCAGCGGTGGCCGGTGTTGAAGACGGAGGGAAACTTCAACAATCGAATCGGGGTGCCCTATACCCTGTTTCGGATTACGGCGCGCCATCAAGCGGCGGTCATCGAGATGGGGGTGGATCAGCAAGGGCAAACGACCAGGCTCTGTGAAATTGTCAGGCCCACGATCGGACTCATCACAAATATCGGTCCCGATCATCTCGAGTTTTTCGGGAGCATGGAAGGATCTGCGCAAGCCAAGGCGGAAATGTTGGACCTGCTTCCGATCGATGGCACGGCGATCTTGAACGCCGACGATCCCTACTTCGATTACCTTGCCGCGCGCGCGCAATGTCGCGTGATGTCGTTCGGACTGTCGGAGATGGCCAATGTTCGGGCGAGCGGGATTACGTCCGATGTTCGCCAGGGAACGACCTTTCGCCTGCATCTATCGGGCAAGGTGCGTCCCACGATTGTTCGAATCAAAGTACATGGGAACCACAACGTCATCAATGCGCTTGCGGCCGCGGCAGTGGGCGCTGCATTGAACCTGTCCGGTTCGATGATTGCCCAGGGCCTGGGCCGATTCCGTCCTGCCGCTATGCGATCACAGGTGATGACCCATCGTGGCGTCCACATCATCAACGATTGCTACAACGCGAACCCTGCTTCGATGAAAGCGGCACTCCAATTGCTCGCCCAATGGAGTCCGGCACGTGAGCGGATAGCCGTCTTGGGAGATATGCTGGAGTTGGGCTCCGAAACCCGTGTAATGCACCGTGACGTTGGACAGTTTCTTGCTGCCCAGAGACTGTCACGGTTGATCGTCTGTGGAGTGCTGGGCCCGGACATTGCCGAAGGAGCCAGAGGCGGTGGGATGGCAAGAACGCGGATCCACGAAGTGGCCGATGCGGCTGCGGCGGCTGACTGTCTCAAGGCGATCGTGCGTCAGGGTGACGTGGTGCTGGTGAAGGCGTCCCGCGGAATGAAAATGGAACAGGTTGTGCACGTCCTGACAGGGATGCGAGCAGTCATCAAGCAGGCGTCATAGAGAGTCGGCGGTCTCCAGTCGTACTCGGTTGGAACGACAGGTTCATGGTCTAAGGTGAAGACGGCATGTTTTACCACTGGTTGTACCCGCTGCATACCGAATATTCGTTCCTGAACGTATTTCGGTATTTGAGCTTTCGGATCATCTACGCAGCCGTTACGGCATTCTTGATCGCGTTTGTGCTGGCGCCGTGGGTGATCCGAAAATTACAAGACATTAAGCTGGGGCAGCAGATTCGTGATGACGGTCCAAAGAGTCACTTGGCGAAGAGCGGTACGCCCACGATGGGCGGGATTCTTATCCTGTTCGCAGTGGTGCTCTCGACCTTTCTGTGGGCCGATATTGCGAGGCCCTATGTCTGGCTTGTGCTCGCAGCCACGCTGGGCTTCGGGGCGATTGGATTTGCCGACGACTATCTCAAGTTCATCAAGGTGCGATCGAAGGGGTTGTCGGCAGGGCAGAAATTCTCAGCACAAGTGGCAGTGGCCCTGGCGATCGCACTGGTCCTCTACTTCCTGCCCGGCTATACGACCAAGCTCAGCATCCCGTTTTTTAAGAATGTCGTCCCGGATCTCGGATGGCTGTATGTCGCCTTTGCCGTGCTGGTCATTGTGGGGAGTTCTAATGCCGTCAATCTGACCGACGGTCTTGATGGGTTGGCAATCGGCCCTGTCATGATCGCGGCATTGGCCTATACGATCGTGGCCTATGTCGCCGGCCATCGACTCATGTCGGATTATTTGCTGATTCAGCACATCGAAGGGGCTGGTGAGCTTGCGGTGTTCACCGCAGCAATTCTGGGGGCAAGTCTTGGGTTCCTGTGGTTCAACACTTATCCGGCTTCCGTGTTTATGGGCGATGTCGGGTCACTTCCACTGGGGGCGGCATTGGGCACGGTCGCGGTGATCAGTAAACATGAGCTGCTGCTCCTAATGGTCGGCGGCGTATTTGTGATCGAAGCGGTCTCGGTCATTTTCCAGGTCATTTCGTTCAAATCACGCGGAAAGCGCATTTTTCTCATGGCGCCCATCCATCATCACTTTGAGATGAAGGGATGGGAAGAGCCCAAAGTTGTCGTACGCTTGTGGATCATCGCCATCCTGTTAGCGTTGTTGAGTCTGAGCACACTGAAACTCCGGTGACAGCCATGGTTGGAGGAGAGGTTGTGGAACTCGTGGGAGCACGTGTCACGGTTCTGGGGCTTGCGAGAAGCGGCGTGGCAGCGTGCCGCCTGCTACAGGCTGCCGGATCACGTGTCACGGTGGCCGATCGCAAAGAGCCAGCTGAACTGGCCTCGGTCCTCGGTACCATCGACCGGGATCGTGTTCAGGTGACCGTTGGGGCGCGATATGAGTCGTCGCTCGATGAAGCAGACCTGGTCGTCGTCAGTCCCGGAGTGCCCTATCGTCTGGCGTCACTCGAAACTGTACGCCGGCGTGGAGTGAAGGTCATCAGCGAATTGGAGTTGGCTTCGGAGTTTCTTCGAAGCCCGCTTCTCGCCGTCACCGGCACGAACGGCAAGAGCACGACTGTCACCTTGATCGGTAAGTTTCTCACAGAGAGCGGGAAGCGATCGTTTGTCGGAGGAAATTTGGGTACCGCCTTAAGCGAAGCAGCACTGGAAGAGCTTCGCGCCAGTCAGGCAGGGAAGCCGAGTCCCTATGACTATCTCGTCGTCGAGGTGTCCAGTTTTCAATTGGAAACCATCGATCAATTTCATCCCTGGATCGCGGCGCTCCTTAATGTGACGGTGGATCACCAGGATCGTTATGCATCGCTGGAAGAATATGTCATGGCGAAACAGCGGATTTTCGAGAACCAGACTGCGACAGATTTCGCGCTGTTCAACCTTGATGACGATCGTGTCGCTGGATTGCGCCAGAGCGCTCGCGCGAAACGGCTGGGGTTTACGAGAGCGTCGACGATCGGCCCGTACGTGGATGGTGGCACTTATCTCGAGGGCGACAAGATTGTCACGACAGTGACCGGCACCAGGCAAGAAATTTGTCGTCGAAGCGAGATCCGCATCCTCGGCAATCACAATGTGGGGAATGTCATGGCTGCCGCGACCTATGCTGTGCTGTGCGGCTGCCCTCTCGGCGTGATTCGACGGGTCCTCGCAACGTTCCCCGGACTCGAACATGCGCTTGAAATCGTTCGTGAGCGTCGAGGGGTCCGATTCGTGAATGATTCAAAGGGCACAAATGTCGATGCCACGTTGAAAGCGCTGGAGAGTATCGATCAACCGATCTGGCTTATTGCAGGCGGACGGGATAAGGGTGGCGATTTTTCTCGGCTCGCCCAGGCAGTCAGCCGTCGGGTTAAGCGCGTCATACTGATTGGAGAAGCTGCGCCCCTCTTGCGACGCGCCTGGGGCGCTGTTGCGACGATTACCGAGGCCGCCACCCTGCGGGACGCCGTGGACCTTGCAGGGGAGGGAGCCATGCCGGGGGACGTGGTGTTGCTCTCGCCGGCCTGCGCCAGCTTCGACATGTTTGCGGACTATCAAGACCGTGGTCGTCAATTCAAGGTATTGGTTCATGCCTTACCGGCGTGACGTCCTGGATGAGGGAGGGGCGGTTCTGAACAATGGCGCATCGATCAGCGGGGACGTTAGCCCTGCCATGGTCCCAGGCCAGCCAACGATCGGGCAAGCAGCACGTAGCCGCGGATCACACGCTACTGGCGGTCACCATGATCCTGGCACTGGTAGGGCTCGTCATGGTGTTCAGCGCGAGCGCCATCGTCGCGGGCAACCGGTTTCAGGATCCCGGGTTTTTCTTGAAACGACAGATCGCCTGGCTTGCTTTCGGGTTTTTCTTGATGCATCTCACCTCCCGTATCGATTACTCGCTTTGGAGAAAGTTGTCCATTCCAATATTGGCCTGCATGGTGCTGTTGCTCGTCATAGTACTGGTGCCGTCGCTCGGTGTGGCGGCCAAAGGGGCGCGGAGATGGTTGCGGATGGGGCCCTTTTCGGCCCAGCCAGCGGAAATGGTCAAGCTGGTAGCGGTCATCTATATGGCTGCGTATCTGACCAAAAAAGGGGACAAGGTCTTGTTGTTTCGCCAGGGTCTCCTCCCGGCCCTGATCGTGATCGGTGTGCTGAGCGGACTGGTCCTGCTCGAGCCGGATCTTGGGACGGTCGTCGTGCTCGGGCTGGTGACGGTCGGAATGTGTTTTCTCGCGGGAGCGCGCATTTCTCACCTACTTTCCTTAGGCCTCTTCGCCATTCCACTCGTGCTGGTGCTCGTTCTCGGATCAAGTTATCGGCGTCAACGGCTCATGACCTTTCTCGCCCCATGGAAGGATGCATCGGACGCAGGATTTCAAATCACACAATCTTTTTTAGCTTTTGGCAGCGGAGGTCCCTTCGGAGTCGGGTTGGGCGAGGGCAAGCAGAAACTCTACTTCCTTCCGGAGGCGCATACGGATTTTGTACTGGCACTGGTCGGCGAAGAATTGGGGCTAATGGGGACTGCTGCTGTTATCCTGCTCTTTGGATTTTTCGTGTGGCGAGGGTTTCAGATCGCTACGCGGGCGCGGATGCCGTTCGGCCGCTATCTCGGCATGGGCATCACGCTGTTAATCGGGGGGCAGGCCCTCGTGAATGCGGCGGTGGTAACCGGGCTGTTGCCGACGAAAGGGCTCACGTTACCCTTCGTCAGCTACGGAGGGTCCTCATTGGTGGTCAGCCTGGTCGGCGTGGGAATCCTGCTCAATATTTCTCGCGATCGGCATGCCGGAGGGACTCGGGGGGGACGTGGTGGGTCGGATCAAGAATGACGATTGTCATTGCAGCGGGAGGAACCGGTGGCCATCTCTATCCCGCTATAGCCTTGGCACGGGAATTTCTCCGGCGCGATCCCGCAGCCAAGCTGCTCTTCGTAGGGACTACACGTGGACTCGAATCGAACGTGCTGGCTCACGAAGAATTCGAGCTGGTCTTGATCAGTGCCAAGCCCGTGATGGGCTCCGGGTTGCGTGGGGCGGCGAAAGGTTTATGTGCCATGCCGATCGGTTTATGGCAATGCCTACGGATCCTTCGAACGAGACGGGCGGACCTGGTCATCGGAGTCGGCGGGTATACGAGTCCGATGATGATTCTTGCTGCGGCATTGGCCAGGGTAACACGCGTGATTCTTGAACCGAATGCTCACCCCGGTATGGCAAACAAGGCAGTGGGACCGTTCGCGCAACGAATCTTTCTTGCGTTCGAGTCGGCTGCCGACTCATTCACTTCTTCCAAGGTACGCGTGGTGGGCACTCCGATTCGCAATGAATTTCTGAAGGGTATCCAACGGAGTCGGGAGAAGTCAGCGCTGTTTCATCTACTGATTTTCGGCGGGAGTCAGGGGGCGAAGGCGATCAATACAGCGATGATCGAGGGGTTGCCTGATTTGGTGGCGCAGATTCCGAATCTCACGATCACTCACCAGACCGGTCAGTCCGACCATGAGCGGGTGGCCGAAGCCTATCGCCATGCCGGCATCGGGTCATTCGTTACGCCCTTTCTTTACGATATGCCTGCGGCTCTATTGGCGGCGGATCTCGTCGTGGCGAGAGCTGGCGCCATGACGGTGGCGGAACTCGCAACATGCGGGAAGCCAGCTATCCTTATCCCTCTA
>Ga0207707_10004718_pt1 | contig 11954 bp, 9 predicted proteins | sample KBSC83BmetaG_FD_184336 | JGI IMG/M metagenome (GOLD analysis project Ga0207707, IMG submission 184336) | Corn rhizosphere microbial communities from Kellogg Biological Station, Michigan, USA - KBS C8-3B metaG (SPAdes) (version 2) | ecosystem: Host-associated > Plants > Roots > Rhizosphere ... | reverse complement strand
GCGGCGGTCCGACGCGTCAGCCCTGATCGGCGGCGCCGCCGCGATACCGCCGTCGGCATCCGCGCGCGGCGGACGGGCGTGTGGTAAGGCGAACGTGAAGGTCGAGCCGTTGCCGGGCGTGCTGCGCGCCGTGATGTCGCCGCCCATGGCACGCGCCAGGTCCCGGCTGATGGCGAGACCGAGTCCCGCGCCTTCCCGCGGCGAGGCCAGATCGCGGTCCAGTTGGACGAACGGCTCGAAGATGAACTCGAGCTTCTCTGCCGGCACACCGATGCCAGTGTCGCGCACGCTGATGCGCACGCTGTTGCCGCGTGCCGCGGCGCGAACGGAAATGCGGCCGCCTGGCGCAGTGAACTTCACCGCGTTCGACACGAGGTTCTGCAGCACTTGCCGCGCCCGGTCGGGATCCGCGAACACCGTCACATCGTCGTCACCGGGGATCCATTCGTACACGATGTGCCGTGTGTTCAGCTGCGGAGCGAACAACGCATCCAGCCCGTCGAGCAGGTCACGCACGGGCATGGTCTGCATTGCGAAGTGCACGCGGCCGCTCTCCGCCTTCACGAAATTCAACACGTCGTTGATCAGCGCCAGCAGCTCGTGCTGCGCACGCTGAATCCGGTCCAGATAGTCGTGCTGCACCTGGTTCATAGGACCGCGCACGCCGAGCGTGAGGAGCTCGGTGTAGCCTGCGATGGCGTTGAGCGGAGTGCGCAGCTCATGGCTCATGGTCGCCAGAAAATCGCTCTTCGCCCGGCTCGCCACCTGTGCCTCGGCCCGGGCGCTCCGTTCCGCTTCGTACAGGCGGGCGTTGTCCAGCGCCACCGCTGCCCACGAGGCGATCCCGTGTGCGATGCGCTGGTGCCGCTCCGAGAACTGGCCCGGCAGCTCGTCAAGCAAACAGAGCACGCCGAGTACCGCACCGGAGTGCGACGTGACCGGCACGGCGAGCACGCTCCGCGCGGGCGCGCTGCCTAACGCATCGGGCAGGCCGTCGGCCAGCGTCGCGAAGGGCAGGGGAGGAGTGAGCTCGCCTAACCGAAGCGGCGTCGCACCGGTGATCACCGGTGCCAACCCGGGCACGTCGTCGGGCAGCGTCACCGGGCCGGCGATGTCGCGCGACGCGCCGGCCACCGACACGAGCTCCAACGGCCCGTCCGGCGGCGCATCGCGATAGAAAAACGCGCCTAACGTCCCATCGACCAGCGCCGTCGCTTCCTCGACCACCACGCGCGCCAGACGCGGCAGATTGAGCTCGGCCGCCACCATGCTGCCGATCTCCTGCAGCGTCGCCAGCACGCGCGCCTCGTCGCGCAGCGCATCGTGCAAGCGAATGCGTTCCGTGACGTCGCGCGCGTACGTCACCACGCCCTCCGGCAGCGGTACGACGCGCTGTTCGATCCACGCTCCCGTCGGCTCGTAGCACGTGAGGTGCTCCATCGGCTGACGCTCGGCGACGGCACGCAGCATTGTGCTCTGAAATTGCGTCCCGATCAGATCTGGAAGCTCCTCCCACACCACGTGGCCGATGATCTGCTCGGGATCTTTGCCCATCCACCGAAGCCACACCGCGGCCGCAGGATTCAGGTAGGTCCAGCGCCACTGCGTGTCGAACGCGCTGGCAGCATCGGGCAGGCCATCCAGGATGGCCGCCATCCGGCGACGCGACTCCTCCGCCTCACGACGCAGCGCGTCCGCTTGCACGCGCAGCTCACGCTCGCGTTCGGTCGTGGCTTCGTACTGTTGCATGCCGATCCGCCCGAACACGACGGCGAGCGCCAGCCCCACCACGACCAGCGCGGCCAGCAACAGCCTAAGCGTTTCAGATGTCATGGCAGTAATTCATCGGAGCCACGTCTGGAGCCTGAGTGGGTCGTTGTGCCGCGATGCGCGCAGCGCTTCTGTTCGGGAGTCGGTGTACACGCTGCATACCGCGTTCCCCGAGCCGCATCTTGCCCCCGCCCAGAAAACTTGTTCGTACGCCTCTTGACGGTCCCTCCACCATATCGACACCGCCGCTCACACGTTGCGCTCGACTCTTGGCGGCGAAGCCCTCGGCGTTCTCAGCCTGGCCCGTCTACCTTGCCCATGCAACGCGCATCCTGCCACCGGAGCTAGACATAACCGGACCAGAAACGGACGTCGTCTCGCAGAGGAGAACGCTATGAGAATCGTCAAATGTCTGATGCTGGTCGTTCCCGTCCTAACGCTCGCGGCTTGCAGCGACGCCTCGGGTCCATCCGCCGGTGCGACCGTCAGTCTGTCATTCGCCACGATCCAGACGACGGGCACAACCGCAGGCGACCGCGGCCCCTCGACGACGCCATCCGCGCACACGCTCGTCGTGTCGACGGCGCAGATCGTGCTCGACCACATCGAGCTCGCGTCTGCGAGTGCGACCTGCCCGGACACCAACGACAACGATGTCGGCGACCCCGATGGCAATCGCGCACGCGTCTCCGCCGCCGATCACCGGCGTGATGACGCATGCGAGGACGTCGCGCAGGGTCCTGTGGTCGTCGACCTTCCCGTTGGGCAGTCGGTGGTCACGATGTTCGATGTCCCGGTGCCTGCCGGCACGTACACGTTCCTCGAGGCGCACTTGCAGGCGGCGCACGCGAATACGGCCACTGGCGCGGCCTTTATCGCCGCGCACCCCGATCTCGCCGGCGCCAGCGTGCGCGTCACTGGTACGTTCGACGGAACGCCGTTCACCTATACTGGGCGGCCCCATTCGCACCTCGAGTTCCGGTTCGATCCTCCTGTTGTGGTCGGAAGCACGGGCGTCAACGTGACCGTGCACGTGAGCCTCGACCGCTGGTTCCAGCGTCCCACGGGCGAGCTCGTGAACCCCGCCACAGCCAACGCCGGTGAGCCTAACGCAGACCTGGTGGCGCAGAACATCCGTCGGTCGTTCCGCGCGTTCCGCGACGACCAGCACCGCGGCGACGATGGCATGGGCGACGCCGACGGATCAGGAAACGACCACGACGGCGGCGACAACTGACCGTTAGGCGCTGCGAGCTGCGCTCCCTCGGTCGGCGGCGTGGGAGCATCAGCTCGAAAACGCAGACCGCGGGATGGTCGGCCGGCACGGTTCGATCGTTGTGATGGCGGTCGTGTCGACTCGACGCTCGATCCGACGAATGGTACGGCGAATGCTGGACCGGCCCGCTGCGCGAGCGTCGGCTACCCGGATCGTGGAACACGCAGCTCTTCGGCCGGCACTCGCGCGCTACCCCGCACGCCTGTCGCACGCGAACCTCCTACTGCACTGGAGGACACCATGGCTCTTCAAGACCTGGGCGAACTGTACCTGGACCAGATCCGGGACCTCTACAGCGCCGAAACGCAGATCGTCGAAGCCCTGCCCAAGTTGATCGAAGCAGCGTCTCACGATCAGCTCCGTGCCGGATTTCAGCACCACCTCGATCAGACCCAGGAACACGTCCGCCGCCTCGAGCAGATCGCGAGTCGACTTCAGGAAGACGCGGATGGCAAGACCTGTCACGGCATGAAAGGGCTTCTCAAAGAAGGAAAGGAGACGATGAAGGAGCGCGCCGACTCCGATGTGCTCGACGCCGCGCTCATCGCCGACGCGCAACGCGTCGAGCACTACGAGATCGCGGCCTACGGTTGCGCGCGCACCTATGCCGAAGCGCTCGACCGGATGGAAGACGCCCGCCTGTTGCAGCAGACGCTGGACGAGGAAGCCGAAACGGACCGCGTGCTCACGGCGATAGCCTTGACCGTGGTGAATCCCGACGCCGGCGCTCGGCGGACATCGGCATCGCGTCTGGCCGATGTGGACGTGACGCCCTCCGCCGCGCGCGAGGTGCCTCGTGCCGCGGAACCTCTGCCGCGTCGCGATCGCGAGGAAGGCGGCGACACGCCGTATGCGGGGGAGGCCGATCTGCGGTAGTTGAGCGACGTCGCCCCGAGCGCGATTGTCGTACCGACGAGGGCGCGCACCGGCGATGCGCGCCCTCGTTCGCGTCCGAGAGCCATCCAACGGAGTCGCCTCGCCAGCCGTACGTGACTCGAACGCACACGAATGGAGTTTGCAATGATCGGCGCGCGCTCGCGGTTACGACTTGGCCTGATGTTGTGCTCGGCGGCGCTCGTCGCGTGGACACCGCGCGCCGACGGGCAGACCGACGAGATCCAGGTGTACACGGCCGAAATCGCCGCGCCGGGTGTGTTCAATCTGACATGGCACAACAACTTCACGCCCGACGGGCTGCGCGACCCCGCGTTCTCGGGCGGCTTCGCGCCTAACCGAACGTTCAACGGCGTCACCGAGTGGGCGTACGGCGTCGCGCCGTGGTTCGAGGCCGGTCTGTACCTGCCGCTCTACAGCATCACCGGCGATGGCAGCGTGATGTTCAACGGGTTCAAGCTGCGCACGCTCTTCGTCGTGCCTAACGCAGCCGAGCGGTCGTTTTTCTACGGGATCAACTTCGAGTTCAGTTGGAACGCCGGCCACTGGGACCCGCACCGGTATACGTCGGAGATCCGTCCCATCATCGGTTGGCGATCGGGACCCGTCGATCTGATCGTGAACCCCATCCTCGACAATTCCTGGACCACGTTTTCGCGCCTCGACTTCGCGCCGGCTTCACGCCTTGCGTACAACGTGAACAAGACGTGGGCGCTCGCCGCCGAGGCGTACGATGATTTTGGCGAGTTGCGCGGATTTCTGCCTGGAAGGCAGCAAGCGCATCAGATCTACGCGGTGGTGGATCGCACCGGCGACCCGATGGACATCGAAGCCGGTGTGGGATTCGGCCTCACGTCCGCGACGGACCACCTCGTGCTCAAGCTGATCCTGTCGAAGGACCTCAACGCGTCGCCGGGATCCGCCACGGAGCCGTAGCCGCCAGGACCGCTCGACGTCAGGCGCGCGTCAGTGCTTCGCGCGATCGAGCTGCGCAACGCGTGCCCGCGCCTCGGCCACGCGCGGCTGCAATTCCGGATCGGCGTTCGCCCACAAATCGACGAAGCGGCCGTAGTACTCCCCCGCGTGCGCCGCGTCGCCCGCACCCTCGTACAGCTCGCCTAACCGAAACAGCGCTGGCCCGAGATCGACTTTATCGACGCCCCAGCGACCCACGGCATGCATCTCGACGTACCGTGTGAAATACAGACGCGCGGAGTCGGCCCGGCCCGCACGGTCGAACGCGAGACCGAGCAGGAGGGGCGTGCACGCGATGCAATTGCGCGTCGGGAGTCCGTCCGCCTCGTTGTCTCCGCGGCGGAAGTCGGCCACGGCGCTGTCGGTCTTGCCCTCCGCGAGGGCGATCATGCCGTCGAGCCTCGCAATGTTGACGGCGTATTCCCGCCGGGCCACCGTGTCCATCCGCGATTCATACCGGGTCAGGACATCACGTGCCTTGGCCGGCGCACCCGCCCGTGCGTACCCAGCCGCCAGCCAGTAGAGATTCCCATTGCGGCTGACCGGGACTGTGGCCAACGGCACTGCGTGCGCCGCCGCATCCAGCGCCGCAACACCGCGCGGTGCATCGCCGCGAACCTCCGCATTCACGAGCGCCTCCCCGTACGCAACGACGTACGGACTCACCGTGTCCGCGTGCAGACGGGCCTTTGCCCCGTTCGCCTGCGTGTACCGCTGTTCGGCTTCGCGCAGACGTCCGTGAAGTTGGGCGAGGTCGGCAAGCGCGAATTGCGCGTCGGTGCTGGTGTCGGCGTATTGTCGTGCAAGGCGCTCGTCGGCTTCGTAGTCGCGCTTGTTGTAAGACTCGGCGAAGCGGGGTAGAGCCGTCGGAAACGGCACACCGCGACTCGCGATCACGGCCATGACGGAATCGAACGACGCATGCCGACCCATCTCGACGTAGAGCAGTGCGAGGTTGGTCAGCAGCGTTCCATTCGCCGGCGCACTTGCCAGAGCGACGTGGTACAACCGGTCGGCGCCGGCGTAGTCGCGCGTGTCGTTGAGCACGACGGCCAGCGAGTTCGCGGCATCATAGTTCGTCGAGTCGAGCTCGACCGCATGGCGCAGCGCAGTGATGGCCTTCTTACGGTCCGGCGCCACGGTCATGTAATAGGCGCCTTCTACGTCGTACCGCTCCCGTTCCGGGAGCCGGTCACGCAGACGAAAGCCCGTCGTGAGCGCCGCGTCGACATCGGCCTTCGTATTTCCGCGTGACTGCGCCATGATCGAAAACGCGAGCTGCACGTACGCCATGGCGAACGTGCTGTCCTGCGATATCGCGTCGCGAAAATCCTGGATTGCCGTCGTGTAGTCGCCGCGGACGTCGTTGGCCTGCATCCCCGCCACGTAGCTCTTGAGCGCGCCTAACGACGCGGTCGTCACCTGATCGAGCGGCGGCGCAGCCCGCACGCTCTTGAGCGACTCGCCGATCTTGCCGCGCAGCTCCTTCGTTAGGCGGTCCACCGACGGGATCAGGTCGCCGGCGTCCTTGGCCGACTCGCTGTACGACGCGAGCTCGTCCCCGGACTCGGCGGCGATGAGTCGCGCCGTGACGATGTAGCCGCTGCCGGCCGGCACGATGCGGCCGCCGACGACCGCTTTGGCACCGGTGCGTTGTGCGATGTCGCGCGCGATCGCCAGGCTGACGCGCGTCGTGTCCGGCCGCTGCATCTGCTCGAGCGCCGCGACGATGGAGCTCGTCTGCAGCACGTGCACGACCCGGCTTTGCGACAGGTTCGTCCGCACCGCCTCGGCGATGGTCGAGCCTAACGACGTATCCGCGCCCGTCGCGTCGAACGTGGCCACCAGCACCTTGTCGCTCGGCGCCAGCTTGCCCGCGGCGAGCAGCGAGCCCGCCGGACCGATGCCGAGCATGCGCAGGAGCATGTACGCGGCGACGAGCACCGCGAACACACTGACCGCGATGATGCCGCCGCGCGTCGTGCGCTTCCACGAGACGTGCGGACTCGCGCGGATCGCCAGCGTCGCCATCGTCCCGTGCACGTTGCCGAGCGATGGGGTGCCTCCCGGCGTGAACGTCGGCGTCGCTGTCGCCATGCGATGCGCCACGTACTGTGTGTACGCGGTGAACAGGATCACCGGCAGCCCCAGCGCCATCACCGCGAGCGCGCCCGGGAATACCCAATCCGGCAACCCGATCGCGATGATCGCCGCGCGCGCGACGAGCGCGACGGCCAGGAACGCGGCCGCGTACACCGCCAGTGCCCGCACCAGCATCCGGCGCCCGCCTAACAGAATCGCCGGCATCGCGGCGTGCGGTGCGGACGGCGACGCCACGGCGTCGAGCCGTTGCAGGAGCTCGGTCGCGCTCGCGGGTCGTGACGCGGGATCCTTCGCCAGACACTGCGTGACGAGCGCGCCGAGTGCCGGCGGACAGTCGGGCCGCAGCTCGGCGATGGGCTTGGGCGTCTCCGCCATGTGCGCGACGAGCAGCTTGTGCGGCGGCAGTCCGGGGAATGGCGGCTGTCCCGCGAGCAGCTCGTACGCCATGCAGCCGAACGCGTACACGTCCGCGCGGTGATCCGTGTTCGGATCGCCGGCTGCCTGCTCCGGCGCCATGTACGTCGGCGTGCCCACCGCGGTGCCGAGTTGCGTGAGCGTTGCGCCTGACGCACCGTCGGCCGCGGCGGCGATGGCTTTCGCGATGCCGAAGTCGGTGACGACCGCCGTGTGGCCCGAGAGGAGCACGTTGTCCGGCTTGATGTCGCGGTGCACGACGCCGTGGTCGTGTGCGTACGCCAGCGCGCGGGACACGTCGCGAAGAATGCTCACCGCTTCGCCGATCGCCAGCGGGCCGCGGCCGAGTCGCGCGCGGAGGCTCTCGCCCTCGACGTACGGCATCGTGTAGTAGGGCAGGCCTTCGACTGTCCCGGTGGTGAGCACTGGGACGATGTTCGCCTGTTGGAGGGACGCGGCGACGCGGATCTCGCGTTCGAATCGCGTCGCCGACAGCGCCGCGGCGAGCTCGGGCGAGAGCAGCTTCACCACAACTTTGCGTCCCAAGCTGTGCTCGTGCGCGACGAACACCTTGGACATGCCGCCGCCGCCGAGCTCGCGCTCGAGAGTATAGCTGCCGGCCAGTGATTGCTGGACGCGCGACTGGAGGTCAGTCATGACGCCTGGGTGGGGAAGGATGTCTGCGGAAGGTCGTTCTAATGTATCGGTCCGAGACTCCGTTCGCCATGAATTCAGGACCGGACCGCTGCGGCGGTGGCACCCCAATGCCCGGTCGCCATCGCCCATGCCCGCCACAGGCTGTGACGATGCGCAGTGGGCGCGCCGTTGGTATGGGCCTAACGGAGCGTCATCCCGCCGTCAGCGGCTGGTGGAAGTAGAAGCAGAGCCCATCGGGCGCGACGACAAAGAATACCTGAAACCGCACGCCGTCCTGCTCATCGACGCGCCAGTTGCCGATGTTCACGCCGCGGCTCTGCAACTCCGCCCGCGCGGCGTGGATGTCGCGCACGCGGATGCCCGCGCCTTCCTGCGAGCTGTCGCCGCCGTTGACCGAAAACCCGATGCGCACGCGGTCGCGCTGCATGATGACGATCGGCGGCGGCCCCGGCTTGCGCTCTACTTCGACCATCGCGAAATGCCGACCGTACCAGTCCACCGCCGCATCCAGGTCGGCGACCGGCAAGGCCATGATGTCGTCACCGTAGGGGAACGCAGCCTCGAAGACGGCTTTTTCTCCCATGGCGGTTATCGATTAATCCGGGCGAGGAAAGAACAGCTGGTTGCCATCAAGGTCATCGACCTCGATCGTAGCGTAGCCCCACCACGTCTCCTTCGTCGGAACCGAGCGCTCGCCGAACTCGCGGACAAGATCAGCGTGTGCCTCGGCGGTCAGCTCGATGAACAGGCGCCCTCTGTCGCGGCGGGTTGCGTCTTCACAGAGGATGATCTCGCACTCACCGTGATTAACCTGACAGACCGTTCCAGCGCCGTCCCCTGCGTGCCAGCCTTTCTCGAAGCCGAGGAGGTCCACATAGAAGCGAGCCGCGCGCTGCACGTCGGCAACGAAGAAAACGGGCCGCGTGTACCAGCGGTGAGCCGTGTGGCTTCTCGATGTGTTTTCCATCGTTCTCTCCCTGTCCGCCTAACGCAGAACTCGGCTCTGGCACCCCGATGACAGCGTTGTCCGACCACGGCGCGATTCCTCACCTTCGTGTCGATATCTGCCTTCGTCAAGCGATCGGCGCCGACATGGAGGGCCGACTCGCGTCTGGCGATGTCGGCGAACAAGCCGCTAGAACCGTCTTGGCCGACTTGGTACAAATGTTGGACACGAGTAAGTTCTAGATGACGTAAGTCCTTGTCGACCCGGTAGCTCAGTTGGTAGAGCAACGGACTTTTAAGGCGAAACGAGGCCTAACACAGTAGACCAGAGTCCCACGCACCAAAGGGAACCGTGCGTGGGGCTTTTTGTCTGAGAAGGTCTCTGCCCACGTGCGTTCCTCCTCCTTTCCCTTTCCTTTTCCCTAACGGTTTTGAGGACTCGGATCGCTCGACCGGCCAGCTGTCTCGCCGTGCGCGGACTCCGTGCACCCTTTATCTCTGATGTGGCTGCATCCCCTTCAGTATCTCGATGGCAGCGTCCCAGCCGAAGCGCTTGAATAGTTCACGAGCGACAAGTGCCGCAGGGGTCCGCGGGTCCGCGAGTAATGCATCGCGCCCTATTACGACGGGCGCGTGCGTATAGGATTCGGTCGCCGTTACGTGCGGAGTACTAAACGGTGCTCTTGTGTTAGGCAAAGTGAGATGACGGCCTTTAAGCCCATGCGCTGCAAGATGGATGACCATGGTTTCGGCGCCGCCCGCGCTGAGAGCGAGCCTTGAGCCGAATTCAAAAATCTCCGTCAGGGTTCCTACCGTGAAATCGACGCCGAGAGTCGCGCTTGGCTTGGGTCGCTGCTCTGGCCGCGCGAAGTCGTCTTGCTCGAACCAATCCTCCCAGAAACCCATCACCTGTGCGAAGTGACCGCTCTGGTAGTAGCGCCAGTTCTCTAGGTGTATGCGCTCATCCACTTGACCGTCGATCCATTCGCTGCCGTACTGTACGTCGTTCCGATCGAGTATAGAGGGGTATGGCCAACCGCGATACTCTACTGCTGCCGCCCGGATGATCGGCGGCAAGCCGAGCAGGTCATCCACGCGTTGCTTCAGGAAACGCAGCGGGTGAATGGACACCTGCCAGTAGCCTCTTGTTCTCGTCTTCTGCGACGACTTCGACAAGAACGAATCCAGCTGTTGCTTATAGCGCTCTTCGTCTGACGGAGCTTCATCGGTCACGGTTTGGGCTTTGGGTGGGTAAAGACCGGCGGCGGATGCTGTAGCGAGAAAGCTTCGAACCTTCTTTTCCAATGCTAGGTCGAGGACCTCCCGCATCTCAGCTTGCCGTGGAACCTCGACCGACTCCGGTTTTCGCCGGGACCGAACGTACATGGCCCCTTCGCGCAAGTCGACGCCATCTTTCCGGCATAACACCGGCACGTCGACAAACTCTCGGACTCGAATGACGATGGCAGCTTTGCCATCCAGCGTCACCTGATGCACGTCCACATCGACGCTCGGCTCCGCATAGGTGGCGAACGAGTCACGCGTATCATCCCTATTCCATGTTGCGAGGTCCGCTGCCGAGAGACCGATGAGATTAGCCTTTTGTGAGCGCCGCTCGTCCACGCCGAGTACGACCACTCCTCCGTCACGCCGGTTGCTCATGGCTAGTACCGCCCGGATCACTTTTCCGAGGTAGGCCTTGTCGGTGCGCGCTCCCGGACACTTGAACTCGACATCATATCTCTCCCAGCCAGTGGCTAGCAGTTCGGCCAAAAAATCGGGGGTCATTATGATAGCTCGTGCTTCTCTAACTCCGCTTTGATCAGTCGGCGAACGAAATCGGACACGGACACGTGCTTTTTTGCGGCGGCATCCTCAACGCGTTTCTTGTCGCGAGCCGTTAGGAGGACCTGCACGACGGTGCGCTCTTTATCGGTCATCGCTTGCCCGTGCTCATATCCGACGTGATCTTCCGAGTTAGGAGCGTGCTGTGTATCCAGTTCGCGGTCAAGGTCACTAACCGCTTCAAATCAGCAAGGTCCTTATCCTGCCACTTCCGCTCATAATGCGTCTCATCGTTTCTTAGCCACGCTGCTCGCTCTGCCGTCGCACGAATATTGGCATCGTCAACTCGGTTCTTGATAACGCTTCCGAGCAGGTCCCGTTTGATCGCCGCAGCCTCCGTCGGTCTTTCCCGGATGAGAAAGTCTTTGATCAAGAACTCAAGCGCCTTGCCGTATCCGGGGCCGGCGATGTCGACGAGTCCGAACTCTTCTGCAGCCTTCGCTTGATTGTAGATGTCAACAAAGGCCGCGGATACGTCCGTAACCTCATCCGCAAATTCTTCCTTCTGGAAGCGTCTCGGCGCTAGCGCCGTGAGCACAAATTCCGTCGAACCAAGCTGCATAGCTGCGTGAACGATGCTCTTCGGTTCGTAGGTGGCGATGAAGAGTTTACGACACTTATGCTTGGGGCACTGGTAGGCAAGTTGGGCGAATACTTGGTCGGGGAAGTCACTCACTCCGAACGCTGCCTTGAGTACGGGCTCGACGCCGTGGTGGCAAATTGGGCAGTTATCGGGCACGACGTCCAACTGCCACTGTTGGTCCAAATGGAGAGTGGTGTTCCACACCGTCACTTTCATAGGTCCCCTTTTCCGAACAACTCAGCTTGCGATTCTGAAACCCGCTGCGCTTTCGGTGCCTGCTTGTAGGTGCGGTTTGCTCCAGCACTGCGTGGGTAATCGATCTGCTTCCCTTCTAGTAGTTCGCCTACCGTGAGAAGCTGAAGCCGGGGATGCTTCCCCCAGTGAGATGTAGAAGCCAGCGCTCGCCGCTTCCTTCCGCATCGGTTTCGTCGGCTCATCAAACGAAACGAGCACGCCGATCTCCGCCTTCTCGCGGTTCCTCACGCCTTCGAG
>Ga0207707_10004717_pt1 | contig 11955 bp, 5 predicted proteins | sample KBSC83BmetaG_FD_184336 | JGI IMG/M metagenome (GOLD analysis project Ga0207707, IMG submission 184336) | Corn rhizosphere microbial communities from Kellogg Biological Station, Michigan, USA - KBS C8-3B metaG (SPAdes) (version 2) | ecosystem: Host-associated > Plants > Roots > Rhizosphere ... | reverse complement strand
TTCACGCCGGGCAGCGCGTGATGAAGGGCGCGGTGCTGGCCGACGGCCCTTGCACCGACCAGGGCGAGTTGGCGCTGGGCAGGAATGTGCTTGTGGCATTCATGCCATGGCGCGGCTGCAACTTTGAAGACGCCATTCTGGTGAGTGAGAAGTTGGTCAAGGAAGACTACTACACATCCATTCACATTGAGGAATTCGAAATCGAATCGCGCGACACCAAGCTGGGACCTGAGGAAATTACGCGCGACATTCCAAACATCGCGGATTCGTTCCTGCGCAATCTGGACGAAAGCGGCGTAATTCGCATCGGCGCCACCGTGAAGCCGGGCGATATTCTGGTGGGTAAAGTGACGCCGAAAGGCGAGACGCAGCTCACCCCCGAAGAGAAGCTGCTGCGAGCAATCTTTGGCGAGAAGGCCGGCGACGTAAAAGACGCGTCACTCTACTGCCCGCCCGGTATCGAGGGCACGGTGGTGGATTGCAAGATCTTTTCACGCAAAGGCCAGGAGAAGGATGAGCGCGCCAAGGCCATTGAGGACGAGCAGATCACGCGCCTGCAGCGCAACCTGCAGGACGAGATCCGAATCCTGACGGACGAGCGCGCCAAGCGCCTGGCCACGCTGCTCGAAGGCAAGGAGCTGCTGGCTGACCTGCACGACGAGAAGACCAATAAGAAGCTTTTGTCCAAGGGAGCTCCGCTTACGCGCGACATCATCGAGAAGATTCGTTCGCGCGACCTGAAGCGCATGCGCCTGAAGGACAAAGACCAGCGCCTGAACGAGCAGATCGATGACATCGAGGAGATGACCTCCCGGCAGATCGCGGTGCTCGAAAAGATCACCGACGAGAAGATCGCCAAGCTGCGCAAAGGCGACGAACTGCCGCCGGGCGTCATCAAGCTGGTCAAAGTCTACATCGCCATGAAGCGCAAGCTGTCGGTCGGAGACAAGATGGCCGGCCGCCACGGGAACAAGGGCGTGATCGCCCGCATCCTGCCGGATGAAGATATGCCGTATCTGCCGGACGGAACGCCGGTCGAAATCGTACTCAATCCGCTAGGCGTCCCTTCGCGCATGAACGTGGGTCAGATTCTCGAGACCCACCTGGGTTGGGCCGCGCACGCCCTGGGCCTGCATTTTGCGACGCCGGTATTCGACGGCGCTACAGAGCGGGAAATCAAGAAGCAATTAACCGAAGCCAAACTGCCTACGGCGGGGAAGACGCAGTTGTTTGATGGTATGACTGGCATCCCGTTCGAGCAGCCGGTGACCGTGGGCTACATCTATATGCTCAAGCTCTCTCACCTGGTGGATGACAAGATCCATGCCCGGTCAATCGGCCCGTATTCGCTGATCACTCAGCAGCCGTTGGGTGGCAAGGCGCAGTTTGGCGGCCAGCGTTTCGGCGAGATGGAAGTGTGGGCGCTCGAAGCATACGGCGCTGCCTATATCCTGCAAGAGCTGTTGACGGCCAAGTCCGACGATGTCTACGGCCGCGCCAAGATCTACGAAGCGATCGTAAAGGGCGAGGCGGCCATCGAGCCGGGCGTGCCGGAATCGTTCAACGTTTTAATTCGCGAGTTGCAGTCGTTGTGTCTGGATGTGGAGTTAATGAAGAAGCCGCGCGAAGTCACTATCGATACCGCGCTGGCGGCGGACTAGTTCGGGATTGGGGGGCGGGTGCTGAGGGCTGGGGACCTTCAGCCATTTACCAATCTCAGGCATGTTTGTAGACAAGATAAGTTGGCGGGCGAGAGGCGGTTCGGGGTTTCCCCAACCCTGAACCCCCAGCTCCCAACACCGGATATTTGGAGGTAATTTTGCGATCCTCTCCGTACGATAGAGCCAATTTGATTGCGGACTTTGATTCCATACGCATTAGTCTTGCGTCGCCGGAAAAGATCCGCAGTTGGTCACATGGAGAAGTCACTAAGCCTGAAACGATCAATTACCGGACGTTCAAGCCGGAGCGTGACGGACTTTTTTGCGCCCGCATTTTCGGCCCGGTGACGGACTGGGAATGCTTATGCGGCAAGTACAAGCGCATGAAGCATCGGGGCGTCATCTGCGATAAGTGCGGCGTGGAAGTGACGCTGGCGCGAGTGCGGCGCGAGCGACTGGGCCACATCGAACTGGCCAGCCCTTGCTCGCACGTCTGGTTTTTCAAAGGACTGCCGTCGCGCATCGGCCATCTTCTGGACATTACGCTCAGGGAACTCGAGCGCGTTCTGTATTTCGAAGCATACGTCATCGTCGATCCGGGCGAAGTGCCGGATCTTAGCCGCGGCGAAGTGATTAGTGACGAGCGCAAGCGCCAGCTTGACCAGGAGTTCCAGGGCAAGTTCATTGCCATGATGGGCGCGGAAGGCATCAAGGAATTACTCAAGAAAATCGACGTCGAATTTCTCAGCGAAGAGATCCGCGAGAAGATGAAGACGGAGACGTCGCAGCAGAAGAAGCTGAAGTTCGCCAAACGCCTGCGCGTAGTCGAGTCATTCCGCAAATCGGGAAACAAGCCGGAGTGGATGATTCTGGATGTCATCCCTGTGATTCCGCCGGAATTGCGCCCGCTTGTGCCGCTCGATGGCGGCCGGTTCGCAACTTCTGATTTGAACGATCTCTACCGCCGCGTTATCAATCGCAACAACCGTTTAAAGAAGCTCATCGAGCTGCATGCGCCCGACGTGATCGTGCGCAATGAGAAGCGCATGCTGCAAGAAGCCGTTGACGCGCTGTTCGACAACGGCCGGCGCGGACGCGTGTTGCGCGGCGCCAACAATCGGCCGCTGAAGTCGCTTTCCGACACACTGAAGGGCAAGCAGGGGCGATTCCGCCAGAATCTGCTCGGTAAACGCGTGGATTACTCGGGGCGCTCGGTCATTGTCGTAGGGCCCGAGCTGAAGCTGCACCAGTGCGGGTTGCCCAAGAAGATGGCGCTCGAGCTGTTCAAGCCGTTCATCTATCATCGCCTCGAGCAGCGGGGCCATTGCACCACGATCAAGCAAGCGAAGGAACTGGTTGAACAACAGGATCCGGTGGTGTGGGACATCCTCGAAGAGGTGATCAAGGACCATCCCATCCTGCTGAACCGCGCTCCCACGCTGCATCGCCTCGGCATTCAGGCGTTTGAGCCGGTGCTGGTGGAAGGCAAGGCGATCAAGATTCATCCGCTGGTTTGCACGGCATTTAACGCGGATTTCGACGGCGATCAGATGGCCGTCCACATTCCGCTCTCGCCCGAAGCGCAGATCGAAGCTTCGACGCTGATGCTCGCATCGAACAACATTCTGTCACCGGCCCATGGGGGACCTATCGCTGTGCCGACACAGGACATGGTGCTGGGCTGCTACTACCTGACGAAGTCGAGGCCGGGCACTAAGGGAGAAGGCCGCACGTTCGCCTCCTCTGAAGACGTACTCATCGCGCTCGAGATGAGCGAAGTGGAAACGCTCACGCCCATCAAGCTGCGCCACACAGGTAAGGTCATCGAACTGACCAAGGCGTTCGACAACCAGAACATCCTGCACACCGAGCCGGCCGAGTATGTGAAGCAGTACATGAGCACCACGGTTGGCCGCGTGATCATGAACGACCATCTGCCTCAGGACATGCCGTTCATCAACGGCCTGCTCAAGAAGAAGGGCTTGGGCCAGCTTGTTCAATATTGCTATCTGAAGTTTGGATTGCAGACCACCGTGCAGATGCTCGACGAGATCAAAAATCTCGGATTCCTCTACGCCACACGCGCCGGTATTTCCATCGGTATCGACGACATGGTTGTGCCGAGCGAGAAGGCCGGGCTGGTGAAGGCGGCGGAGAAGGAAGTGGTCGACGTCGAGAGCCAATATCAGGACGGCGCGATCACCCACGGCGAACGCTATAACAAGATCATCGAAATCTGGTCGAAAGTCACCGAGCGGGTCTCGGACGAGATGATGTCGGCCATGGAAGAGGATGACCGCACGGGCCGTTATCTCAATCCGATTTACATTATGGCCGACTCGGGAGCGCGCGGTTCCAAACAACAGATCCGCCAGCTTTCCGGAATGCGCGGCCTCATGGCTAAACCATCAGGCGAAATCATCGAGACCCCCATTACGGCCAACTTCCGCGAAGGCCTCAACGTGCTGCAGTACTTCATTTCCACGCACGGTGCGCGTAAAGGTTTGGCGGATACCGCTCTCAAGACCGCCGATTCCGGATACCTGACGCGGCGTCTGGTGGACGTTTCGCAGGATGTCATCGTGGCCGAGAACGACTGCGGCACGACGGAAGGAATCTTTGTCGAGTCCATCATCGAATCGGGCGAAATCATCGAACCGCTCCGTGACCGTATTGTGGGACGCGTGGCTCTCGAGGATCAGCGCGACTTCGAAGGGAACCTGATTGTCGCGGTAAATCAGGAGATCACCGAGGAACTCGCCGGTCTCATTCAGACCGCGGGTATCGAGCGCGTGAAGATCCGGTCGGTGCTGACGTGCGAATCGAAGCGCGGCGTCTGCGTTGCGTGCTACGGCCGTAACCTGGCGACCGGGCGGCTGGTTGAGCGCGGCGAGGCTGTCGGCGTGATCGCGGCGCAGTCGATCGGCGAACCGGGAACGCAGCTTACCATGCGAACGTTCCACATCGGCGGTACGGCAACCCGTATTTCCGAGCAATCGACGCAGGATGCCAAGTCTGACGGTTTTGTGCGTTTCGCGAACTACGGCGTCACCACCGTGCGCAACAAGAACGGCGAGCTGATCGCCATGAACCGCAACGGCAAGATCGTGGTGGTCGACGAGAAAGGCCGCGAAAAAGAGCGGTACGACGTGGTGTACGGCGCCAAAGTCCTGGTCGAGGAGGGCGCTCCCGTTCGCACCAACCAGATCCTGCTCGAATGGGATCCCTACACGTTTTCCATCTTGACCGAGGTTAGCGGTGCGGTGCACTTCAAAGACCTGCAGGAAGGCATTTCCATGCAGGAGCAGGTGGACGAAGTCACGGGCATGTCGCAGCTGGTCGTAGTGGATGCGCCGGACGAGAAACGGCAGCCGATGATCATCGTGCGGCCGGAGGGCTCGCGCGGTGAAGCCAAGAAGTACCTGATGCCGACACATGCTCACCTGATGGTGCGCGACGGCGAAGAAGTGCACGCGGGTGACGTACTAGCTAAGATCCCGCGTGAAACTACGAAGACCAAAGACATCACCGGCGGTCTGCCACGCGTCGTCGAGCTGTTTGAAGCGCGCAAACCGCGCGAAACGGCGGTGATCGCGGAAATCAATGGCACGGTGAAGTACGGCGAAGTCAGCAAAGGCCAGCGCAAGATCTATGTGGTCGGCGATGACAGCGAGCAGCGCGAATATTCGCTGCCGCGCGGCGTACACATCAACGTACAGGAAGGCGAGCGCGTGAAAGCGGGCGAGCCCCTGATGGACGGGCCGCGCAATCCGCACGACATTCTGGATGTACTCGGTGAAAAGGAACTGCAGAAGTACCTGGTCAACGAGATTCAGGAAGTCTACCGGTTGCAGGGCGTCAATATCAATGACAAGCACCTGGAAGTGATCGTGCGGCAAATGATGCGCTGGGTGAAAGTCGAAGATATCGGCGATACCGAATTTTTGCCTGAGGAAGTAGTGGATAAATTCAAGTTCCGAGGCGAAAATCAGCGTGTCGTGGAAGCGGAGCAGCGTCCGGCGCAGGGCAAAGCGATCCTGCTCGGCATCACGAAGGCGTCGCTTTCAACCGATTCGTTCATCTCCGCGGCCTCATTCCAGGAGACCACGCGCGTGCTCACCGAAGCAGCTATCAATGGCAAGGTGGACTACCTGCGGGGCCTCAAGGAGAACGTCATCATGGGACGTCTGGTCCCGGCCGGAACCGGTATGGAGTTCTACCGGCAGGTGAAGATAGCGGGCGAAGATGTAATCGAAGAGCCCGTGGTCGAGCCGCCGCTTGAAGTCATCCCCGGCTACGATGAGGAAACCCGGTTGCAGTATTCCGGCGGTCTCACCGAGGAAGCGGGCGAGGAAACTCTGGCCGAGTAATAGGCTCAAGCACACTCAAAAAAGCGCTAGGTGTTAGGCAGATCCGCAAGAGTCTGCCGGCACCTTCCTCGAAATCCGAGGCACGATAAAATGACACGTAAGTGACCCCATCCACAACTTCACGGCGTCCGGGACGGCGCGCATACCTGCTGATCACGGTATTTGCCCTGCTCCTTGTGCTATTCCCTTTTCTTTTCTGGTACGGCACATGGTTCGGCCGCAAGCTCAGCGACAGCGAGATTACCGAGTACCTGAACAATGCTGCTGCCAAGCCGCGCAAGGCGCAGCACGCACTGGTGCAGATGGGCGAACATATCAGCCGCGGCGACACTCGCGTGCAGCAGTGGTACCCGAAAGTGGTCGAACTTTCGGAAAATCCCAGTCTCGAATTGCGGCAAACCGACGCATGGCTCATGGGCCAAGACCATACCTATCAACCATTTCATGAAGCGCTTCGAAAGCTGCTCGTCGATTCCGCTCCAATGGTGCGGCGCAATGCGGCACTTTCACTGACCAACTTCGGAGATCCGGCCGGCCGCGGCGAGTTGCTGGCCATGCTGCATCCTTACACCATCTCTACGCCCGTGGCGGGAACCGTAAAATACAGGCTCAAAATAGGCGAGTATGTGAATCCCGGGACGCTCGTCGGACGCGTCGGCACAGAAGAGATCCGGTCTCCAATTCCCGGTGAAGTGCTGGGGCTCAAGAAGCGGGATGGCGCAGAAGTTCGAGCGGGTGAGCCTCTGGTAGAACTTTCCGCCGACAAAGAACACGCGTGGGAGGCGTTGCGGGGGCTGCTGCGGGTCGGTCAAAAGCAAGACCTCGACGATGTCCAACGCTACGCCCGCGGCGTTGCGGGAATGCCCGACCGGGTGCGTCGTCAGGCCGCCCTGACGCTCCAGGAGATCCGCAGCCGCGCGCAGTAACGTTTTTGGATTTGCAGCCAGTTTTGACGAACGGAAGAACAGGCGAGGGTCTTAAAGAGCCGTCATACAGGCATGAATGCCTATTCCACTCGTCGTACCTGCAGCTCAGTGGAGTAGGCATTCATGCCTGCAGTTGGCTACCAAACGAAAGTCCGGTTTAGTTCAATCTGGACACCGAGATTTTTCGCAGAAGCGTGAAGTTGTCCAGCATCCTGGCCGTGCCCATGACTACTGAAGTCAGCGGGTTTTCGGCTATCGAGACCGGAAGACCGGTTTCCTCGCGGATGCGTTTATCGAGATTTCTCAGGAGCGCGCCGCCGCCCGTCAGGACCATTCCCCTGTCGCTGATATCGGCGCTCAGTTCCGGCGGTGTACGCTCGAGCGCGATCCGAATCGCTTGGATAATCGACGAGATGCAACCGGAAAGCGCTTGCCGGATTTCATCGTCGGTAACCGAGATCGCCCGTGGGATGCCGGCTAACGCATCGCGCCCTTTCACCTCCATGCTCATGGGGCGATCCAGCGGATAGGCAGAACCGACTTCCATTTTGATGGCTTCGGCAGTTCGCTCCCCGATCACCAAGTCCCTCTGTCTCCTGATGTGCTCGATGATTTTCTGATCCAACAGATTACCCGCAACGCGCAACGAGTGTGAATACACGATTCCGGAAAGTGAGATAACCGCGATGTCCGTGGTGCCGCCGCCGATATCGACGACCATATTGCCTGTCGGTTCAGTCACGGGCAGGCCGGCGCCTATGGCAGCGACCATGGCTTGATCGACCAGATGTACTTCACTGGCGTCAGCGCGATACGCCGCCTCGAGCACAGCTCGTTTTTCCACATCCGTGGTTTCACTGGGGACTCCGATGATGATGCGCGGGTGCACCAGCCGTTTCCTGCCGTGCGCCTTATGGATGAAGCTGTGCAACATATGCTCAGCCGCGTCGAAATCGGCGATGACGCCGTCCCGTAGAGGCTGAATGGAGACCATGTGGCCAGGCGTACGGCCAAGCATGTTCTTGGCCTCCGTGCCCACTCCTTCGACATGTCCCGTCTTCTTGTTAAACGCAACGATCGAAGGTTCGTCAACGACTATCCCCTTGCCGGTGGCGTACACCAGGGTATTCGCGGTACCCAGATCGATGGCGAGATCAGACGAAAACATGCTTAGAAGGGACCAAGCGCTCATTGTTGAAAAGTAAACGTCTTGCGTACAAATGGCAATATTCGTTGTGGTTAACTGTCGAAAGTTAGCGGAATTAATAGGCCGGTAGTTAATCGAGCGCGATTTCCTCGATCCTGGCAGCCGCCGGAGACATCGCATAAAGCGCGCCATTCTTGTCCCAGGCCCCAGCCAGCCAGTTAGCCGCAAGGGCCGCGGGCAGCGTGCCGCCAGTTACAAAACCGAAGTAGCGTCCTCCGGCAGATGTCACTGTGGATGGCGAACCGATATCGTCGAGCAGCGCGAGGACCCTAGCGGGGTCGAAGCCGTCGTCGACGAGCGCGGAGCTGAGCGCATCAAGATGCGCAATATCTTCTGGCAGCGGCGAAACCCGCCGCGTGCGAATGGCAGAACTTGGGGATTTGTCGCGGGACGCGATAACGCTCCGTTCTTAATACCTGCGATTCGGCGAAAGGCCGCGGGTCCCCGCAAAAACCGCGTGGCTCTGCGCTACAAGTTGGCCCCGCAATGTGCGTCGATTATGAGTGTTTGTAGCGCAGTTGTTTATGAGGCTACACGGCGCGGCACGCGATCACATCGAATCGCTTGTTGAACTGCATGCATGAATGCCTACTCCACTGAGCTGCAGACACTTCCCCACGTTCTAAGTAATCTTATGGCTGCCTCTAAAGTAAATACCTAATTCCTGCACCCTGTGGTGCGTGATTTACTAAGCACGAGGTGCGTGTGTGCCTGCGTTTAGACGAAATCTAGTCCCTTTGTTGTGCATTGCGTTCGTAGCTGCCGCTGCGGCCACGGGGATCTTCTACGGCTTGTTCGCGACGAAGCTGCGGGAGGCTTCAAACGATGCTTCGCGGCCATCAATCGTGGTAGCGGCGCGCAATCTGGAGCGCGGCGCGGTATTGAAGGCCGGAGACGTCAAGCTAGCGGCGTGGCACGGCGCTGAAACGCTCAAGGGCGGCTATAGCGCCGTGGCCCAGGTGACTGGAAAAAGTATCTCTAGCGCGGTTCAGGAGAACGAAGCCATCGTACAGATGCGCCTGGCATCGCGCGATGGAAGCACGGGGCTGGGGATTGCCACCGGGATGCGCGCCATTTCCGTGCATGCAACGGATTCGGCCGGCGTCTTGACCCTGATGTACCCAGGCCAGAAGGTGGATGTGCAGGTGATTAGCGACCCTCGCGGGACCGAACCGCGGGTGCAGGCTCTATTGCAGAATATCGAAGTGCTGGACATCGATCCGGCCGACCCAAGCGGACGGCCGGCAGTAACGCGGGGCGTCACCCTGCTCGTCACGCCCGCTGCGGCCGATCGCCTCGCGCTGGCCGATTCAGCGGCCCATGTTCGCCTGTTGCTGCGCAATTCACTGGATGAGAGTGAAGATACCCGGCCAGCCGTGAGCCTGGTGGATTTATTCGTCGACGGCAACGGGCTCGCCCCCGGCTACGGGATAAAAGCGCCCATGGTCGGTACCGTTTCAAGCGGCGTCTCGCGGCCCGTGCAACTATTGGTGCAGATCACCAGCGCGGAACGCACAGCGGTGCGGACGCTTGCGCCCATCTTGCCCGTATCGGGAACACGAGCGGGTCTCCGGGTTCTCTCTCTTCCCAGCGGTTCGGATTCCGGCCGGACAGTTCTGGCTCTTGAACAAAGCCGGCAAATCGAGGTCCTTTCGTCCACCCAGCTTACGGCCGGCAGCAATGGTGTAAACGTGCGCGCGGACGCCTTGGATGGCGGCGGACGGCATCATAAGGCGAATGCGAATTGCGGGTTGCGCATTCAATTCCTTCCCCTTCCCGGGCGGGACGGAACAGTGCGCCTACGAGTGCGGCCGGAAATGAACAATCCGCGATCCACCGCGGCAGCCAGGCGCAAGATAGAAGCCGATCTCGAACTGGCCGACGGACAAAGCTTCATCGTGACGGGGCTGAGCGGTGCAGACGATTGGCCTTCTTTAGCCAAGCGGATGTTTGTCGCACCGCTAAAGGAACGCGGCGAGCGGGAATTATTGGTGCTGGTCACCGTGCAATCGCCTAACACAGTAGCCTGGGCTGGCAGTCGTTAACTATGATTGCCGCGACCATAGCGATCATATTCATCGTTACATTCTTGATTGCGTCCACCGCCGTTGTCCTTGGCTCGATCCTGATGCGGCCGAGCAGTGTACAACAAGCTCCTGCAGGCGCCGCCCATTCTTTCGAGCCGGCCGAGACACCGCTGTTATTGCAGCAACAACTGCTCAGCAGCATTTCCGTCTGGCGCCGGTTGCTGGCCAGCTTCGATTTCGTCGAGAACCTCAAAGTTCGCCTCTCAGAAGCGGGCTTGACGTGGTCGGTGGGCAGAGTGACATTGACGATGCTGCTGCTCGGCTCGATTGGTGCGGTTACCGCGTATGCCTTGGATTGGGAGCCCCTCCTCACTGTTCCCCTCATGGGCGGTTGCGCCGCGATGGTTCCTTATTTATTTATCTTGCGCACTCGAAAGAGGCGCTTCCGCAAAATGGAAGAGCAGTTCCCGGAAGCGCTCGATTCGCTCTCGCGTGCTCTTCGGGCCGGCCATCCGTTTGGTGCGGGCATGGATCTGGTAGCGGGCGAGGCTCCCGAGCCGCTGTCCCAGGAAATTCGCAAATCTTGCGACGAATGGCAGCTAGGGCTTGCATGGAACGAGTCTCTCGAGAACCTCGCGCGACGTGTTCCGCTGATCGAGATACGCCTGTTTGTCGCCGCCGTCACACTGCAGAGCCGTTTCGGAGGCAAGTTGAACGAGATACTGGAAGAACTGGCGAAGTCGATCCGGGATTCAGTTGGGCTGAGGGGTGACGTGCGATCCGCATCCGCCCAAGGTCGTATGACGGGAAGAGTGCTAACCATCCTACCCATCGCGATTGTGGCCATCATGTTCGTGACCAGCCCATCATATATCGGCGTGTTATGGCAGCACCCCGAAGGGAAATATTTAATTGCGGGCGCAACCGTCTGCCTCGTGTTGGGACACTTCAGCATCCAACGCATCGTGAACATCAAGGCGTAGCCCTATGCGCGAAATCTGCATCCTCGCTGGTTTTTTTCTGGTCGTGATGGCAACCACCTGCGCCGCTGGGTATAGCGTGCTGTTCAAAGAAGAAAAGGAGGACCGCGAGGGCCCGCTGGTGGAAACTTTGCGGCGGATCGGCGCCATGGCGCCGCTCCGGCCCAAAGAGTCGGACCGGCTGCGTAAGCGGCTGGTCCTGGCGGGTTACCACGCGCCCTCGGCTACAGTGATCTTCTCCGGGATCCGGCTGGCCTCGGCGGCTGTATTCAGTCTTTTGGTAGCCGCCATCGCGCTCTCCGCCGGCCAAACGCTGTACAAAATGGTGCTGCTGGCATTTTGTGCGGCGTTCTGCGGATTTGTCTTTCCGAACATGCTGCTGAACCGGTCAATCCGCCGCCGTTCCGAGAGGCTCCGGGCCGGTCTGCCGATGGCGCTTGACTTACTAGTTTTGGCGCTCGAAGCCGGACAATCGCTGGATGCCGCCCTCACGGAAACCAGCCGCCAGCTCCGCGAGCCATTCCCCGATCTCAACGCCGAATTGATGCTGGTGCAACTCGAAATCTTCGCCGGCAAGACACGGGCAGAGGCATTTAAGAATCTGGCGCTGCGCAGCGACGAAATCGAGATCCGCCGCTTGGCTCAGGTATTCATCGATAGCGATCGTTTTGGCACCGGCCTCGCGCCCGCTTTACGCACGCACGTCCATTACCTCAGATGGCGGATGCGGCAGAGGGCCAGCGAAAAAACGCGCACAGTCGGCGTCAAGCTCATCTTTCCCCTG
>Ga0207707_10004716_pt1 | contig 11963 bp, 9 predicted proteins | sample KBSC83BmetaG_FD_184336 | JGI IMG/M metagenome (GOLD analysis project Ga0207707, IMG submission 184336) | Corn rhizosphere microbial communities from Kellogg Biological Station, Michigan, USA - KBS C8-3B metaG (SPAdes) (version 2) | ecosystem: Host-associated > Plants > Roots > Rhizosphere ... | reverse complement strand
GGCTCGCACGATGAGAAGGAGTCCTGCCGCGACGGCCAGCGTGCCGGTGATGCGTGCGACACGCACGCCGGCCGGCGCGAGATGTTCGGCGGTGACGACTGCCGTCACCGCAGCCATCACGCGAACGTCCATGACCCCGAAACCCAAAGCGACCGCCGTCAAGCCCGCGCACGAGTGGCTGCAGTGAAGGCCGAGGCGGAGTCCGTGCCGCCAGGCAGAGCCGGCGTCGGCCGGCAGCGAATGGCTACATCCGCGTATGTTGCGGCAGAAAGCAAGATGACGCGTCTTCCACCCGCTCTGCTGACGCGCACCAGCGATCAACACGGCCACACCGACGACCATCGGTACGAAACGCGCGAGCGCCGGCTGCCGCATGAGAGTCGCAGCCAGCGCGACGCCTAACGGGAACACGACCGTTCCCACCACGCCCCAGACGAAGAAGTACCCAACGCCGACGATCGCAGTCAATCGGCCAGCGTGCGTCGAGCCGCCCGCGCTAATGGCCTGGCGGTAGCGCCACAGCATCGGTGTCAACGACGGCAGCATCATCGCCACCATCATCACGACCCACATACCGACGAACGACGCGGCCGCGCCCAACCACGTCTGCCCCGGCATCCGCATCCAGACCATCGAGAGAGCCCACCCGCCGGGCATCGCCATCTCGCCTGTCGCGGCCATGGACGCGCAGGAGGCGATCGTCATCGCCGCACTGGCAGCGAAGACGATCGCCGAGGCACCGTAAAACGCTCGCCGCGAATCCACGACTTGCCTTAGCGTGCGGCGTATTTGTCGTGGTGTTTCCACCAGATGCCCTGCTCGTTGCGGCCCTTGGGCGCGCGGTCGAGCCACTGATACATGCCCCAGAGGCTGTCCAACCCGCGCGCGTAGGCCGAGTACGTGTGGTATACGACGCCGTCCTCGAGCGCGAAGGCGCTCACACCCGGTCTCTCGCGCGTGTACGTCGCCGCATCGGTGCCGGTCTGGGTCGCCATCTGGGTGACCGGATTGTCACTGCCACGCAGCTGCCACTTTCCCTCGCGACGGTAGTTGTAGTCGATTCCCCCGTCGCGCTGCTGCTTCTCCGTGAACCAGATGTTGAAGTCGGCGTTGAAGTCGGTCGCGTACGCCGATGCCCACGGGAACGTCCACCCCATCCGCCGCTTGAACTCCACGAGCTTCGGCAGCGGCGCGCGCGACACCGCCATGAGCATCACGTCGTGGTTGGCGAGATGGACCGCGAAGCCGTTGAACCCGTCCGCGATCGCCGAGCAGGATGGACACCCGGCCTCGTAATCCGGCCCGAACATGAAGTGGTAGACGAGGAGCTGCGAGCGGCCACGGAAGAGCTCCTGGAGTGAGGCGCTTCCCTCCTCGGTGTCGAAGCGATACGTCTTGTCCACCCGAACCCACGGCAGCTCCTGCCGCCGCTTTGCCAGCGCGTCGCTCTGGCGCGTGAGCTCCTTCTCCGCCTCGAGCAGATCGAGCCGCGCTGCGAGCCACTCTTCACGTGTCCCGGTCGCGTGCTTCATCATCGTCGTTGCCATTGTTCTTCTCTCCTTCGTGCAAGTCATTAGCGACTTGGTGGTTGGTGGTGACGCAGTAGAGTTAGCACCGGGCGACTTCGGAGTGAGAGTTACAAGTGTGACGGGATTCTTTCTGATCGAATGGACTCGCTGATCACGGCGGCGGCGCTTGCCCTCGCCGCGGGCGATCCCATCGGTGCGTTGAAGCGGGTGGCGCTGCGGGACGACGCGCCCGCGCTCGCGCTCCGCGGGATCGCGATGGCGCAGCTCGGGGATCTCGCTCGCGCGAAGATCCTTCTGCAACGTGCTCGACGCGCGTTCGGTCAGAAGGAAGCCGTCGCGCGCGCGCGGTGTGTAGTCGCCGAGGCCGAGATCGCGTTTGCCTCACGCGACCTGAGCTGGCCGCCGAAAGCACTCGACTCGGCCCGCGTGATACTCGAGGCGCACGGCGACACTGTGAACGCCGCGCACGCGCGATACCTCGAGATCAGGCGTCTTCTGCTGATCGGACAAATCGAGGAGGCCGAAGCGACGCTCGCGGAGCTCGAACCAGCATCGCTGCCTCCCGCGTTAACGGCCGCTCACGAGCTCGTGGTCGCGGGCATTGCGGTTCGGCGGCTCCGAGCGAGGGAGGCGCGTGCCGCGCTCGCGCGGGCCGAACGCGCCGTGCACCATGCAGGAATCCCTGCGCTGACGGCGGAGGTCGAAAACGCGTTCCGCGCCCTGAACACGCCCGCCGCTCGGTTAGTCGTGAGTGGCGAGGAGCGTCTGCTCCTGCTGGAGGACGTCGAAGCGTTGCTGGCGTCGAACGCGTTCATCGTGGATGACAGTCGCCACGTCGTGCGTGACGGAAGCAAAGCGGTCTCGCTCGCCACACGTCCGGTGTTGTTCGCGCTGGCGCGCGCGTTAGGCGAGGCATGGCCCGCGGACGTACCGAGGCACGTGCTCATTGCTCGCGCGTTCGGATCCAGATTTACGGATGAATCGCATCGCGCTCGACTGCGTGTGGAGGTCGGCCGACTGCGTGCGATGCTTCGACCGATGGCCACCGTGAGTGCAACGAAGCAGGGCTTTGCACTCGCGCCGCGCCGAGCGCGGGAGGTCGTCGTACTCGCGCGGCCGGTTGACGAGGAGCACGCGGCGGTTCTGGCGTTTCTCACCGACGGCGAGTCGTGGTCGAGCTCCGCGCTGGCGCTCGCGCTGGGAGCGAGCCAGCGCACCGTGCAGCGAGCGCTCGACTCGTTGGCCGCGGCGGGGAAGGTTCAGTCGTTCGGTCGTGGTCGAGCGCGTCGCTGGGTGACGCCGCCGCTCACGGGATTCACGACAACGTTGTTACTCCCTGCGCCTCAACTGTTCGACTAATACTTGTCATTCCGAGCGCAGCGAGGAATCGCAATCATCCCGATCGAGAGGCTAGCCCTCTACCGGGACGACGGCGATTCCTCGACTCGCTGCCGCTCGCTCGGAATGACAAAGGAGAGCAATGCGCCGATCCAACGCCGAGATCATCCGCGAGTACGGACCGTTTCCTGGTGTCGATAGCGTGGCGGGAGTCACGTACGACGGTCAGAACGTATGGTTTGCCGCCGGTGACAAGCTGATCGCGTTCGATCCCGCAAGCGGGGAAACGACGCGCTCCATCGATGTGGCAGCGCATGCGGGCACCGCCTTCGATGGCCAGTACCTCTATCAGATCGCCGAGGATCGCATTCACAAGGTCGATCCGAAGACCGGCCGCGTGCTCACCTCGATCCCCGCGCCCGGCGGCGGTGGTGATTCGGGGCTCGCGTGGGCCGAAGGGTCGCTCTGGGTGGGGCATTATCGCGACCGGAAGATCTATCAGATCGATCCCGAAACCGGCAAGATTCTTCGCACGATCGAGTCCAATCGCTTTGTCACCGGAGTGACGTGGGTCGACGGGGAGCTGTGGCACGGCACGTCGGAAAGCGGCGAGTCCGATGTGCGGAGAGTGGACGCCCGAACCGGCGAGGTTCTGGAATCGCTCGAGATGCCGAAGGGCGCGGGCGTGTCGGGGCTGGAGTCGGATGGCGGCGATCGATTCTTCTGCGGTGGCGCGAAGACCGGGAAGGTGAGGGCCATCCGCCGGCCTAAACGGCGCGAACCGAACAGGTAACTGGTTACTGGAGCTGGTTATTGGTTATTTGAACCCTCGGGATGTCTCTTCTGCGAGATGAGCATCCCAAGGGTTCTGATTACCTGTAACCTGTTCCAGTAACCAGTTACCTGTGGTGTTCAATCTGTCACGCAAGACGCGTTAGGTGCCACCATGGCGACGCGCAAGACACTGTATGTGACCAGCCGGGATGAGTGGCGCCACTGGCTTGCGAAGCACGGCCAGTCCGAGACCGAGGTCTGGTTGATCTATTACAAGAAGGACTCCGCTCGGCCGCGGATCCCGTACGATGATACGGTCGAGGAGGCGCTGTGCTTCGGCTGGATCGACAGCATCGTCAAGCGGATGGACGACGCGAAGCTCGCGCAGAAGTTCACGCCTCGCCGCGACGGGTCCCGGTAGTCGGAGCTGAACGCACGACGGGTGCGCAAGCTGATGAAGGACGGTCGAATGACCGACGCCGGATTGGCCAAGGTCGACCCGTCGATGCTCGGCGACAAGGCACGGACAACGGCCGGTGAGGGCGACGCCGATCTCCCTCGGCCCATCAAACAGGCGCTCATGGCCAACGCGACCGCCTGGAAGAATTTTGGGAGTCTATCGCCATCCCGTCGCAACGCTTAGGTCCGTCTGATCATGGACGCGAAGAAGGAGGAAACGCGAGAGCGCCGTGTGCGAGAGGTGATCTCGCGCCTCGAGCAGAACACCGGCGATCCGACGACGTTCCTCGATTCATGAAACAGGCGCTCCGGACGAACGCGAAGGCGTGGAAAAACTTCCAGAACTTCGCGCCGTCGTATCGCCGGCACTACGTGGGATGGATCATGCACGCCAAGCAACAGGAGACACGCGAGCGGCGACTGAAGGAATCCATTTCGCTCCTGGAGCAGAACAGGAAGCTGGGCCTGAAATGACGCGGCGTTAGGCGACTATGTTCGCCCTCGCGTAAGCCACGATCGCGCGGTGTTCATGAGCTTCCCCTTCACGAAGGATTGGCACTACCTCCGCGTACAATGAAGATGGACCATCCGAGTCGTGCCGCCCTCGCGGCAATCGTTCTGGTAATTACCTCTCGCCAGACAGCGGGCCAGGGGTCGGCGCCGCGTGCCGCACAAACGGCATCGGCCACGACGTCGCGGTTCGTGCTCGACGCCGATCGGGCCCGCGATACGATCAGCCGGCACATCTACGGGCAGTTCGCGGAGCACCTCGGGCGGCTCGTGTACGATGGCGTCTGGAATCGCGCGTCACCGTCGGACGCGTGGCGTCTGCGCGACGACGTCGTGGATGCGCTGCGAAACATCCAGGTGCCGAACATCCGCTGGCCGGGCGGCTGTTTCACCGACTACTACCACTGGAAGGACGGCGTCGGACCGCGTGAATCGCGGCCCAGCGTCGTGAACAACAACTGGGGTGGCGTCACCGAAGACAACGGCGTCGGCACGCACGAGTATCTCGCACTCATCGCCGCGCTAGGCGCCGAGCCGTTCATCGTCGCGAACCTGGGGAGCGGGACGGTGCAGGAGATGCACGACTGGTGGGAGTATGTAAACCACCCGGGCGCGAGCCCGATGGCCGATCTCCGACGACGGAATGGGCGGGACGCTCCATTCAACGTTCGCTTCTGGGGGCTCGGCAACGAGACGTGGGGGTGTGGCGGCAACATGCGGCCGGAATACTACGCCGATGAGCTCAAGCGTTATGCGAGCTTCCTTCCGTCGTACGGCAGCGTGCGGCCGTTTCTCATCGCCGTGGGTCCGTCGGACGGCGACTACAACTGGACGAAAGTCATCATGCGCGAGGCGGCGCAGGTGATCGATGGCCTCGACATGCATCACTACACGCTCGCGGGGCCCTGGTCGTCGAAGGGGAGCGCGACGTCGTTCACCGAGACCCAGTGGTTCCGCTCGATGCGCAGCGCGACGGCCGTCGACGAGATGATCCGCCGTCACTCGGCCATCATGGACAGGTACGATCCGCGGAAGCGCGTCGCGCTGATCGTCGGCGAGTGGGGTGCGTGGCACGATCCCGAGCCGGGTAGTCATCCCGGGTTTCTCTACCAGCAGAACACGATGCGCGACGCGCTCGTCGCGGCTGCGTCGCTCGACATCTTCAATCGTCACGCCGACCGCGTGCGCGGCGCGAACATCGCGCAGATGGTCAACGTGCTGCAGGCGATGATACTGACGGATGGCAGCCAAATGGTGCTGACGCCGACGTATCACGTGTTCGAGATGTACACGGTGCATCACGATGCGTTGTTGCTTCCACTCCGTCTCTCGTCAGGCGCGTGGTACACGCTCGGCGCCGATTCGATTCACGCCGTGAGCGCGTCTGCCTCACGAGACGCGCGGGGCGTGGTGCACGTGACGATGAGCAACCTCGATCCGGTTCGGTCGCAGACGGCGGTGATCGATCTGGGCGGCGTACGGGCGTCCTCGGTAGCGGGACGACTGCTCACCGGCCCGACGATGAACAGCTATAACACCTTCGAGCACGCGGACGTCGTGAAGCCAGCGGCGTTCACGGGGGCCCGTATCACGAATGGTCAACTCATGACCGTTCTGCCCCCGCATTCGGTCATCGTGCTGGAGCTTCGGTAACGCGACACGACAGGATCGAAGCTCGCATTCGTTTCGAGCCTAGCGACCTGGCGATCCGGTCTCGATCACGATGAGCTTCGCGTCATCCTGGGCCATCTGGCGCATCCACGCGATCAGCGCCTTCCGTTCGGACGGAGGCTGAATGGCGGTCGCGCCCGCCGTCCGCCGAGTGATGCGGAGCTCACGTCCGACCTGCTCATACGTGGCGGTGTAACTCCCGAAGGCACTGGTGGCGGTCACGTTCGCTGGAAGTTGTGCGTGCCAGCCGTCAGCGAGCGTCAAGCGGATCTCGAACGCGCTCACGCCATCGCCGAAGAACTTGGCCGGGTCAATCGGGAATTGCCCCGGCGGGAGTGCTTCCAGTTCCTTGGCGCCGGTGGCCATCACGCCCATGCTGCCTAACGGGTTCGTGAGCACGACCGTGGTCCCGGCTCGCGATGCCGCCTTTCCGGCCGTGATGCGAAGGCTGACCCGCACCGCTGCGGCCAGATCCTTACCGGCGAAGACGACCAGGCTGTCGCCGTCGGCTCCCTCGAACATCTTCCGCGCGATGGTGTTCGCGAGGCTCGTGCGCTGTGTCGAGTCGAGTGGATTCGAGAAGAGGGCGCGGAGACCGTATTGCCTCGCGCCGGCCGCCGTTTCCTCGTAATGACCGGTGAACGACCCATCGGCGGCCAGCGTACCGACCACCCGGGTCTCGGACCGGTTGGCCTCAATGGGCGCCTTGGGGAGCGTCACCTCATCCGTCGTTCCATCGGGGTGCACGACCAGACCGAACGCGCCCTGTTCCGAGGGCGGGAGCTCACCTAACGGGACGAGGTCGGCCGTCATGTCGACGAACTGGTAGCCAGAAACGCCGCCACGTTGAAAGGCCGCAATCGCATGGTTGAACTGCGAGATCGTCGGCAACGCGCGTTTCACGCCACCCCGGGAGTTGAGGATGACGGGGTACGCCGTCACTCCCAAGCGCGACAACGCGGCGATGAACAGCGTCGCCTTGTCCTTACAGTCACCGAATCCGGTCGCGGTGACTTCGGCGGGCGTTCGCGGCTGGTAGCCGCCAAGCCCGAGGGCGATCGAGACGTAGCGCACGTCCTGCGCAACCCATCGATGCACCAGGCGAATGGAATCGTCGAGCGTCTTCGCGCCGGCGACAGCCGTCGACAGCTTCGCTTCCACTGCCGACGTCAGTGCGTAGCGGCCGCGCGCGTTGTCGGCGTACCACTTGCCGATGTCGCCCCACGTGATCGGCGCGCCGATGAGCACTGACATGTATACACCGTTCGAGTCAGCCGCGAACGGCTCGGACTCGAGCTTCGGAATGTCGTGTGTGGCCCAGGCGTAGACGTGACGGCCGAGCGCCGTGGATTCCTTCCGCGCGAAGTTCAGGTTCACCTCGGCAATCCGTGGCGTGAGCGACGCAGGAACGTCCACGATGTAGCGGGACCGTTTGACGCTGAGACCGGTGCTCACGCCCCACGACATATAGAAGTCCCGTGGGAGAAACGGCTTGAGCTCTTCGGTGGTGTAGCTGTAGTCCACGATCGTCCCGGGTTCGACGCCGGTGATCGAGGCGCGCACCACCTTCTGATCGTTATAGACCGGATCACCCATCTCAGCGGGGACGTCCGACTCTTGCAGGTGCGACGGCTTCGCACTGATCACCGTGCCGTCGGGTTTCACAACGCGGATCCAGTTCAGCGTGAAGCGCTCATGCTTCGGTTGGTACGAGAACGAGTGCTCGCGGTACGCGTCAACGCCATCAGGCCGCAGGATCTGCACGATCTGCCGGTACGTCCGCGTCCCTCGGCCGTCAGCCTCGAGGCGCACAACTCCGTCGTCGAGCAGAAACGCGGCGCTCTCCTCAGGGTAGTCGGCCGGATTTACCGCCAGCCTGTAGATGGTGTCCGCGCGCACCGACGGATCGCCCTGCGGCGTTATGCGGGGGGCCTGCGCGGCGAGCGAGACGACGGCAAACGGCAAAACAACCAGCGAGACCAGAGCGCGGCTCGGCATGTAGCGGAAGGGGAGAAGGTCGGAGGGCGGTGCGATGCAACGACTGATACATCGTCACTCCAGTAACCGACCTTCGCCGATCTCGAGCGTGTCGATCACGCGACCGAACCTACGGACCTCACCGACTGAACTGAAGAGGCACGTCGGCTGATATCGCCGGAGGGTTGGAAGCTATTCATGTGGACGATGGTGAGTCACGCGATGTCGAATCACCCCTCGGCCCTCAATGCCTCCGTCGGATCAATGGCGAGCGCGCGTCTCAGTGGCACCGCACACGCCAACAGTCCGACGACGAGCATGACACCGTCCGCGGCGAGGAGCAGCAACAGCTGACGCGTCGACCCGAGGCCCACGAGCGCCGCCAGTGCGCTGCCCACCACTACGCCCGCGCTGATCTGCAAGAGCGCCCGTGAGAAAATGCTGCGCACGATGCGGCCAGAGCTCGCACCGAGTGCGGCGCGAATGCCGATCTCTCGCGTTCGCCGCGCGACGGTGAACGACATCAGCGAATGGATGCCGGTCGCCGACAGAAGCAGCACGATGAACGAGACGAGCCACGCAACGCCGGTCAACGCCCAGTTGGTCTTCGCCTCACCGCCACCGGCTTGCGCGAGCGGCTTGACATCGGTCACGCGGATCGTCGGATCGACTTGGGCGGCAAGCGTACGCAAGCGCGTGGCAAACGCGCCCGGATCGCGCACCCGAAGCGCGACCTGATCGGCTCGGCCCACGAGCGGCAGAGACGGGCGATACATGGCCGACTGCTCTTGCGGCTCCGGCAACTGCCATCCGAAGTCCTTGACCATCCCGACGATCTCGTACCAGTCCTTTCCGCCGAGGCTGTCGTCCTCGCCGGTCACGATGCGGATGCGCTGACCGATCGCGTTCCGGCCGCCTAACACGTAGCGCGCGAAGGACTCGTTCACGATCAACACGCGACCGGTCTCGAAATCAATGGGGGCGAAGTCCCGGCCGGCAATCACGGACGTGCCGAATGTCGAAAAGAAGCCACGCGAAACGTGAACGAGAGTGCTCCGGCGCATGCCGTTCACCGGGACGCCCGACGTCGTATCGACCTCGATCTGATACTTGAACTGGTCCTCCACCGGCACCCGATCGGCAAAGGCCACGTTCTCGACGCCAGGCTCCGAGCGGAGCCGCCGTTCCAACTCCCCGGCGCTCGCGCGCGCCCGCGCGGCGAACGCGGTTGAGTCCATCGCGAAGTCTTCGCGGTCCATGGCAACACCGGCGATGAGGTATCGCTCCGCGTGGATCCCCTCCGCTCTCTGGCTGAACCGGTTGGACTCGAACACGCCACCGGCGGCGAGTGGAAGGAACGCGACCGTGATCGCAACCTGCATAACGATCACCGTCGTCCACAACCCGCCGAAGCGAAGCCCGGAGCGCGCCGCGCTCTCATTCCGAAGCGCATCCTGAATGTTGACGCGTGTGACACGAAGCGCCGGCAGAATACCCACGATCGCGGCGCCGACGAGCGTGAGCAGCGCCGTGTACAGCACCGTCCTCCACGACATGCTGTCGTCGATCCAGTAGGGCAGGGCATCGCTGCCGGCGACCAGGCTCAATCCCACGCCAAGAGACACCCGAGCGAGGACGAGACCGACCAATGCCGCGATGGCGGCCAACACCAGCGCCTCGATGAACAGCTGCGAGATGATGCGACTGCGGCTCGCGCCGAGTGCCGTCCGGACCGTGATCTCCCAACCGCGTGTGGCCGTGCGGGCGAATACGAGCGTCGCCACGTTCGCGGAGACCACGCCCAACAGCATCAGGAAGACGCCATTCACGACGTACAGGATCCTCCGAAGCACGAGCCGTTCCCCACCTTCGGTGAGTGGCGTACCGTACGGCACGACACGCGGACTCAGGTGCTTGTGCGTCTGCGGGAAGCTGGCCGCCAGGCGCGCCCCGACCACTCGCAGCTCGGCCCGGGCCTCATCGATCGAGGCGTTAGGCGCCAGGCGTCCAAACACCGACGCGGCCGGACCACCGCGCGGCGCCAGCGTCGCCCCATCTACGCGAAGCGGCGCCCAGATACGCTCCCGTCTCGGGAATCCGAACCCCTCGGGCATCACGCCGACGATCGTTGCCGTGACGGTGCCCAGCTGTATCACGCGACCGATCACGCCTGGGTCGCTGTCGAAGCGGGCCTTCCACAGCGTGTGAGAGATGATGACCACCGGTGGCTCGGCCTGCCGCTCGTCCTGCTCGGTCAGCGTACGACCCAGCAGCGGGCGCGCGCCCAGCATTCGGAACGCGCTCGACGAGATCTCCGCTCCCCGCACCGGCTCCACGCGTCGGTCCTCGGTGGCGAGGTTTCGCTGGAAGACGACCGCCGCGCCGAGCTGGTCGACCGTCTTGACCTGGTCGCGCCAGAAAGCGAAGTCGTGCAGCGTCCGTTCCTCGGGCGTGGATGCGCTGTCGTCCCAGGTGCCAATCGCGACGATACGATCGGCGTTCGGGATCGGCAAACGCGGATGCATCAACTTGTCGAGCGCCTCGAAGTACAGCGTGCCTAACGCGATCGCCACCGCGATCGCGGCCGTGCCGACGAGCGTGAGCCCGGGATACCGGGCCAGCATGCGGAATCCGACCTTGAAGTCCAGCCACGAAAAGCGGAGCGAGCGTGGGGCCCTCATTGCTTCACCTCGATCGTCTCGATGTTGTCGCCCTCTTCCCAGTCCAGCAGGTTGTACGGGTCAATGCCGCCGCGCGCCGGCTTCTGCGTCACCGTCACCGTTATCGTCTGCCTGCCAGAGCGGATCCGGTGTTTCTCTACGTAGAGTGGCTGACCGAGAGATTCACCCGGCTTCGCAGCCGCAAAGACGCCTAACTCGACCCATTCCTTCATCGGCATTTCCGTTTCCACGCCGGCACTGTCGACGACGACTTTTCGCGCATCGATGTCGAACGTCACCTGCCACGCGCCCGATGCGGTCCGCACCGCTGTAGCGCGCTTCGTATCGAACGTCCAGAACGCGTTCACCTCGAAGAGGTCATGCAGCAGCGGCTTCAGTGAGTCCGGCGTGACCGACTGAAGCTCCTGATACATGTCGAGCGTGGTCGCCAGCGACGACGCCTTCTTCTCCACGAGCGTACGCAGCGCCGCGTTCACCTTGGGTTCGCCCGCGTACTCGCTCAGCGCGTGCATCACATATGGGCCTTTGCGGTAGTTGGCCCACGGATCCATCGCGCGAAGCAGTGGAAGCCCCGTTCGGATCTGCGGCCACGGGTTCGGCTCGCGCATGAAGTGCATGAACCGTCGTAGCGCCTCGCGTCCCTTCGTGGCCTTCACGAGCTCCATCGCGGAATACCACGCGAGACTCTCCGAGATGACCCCGCCGCCCTCGGCTAAGGCAGGCTTGAGCTGCATGCCCCACCACTGGTGGCCGATCTCGTGCGCGACGATCTCGAACATCGCGTCGAACCCATTCCCGTGGGGATCGAGCAGGAAGAACCCTTCGCCGCCCGTGACGACGCCACTTCCATCGACCCCCATGCCGACGAAGTTGCCAGGCTGCTCGACGATCTGCAGAAAGCGATACGGATACGGACCGAACTGCGCGGAGTAGTAGTCGAGAGCCGCGCGTACTCCGCGGAGCAGGCGGTCGAGGTGCTTCGAGTGTTCCGGGTGGAGATAGACCTGGATGTCTATGCCATTCC